>QMCE01001640.1_pt1 | contig 12320 bp, 15 predicted proteins | sample 1821851 | NCBI WGS metagenome assembly QMCE01 (sample SAMN09453174, study PRJNA476694) | Termite gut metagenome, whole genome shotgun sequencing project. | isolation source: worker | host: Odontotermes sp. | place: South Africa:Pretoria | collected 2016-01-28 | reverse complement strand
AAAAGCGGAGAATAAGCATTATGAATTTTATAAGAAGGTCTTGGAATTTTATAAAAACAACCTGGAAAAGAATTCCAAACAAAGGGCCATGGTTTTTATCAATTTTGACAATCGTTGCTGCACTGGCAGCGATATACTATGCACCTGATAGCGATCTGGATTCGATAGGTTCAATATTTGCAGCGGCAGCTGGGTTTATAGCGATAATATGGTTTTATAATGGTCTTCAATTACAAACTAAACAGCTGGAAGAACAGCGCGAACAACTTCAACTACAAACCAAACAATTGGAAGAACAGCGTGAGCAGTTTCAACTTGAATTTAATAACTTGAAAATGGAATCAAAACGGAGTGCGATGCTAGCTTCCAGAGATATATTGGTAGATATGGAAAAGACGGTAGTTGCAAAACTTGGGGGAGAAATTGAAACGATGCCAACGCTTTTTACCAGTTTTTTACAATATTTAAATCCTATTACGCGAAGTGATGACCCTGATATCGTTTTGGACGCTAACCAAAAAATATCACTCTTCCTTGTTCCAGCAAGACGGTTTATGTATGACATGCGCGAAGCTGGAAGGTGTGTATTGGAAAATGAAGGTTTTTCATTTATCAATACCGATCTAAAAACGGCATTGGCCGGAGCGCCAGAAAATTATATCAGAGCCAATTACGAACATCTAATGTATAGGCCTTTTATTTCAAAATACATTGGAACGGCAAAAATGTTGGCCGATTTAATGGCAGGGTTCAATCTTAATCTCATAGACCAAGCAGCACTGGCGGCGATGGAATTAAAAAATCAGAAATCCGGCCTTGGCCGTATGATTACAAAGGAAGCCATTCAAAACATGAGAGAAATTAACGAAAGGTTTAAATTGCCAATTATTGAAAAATACCTAGCAACAATTAAAGAAGACGAATAACAGATGGCAGAGTTGAAACCAAATCATCCGACGGTGTTACGTGAAAAGTTTGACCAGGAATTGCTGGACAAGTCCGAGGTTTGGAATCCTGCAAAAGTTCAAGTCAAAATTTCTGATGCGGTGCGCTGGGCTATGCGTCAATTAGAACACAACCCAAATGCCTTTCGTGATACTTGGCCCGTGGACGCCAAAATAACACGCGATGAATTCATATCGTTGATTGGCGATATAAAATTGCCGCCGAACCTAAGCACGCAATACAGCGACATAAAAACTTTTTATGATATAATTGTGCGCTGGTTTTCATACATAAAACGTGACGACCGAATTCCGATTTTTGTTTTGCATGGCGCGTTGATTTCTATGCGCAAAATTGGCGAACGATTTGGCGGTATGACCAACGTCCGAATCGCCCGTAGATATGCTAGCGCTGTTAAGAATATCGTATACTATTTAAACCATCCAGACGCACATAAAAAGCCTTAATTTTTCAAATTTACATACGAAATATAACAAGAGCGGCTTTTGTATCATTTTTTTATTTGCCCCGCAAAACCACTGCGTTTGCACCAAGACGCAGTGTTTTTTATACCATATCGAATTAAAGGGGTTTTTGTATCATTTTCGCGACTTGATTGTCGTATTTTTTTATGCATATTTCCTGATGATGATTAACAAAAAACATAAAGGAAATAACTATGGCTGAAATTTTATCCCCAAATGAATATCTGACAGAGCGGGCGTTGGCGGAACTTTGGAACGTCAAGCGCAACACTTTGCAAAAATGGCGCTCTCTTGGCGTCGGGCCGAAATTCGTAAAGCGCGTTGGTCGCATCGTTTATCGCAAGGCCGATATCGAAGATTACGAACAATCACAAACCTATCAAGGCACGGGTCAAAAATGCGAACGGATGAGCCCGGCCGACGTGAATAAAATTATCGACGAAGTTTCTGCGTTCAGGGCAGCGGGCCTTTAACCAAAAGGATTTGCCATGCGTGTTCTGCTTGAAACCGATTGGAAAGATATTTTGTCCGTTCTGTCCGATTCCGAAAAATTGGAAATTTTTAATTGCCTGCTGGGATACCCGGACGCGGATTGCGAAATCGGAATTTGGAAATATCTGAAGAAACAGATTGAACGCGATCGGTCGGCATATCAAAACAGATGCCGCGGGCTGTCTGATGCACGCAAAAACAGATGGGCGAAACAATCTAATCAGATTGAAAACGCATCTGATAACTTGACGCCCACCCAATCTGACGCAGTAACGAATAGCGAAACCATATCCAATCCAAAACCAAATGGCAGTAACGACGTCGGCGCTTTGATACGAAACTTTGCGGGCAACTTTAATCCAAACAATGAACGGAAATACGAAATTCATCACGATTTTTCATTTGCGGAACTGATGCGACGCGATCCGGGGCTGGCAGAAATTCTCTCGTCATACCCCGAAACAGTTTTGATAAAGGCACAGCGTGCGTTGATTGAAAAGTGCCAGGGCAAGCGGTTGCCGTTCGCGTCGATAATGAAATGGGTGGATGAGCAAAACAAGCATTACCAATAAAAAACGGAAAAAATAAATAGGTTCTGTGAGGGGTTTTTGAAATGGGGGTAAAGGCGAGCGCGACACTTTGCTAGCGCCGGGTAAAAAAATTCACTTCGCACTTCGCAAACAAAAATAGGAAGAAAAATAAAGATGTTAATGTCCAGACGAAAATATGCAGAGCATCGCGGCGTCACCGAGGCCGCCGTTCGCTGCGCTATTCGTGACGGACGCATAACGACCACAAACGGCAAAATCGATCCGGCGGTTGCGGACAGGCAATGGGCGGCGAACACAAACCCCGCATACCACCCGCCGCATGGCGACAGCGACGCCGAGAGCCGCCGCGCAATGAGCACGCGTGAGAAAAAGGACGCACTGGACATCATGCTGAAAAAACTGGAATACGACGAGCGATCCGGAAAGTTAGTATCGCTGGCCGAAGTGCGCGCGGATGCCTTTGCGGCGTCGCGATTGGTCCGCGACAAGATGAACCGATTAACGGATCGCGTCGCGCCGATGCTGATCGGCAAAAACGACATAGCAGAGTTCAAAAAAATTTTACAGCAAGAGATAACCGATTGCCTGAAACACCTTGAGGATCTATACAATGGTAATCAATCCTGAAAGTTATATCATTCACGAATTCGCACGCGGCTTTGCGCCCGATCCGGATTTTACAATTTCCGAATGGGCGGACGAACATCGGTTTTTAACAACCGTATCCGCGGCCGAGCCCGGCAAATGGAAAACCGATCGCACACCATATTTGCGAGAGGTCATGGATGCATTATCGCCGAACAGCCCGCATGAAAAAGTTGTTTTTATGAAGGGCGCACAGATCGGTGGAACGGAGTGCGGCAACAATTGGATGGGGTTCAATATTTGCCATGCGCCTGCGCCAATGCTGATTGTGAATCCGACCGTTGAATCCGCCAAACGAACTTCCAAAACGCGAATTGATCCGGCGATTGAAAACAGCCCCGCATTGCTTGAAAAAGTCAAAAGCGCCCGTTCGCGCGACAGCGGAAATACACTGCTTATGAAAGAATTCCCCGGCGGCGTTCTGGTTTTGACCGGTGCGAATTCGGCCGTCGGTTTGCGTTCAATGCCGGTTCGATATTTGTTTTTGGACGAAGTGGATGCGTTCCCGGATGACGCCGCAAACGAAGGCGATCCGGTGGATCTGGCAATTCAACGCACCGCGACATTTCATAACCGAAAAATATTTATGGTTTCAACCCCGACGCTGAAAGAGTCCAGCCGGATAGAGCAAGCATTCCTGGAAGGCGATCAGCGATACTATCACGTGCCTTGCCCGCATTGCGGCAAACACCAGATGCTGCGTTGGAAAAACATAATTTTTGATTCCAAAAATTTAACCGAGGCAAAATACCAATGCGAATTTTGCGGCGCACTTTGGCACGATTATCAAAAGGGCGAAATTTTGGCGCGCGGCAAATGGATTGCAAATGCCCCCGAAAACAAAGGTGTCGCGTCGTTCCATTTATCGTCGCTTTACAGTCCGCACGGCTGGATGTCATGGACAGATATTGCGCGCGAATTTTTAGAGGTCAAAGACGATCCCTCGCGCCTGCAAGTTTGGACGAATACAAAGCTGGCCGAAAGTTGGGAAGATATGGCGGGCGATCAGATTGACCCGACAAACCTGATGCCCAGGTGCGAAGATTTTGGCAATGCGATTCCGCCAGAGGTTGTGATTTTAACCGCCGGAATTGACGTTCAGGATAACCGATTGGAAGTTGAAATTGTCGGCTGGGGTCGCGGCGAAGAATCATGGTCCATTGATTACCAAGTGCTTTACGGCGATCCGTCGACGCCCGAACTTTGGGCCGAATTGGACAAGATTTTTATGCGCAAATATCAGCACAGCAAAAACATAAATGACCTGTATGTTCGCGCGGCCTGCGTGGACAGCGGCGGGCACTATTCAGACCACGTCATAAACTATTGCTATGCCCGGCGGCGGTATGGAATATGGGCAATCAAGGGCGTTGGCGGCACGGGCAAACCGATTTGGCCAACCGCGGCATCCAAATCAAACAATACGAAAAAGCCGCTTTATATGATCGGCGTGAATGACGCCAAAGATATTTTGATGCGCAGGCTTCATTTGACCGACACGTCCGGCGCGGGCATTTGGCATTTTCCAACCGGCCGCGATCCGGACTGGTTTATTCAAATCACAAACGAAGTTGTGCGCAAGAAATTTCACAAAGGCCGACTGATCCGTGAATGGACGCCGCGCAAGGTTGGCGTTAGAACCGAAGGGCTGGATTGCCGGGTCTATGCCTATGCCGCATTGCGCGGGCTGGTTCGAAACTATCGATTTAACCTGGATAACGAGGCGAACACATTAAAAGAAATTGATATGAAACCGCCCCGGGCCGAAGGCGATGACGAAGACGTGGAGGCAACAGAACAAACACCCGCGCCCGCACGACGTGTGCGCCGCGTGCGCAGCCCGGGAATCGATATTTGGGATTAAAACAAAAGGATGAAAAATGAGCGATGAAAACAAACTGATGAGCACGGCCGCCGTGTCGGAATATTTGGGGATTGCGGAATCAACCCTGGCAATGTATCGCGTGGACGGCACAGGCCCAAAATTTATCAAGGTTTTACGCCGCATGGTGCGATACAGACGGCGCGATGTGGACGAATGGCTGGACGCCCAAACAAAAACACAAAACGGCGCAAAGCCTTTATCCGCTTGACTTTGCGCGCCGTGTCGGTAATGTCGTATGCAACAAACAAGGAGTCTAAAATGACAAACAAAACAGCGCCCCAAAAGACGTCTAAAAAAACAAGCAAGGCAAAAATACTATGCTTTAAAGCGGTTTTGACACCGACATTTATAAAAAATTTAAAGTCGGAAAAAGATATGCAAATCACCGACGGCGCAATATCCGGACTGCAATTACGATACAGCCACCGCACCTGCAAAAAGCGATTTTATTTCTGGTATCGCGTGATCGGATCAACCAGACAGCGATATATGCGTCTGGGCAATGACGAGTTATTTTCGCTGGATGAAATACGCGCCCAAGTTCTGGATTTAAAACGCGAAGTCGCCATGGGCAAAGACCCGCACATGGAACGACGTGAAGCCGCCCGCGCAATGGATGAACGCGCCGCCAAACAAAAAAAGGTCAAAGAGCTTGCGCCGATATTTATCAACAAGCACAGCAAAGAACATACCCGAAAATCAACATACCAACTGACCGACGGATATTTCAGAAACCATATCGTTCCGATATTCGGCAACACACTGGCCGATGATATAAACCTGGAAATGTTGCAGGACGCATACGACAAGATTAAAAACTATGCGACAATATCGACGGCGGATCACGTTATGCGCTCGATGTCGGTATTTTTGAACTGGTGCGAAAAGCACGGATACCGAACGATAAACACCAACCCATGCCGCTATATTCACAAAGCAAAAAAACCAAAGTTCAAACCAACATTGCTGGACCAGAATGGATACACCAAACTGCTGGTCGCGCTGGATGATGCTTTGATTGGCGATCGATACGCGCCCCAGGGGGTGCTGGCGATCAAGGCGCTTATGCTGACCGGATGCCGATGCAGCGAGATAACAGACCTGGAGCATAACGAGCTGGATTTGGCAAACGGATATTTGCGCCTGAATAAACGCAAAACCGATTTCTTTGATGTGCCATTGGCCGAGCCGGCGATTGACGTCATACGCGAAGCCCTGAGTGTTTGCCGCAGCAGGAAATATGTATTTCATTCGCCCAAAGATACCAAACGCCCGATAAGCGATCTGCGCAAGGTGTTTTCGTGGGCGCTGGAACGTGCGGGTCTGCCGCATATGCGCATACACGACTTGCGCCATTCGTTCGCAACCATGGCGACGACAATCGGCGAAGATATAAGAACGCTGAAAGACGTCCTGGGCCATACAACAATCAACACGACGGAAATTTACGCGCACGTTTCGAACAGCGCCGCCCGTAAAGTCGCAAACAACACCGCAAACGCAATCATAAAAACCAAAGGAGAAAATGATGAAAATGAAATGTTTTGAAGAATACAAAAACAACCCAGATAAAGCCGTGCGGAAAAGGGCCGCCGCATGGCGAATTGCCGCAGAACAAAGTAAAAGTGATACACAGCTTGCTAATAAAGAAATTGATTTAATAAAGCAGGAAATCGAAGGCAAAATAACAATGCTCGACATCGTTAAATATATTTCAGATGAATTCGATAAAGCGGAAAAGGACTTATTCGCAAGACTTAACGGTCAAGAGAAAAAGTAAAAACAAACGCAAAAAACGGCATTGTTCTTTGATTTTGAATTTTGGGCTTTCTGGGCGCGAAATACAAAATATGGTTAAATAACAAAGACTTATGCCGTTTTTGATAAAAATCCGCCGAAAGACACCCTTCCAATATAAACTTAAAACAAGTTTATATTGGTTTTTTACAGCCGCAAAAAAACTAGCAGATAAATTATCTCTCATTGGACAAAACTGCAAAACATTATAAAATTGTCCAGTGATAATGGACAAAATGCTTGATTTTATGGTTTATATCCAGTATAATGCCTGAAAAGAGGTAAAACTATGAAACTTATAGACCGCCCGGAATATTTAGCACAGCTTAAAAAATGGCAAGCCAGCAACGATTTGGTAAAAATCGTCACCGGGGTGCGTCGCTGTGGAAAATCCAAACTTTTTGAACTGTTTCAGGAACACCTTAAGACAACAGGGGTGACCGAGGAACAGTTGGTAAAGGTTAATTTAGAGGATGGCATTCAACAGAAAAAGATAGGTTTGACACTTGATAAAAAGACGCAATTGTTGCAAGAACACGGGGTGCTGCTTGATTTTGTTATGGCTAAAATAGCAAAGGTTAAACCAGGGCTAAAAGTTTACGTGTTTCTGGATGAAATACAAATGCTGGAAAACTGGTTTACGGTTGCAAACACGTTGCGACTACAAAAAAACGTAGACGTTTATTTGACGGGTTCAAACGCATATATGTTTTCAAGCGACTTGCACAATGTATTTGGCGGACGGTTTATAGAAATAAAAATGCAACCGCTGTCATTTAAGGAATATGCATCCTGGGTAAATTTGGGCGTTCCGACATTTGATGAATTAGAAAAAATGGATGGCGGATATGCAAGATTTGGAATGCCATTACCAGAAGTATATGAAAAATATATAAAAGAAAGTGGATTTCCACAAGCAACTTTATTTGGTTCTAATCTTGATATGATAAAAACATATTTGATGGATTCTGTATATAACAACACCATACATAAAGACATAGTTCTTAGATTCGGCATAACTGATGAAGTTCGCCTGGAAGAAGTGGTGCGATTTATGTTTGATAACATAAGCAATCCAACATCATTGCGCGGCATACATAATTCCCTTAAATCAAATAAAATAGAGTTAGCGCCAACAACATTAAACAATTATGTGAAAGGATTGCTGGATGGTTATTTGATGTATAAGTGCGAGCCATATGATATAAAAGGCAAACGTCTTTTGGAATCAGATGCAAAATACTATGCCTGTGATATGGGATTACGCGCGGCGGTTTTAGGCAAAGACAATTATGACGTTGGACGTGCACTGGAAAACGTTATATACCTTGAACTGTTACGACGTGGCTATGCTGTGAAAACAGGGAAAATCCCTGCGCGGCCCGGAACAAATGCACTGGAAATAGATTTTGTTGCAGAAAAACCAGGTGGCATACTTGAATATTATCAAGTGGCTTGGACCGCATTCAGTGACGACGGAGAAACTATGCGCCGCGAATTGACACCATTAGAAGAAATAAAAGACAACTATCCAAAATATTTAATAACCATGGATATAGGCAGCAACGTCAACAATGGAATAAAACGACTGAATGCGCTGGATTGGTTGTTGGGTAATGCGGATTAAAATATGAGTAATCAAACAAAATTCCTTGAAAAATATAAAAATCATCCAGATCCAAAAGTCCGTGAACGTGCCGGCAATTGGGGCATAGCAATCGGGTTGCAGGCCGTGGATAATCTGACCGTTTCGGACTATTTAATTGAATTGGCAAAATTGAATGTCGAGGGTAAAATCACCAACACGGAAGTTCAAAAACGAATTAGCGAATACCATAAACCGCGCAAACCAGTGTTTGATAATACATACAAAATTATCCCCGATGCCGGATTCTTGAAAAAGACACGGCATGCGATTTACAACCAGGTTTACAGGCATCCGGATTTAAAGGTTAAAGATTTAAGCGCGGCATTTCATCTGTCCGAAAATACCGTTCGATACCATCTGCGAAACCTTATTGCCGCTGGCTGGCTTTGCCGCGAAAATAGCAAATGGCATGGGCTGAGAGCATTGTCATACTAAACATATTGATTTTTGGGAATTTCTGGGTTATTATAATCGCCAAGTGCCCGTGGCTTAATGGATATAGCAACAGCCTTCTAAGCTGTAGATTGCAGGTTCGAGTCCTGCCGGGCACGCCAAGTTTCAAGATATAAAATCACGGGGCACAATGAGTCAGATTCCAAATCCAGTTTTTCTTTTTCATTTTACGGCTCTCCCAAACTTGGAAAGCATGCTGACGACAAGCTGTTTAAAATCAAAAAATCGATTGCACAGAGATGGCATTAAGTCAGTCAATATTGCATATGATAATATACAAGATAAACGCGCCAGGACAATAACCTCCGATGCCACCGGACGAACATTGCACGACTATGTGCCGTTTCATTTTGCCCCACGTTCGCCGATGCTATATACGATTACCAGAGGCAATGTTACTGAAGCAGAAGAAACAAACCAGGATAATTTGATATATTTGGTGACCGAAGTTTCCAGGCTGGCCGATTTGGATTTTGTTTTTACAGATTACCACCCTTTGCCCGCATACGCTTCGTTTTACAATGATTTATCGGATCTAAATAAAATCAACTGGGAGTTGTTTTTTGAAATTCCGGTTATACCAGATACGCCACCATTTCCAGGATATTGTAAATATTGGCAGAACCGGGACAAAGAGTTAAAATACGTTAAACGCAAGGAAACTCGCGAGGCAGAATTTCTGGTGTGCCCAGAAGTCCCAATTGACAGAATCATAATGATAGGCGTCCGGACGCCAGAGATGAAAACCAAGGTCGAAAAGTTGTTGCATGACCACGGTTTAAGCATTAGAATAGAAGTAAAGCCAGGGTGGTATTTTGAATGAAATTCCTAGAAAACAGCGACATTTTTAAAGCGAACACCGAGGCCATAATAAACACCGTTAACTGCGTTGGCATTATGGGCAAGGGAATTGCTTTGCAATTCAAGGAAAAATACCCTGAAAATTACAAAGCCTATAAACACGCTTGCGATGCCGGCAAAGTGACCATAGGCAAAATGTTTGTGACCGATAACGGATTCCTCAGCCAGCCTAGATATATTATAAATTTTCCAACAAAAAAGCATTGGAAGGGCAAATCCGACATAGAATTTATCAGAAGTGGATTACAAGACTTGAAAGCGGTTATTGCTGAGCGCGGCATAAAATCTATTGCAATACCGCCACTTGGCGCTGGGAATGGCGGCCTGGATTGGAACGAAGTCAAAAACCTTATAACGAAAGAGCTTGAGGGTTTGACCGATGTGGACATACAAATTTATGAACCGACAAACAGATTTAACGCAATAAAAAATAAAACCAAAGTTGCGTTGAATGAATTCAGAGCAATGTTCATAAAGAGCGTGAAGATATACAATTCGTCAATGGACGGGCTATATGAACTTGGAAGCATTGAAGCGCAAAAATTAGCATATTTTATCGGTCTGATACTGGATCGCCAGGATATAGTAAAAAGATATAAACAGCATACATATGGCCCATATATGCCAGAGCTGAAACATACATTAAACGATATGGCCGGGTTTTATTTAAAAGGTGTAGGCGATGGGCAAGAGCACGATCATATTGATGTGATTTCAGAGATCATGCCGGAAATAGATGACTATATAAATTCAAGACCTGAATTAACTGATGCCACAGAAAAAATGCGTAAGATAATTTACGGATACGAAACAACATACGGTATGGAACTGCTTGGCACAGTGCATTGGGTTTGTGCGAATGATAAACCAGCGAGCCTTGACGATATAATTTGCAAGGTTCATGCATGGAATAAGCGCAAGAAAGCCATTATGTCCGCAACAGATATAGAGCGTGCATATAAGCATCTTAAGGCACAGCAATTGATCGCATAAAACACGCGAGGTTTCAATGCGCTTCTTTAATCCTTTCCCCAGAAGACGTTCGGAGCTTGGGTTCATAATCCGACAGATAACTTTTAACGCAAACCGCGAAGTTCGCACGGACTATTATAGAAATGAATATCTCCAATCCGAAGCATGGCAGCGAAAGCGCTATTTGGTGTTCAAACGCGATAATGGCAAATGCGTATATTGCGGCAAACCAGCAACCCAAGTGCATCATTTGCGATATGCAAAGAACATAGGAAAAGAGCCTATCCAATGGCTGGTTTCAGTTTGCAACGAATGCCATAATTCAAGGCATTAAAAAAGCAAAAAAATTAAATGACTACACATAAGCTACTGGACAAAACTTGCAATTCATATGACTTTGTCCAGTGGCATTAGACAAAATCCTATACAGGCCTCCATTATGCGTCCGTGCTGTTCTCGTTGGGGATGATAGAACGGTTGCGCGATATTGCAGACGCCAGGCACGATTTTATCGGGCAAATTATGGTTGATGAACAATTACCACAACGCGTTCGCATGACCAGAAGATAAAACGCGCAAAAATAAACCCGGAATTTTTATAACTAAAAACGAGCCAGGGATCAGAAAAACAATAAAATTGCAGATAAGATTTTATGTATCATTTTTTTGATTTTGAGCGCAATTTTTTTATAACATTTTGTTCTGAATATCGCTCAGAAAACCTGAGCCTCTCACATTTTCAATATGAAACCCCGAGTTTGGAATTATATTTTTAATATGTAACTTAATACGCCAAATGTTAGTTGTGCTGGAAAGTTGCGCGCACGGGCAAAAATTAGCGAAAAATTCAAAATTTAGAGCACAACTGACAGATGAGTACAAAAAAATCAACATCGTGTATCACGCAGAAATCAGGGCGAAATCGCAGGTGAGCGCAAAAGTTTTTATTGGCAGCACAAAAGATTTTATTAGCAAATATATTGCACAGATTATGCAGCAAAGTCATTTTTTGCTGCTACATATTTACGCAAATTAAGTAAAAGATGCGCTGAGAGCACGAAAAACACGCGTTAACAAATATCTAGCAAAAATTATGCATACCATATGCGTTTTTTGGGATATGGTTTGACCGATTTTGGCATATTTCGATACAGAGTCGGGAAGATTTAAAATTTGATCAACGCCACGGCTGGTGAGCCTTGCAGAGGTTTATCATACCTTGGTCATATTTTGCCAGGCGAGAATAGAAATCTGTTGGGGAGGACAGATGGGCTACGTTAGGCTACAAAAACATGAAAAATAAACATAATTTGCTCAAATAAATCCTGAAATTCCACTCAATCTCATCATCTGCTTTTTCAAAATGGAATTTATCAATATTATCTTTCTTATACAATTCTCATTATGGATTATGGCTAGCCGGTTTAATACAATCAGGACTTAATAAAGAAATAAGGCCAGCCTTCATAGGCTTTGATAAACGATATCAAAAAATTGTTAAAGAATCTTTTTGTATAGTTTTGATGTATAAACACATTGATTTTTTTAATAATTTATGATAGACTTACCGGCAAGTAAGGGTGGTT
>QMCE01001639.1_pt1 | contig 12320 bp, 13 predicted proteins | sample 1821851 | NCBI WGS metagenome assembly QMCE01 (sample SAMN09453174, study PRJNA476694) | Termite gut metagenome, whole genome shotgun sequencing project. | isolation source: worker | host: Odontotermes sp. | place: South Africa:Pretoria | collected 2016-01-28 | reverse complement strand
TCTCCTCCCTCGGGAAGGGCGTCGTCTCCGCTTCGCTCGGCCTGCTGCTCCGCGCGGCGGGGCTGAAGGTCTCGTTCCTCAAGTTCGACCCCTACCTGCACCGCGACGCCGGGTCGATGGGCGCGCACGAGCACGGGGAGATTTTCGTCACCGCCGACGGCGCGGAGACGGATCTCGATCTCGGCCACTACGAGCGTTTCGCCGACGTGACGCTGGGCGGCATGAACGACGTCACGACGGGCCAGATTTACGGCGACGTGCTGGAGCGGGAGCGCCGGGGCGCGTACGCGGGGGAGACGGTGCAGGTCATCCCCCACATCACGAACGCCATCCGGGACGCCATCCTCCGCGCCGCCGCGGCGGAGCCGGTGGATGTGCTGCTTGTGGAACTGGGCGGCACCATCGGCGACATCGAGGGCATGCCCTACATCGAGGCGATCCGGCAGTTCATGCTGGCGCGGCCGAAGGCGGATTCGCTCCTGGTGCACCTGGTTCTTCTCCCCGCGCAGCTCGCGGGGGGTGCGGATCTGAAGACAAAGCCGGCGCAGCACTCGGCGCAGAAACTGCGCGAATGCGGCCTGCACATGGATTTCCTCCTCTGCCGCATGGAGGGGGAGATGACCCGCGACGCCCGCGCGAAGCTGGCGCTCCACACCAACACCCGCCCGGAGCGCGTCATCGCCGTGCCGGACGTGAAGCTGATTTACAACGTCCCCGCGAAGCTGCACGAGCAGGGGCTGGACGCGATGGTGTGCGAACGCCTCGCCCTGCCGCACGGCGAGGTGAATCTGGAGCCGTGGGCGGAGTTTTCCGCCGCCGTCCTGTCGAGCGAAACATCGGTGAAAATCGCCGCCGTCGGCGACTGCGCCGGGATGGCGGACTGCTACAAATCCCTCGGGGAAGCCCTCCAGCACGCCACCGCCGCGCGGGGCGTCCGCCTGGAACTGGACTGGATCGACGCGGAGGGGCTGGAGCGACTGACCGGGGAGGACGCCGCGGCGCGGCTTGCCGGCTGCGCCGGGCTGGTCGTTCCCGGGGGCGACGGCTTTCGCGGCGCGATCGGGAGAATGGCCGCCATCCGCGCGGCGCGGGAGGGGAAGGTTCCCTTCCTCGGCATCTGTTACGGCATGCAGTGCGCCGTCGTCGAGTTTGCCCGGAACGTCTGCGGTTTCCCGAACGCGATCAGCGCCGAATGGATTGCGGAGGGCTCCCCCTTCACGGCGGACAACTGGCCGGACGACTGCTGGGTGACGCGCTGGGACGCGCAGGGGAGGCCGACGCCCGCCGGCGGCGAGAAACGCTTCGGCGCGCAGAGCGCCCGGGTGAAGCCGGGTACCCTCGCGCACGCGGCCTACGGGAAGGAAGGGATTGCGGAGCGCGAGAGCCACCGGTTCACCGTGAATCCGGACAAGGTGAAGCTGCTGGAGAATCACGGCCTTGTCATTGCCGGCCGCCGCGCGGAGAACGATCTCGTGGAGATGGTGGAATTGTCCGGCGCGGGGCAGTGGTTTGTCGCGACGCAGGCGCATCCCGAATTCACGAGCCGCCCCCTCCGCCCGCACCCGCTGTTCCTCGCGTTCATCGACGCCGCGCTTGCGGGTGAAGCGAGAAAGTGAGACGCTTTTTTACGCATTGCAGCGAAAACAATCCAACATTCGTCATCCCGGCGGTGCAGCGTATGCAGCACCCCGAACGAATTAAAGCCGGGACAAGGTTGAGAAGCCTGTGCTGCAACGCGATCCAAAACGCAACAATGCAGGGCAGATCGTGCTGTAGCAGAGGCTTCACAACTTGGTCCCGGCTTTCATTCGTTCGGGGTGCTGCGCAGGCTTCCCCGCCGGGATGACGGGTGTTGGATTGCTTGCTCCAATATGCGACTGCAATATCGAAAAAGGAGAACCCTTTGTTCCAGACCGTCGCCGTCCTTGACTTCGGCTCCCAGTACACCGGCCTCATTGTCCGCCGCCTGCGCGAGCTCCGCGTTCACTCGATGCTCTTCGCCGGCACGGTCGATGTCGAAACGCTCCGGCGGGAGAAAAACCTCACCGCCGTCGTCCTCTCCGGCAGCCCCCACAGCGCCTACGACAAGGGCGCGCCGAAATGCGACCCGGGCGTGTTCAAACTGGGCGTCCCCGTCCTCGGCATCTGCTACGGCGCGCAGCTGATGGCTCTGTCCCTGGGGGGCGAGGTCGGCCCCTCGGGCGTGCGGGAGTACGGCCGCGCCGTCGCGCGGGTCATGGGCGATTCGGCCCTGACGAACGGCCTCCCCAAAAAATTCGACGTCTGGATGAGCCACGGCGACCGCGTGACCGAGCTGCCCGAGGGCTGTTTCGACATTCTCGTGACGGAGGACTGCCCGCACGCGGGGTTCTGCGCGCCGGAGAAAAAGTTCTACGGCCTCCAGTTCCACCCGGAGGTGCAGCACACGCCCCTCGGCGGCGAAATTCTCGAAAACTTCCTCTACCACGTCTGCGGCTGCAAGGGCGACTGGGTCATGTCCGGCTTCGCCGAGACGGCGATCAAGGCGGTACGGGAACAGGTGGGGGGGGCGAAGGCGGTGCTCGGCATTTCCGGCGGCGTCGACTCCACCGTGACGGCGGTGATGCTCTCCGAAGCGCTGGGGGAGAATCTGACCTGCATCTTCGTCGACACCGGCCTGCTCCGGAAGGACGAATTCAAGCGCGTCATGTCCCGCTACGGCAACCGCTTCAACATCATCGGCATCCAGGCGGGCGAGAAGTTCCTGACGGAGCTGAAAGGCGTGACGGATCCGGAAAAGAAGCGGAAAACCATCGGCCGCGTCTTCGTGGAAGTCTTCCAGGAAGAGGCGAAGAAGCTGGAAGGCGTGGAATTCCTGGGGCAGGGCACGCTCTACCCGGACGTGATCGAAAGCTCCGGCGCCTACGGCAGCGGCGAAGCGGCCGTCATCAAGAGCCACCACAATGTCGGCGGCCTTCCCGAGAAGATGGGGCTGAAGCTGATCGAGCCGCTGCGGGATCTGTTCAAGGACGAAGTGCGGGAACTGGGCGTGACGCTGGGCATTCCGGAGGACGAACTCCGCCGCCATCCCTTCCCCGGCCCCGGCCTCGCGGTGCGGATTGTGGGGGAGGTGACGCCGGAGCGGGTCGCCGTCCTGCAGGCGGTGGACGCGATCGTGCTGGAGGAAATTCACAGCGCCGGCTGGTACCGGAAGCTCTGGCAGGCGTTCGCCGTGCTGCTGCCGCAGGCGTCCGTGGGGGTGATGGGCGACCAGCGCACCTACGAGAGCGTGGCGGCGCTGCGCCTTGTGGAGTCGCAGGACGGCATGACGGCGGACTGGGCGGAAATCCCCTACGGCATCATCCGCCGCATCTCCCGCCGCATCACGAACGAGGTGAAGGGCGTGAACCGGGTCGTCTACGACGTCTCTTCGAAACCGCCCGCGACGATCGAATGGGAATAAATGGAACGCCTCCCCCCCTGGCTGAAAAAAATAATCCCCCCGGAGGGGAACACGGCGGTCAATGACTGTCTCGCCGCCCTGCGCCTGGACACGGTCTGCCGGGGCGCGCGCTGCCCGAACAGCCTGGACTGCAAAAGCCGGGGCAGAGCGGCGTTCCTGATCATGGGGCCGCACTGCACGCGCGCCTGCCGCTTCTGCGCGATGGAGGAAGGCGCGCCCGCGCCGCTGGACGCGGACGAGCCGGCGCGCCTCGCGGAGGCTGTGGAGCGCCTTGGCCTGCGGCATGCCGTTGTGACGTCTGTCACGCGGGACGATCTCCCCGACGGCGGCGCGGCGCATTTCGCCGCGACGGTCGCCGCGATCCGCGCGCGCACTCCGGAGACGACGGTTGAAATCCTCGTCCCCGACTTCTGGGGAGACGAGGACGCGTGGGCAGCGGCCGCCGACGCGCTCCCCGACGTATTCAACCATAACATTGAAACTGTCGAACGCCTCTACGGCCGCGTCCGCCCGGAGGCGGACTTTGATCGCAGCCTCGCCCTCCTCGATTTCGCGAAGGAGCGACAGCCGGCGATGAAGACGAAGAGCGGCATGATGCTGGGTCTCGGAGAGGAAATGGAGGAAGTGCTGGAAGCGGCCGAAGCCCTCCGCGATGTCGGCGTGGACATCATCACCGTCGGCCAGTACCTCCGGCCGAAAAGCCCGCGCACGCTTCCGGTGGAGCGCTACGTCCCGCCGGAGGAATTCGACGCCCTCGCGAAGGCGCTTGCCTCCCTCGGCTTCCCCTCCGTCGCCTGCTCCCCCTTCGTCCGCTCCAGCTACAACGCGGAGGAAGGTTTCCTGCGCTCTGCCGTCCCTCTCCCTTCTTGACTTCAGCGTTTCAATTGATATCATTATACTCATGATACGAAATTTCGGTGATGAAGCGACCGTCAAACTGTATCGTGGCGACCGGCCGAAAGGCATTTCCGCGGAAGTGGCCCGGAAGGCGGTTGCGCGTTTGCAGATGATTGACGCGGCGGAGCGGATTGACGCGCTCCGCGTTCCGCCAGGCAGCAGGCTGAAGAAACTGGGCGGCTCTTTGGCCGATTGGTGGAGCATCCGGGTCAACGATCAGTACAGGCTCATTTTCAAGTGGGTGGACGGTGCGGCCGAGGGCGTTGAATTCATCGATTATCATGATTGAGAGGGAAAAATCATGCGCGCGATAAAGCCGAAAAACAAGAAAATCGTAGCGGAAAAGCAGGCGCCGATGCATCCCGGGCAAATCCTTCTTGAAGAATTTCTGGAGCCGATGGGAGTCACGCAGGCAGAGCTTGCGCGGCATATCGGAGTGAATATCGTTACGGTGAACGATGTGGTGCGCGGAAAACGCGGCATCAATCCACGCCTCGCGCTGCTTCTGGGAGACGCTTTCGGGAACGGCCCGGAAATATGGTACAATCTGCAAAGCAACTATGATTTTTGCCGTGAACGCGATGCGTTGCGGCGCACAGGCAAGGTTGCGCATGTGGAAAAATTGCCCGCTCTCGCCGGCGCAGGAAATACTCTGTGACCAAAACGCCCCGCACGGTTGAAATGGCTCCCCTCATGCTGTGGCGCATGCAGGACATTCTCGGCCAGGAACCCGCCCTCCGCCGCCTGGCGCAGGAAGCGGCGTCCGGCCGTTTCGCCCACGCCTACCTGTTCGAGGGGAAGTCCGGCACAGGGAAAACCGCGCTCGCCCGCGCCCTTGCCGCGCGTTTCCTCTGCGCGGACCCGCGGGACGGCGCGGACGCGCCCGAAAGCTGCGGCGTCTGCAAATCCTGCCGCATGATCGCCGGCGGCAACCACCCCGATTATCTGGAGCTCCCGCGCGACGTCGCGGAGCTCCGCATAGGCCGGGTGGTGGAGCGGCAAAGCCCGGCGGAAACGGTCGACCACCAGCCGCTCCTGCCCTTCCTCCGCCTGCGTCCGGTCGAGGGGGCGGGGCGCGTCGCCGTCGTCCCGGACGCGGAGCGCCTGCGGACGGAGGCGGCGAACGCGTTCCTGAAAACACTGGAGGAGCCGCCCGGCCGGACGCTCCTCCTCCTCACGACAAGCGCCCGGGATCGGCTTCCCGCGACGATCGTCAGCCGCTGCCGCAGGATGCAGGTTCGGCCGCTGCCGCGGGAAACGCTCGCCCACAGGATTGCCGCGCGGGGCATTGCGGAAGGCGCGGACGCGGAGGCTTTGGCGCTGGCGGCGGAGGGCTCGCTGGGGCTGGCGGAGCGTCTGGCGGGGGAGGAAACGCTCTCCCTCTGGCGGTGGCTGTCGGAGGAGGCGTTCGCCCGCCCGGGGCCGGCGGCGGCGGAGAAGCTGGCCGACATGCTTGCCGCATACGGCGGCGGGGGGAGCGGCGGCGACAGCGCGGGGAAGCGGAAAAACGCCCTGCAGGCGCTCGATCTGGCGGCCCTGGCGCTGCGCGGGCGGCTGCGGCTGGAGGGCGACGCCGATCGGGTGGCTGAGGCGCTCGCCGCGCTGTGGACGGCGGGGGAGCGCATTGTGCTGAATGTCCGGCCGGAGCTGGCGCTGTTGTCCGCGTCGTTCGCCGCGATGGCGGCGCTCCGCGCGTGATGATGGAAGGGGAACGCATGGCGAACCACAATTTCTTCCAGAAGCTGTTCAGCAAGAACGACCCGGTGTTCCACACCATCGAGGCGGCCATCGGCCTGATCGAGAGCGGGGACTACGACGACGCGATTGCGCTCCTGAAGAAGAACGCGCTCGGCCGCGATCCGACGAACAGGCGCGCCCTCCTCCACATGGGGATTGCCCACATGCTGAAAGGCGATCTGGACGGGGCGGAGGGGTACCTCGACCCCCTCGCGAACACGCCGGGCGGGATGAATTCGGAAAAAGCGGCGGCGCAGATAGCGCTGGAGCGCGTGGACGCGCTCCGGCAGGCATGGCCGGAACAATGAACGGCGACGCCGCGCGGGAGCGCATGGTCGCGCGCGACCTCGCGGGGCGGGACATTGCAGACGCCGCCGTCCTCGCCGCCCTCGCCCGCGTCCCGCGCGAAGCCTTCGTCCCGCCCCCCCTCCGCGCGAACGCCTACGACGACACGCCCCTCCGGATCGGAGCCGGACAGACGATTTCGCAGCCCTATGTCGTCGCCTTCATGAGCCAGGCGCTCCGGGTGGAACGCGGCATGAAGGTGCTGGAAATCGGCACCGGCAGCGGCTACCAGACGGCTGTCCTCGTGGAGCTGGGGGCGGAGGTGTACACGGTGGAGCGGCACGACGCGCTCTCCCTCGCGGCGGAGCGCGTCCTGGACAGCCTCGGCTACGGCGAGACGGTGTCGATGCTGACGGGGGACGGCACGCTGGGCTGGCCGGAGGCGGCGCCCTTCGATCGGATTCTCGTGACCGCGGCCGGTCCCGCCATTCCTCCCTCCCTCGCGGCGCAGCTTGCGGAGGGCGGGCTGCTCCTGATGCCTGTGGGGGAGCACAGGGGGGCGCAGCGCCTGGTGCTGGCGGAAAAGCGGAACGGCATTCTCGCGGAAACGCCCCTCCTCGACGTCCGGTTTGTGCCCCTGCTGGGGGTCGAGGGGTTCGGCTGAACCGGTTCTGCACTGCTTTTTCCTTGACACAACCGGCTCATCGTTTAGCCTTGACGCGGGCAATCGATGAAAAGGAGACTCCATGTCCTCAGCCAGCCAGCTCAATCTCGACGAGCAAATCGTCAATGTTCTCATCAAATGCACCCGGGACGGTCTTGTGATGGCCGGTTTGAAGCCGAACGCGGTCGGCCTCTCCAAGCACCCGACGTCGCGGGGGACGGTCTCCTCGATCATCGGTTTCGTCGGTCCCTTCAGCGGATCGATGATCATCAACACCTCGGACGACTGCGCCTGTTTCATGGCGGGGCGGCTTCTCGGGGAAACGCTGGCTTCCCTCGACAATCAGGCGCTGGACGGCCTCTGCGAAATCGCGAACATCATCGCCGGCGGCGCGAAGGCGGCTCTGTCGACGACAGAGTACAAATTCGACCGCATCAGCGTGCCGTCCGTCATTGTCGGCAACAATTTCTCCATTTCCCATTACCGGGGGATGACGTCGGTGTCTGTGGAGTTCGAGCTTCCCGAAATGCCGATCAAGCCGGGCGACCGGGGCACGTTCTCCGTCAATATCTCGATGATGAAGATCTGACACCGCGATGGCGAAAAGTCCTTCGAAGCGCCAGCTTGCCGTCGCCCTCCGCTACAACGAGGACAGGGAGGCGGCGCCCCGCGTCCTCGCGAAGGGCGCGGGGAGCGTGGCGCAGAAGATTCTCGACATTGCGAAAGAGCAGAACATCCCCGTCCGCGACGATCCGGATCTCGTGCAGGCACTGGCGCAACTGGATGTCGGATCCCTCATTCCCACCGAACTCTACCCGGCGGTAGCCGAAGTGCTCGCCTTTGTCTACCGCCAAAACCAGCGGTATATCCGCAACTGACGCCGGAATCCCGCCAGGGTTGAATCCTGTAACCTCTTTTCCTTCAAAGCATACGATGGAGCGCCTCCGTATCGCCCGCGCGCCGGGCGAAAATTATCTATTGAATTGAAAGAACGGGCGGGTATAGTGGCAATATAAACGATGAAAGGCAATAAAAGAAGCTCGTTGTTAACGCTGCATTGTGAGTTTTACACCACCGTTCCCGAATCGCCGGGGATGGGGAGGGCCGCGGGGGTCCTGCCTACCTGTCCAACCCTACTCTCACTTCCGCTCCAAGCAGTGCCTTCAGCCCCCGAACGACCCATGCCGTCCCCCAAAGCGGGGGACGGCGCTTTTTCAAGTATTCACGTGTTCGCGAAGCGCGCTAATTCGCCCCCGCGCCCAGTTGCCCGCGGATATACGACGCGCGCGCGACGTCCCGATCCCCGGATTCCAGCACGCGCCCCTCAATCCGCTGCAAATGCGCCGGCTGCGTATTCAGGAACAGCGCCTGCAAACGCGCCAAATCAAGCGCGGTGAACACCCCCATCGCCACGCCCAGTCGGAGCGACGACAAATGCCGCATCGCCTCCTCCGAACTCATCAGCCGCGCGTTCCGGAGGAGCCCCCAGCTCCGCCAGACCCTGTCCTCCAGCTTGCTCCGTTCGCTTGTCGCGAGGGTTTTCCGCGCCTTTTCCTCATACTCGATGATGGAGCCTATCACCGCCTCCATGTCGCGCACGATGTCCGACTCCGTCCGCCCGACGGTGATCTGGTTGGAAATCTGGTACAGCTCGCCGAACGCCTCCGTTCCCTCGCCGTAAAAGCCGCGCACCGCCATGCGCATCTCGTAGACGGCGCGGAACACCCTTTCGATGTGGCGCGTCATGACAAGGGCGGGCAGGTGCAGCATGGCGGACACCCGCAGCCCGGTCCCCACATTGGTCGGGCAGGACGTCAGGTAGCCGTAAAAGGGGTCGAACGCGAAGGGCAGGCGCTCGGAAAGCTGATCGTCCAGGCGGTTGACCAGATCATACGCCTCCTGCACGCGAAGCCCCGAGCGGATGCACTGCATGCGGAGGTGATCCTCCTCGTTCACCATGATGGCGATGGAGGCGTCGGGGTTGACCGCGACGGCGCGGGGGCCGCTGCCGTCGGCAAGCTCGCGGCTGATGAGGTGGCGCTCCATGAGAAGCCGCCGGTCGAGGGGGCCCTCCTGATCCAGCTCGTGCCAGATGTAGCGGTCGCCGTCCGGAAGGGAAAGGATCGCCTCCCGCACCGCCTCCAGGACGGGGCGCCTGTCCGACTGGTCGGGATGGGTGGGGAAGCGGCGGCCGGCAAGGTTGCGGGCGAGGCGCACGCGCGTCGTGACCGCTATCCCGGCATGGGGGCCGTGGCCGGAGGTCAATTCGCCGTTGTCGTCGAAAATGCGGTTGTTCATTTCCATGGTGCGTTCCTGTTTCAGGTTGTTTTCTGCCCGTCCCCGCCCTCCGCCCCGCCGCTCTGCCGGCGCAGTTCCTCGATGCCGGTCTTGAGCTTCGCGGCCGCCTCGTAGTTCTCCTCCGCGACAGCCTGCCGCAGCTTCTGCTCCAGCGTCCGCATGTGCTCCGGCGCCGGCGCGCGATCCGCCTCCGCCGCCCGGCGCTCCCCGGGACGCTTCCCCGTGTGGAAGCGCTCCAGTTCGCCGCCGCTCGCGATCTGCCCCCCGATCAGGGGCTTGAGCTTTTCCGCGAACGCCTCGTAATCGTGCGGGCAGCCCAGCCGGCCGCGCTCGCCGAACTGCGACCAGGTGGTGCCGCACCGGAGGCAGACGAGATCCTTCTCCACCGGGCGCGCCTTCATCTGCACCGCCTGGTGGATGTGGGGAGTCATTTTCTTCGCGGCGAGGCCGAGGAGCTGGGGCAGGTTCGCCGCGCCCTGCAGGTTGAAGCCTTTTTCCGAGGCGCACTGCTCGCAGATATGGACTTCTTTTTTGACATTGTTGTGAATGTCGGTAAGGTGGATTGTGGCGGGTGCTTTTTTGCAAATCTGGCAGATGTACATGGCGGCGCGCCTCCGGGGTCGCTGATTCCTTCCTCTGTCCTCATACTATGCCCATTCATGGAGGAAAATCAAGGCTGTGGCCGACACTTCCCCGAAAACGTCCATTCTGTATGAAAACAGCGATTTTTTTCTCTTCGCAAAGCCCGCAGGCATCGAGACCGCCGCGGAGGGGGGCGGCGCGGATTTTCTCGCCCTCGCGCGGGAGGCGACGGGGGAGCCGGGCCTCCTCGCCGCGCACCGCCTCGACAGGGACACCTCCGGCGCGCTCCTCCTCGCCCGCACGCCCGGCGCGGAAAAGGCGCTGGCCGATCTGTTCCGCCGGCGGCTGGTGGAGAAAACCTACCTCGCCCTCTGCCTCGGCGCTCCCCGGAACGCGACAGGAACCGTCAACAGGCGCCTCTCCGAATGGTCGGGCGGCCGCCGGCCCGTCAGGGTTCTGAAACAGGGGGGGCTGGAAGCCTCCACCGCGTACGCGGTTCTCGCCGTTTCCGGGCGGCTGGAAGAGGATTTCCGCGTGAGCCTCGTCGCGTTTCACCCGCACCAGGGGCGGACGCATCAGATACGGGTGCACGCGGCGGCTCTCGGCTACCCGATCCTCGGGGACGACCAGTACGGCGACAGGAAGGCGAACGCCGGGGCGAAGCGGCTGCTCGGCCTCCGGCGGCAGGCGCTGCACGCGTCGCGGCTGGCATTCCCGTGGCACGGCGGCGCGGTGGACGCGCTGTGCCCGCTGGCGGAGGACATGGATTTCGTGGTGCGGACACTGTGGCCTGGGCGCGATTTTTCACCTTCCTGCGCAATAAAATGATAAAAAAGCGGGAAAAGCGATAAAAAAAACGCACTTTCCCGTTTTTTGTCTTGACTCTCCCGAAATATGCTCTATATTTCGCCAAAAGTTGATAGCCCGAAGACCGCGCGCAATTCGGTTTGTTGATCGTATGCCCTCCCGTCGCGGACTTTCGGAACCGGGATTGACATCCCGCGCTCTCAACTGGAGCCGGTATAACTGTATGTGCCCCGCGTCTGGGGGCTGGGCCATTCGGTTTCGCAGGGAAAAAACGTCAGGCCGCATAGTTCGGAATCCTGTGAGTGGGAATGTGGCGGCCAATTTTTGTTGTTTTCACTGATTGGAGGAGAAACAAATGGCTGCCAAGATCGAAGTGCTCCGCAAGCGTCAACTGGCTCAGGCTCTTGTTGACAAGACAGGCGCGAAGTTGAAGTACGCCTCCGCCGTCGTCGATTTCATTTTTGACGAAATCGCCGGCGCGATGGCGAAGGGCGTGAAGGTCAATGTGAAGGATTTCGGCATTTTCGTGAAGGCGCAGCGGAAAGCCCGCACCGGCCGCAACCCGGCGACGGGCGAGGTGATCAAGATCAAGGCGTCCGTGAAGCCGCGCTTCACCGCGTCGAAAGCGCTGAAGGAAGCGGTCTCCGGGAAGAAATACGCGCTGCACGCGGACATTGCCGCCCTCGCCGCCGCCCCTGCCGCTCCCGCAGCCGCCAAGCCCGCCGCCGCGAAAAAGCCTGCCGCGAAAGCCGCTGTGAAGAAACCCGCCGCGAAAAAGGCTCCCATGAAGAAAGCGCCCGCGAAGAAGGCGCCCGCCAAACGCAAATAACGGAACACCCGCCCCGGGAGGGCGCGTCCCCCCCTGCCGGCGCGAAACAGAATGCCAACCCTGAAACACATGTGCCGGCGAATGCCAATCTTGAAACACGTGTGCCGGCGCGAGACAGAATGCCAGCCCTGAAACACATGGGGAAGGAGCGGATCCTCCACCGCATTCCGGAGGATCGCGGGGACGGAGTAGGGGCTCTTCCCGAAGGGAAGAGCCTTTTTTCTTGCATCGCGGACGCATTTCGGATAGACTGGTTCGTTCAAACAGCGCGCCAACTTGGCTCAGGGGTAGAGCAGCGCTTTCGTAAAGCGCAGGTCCTGGGTTCGAATCCCAGAGTTGGCTCCATATATCCGCCCCTTGTTTCCTTTTGGGAGACAAGGGGGTTTTTCGTTTCCGAGCATCCATTGGATGCCCGCTTTCACCCCTTCCGAAGACTCCGTGTAAGTCCCTATTTTTCCGTCGAGATTCAACGCCGAGGTGTCCCTACGGGTGTCCATCTGGTTTCCGACTTGCGGGAGCGTGGGAACGTCCGCAGTGCCGGTTTTGGCTGCCTGCTCATTGTCGGGGCGGCGGGCGGCGATGGTCGGCAGCTTTGCCAATTCCTCCGCTTTGTCGTCGATCATGACATGGGTATAAATGTTCGCCGTCAGTTTCGGGTCGCTATGGCGCATGAGGCGCTGAGCCGTCGCCAGCGGAACGCGGGCTTTGTTCAGCAAGGTTCCAAAGGTGTGCCGCAGATCATGGAAGTCATACACGAAGCCGTATTCGTCGGTCGTGAT
>QMCE01004154.1_pt1 | contig 12321 bp, 9 predicted proteins | sample 1821851 | NCBI WGS metagenome assembly QMCE01 (sample SAMN09453174, study PRJNA476694) | Termite gut metagenome, whole genome shotgun sequencing project. | isolation source: worker | host: Odontotermes sp. | place: South Africa:Pretoria | collected 2016-01-28 | reverse complement strand
CACATTTCCGGCGCTTATCCTCTGTCTGCGCTGATTCTAAGCGCAAGCGAATACCTCAATTACTTTCCTTTTCCTCTGGTTAAGTTAACGCATATGGCATGGGGTACACCATATATGGGGGATAGGCTCAAACGGCTTTAGCCGGTTGAGCCGTAAGGGGGGCGGGCGGGAAATGTTGCTGTATGCGGGTGGCCGTGGGGAAACAGCCCCCCTTTCATTGATAGAATATGTGTCAACAAATGCGTGGAGTTTTGCCGTATGGCAAAACTCCGAAGCTGTCCGGCTCTGCCGGACGGCCCCCTTCATTATGGTTTAATTGATTTTCCTTTTGTTTATCAATATACTGTATGCATGAAAATGGTTGTCATTGGGGCCCAGTGGGGCGACGAGGGAAAAGGGAAAATGGTGGATTATCTGGCTAATGAGGCGCAGATTATTGTCCGTTATGCTGGCGGCGCGAATGCCGGGCATACAATTGTAATTGGCGGGGAAGAGTACGCCCTGCACCTGATTCCTTCCGGGGTTTTTTATCCTGATAAGATTGCCGTTCTTGGTTCGGGTATGGTGATAGACCCGGTTGCGTTGTTTGATGAGATTCAGATGCTGGCTGACCGGGGGATTGATACTACGGGAAGGATTTTTATTTCTGATCGAGCGCATATTGTGCTGCCACGGTATATTCAGATTGACCGGGAACGGGACGCGGCGCGGAAAAAGCCTATTGGGACAACCGGCAGGGGGATTGGCATTACGTATTCGATGAAGAGTGATCGTGACGGGATTCGTGTTGCTGACTTGGCGTGGAAAGAAAAGATGGACGAGCTGGAAAAAGCGGACCGGGATTTTCTTGCGCCGTATGCGGATCGGCTGCTGGCGATGTCTATCGATCTTTCGACTTATCTCGCGCACCGCAAAAATTCTAAGGTGCTGTTTGAAGGGGCGCAGGGTACTTTGCTTGACCTTGACTTGGGGACTTATCCGTATGTGTCCAGCGGTATGTCTTGCGCGGCGGGCGCGGCGGTGGGCGGCGGTATTGGGCCTCGCGCTATCGACAAGGTGCTGGGGGTTTTTAAGGCTTATTCAACGAGAGTGGGGAACGGGCCGCTGCCGAGTGAATTTAATTCCGATTCGGAAGATGAGTTGTGCCGTTTTGTGCGTGATACTGGCCGTGAATATGGCGTGACAACAGGCCGGCCCCGGAGATGCGGTTATTTGGATTTGGTTTCGCTGAAATACGCCTGCCGGAGTAATTCTATTGACAGTCTGGCAATGACTCATCTTGATGTTTACGACTCGTTCGGTGAAATCAAAGCATGTATTGCTTACCGTATCGGCGACCGTTTGGTGGAAAACTTTCCCGCTTCGGTTGAGGATTTGAACAATGCGCGTCCGGTGCTGCGGAGTTTTCCCGGCTGGAAAAAATCGCTGGCTGGCGCTTTGACTTACGAAGAATTTCCCGAAGCGGCGATGGAATATATCGACTTTATTGAACGGTTTTGCGAAACGCCGATTGATATTGTGTCTGTTGGTTATGACAGAAAAGCCACGATTATAAGGAAAAGTCCATGGACAAAATAATAATTCTCGATTTTGGAAGTCAGACTGCCCAGCTTATTGGGCGCAGAATCCGCGATATGGGCGTGTATACTGAAATTCTTCCCGGTGACGCGGAGTTGGGTGAAGTTTTGAAAAACAGCGATGTGAAGGGAGTTATTCTGTCCGGCTCGCCTGATTCGGTCAACGGCGATGGCTGCGCTCCCGACCGGAAATTGTATGACAGCGGATTGCCGCTTTTGGGAATCTGTTATGGGCTTCAGCGCATGACTGTTGATTTCGGCGGAAAGGTTGAAACACTGCCGAAACAAGAATATGGCCGCATAACGGTCACGTTGAAAGACGCGGAGGCCGGGGGCGCGGGAATTGCCGGAGGAAACGCGAACGGTGAACGCGCCGCGCTTTTTCTGAAAGGGTTTCGGCCTTCTTTTACCGCATGGATAAGTCACAGTGACAGCCTGACTGTTCTTGCGCCGGGCTTCCGGGAATTCGGGACGACTGAATCCGGTTTTCCGGCAATTGTGATTCACGATACAAAGCCTTGGTTTGGTCTTCAGTTTCACCCTGAGCTGACTCACTGCGAAAACGGCGATGATATTCTGAGCGCGTTTACTCTCGGCGTGTGCGGCTGTGAAGCGGCGTGGACGATGGAAAGTTATATCGAGGAAACACGCGCTTCGCTCAAAGCGCAAACCGGCGGCAATCCCGTGCTGCTTTTGATTTCAGGTGGTGTTGATTCTACTGTCACTGGAGCGATGCTTTTATCGGCGCTGGATAAAGAGCAGGTTCACTTGATGTACATGGATACTGGCCTTATGCGTAAGGACGAAACCAAAACGGTCAAGGCAATTCTCGAAAAATTGGGCGCGAAGCATCTGCATATTGTCATGTGCGAAAATGAATTTTTGGCCGCGCTGAAAGGAATAACCGAGCCGGAAGCAAAACGAAAAGCTATCGGCGATCTTTTTATTACGCTGCAGGAGCGGGAGGTCGCTCGGCTGGGGCTGCCGGAAAATTATTTTCTGGCACAGGGAACGCTGTACACCGATCTGATTGAAAGCGGCGGCGGCGTGGGGAAAAAAGCCCGCCTGATTAAAAGTCATCACAATGTGGGAACTCCGCTGGTTGAGGCAAAACGGAAAGCGGGCAGAATTATCGAGCCGCTGGATAAACTCTACAAAGACGAAGTCCGCCGTCTGGGGCGTTTGCTGGGGGTTGATGAAGAGGTGATACGCCGTCATCCGTTCCCCGGCCCTGGTCTTGCGGTGCGGGTTATCGGCGAAGTAACCAAAGAACGGTGCGATATTCTGCGCGAGGCGGACGCGGTTTTTATTGATGAACTCAAACGCCGCTGTGTCGCGGGTTCGGATAACGCCGGGGAAGCTGTGTCGCTCTACGATGATATTTGGCAGGCGTTCGCGGTACTGCTGCCTATACGTTCCGTCGGCGTTACCGGAGATTCGCGCAAATACGGCTCGGTTCTCGCGTTACGCGCTATTTCAAGCACTGACGGCATGAGCGCCGATGTCTATCCCTTTGAGACACGCGACCTGCTGGAAATTTCTTCCCGGATTACCAACACGGTAAAAGATATTGGCCGGGTGACTTACGACATTTCAAGCAAGCCGCCTGCGACAATCGAGTGGGAATAAAGCGTTCCCGGAGGCGAATATATCGAGAGTTTGGCTTTGACAAGGCCAAACTCTACGGCGGTTGTTGTTTGGGTGCCTGAGGGTGTTACTATTTGTCACTATAATGGAGGTTAAGAGGGCTGCTCTATGAATGGCAAGACACCGCATATTGTTCAATATCAGGGCTCAAAGCGTGTTTTAGCGCCTCAAATTATGCGATATATGCCAAAACGGTTCAATCGTTTACTCGAACCATTTGCGGGAATGGCCGCAATTTCAATTGCCGTAGCACAAACAGAAAAAACAAATCAATACTATATAAATGATTTAAATGCGCCGCTTGTGAATATGTTAAAAGCCGCAATAAACGAGCCTTGTATACTTGTCGAAAGATATGCCTCTCTATGGAATAAGCAATTTGATTATGGGGCAGAGCATGTACAACATTTTTATGATGTTCGTGAACGGTTCAATGATGGTGAAGAAAGCCCTGAGAATATGTTGTATTTATTAGCGCGGTGTGTTAAAGGCGCTGTACGATATGGCAAGGAGGGCAATTTCAACCAGTCACCAGATAAGCGCAGACATGGCACACACCCTCGAAATATAGAAATCAATGTGCATGCGGTGTCAAATTTGCTGAAAGGAAAAAGTGAGTTCTTTGCGGTTGATTATCGTGAGATTTTTCAAATGGCGCGGACAGGGGACTTGATATACATGGATCCGCCCTATCAAGGAGTGACCAATACACGGGATAATCGCTATTTTTCTGGTGTATCTTTCGCTGAATTTGCCTCTGCTCTTGAATTGCTAAATAAAAAAAATGTAGATTTTCTCATTAGTTATGATGGTGAATGCGGTGACAAAGAATATGGAGAAGATTTACCACAGGATTTAGAGTGCCAAAAACTGTTGCTCAACGCGGGAAGGTCTTCTCAAGCTACACTGCTTGGACGTAAAGAAACTACCTATGAGTCGCTTTACGTTAGTAAAAACCTGCAACCATGTGAATTTTTTGCCTTGCAACAAATGACGCTCATAGAGACAATAGCTTAATGGAGTATCCAAAAGAGTTTCTGGATTTTCTTAACTCAATTACTGCGAAAAGATCACGTACAGTGATTCAGCATATTCTTAAACATGGCTTTATTACATCTGAAGAATTGAGAGATTTGTATGGTTATGACCATCCACCCAGAGCTGTTAGAGATGTACGTGAATATGGGATTCCAATAGTCACATATAGAATAACTGGCGGTAATGAGCGAAGTATTGCCGCTTATAAATTCGGTAATCCAAATGAAATAACAAATACCCTGTCAAAGGTTTCCGGTAGAACTGTTATTACCAAAGTCATCAAACAAGCGCTTATAGAAAAATATGGCTCAAAATGTTTTATATACCTTGAAGATATGGATGAAGCGATTTTACAGATTGATCATCGACTCCCTTATGAAATTGATGGAGAACAGGATAATCAGGATATAGAAGTCTTTATGCTTCTCAGTCCTTCCGCTAACCGCGCAAAATCTTGGACTTGTGAACATTGTGAAAACTGGATATTAAAAGACAAAACTGTTTGTGTTCGTTGTTTTTGGGCGCATCCAGAGAATTATGATCATATAGCAGGGAAACAAGAAAGAATGGTTTCAATAGTGTTTACTGGTGATGAGATAGAGGATTATAATAAGCTTATTGAGATATCCGGCAGAAATAACGCGCAAAATATTATCAAGAAAATCGTTCATGATTTTCTAAAAGGAACTTAAGTTAAGGTGGGGGTAATGTGCAATTGGACGCAATTGCGTGTCCCTCGATTTGATATTTGAATTTTTTAAGGAGGAGAATATGAACGGGATAATTCAAAACCGCCGCAGCATACGGAAATATCAGGCAGGCAAGCCGGTCACGAAGGAGCAGCTTACGCAGCTGCTGGAGGCCGCGATGATGGCTCCGTCCGCGTGTAATTCGCGCCCTTGGGAATTTATTGCCGTTACAAAGCGGGAAATTCTTGATGAAATTGCGCGGATTCATCCTTACGCGAAAATGGCGGAACAGGCGAGCGCGGCGATTATTGTGGTTGCGCTTCCTCAGGAAGGAACAGCCAGCGGTTATTTTCCGCAAGACTGCGGCGCGGCTACACAAAACATACTGCTCGAAGCCGTCTCGATGGGGCTGGGAACTTGCTGGTGCGGAGTTTATCCGACTCCTGAGCCTATGGCATCTATCCGCAAGTTGTTTAATATCCCCGAATCAAAAATTCCGTTTAACGTCATTGTTGTGGGAGTTCCCGATGAAACTCCCGCAGCGCGGGGTTTTTTTGACGCATCCAAAGTGTCGTATGTGGAGTAGGTGAAGCGTTTTTTGGGAAAATTAAAAGCCATTCAAACAAAGCCCGCGCAGGTCACGTAAATCCCGCAAGGGTTTTGTTGTTTCAGGCCAGAAACGCCGTTCCTTTTTGGCTGCCTGAGGCAAGCTCTTCTAGACTGCGGGGTCTGCCGCCGTGGGCGAGAATGGTCGGTATGCCGTAGACGGCCGCTCTTTTGGCCGCATCGAGTTTAGTGGCAATGCCGCCCGTGCCGAAGTTATTTGTCGCGCCGATACTGATGTTTTTTCGCGCGGTGTCAATATCCCGCACTTCTTCCACCAAAACGGCATCGGGAAATTCTTTGGGGTTTTTGTCGTATAGACCGTCGATGTCACTGAATAGAATCAGCAGATCAGCGCTCCACAAAATAGCCGACTGGGCCGCAAGCGTGTCATTATCGCCGATCTTAATTTCCTCAACGGACACGGTGTCATTTTCGTTAATAACGGGAATAATCCCCTCATCAACCAGAGTGAATAAAGTGTTACGCATATTCAGCGTTCTGATGGGATCGCCGAAATCATCCTGAGTTAAAAGTATTTGCGCGACATGTATACCATGCGGTTCAAACGCCCGCCGCCATGCGCCCATGAGCTCAACCTGGCCGACCGCGCACAACGCTTGCCTGTAATGAATGTCACGTTTACGCGCCCACTTGTCCATTGTTGAGAGTCCCGCCACCTGCGCTCCTGACGAAACAACAACAATCTGCTTGCCGCTTTTTGTCATCGCCGCCGCTTGATCGGCAAACTCGTCAAGAAAGTCCGCGTTGATTCTTCCTTCATTGCCGGCAAGCGTGTTAGAGCCAAACTTGATAACTATTTTCCGCGCGTCCGCGAATAACTTTGATATTGTACTCATTTTTTCCGCCTAAGGACGTATCTGCCCTGAACCGTTTACAAGATACTTTATCGTGGTAAGGGCTTCAAGCCCCATCGGGCCGCGTGTGTGAAATTTCTGCGTGCTGATTCCCAGCTCCGCGCCAAAACCGAATTCGCCGCCGTCGGTGAAACGGGTCGAGGCGTTCACATAAACGCACGCCGCGTCAACCTTCGTTTTGAATTCATTCGCCGAGCGTAAATTATTGGTAAGAATTGCTTCCGAGTGCTTTGTTCCGTAACGGTTGATGTGCGCGATAGCTTCGTCGAGGGAGCTGACCGTTTTTACCGCGAGAATATAATCGAGGAATTCTGTTTCCCAATCTTCTTCGGCGGCATCTTTGACAAGCAAATTTTCGTTACGTAAAATACCCGCTCCGATGGCAGCTTTCGATTTCGCGTCACAGCGCAGTTCCGCTTTTCCGGCAAGTTTTTCCGCAAGCGCGGGCATTAAACCGGCAAGCGCGTCCCGGTGAACCAGCAGAGTTTCCACGGCATTGCACCCGCCCGGTTTTTGCAGCTTTGCGTTGGCAATTATTTCTACTGCCTGCCTCATATCAGCGTCCGGCTCAACGTAAATGTGACAGTTTCCCTCGCCGGTTTCAATAACAGGAACGCGGGCGTTTTCGACAACTCTGCGTATCAATTCTTTTCCGCCACGCGGCAAAACCACGTCGATCCAGCCACGCGCTTGCAGAATTATATCGACTTCGCTTCTATCGCCGGATTCCGCGAGAGCAACTGCGTCCGCTATGCCGCCGCCTTCTTCAAGCCCTGACTTTATTGCGCGTAATAGAGCTTTGTTTGATTCGAGCGCGGAAGAAGACCCCCTCAGCAAAATCGCGCAGCCGGCTTTGTACGCGAGGGCCGCGCAGTCGGCGGTAACGTTAGGCCGCGATTCGTAAATAATTGCCGCCACTCCCATTGGCACGGTAATTTGTTCAAGCAAAAGGCCGTTCGGCAATGTCCAGCCCGCCTTTACTTTGCCGATGGGGTCTTCCTGCCGGATCACCGTTTCAATTCCTTCGATAATGCCGTCAATACGTTTGTCGTTCAGAAGCAGCCGGTCGACGAGGCTTTCTTTCATGCCGCCGTTTCGCGCTTTTTCCACATCGCGGGCGTTTGCGGCAAGTATTTCCGCGCGGTTACGGTGAATAGCCGCGGCCGCCCCCGAAAAATCGTTTCAAGCGCATGAGAGTTCATAAAAACATTGTACCAAATTCACCGCGCTGCGGCTAGGATTGCTTCACGTTGTTTTTGATTGTTTGGATGCTGCTGTTTCCATGAGTGGGGGTGACGGAATAACAAAATTTTACGCGGGGACGCGCAAAATTTTTTATGGAGGCAGGGGGAGCAGCGGCGATGACGGGCTCACGTTTGGGAAAAAATGCGTCTGGGGGCGGGAGATGTGCTCCCCCTTCTGATTTGACGGCTTCTTGGGGGGCTTGCGGATTAAAAATTGTTCTTGACTGTACAAAAATACAGCATTAAACTGAAATAAATTATTGTGTTGCAGGGGGGGATATGTCCGGGACTGCGGGCTTTACGGTGAACGGAAAACCGGTTGCGGGTGGGGCGGACAGAAAACTGCTTGATTTTTTGCGGGAGGAGCTGCGGCTGACGGCGGCGAAAAATGGGTGTGGCAGCGGGGCGTGCGGGGCTTGTACGGTTCTGGCGGATGGTAAGGCGATTCGTTCTTGTGTGACGACTCTGGGAAAAATCGAGGGAAAAGATATTATCACGGTTGAGGGGCTTTCGCGGCGGGAGCGTGATGTGTATGCTTTCGCGTTTGCTGAGGCGGGGGCGGTTCAGTGCGGGTTTTGTATTCCGGGTATTGTGCTGAGCGCAAAGTCGCTTATTGATGTTGATGATAATCCTGATGAGGGCGCAATTCGCGCGGTGATTCGTTCGAATATTTGCCGTTGTACGGGCTATAAAAAAATTGTCGAGGGTATTCAGATTGCGGCGCGGCTGTTTAGGGAGAACGCGCCTGTTCCTCTGTCGCGCTTTTCCGGTGTTCTGGGGGAAGCTATGCATCGTGTGGACGCGGCGGCAAAAACGCTGGGGACAGGAAAATATGTTGACGATTTTGGCGTTGATGATTTGGGAGATATGGCGAAGGACGCGGGTGTTATGTTGTACGCTTCGGCGGCGCGTTCCGCGTATCCCCGCGCCCGTGTACTGAAAATTGACCTGTCGCGGGCATTGGCGCATCCTGACTGCGCGGCGGTGTTGACCGCGAAAGATGTTCCGGGCTGCAATAAAATCGGACACTTGGAATTTATTTCTGACTACGATGTGATGATCGCCGAAGGGGACATTACCCGCTTTATCGGGGACGCTGTTGCCCTTGTTGTCTGCAATAACCGGAAAAGTCTTGATGAGGTAAAAGCGCTGGTCACGGTTGATTATGAAGTGTTAGAGCCGCTGACAAATCCACAGGCGGCAATGGCGGAGAACGCGCCGCTGATTCATCACAATGCGCGGAACATTCTTTCCCATGAACATTTGACGCGGGGCAACGCTGACGAGGTTTTGGCGAAATCAAAATATGTGGTAAGCCGCCGTTATTCGCTGCCATTTACCGAGCACGCTTTTATGGAGCCTGAGTGCGCCATTGCGGCCCCGGACGGCGATGACGGACTGACGCTGTTTTCGGCGGGGCAAAGTATTTATGACGAACAGCGGGAGTGCTCCCGTATGCTGGGGATCGCGCCGGAAAAAATTCGCGTCCGGGGGCAGCTCGTGGGCGGCGGTTTCGGCGGCAAAGAAGACATGAGCGTCCAGCATCACGCATGTCTTGCGGCGTGGGTTTTGAAAAAACCGGTGAAGGTATTGCTGTCCCGGCAAGAAAGTATCGAACTGCATCCCAAGCGTCACGCGATGGAAATTGATTTCACCACGGGCTGTGATGAAAACGGCATTTTGACCGCGATGAAAGCCGTCATTGTCGCCGACACGGGCGCTTACGCAAGCCTCGGCGGGCCGGTGCTGCAACGCGCTTGTACACATGCCGCCGGGCCTTACAATTATCAGATAATCGACATCGACGGCAAGGCGGTGTACACGAACAATATCCCCGGCGGCGCGTTCCGGGGATTCGGCGTGCCGCAGACTTGTTTCGCAATGGAAAGCAATCTCGATTTGCTGGCGGAAATGGCGGGATTAAGTCCGTGGGAAATACGATACCGCAACGCCATTCGCGGCGGACAGGTTTTGCCGAACGGACAAATTGCCGGAGACGATGTGGAACTTGAGGCATGTTTGCTGGCGTTAAAAGACGCTTACGACAAAGCGCTGGCCGAAGGGAAACACGCGGGAATTGCCTGCGCGTTCAAGAATTCGGGGATAGGCGTGGGGCTGCCCGACGTTGGCCGCTGCATTTTGTCGGTAGAAAGCGGCATTATTCACATCAGAACCGCCGCCGCCTGCATTGGCCAGGGACTTGCGACCGTGACCACGCAGATCGCTTGCGAAGTGACCGGCCTCCCCCCCGAATGTTTTACAGCAGAGCCGCCCGACACCGCTCGAACGCCGGATTCGGGAACAACAACCGCCTCCCGCCAATCCGTGTTCACCGGGGAAGCTGTCAGGCGGGCTGCGCTTAAACTCAAATCCGCGCTGGAACAGTCAGGCGGCAATTTGGCAAAACTGGAAGGGCGGGAATTTTACGGCGAATATTCCGGCGTGACCGATCCCATAGACAGCGATAAGCCCAATCCGGTAAGTCATGTCGCGTATGGTTATGCGGCAACGCTGGCGATTCTTGACAATGACGGCAGAGTGGAAAAAATCATCGCCGCTTACGACATCGGCACAGTGATAAATCCCAAAGCCGCCGAAGGCCAGATAGAAGGCGGCCTCTTAATGGGCATGGGTTACGCCCTCACCGAAGACTTCCCCATGAAAGACGGCTATCCGCTGGCAAAATACGGAACGCTGGGATTGATCCGCGCCCCGCAAGCCCCGCGCATAGAGACAATTTTTATCAAGCCGAAAAATCCCGCGCCGCTCGCGCTCGGTGTCAAGGGAGTCGGGGAATTGGCCGCAATTCCGGTAACGCCCGCTATAGCCGGAGCGTATTACGCGAAAGACGGGGCGCGCCGAACCCGGCTGCCAATGGAAAATACGTTTTACAAAAAAGGACCGGCATAACGCCGTCCGGGAGTAATTATGCAAAAACAAAAAAATCAGACGACAGACGAACGATGCTCCTGCCAGAAATCTTTCCCCGGCGGACAAGCTGATCATCGAATCATACAAAAATGTCATGGAAGGACTCGCCGCCTATTACGGAGAAGCGTTTGAATTCGTGCTGCACGATTTGACCGATTACGATCATTCCATTGTGAAAATCGTCCACGGCTTTCACTCAGGCCGCGCGGAAGGAGCGCCTCTCACCGACCTTGCTTTGTCCATGCTGGAAGAAATACGGGAAAACGGCACAGGTAAACCATTCATTAGTTATTCGTCACGAGACAAATACGGCAAACCAGTACGCTCAACCACCATCGTCATTTTCGGCGAAAACCAAAAAGCCATCGGCCTATTGTGCGTCAATCTGTACCTTGACAGCCCATTAAGCGCGCTCCTGCGTAATTTTTCTCTCTCGTCCCAGTCAGATTTTGTCACCGAAAATTTCTCGCGTGACTCCGGCGAACTCATCACCCGCGCCCTGGAAAAAGTCAAAGGCGAAGTCGAAGCCGATCCCTCCGTAACGCAAATTCAAAAAAACCGGGAAATAGTAACACGCCTCTATCATCAAGGAATTTTCAAACTAAAAAACGCGGTACAAATTATTTCCAGCGAACTAAAAATCTCCAAAAACACCGTATATCTCCACATCCGCTCCCTAGAAGAAAAATAGTAAGCACAATGAAAGGGGGGCTGTTTCCAGACTGTCATCGGCACACAGCCGCAATTATCGCCCGCCCCCCTTACGCCGCAGCCCGCAGTCGCGGTCTGCGCCTATCCCCCGGCTATCCGGCTTCCGGGTCAAGCCCGGAATGACAAAACAGTACACGGGCGTCAGGCAATTACGTTGCCGAACAATTAATCGCTTTCGGGAGGGAAAAACAAAGCCCCCAATTACGGGGGCTTTGCTGCAATTTTCTACAAATCTACCGGAACTATAGCTCCAGAGAAATGATTAAAAGAAACTTATTGCCAGTAGAAATACCTAGGAGTAAGGGTGTCCAGATCACCTTCTTTATAATTTCCAGGTAATACGTACACCGCCGCGCACCAGTAGGTATCCGCTACAGTAGCCGCAGTAGGAATAGCGCCAGTTAAATATACAGTAGTAGCTCCCTGCCGACTCAGAGTTAAGTTAGTTATTTCAGTGTAATCGCTTGCAAATTCACTGTCGACATTTGATCGAGCGGCATTTTGACCATCTGGTTGGTTATCAGCGGTAGCTTTGGCATAGCGGACAACCAGTTTAGTTCCCAACATACCATTGGTGACACCGACATTAACCGAAAAGCCAATATCATTAGTTCCTGGAACTAGAGTCATAGCAGCTGTAGTAAAACTGGGATTAACCGCCGCTATCCTTGCGGTCGGAGTTCCTTCTATGGTTACGACTCCATTTTCCACTACCTCGGCTTTGTAAATAAAATAGCCGGGACCGTTGTTGTCAGTAATGTTCTTGTCGTTCAGTTGACTGAGATTAAAAGTTCCGATCTGTACGTAATCACCTGCTCTTCCCGTTGCGTCTGCAGGAGCCCTGGAAACCCTGACGGTCTCAGTAGGTCTCATCAGTCTATCTAAACGCGCTTTAAGAGTATCATCAACGCCAAGATTGTACTCAATGTCATAAGCATCGAACGTATCATTAGCATCAACAGATGTTGCGGGATTTGCCGTTATACTGATGGGGAAAGCATTG
>QMCE01001638.1_pt1 | contig 12321 bp, 4 predicted proteins | sample 1821851 | NCBI WGS metagenome assembly QMCE01 (sample SAMN09453174, study PRJNA476694) | Termite gut metagenome, whole genome shotgun sequencing project. | isolation source: worker | host: Odontotermes sp. | place: South Africa:Pretoria | collected 2016-01-28 | reverse complement strand
TGCGCGGAGTGATGATAGCGTGTGCGCAAAAATATCAATTATCTGCGAATTGCCCCTTCGCGCTATTGCGAATTTCGCAGAATATGATATCAATTTCAATCATACTGACATTATTGACGGAAGGCGGTTACGTTCCCGCAAATCGCGCTGTGGTCTGTGATCGGCCTTGCGAACTTTGAGAAGTTTCTCTACCCTGGGATAGGGTTGTTTGTAGATGATTATTCTGATCTTGACCAGAAGAGGGTTCTTGGGGTTCTGCTCACCCAGATCGAATGAGCTTGCGCTGTCTTCAGTGCAAAGATAACGGAGAACAACAAAAAGGCAGACTACAAGAACCGGAGCTCAAGCCCCACAACGCCGTCAGAGCGTTGTGGAGACTTCGGTTCCGTTGTAGGTGACGGTTCGGGAGGGGTTGGTCTTCCCGGCCTCTATCAGCGTGAGGCGGAAAGTACGCCCCGTGAGCATACCCTCGAACCCGGCTCCGGTGCGATCGCCTATCGTGAGCGTGCGTGTGGAGTCGTCCCACGAAAATGCGATCTCCGAGTAGCGTCCCTGCTCGTAGTTGTAGTTGTCGCCTTCGTCCTCGTAGAGCGTGAACGTGCCGTCGGCTCCGGCGTAGACGCGGATCTCAAGATCGTCCCACCTCTTCTCGCCCGACCATTGTACCGACGGGCCGAAGGGCACGATCGAACCGCCGCGGACGTAGAGCGGCATCACGTCGATGGGCACCTCCCGACGAACGGTCTGCCCGCCCTCGTGGCGCTCGCCGTTCCAGAAGTCGTACCAGACCGCTCCACCAGGCAGGTACACCTCACGCACACCCACCGTCGAGAAGTCGGCACGGCGGATCGCACGGCGTCCCTCGCCGCTCTCCACGCGCGAGTACATCGGTTCGACCACCGGAGCCACCAGCAGCGAGGGGCCGAACATGTACTCGTCGGCGAGATCCCACACCGCCCGGTCGGCCACGAAGTCCATGGCCAGCGCGCGGATCATGCTGCCGCGACGTGCCGACACGTCCCACGACACCGAGTAGGTGTAGGGCAGAAGGGAGTAACGGAGGTTGATGAATTTCTCGATCGCGTCGTACACAGGCTCACCCTTCGAGCCGAACTGCCATATCTCCCTCGGTGCGTCGGCGCCGTGGGAGCGCATCATGGGAGTGAACGCGCCGAACTGCAACCACCGGACGTAAAGTTCGCGGTAGTCGGGATCTTCGAGGCGGCGCGGATACTCACCGAGGAAGAATCCGCCGATGTCGCTGTTCCAGTGGGGAATGCCGGTAAGCGAGAAGTTGAGGCCCGCGGGAATCTGGCGCCTCAGTACGTCCCACGTGGCCTGCACGTCGCCCGTCCAGGTGTTGGCCCCGTAGCGCTGCTGGCCCGCGAAGGCGGAGCGGGTGAGGATGAACACACGTTTGTCGGAACTAACCCGGCGCTGATTGTCGTACACCCCGCCCACGCTCATCAGCGGATAGGCGTTGCGCACCTTGCGGAACGAGCCGAGGTAGGTGGGGTTGTCCATGTCGGAGGGGCGGAAGTCGAGATGGTCGGGCTCGGTGGAGTCCATCCACCAACCGTCGAGGCCGATGTCGAACAGGCCCTCTTTGAGGTGGCTCCAGTAGATATCGCGCGCTCCGGGGTTGAATGGGTCGTAGGGCTTCACGCCCGAGGGGTAGTCGCGGTTGGGAGGCCACTTGCTCGATCCCGACTGGGGCCAGGTGCCCATGTCGAGCAGCATGCCCTGTGGTTCCATAGCCCGGAACTGCTTTGTCATGGGGCCGAACGACGACCAGATAGAGATGACCAGCCGGGCGTTCATGGCGTGAATGTCGTTCACCATACGCCGGCCGTCGGGAAAATCTTCGTGCAGGAACTCCATCGCGTTCCACAGGTAGTTGCTGCCCCAGTACTGCCAATCCTGGATCACCGCGTCGAGAGGTACGCCGAGTTCGCGGTAGCGGCGCACGATGTCCACCGTTTCGGCCTGGCTCTTGTAGCGCTCCTTGCTCTGGAAAAATCCGTATGTCCAGAGCGGGAACATGGGAACGTCGCCCGTGAGCGCCCTCATGCCGGCCACCACGCCGTCGGCCGAACCTCCCCACATGAAGTAGTAGTCGACGCACTCGCCCACCTCGGAGTCGAACGACGTTTCGGCGTCGTTGTCGGTAAATGTCGTGGGCGAATAGTTGTCCCAGAACAGACCGTAGCCCTTGACCGACTGGATGAAGGTCACCACATCCTCGGTGTTGCCCTGGATGAGGCGTTTGGTGACGCCGCGCTGCGACATCAGACCGTTCTGCAACTGTCCCAGACCGTAGATCGCCTCGCCGGGCTGGAGCACGAACGACTGCTTTACACTGTATGTGGCGTCGCCCGCGTCGTCGAAGTCGGTGAACACGGGGGCTGCTTTCTCTCTCAGCAGAGCCTTTCCGTCGCGAGTGCGGAAAGAGATGGCACCCGAGCGCATGTCGAGATCGACGCGCAACTCGCTGCTCTCCATCCTGAGCGTGTTGCCGCTACGGCGAACGGTGAGGTTTGTCGTCTGCGGGGCTGCTGTCACCGAGAGGCTCTCTTTGGAAAATTCGTGTCCGGCGGGCGACTTGACTACGCGCACGGTGGCCGGATCGTAGAACTGCACCTCGACGTCGACACCGCCGACGGTGGTTCGGACTCCGAAGGTGGTTTGTTCGAATGCCTGAGCAAAAAGCGTGTTGCCCGCGGTAAGCAGCAGTGCGGCGAAAAGGAGAAGGGTTTTCTTTTTCATAAGGGTATTTTGGTTCAAAATATTTTAGTGCAAAGTTAGCAACACAGTACCTGAAACCGTTTGTGCAACGGTTGAAAACAATAGCTGCTGGGTTGATGAATGATGTGACGGAGCGGGGTGCGGGGTGCGGGGTGCGGCGTCAGACGTAGCGCGAGGGTTTGACACCGAACTCCTCCTGAAAGCATTTGCTGAAATAGCTTACCGATCCGAATCCGACCATCCCGGCGATCTCCGATATGCTCAACCCCTGCTTGAGCAGCACCGCCGCCTTTTTGAGCCTCACCGAACGCATGAACGCTGTGGGCGGCTGGCCCACTATGGCCATCAGCTTCCGATAAAGCCCGGTGCGATCCATACACATGTCGCGGCTGAGCTGGTCGACCGAGTAGTCGGAGTTGGAGAGGTTCTTCTCCACCATGTCGAGAACGCGGCGGATCAGTTGCTGGTCGAGGTCGGTGGCCGTGAGGTTCTCGGGCAGGAGCACTATCGCCCTTCGGAAAAGCGCTTTCCGTTGGTCGTGTCGGTCGATGAGGTTGCGGATGCGACGTTGCAGTATCTCCATGCGGAAAGGCTTGGAAATGTAGGCGTCGGCTCCCGCCCCGTAGCCCTGCAACTCGGACTCGGAACTCGAACGGGCGGTGAGAAGTATCGTCGGGATGTGGGAGAAGCGAATGTCGCCTTTGACCCTGGCGCACAGTTCGAGACCGTTCATGCGGGGCATCATGATGTCGCTCAGGATCAAGTCGGGCTCCTCGCGGCCGATCGCCTCCCATCCGTCGAGCCCGTCGCGCGCACGGGTGACGCGGTAGAGGCCGGACAGGTTGTCGCACAGGAAATCGAGGAACTCCTCGTTGTCCTCCACCACCAGCAGTTTGGGCAGGTTCTCGACCTCGTGCGTGTGCGCCTCCGCGGCCTCCGCGTGCTCGGGTTCGAGATCGGACGGCAGCAGCACCGTGAAGAGCGATCCCTCGCCGGGTCGGCTCTCGACCTTCACCGTGCCGTTGTGGAGCATGACATATTCGCGAACTATGTGGAGACCCAGGCCGCTGCCCGTGTTGTCGCCGTTAGACCTGGAGCCGCGGTAGAAACGGGTGAATATGTGGGGAATGTCTTTCTCGGCTATGCCGCACCCGGTGTCCTCCATGCGGATCCTGAGCCACCGGTGCTCGTCATTCCCATCCTCCTGAACGGTGTCGAACATCACGCGGATGGCGCCGCCATCGGGTGTGAACCGAACGGCGTTGGAGAGCAGGTTGTAGAATATCTTGTGGAGCTTGTCCCTGTCGAGATGGGCCCACACATCCTCCCCGCACTCCATAGTGAGGGCGATTCGGCGGTTGCGGGTCAGATCCTGGAACGAACCGGTGAGGCTCTCTATGAAACGACCAACGTTGAACAGCGACAGTTCGACCGTCTCGCCCTTCGCTTCGATGCGACGGAAATCGAGCAGTTGGTTTATCATGTCGAGCAGGTATTGGCCATTGCGGTATATTCTGTCGAGTTGCTCTTTCAGCTCGCCGGGGGAGAGTTTACCCAGGATCACTTCGAGCGGCGTGAGGATGAGCGTGAGAGGGGTGCGCAGGTCGTGGTTGATGTTGGTGAAGAAGCGAAACTTCATCTCGTCCATCCGTTCGTTCTGCTGCCTCTCCATTTTGCGTCTCCCGGCCCTCATCCACATCCATAATCCCAACGAGAACACGCCGCAGACCAACAGCAGGTATATCATCAAAGCCCACGGTGTGGCCCACCACGGATCGGCCACCACGATCGACAGTTCGGCATCCTCGCCCCTCCACACACGGTCGCCGGCGGCGGCACGTACCCGGAAGGTGTAGCGGCCCGCGGGAAGGTTCATGTAGTGGACGCTGCCCGTGCCGTCGACCGATCCCGTCTCGTGCCACTCCCCGTCGGCCCCTTCGAGAATGTAGCGGAACCATGTCTGGGCGGGATTGACGTAGTTGAGAGCCGAGAATCCTATCGTGAAGTTATTTTGGTTGTATCGCAGCGATATGTGGCCGTGGTGAAGGCGGTTGGGGTCGATCTCGGTGCCGGCCAGCAAGAAATCTACGAAAAGAGGTTTGCCGGGAGCGGCAGACGGATTGCGCCGGTAGCCGGTGTCGATGATGTTGAAGCCGTCGTATCCGCCGGCGAAAAGCATCCCGTCGGAGGTGAGCAACGCCGAACGGTTCATGAAGCCGTGCTCCAGAGTGCCGTCGTAGTGGTTGTAGCTGGTGACCGAATAGCGATACTCGCCCCCGATGCGGACAATTTCGATGTTCGACACGCCGTTGGAGGTGGTGGCCCATATCTTGCCCGAGGAGTCTTCCGTCAACGAGCAGACGAAGTTGTTGACAAGCCCGTCTTCGGTGTGGAACGAACGGAAAGTGCGGGCCGAAGGATCCCAAACGTGCAGACCGTCGAACGAACCGAACCACACCAAGCCCCGGCTGTCGAGCAACAGGCAGTTGAAGTTGCGGTTGTTGAGTTCCCTCACCTCGGGCCCATCCCAGCCGGGAGAGTTGGGGAAGAGGATCTCGCCCGTGGATGGGTGATGGATGAACACCCCGCGACTGGAGATGCCCAAAAGGCGATCCTCCCCGAAATCGATCAGTTGAAAGACCAGCCACGAATAGGAGCCTGTGCGACTGAAAGCCCCTGTCTGGCGATCGAATACACCGAAACCGACGCCCGGTACACAGACATAGAAAGTGCCGTCGCGACTCTCGAAGATGTGGTTCACCACACCGCTCATGGCTGGCCGTGGCCGGGCCGACGGAGCGGACTTGTCGGACAGGCGGAACAGCCCCTCCTCGGTGCCGACCCACACCTCTCCCGACGAGTCGCGCAGCAGAGAGTGGCACACAGTGGATGTAAATCCCGGCCAGAGCGAAAGCGTGGTGCGCGATTCAGACCCGACGAACAGCCCCTTGTCGGTGCCGACGATCGTTTCGGTTCCCCTGACGGCGAAACCGGTGACTTTCAGCGCCGACAGACCGCCCGATCCGAAGAGTGTAGTTCCCACGTTGCGGAACGCGAAACGGTCGCGATGGTGATAGAGCAGGCCACGGTCGAGGGTGCCGACCCAGAAGCCGCCCTGGGAGTCGTTGTAGAGCGTGCTGACCTCGGTGGCCACCACCTCGCCGTCGACGAGGCTGAGCCTGTCGAGAAAATGTTGCCCGACCGTCCCGGAGTCTATGTGCCACAGTCCCTCGCGACACGAAATCCAGATGTCGCCGCCCGCGTCGATCGAGAGCACGTTGAGCCAGTAGTCGGTTTCAAGAAGCATCTCCCGCCGGCGGCGGCGCGTGTCGTAGCGCAGTGCGACGGACGCGGTGGTGCCATTCCACAGTTGATAGAGGTAGCCGTCGTGGGTTATGACGTGGAGAACGTACCAGCTATGCTCCTCCGACACGTACGAAGGCAACATCTCGTTGCGGTAGCGCTCGCGACCGTCGGCGATGCCGTAGCAGATCATCGTGCCCGAACGGTAGAAAAGAAATATCTCGTCGCCGATCGTGGCGATGTCGAAAAGCCGATCGCCGAGCCTGTTCACTCCGTCGAGGAACAGCTCGCTCGTGTCGCTCCCCTCGTGGCGGCGAAGCAACTTACCGGAACGGGTGACCAGCCAGAAGTCGTGGTTGTCGTCCATGAAAAAGTCGGACAGGGGCTCACGAACACCCCACGAGAGAAGCACACTGTCGGCGTCGGGCACATAGCGCATGTGATCGATGTCGATCAACATGAGCGTCATCTGGTTCTTGAGCCACAGGTGGCCTTCGGAGGAGATGTACATCTGGTGGTGACCCGTGTAGCCCGGAAGGGGAGTTGCGTTGGACTGGTCGAAATGGATACCGCGGAACGACGCCCCGTCGAACAGGTTGAGCTGCCCCTGGGTGATTACCACTATGCGACCGTCGGGGATCTGACCTATGCTGCGGATGTTGTTGTCCGACAGCCCGTTCATGGCCGTCATCTGCGAAAATACGTAGTGCTCGTCACGGCTCCGCGCCGGCAATGCCGACAATATGAGCAGGAGCGTGAAGAGGATACGGCTGGTTCGTATAGGCGTTCGGATCATGGCGATACAATTATGATACTAAAATAGCTATTATACAAGTATTAAGAGCGAGACAAAATACCATTTCAACATAATTGACATTATTATCAACGACGGCGAAAAATCTTTCGGAACGATTGACGCACCTTTGTGCTGTGATTCGGGTACCTAAATATTTACGGCCCCAATATTAATCATTATTAACCTTAAAAAATTACCATTATGAAAAAACGCTTACTCTGTTACCGCGTGCGATCGACCGTGCGCAAATTGTTTGCCGTTGCCGTGGCCGCGTGTCTCGCCGTGCCGGCATTGGCACAGACACGCCAGGTGTCGGGAACAGTTACCGACGACAGCGGGCAACCTCTGCTTGGGGTGGTCGTTGCCGTTGCCCAGCGCTCCACCTCGGGCACAGTTACCAACGCCGAAGGTAATTACACCATCTCGGCGGCGAGCGGCGAAACTCTCGTATTCAACTACGTCGGCCACACCACACAGGAGGTGGCGGTGGGAAGCCAGAGCCGTATCGACGTTACGATGGAGAGCAGTACACTGGCGATAGACCAGGTGGTCGTCGTGGGTTACGGCACCCAGCGTCGCGGCGACGTGACGAGCTCGGTGGCGAGCGTGAGGCCCGAAAACTTCAACGTGGGCGCGATCAAGGATATCGGCCAGCTGATACAAGGGAAAGTTGCAGGGCTTATAATCACCAACCCCAGCGGCGACCCCACTGCGGGTACCCAGATCCAGTTGCGCGGTACGAACACCATCGGCGGCGCCAACACGGCTCCGCTCGTGCTGATCGACGGTATACCGGGTGAGTTGAGCACCGTTGCTCCCGAAGACGTGGAGGCGGTGGATGTACTTAAGGACGGTTCGGCCGCGGCGATCTACGGTACGCGCGGTACCAACGGTGTGATACTTATCACAACACGCCAGAGCCGCGGAACGCAGATCAACAATGTGGAGTATTCCACCTACGCCAGCACGTCGCACATTGCAAGACGTCTGGAAACCCTCACCGCAGGTGAGTTCGCGGCGCTGTATCCCAACGAAAACCACGGGTACAGCACGAACTGGATGGATCAGATACTGAGAACCCCCATCACACACACCCACAACCTCACATTCCAGGGAGGCACCTCGCAGACCAACTACATTGCAAACGTCAACTATTCGAACAGACAGGGGATCCTCTTAGGATCGGACAGCGAGATGTTCCGCGGACGTATAGAGATCAACCACCGCATGTTCGACGACAAGGTGAGAGTTCGCTTCGGCATACTCGGAACACAGAGCATCAACCCGCAGCTCAACTTCGGCGGCGCATACATGCAAGCCACACTCTACAACCCGACCGATCCGATCATGGATCCGAACAACCCCGGCCGTTACTTCGAGAACGCCAGCAAGTTCGAGTACGAGAATCCCGTGGCCCTTATCAAAGAGCATTACGGCAACTCGAAAAACACCAACGTTCGCTACAACGGAACGATCACCTACAACCCGATCAAAGAACTGACATTCTCGCTGATGGGCTCCTACGGTCGCAACAACCGCAACAACGGCGAGTCGGACACCATTCACCACATCACCTCCATAAGGGACGGACGTACCGCGTGGTCGAGGGTATCCTCGCGCACATCCATGGAGAAACTGCTTGAGTTTACCGCCCAGTACAGCAAAACCACGGGCAACCACAAATTCACGATCCTGGGCGGTTACAGCTACAACGAAACCGACGATGAAGATAGCTCGTTCACCAACTGGAACTTCCAGGACGGTTTCCTGAGCGGATGGCACAACATCGGCGCCGGTGAAGCGCTCAAACAGGGACTCGCCGAAGCCTCGTCGGGCAAATCCTCCACCAATCTGGTGGGTTTCTTCGGCCGCGCCACCTACTCATTCAAGGATCGCTATCTGCTGATGGCCAGCCTGCGCTACGAAGGTGCCAGCCAACTGTGGGGCACTGACAACGTGTGGGGTCTGTTCCCGTCGGTGTCGCTGGGATGGAGGATATCGGAAGAGGCGTTTATGCAGAACCAGAACGTGTTCGACGACCTCAAACTGAGGGTTGGATACGGTGTGACCGGTTCGCAGCCAAGAAACTCGTTCCTCGGTGTGGCTATGATGCGCTACGGACAGTTCCAATTCATAAACGGCAAATGGGTGCGCACGTTCGAACCCGCATCGAACCCCAATCCTGACCTGAGGTGGGAAGAAAAACACGAAACCAACATCGGTCTCGACTTCACGATGCTCAAAGGACGCCTGTCGGGCTCCGTCGACGTCTACAACCGCGAGGTGAGGGGTCTGCTCTACCAGTATCCCGTGCCGGTGCCGCCCAACCTCTTTAACCGTACATGGGCCAACGGCGGTAACCTGCGCAACAGAGGATTCGAGATACTGCTGTCGGGCACTCCCGTCAAGACCGACAAATTCACCTGGACAAGTACCGCCACTATCTCGTTCAACCAGAACAAACTGCTTAGCCTGTCGGGTAGCGTATTCCAGACCGACCTGACGTGGTATAACGAGGGCGCCGTGTATTACGACGGCCAGAACACCCCCTCGCACATAGTCGAACTCGGTCAGCCGCTCGGTAACTTCTGGGGCTTCAAAGTGGTGGACGTCGACGCCGAAGGAAAGTGGATATATGAGAACGCCAAGGGCGAACGCGTGAACTACGACGATTTCACACACTCGGCTGACGACAAAAAGGCAATCGGCAACGGTCTGCCCCGTCAGATCGCAAGCTGGAACAACCAGTTCCAGTACCGCAACTGGGATCTGTCGATCACCATGCGCGGAGCTTTCGGCTATCAGATCATCAACGGCTCGCGGCTCAACTTCGAGGGTACACGCAACGCCCGCGCCGAGAACCGCCTGACGAGCGTCGATCGCAAGATATTCGGCAAAACGCAGCTCAGCAAGCTCGTCACTCCCGAGTTCAACAGCTACTACGTCGAGAACGGCGACCACTGGAAGATAGACAACATCACGCTCGGTTACTCGTTCAACCTCAACTCTCGCCACATAAAGGGACTGCGTCTCTACGCTTCGGTGATGAACACACTCACCATCACCGGATACGAAGGAGTCGACCCCGAAGTGGCTCTGGTAGGTGGTGGCAACAACGCTATGACCCCGGGTCTGGATGACCGCGGACAGTTCCCGCACATTCGCACACTCACTTTCGGCGTAAACCTTAAATTCTAACTTAACTAATCGCGAATAACAATGAAAACTAAAATATTGCTTTCAGGATTGGCCCTCGGCCTGATGCTGTCCACCGTTTCGTGTACAGACTTCAAGCACGACAGCTACGACCGGGTCGTGAGCTCCCAGTTCTCCATTCAGTCCGACGAAGAGGTCGGATTCCTCGTCGGCAACGCCTATGTGCCCTGGCGGCGCACGATGCTGCTGTTCGACGGCATAGTCCGCTCGCAGCAACTGTCGGCCGACTCCGACCTCATCCCCTTCAGGGCCGGTATCGGCTGGGAAGACGGCGGACTCTACCAGCGCCTCCACCTCCACACCTGGACCGTGCAGGATAACGGCCCAAGAGCGGCGTGGAACGACACCTTCTCCGGTATCAACACCACCAACCGGATAATCTCCCAGATCGAAGACGGCAGCATTCCGCTCGAGGACGAGGTAAAAACCGCACTTATCTCCGAGCTCAATGTGCTCCGGGCGTCGTATTACTACCTGTTGCTCGACCTGTTCGGCAACGTGCCCATCGTGACCGACTTCAAGGACACCTCCCTGCCTACACAGTCGACCCGCAAACAGGTGTTCGATTTTGTCGAAAAGTCGATCCTTGACAATATCGGCAACCTGTCGGAAACCCCGCGCGGGCCCTACTACGGACGTATGAACAAATGGGTGGCCCTCGGTTTCCTCGCCAAAATCTATCTCAACGCCGAGGTGTGGATCGGAGAGGACAGATACGACGACTGTATAGACGTGTGCAACCAAATCATAGCTTTCGCCGAAGAGAGCGGTGAGTACGCCATGGAGACGAACCAGAAAGACGCCTTCCGCACCAACAACGAAAACTCGAAGGATATAATCTTTGCACTCCCGATCGACAATACCTACCTCACGGAGTGGAACACCTTCGACGTGCACATGCAGGCACTCGCTCCCGAAAGCCAGGCAACTTATCAACTATCGCACCGTCCGTGGGGCGGATCGGCCGCTATGCCGCAGTTCATCGAATCGTTCGACCCGGACGACCTGAGGCTCAAGGAGAACTTTATTCAGGGCCCGCAGTACACAACCCTTGGCGGTTCCGAACCGCTGATGCGCTCCGACGGTACGGGCCAGGTGAACTACACCAACGCCATTCCGTACAGCAGATACTCCGACGTGGACGACGGATACCGATGGGGTAAATTCGAGTACGAGGTGGGCGGTAACAACATCCTGAGCAACGACTTCCCGATGCTGCGCTACACCGACGTGCTGATGATGAAAGCCGAGTCGATGATGCGTACCGAGCAACCGGGATTCGGCGCGATCGTTACCTCGATCCGCGAACGTTACTTCCGCTCGGCTCCCGAAAAGGCCGCCGTGTCCGACGCCGACCTGATGGGTGGCAGCACCTATGATTACGGCCGCCGCGACACCTACACACACGACGACGGAACGGTGTGGACCGAAGGGAAGACTACACACGAGGGAGGCGCCGATATTAAGTACGGCCGGTTCCTGGATGAACTCGGTTGGGAATTTACGCAGGAGGGTCGACGTCGGCAGGATATGATCCGCTTCGGGGCGTTCACCACCAAATCGTGGCTCTCGCACGACGCGAGCGAACCGTACAGGGTGCTGTTCCCCATACCTCACAACGCTATTACCACCAACTCGAACCTTAAACAAAATCCCGGATATTGATAATCCGACACAGAGAAAGGGCGATGGAAACTATCCATCGCCCTTTTCTTTGCTTTTAGTTCAATTGCTGATCTCGAATACAGAGAGAGATCGCGCGGTCAGGATCGGAGACAAATTCCACGAAAGCACCACGTGAAAGGCCCGACAGTTCTCCGAGTTGCTTTTGTGTCAGATTCCTGTTCCGCCGCATCTGCTTCAACTGCGCCCCGAGATCGGCTAAAACAGCATCGTCGCTGACTTACAAAAGAAAAGAGGCCTGATTTCTCAGACCTCTCGTTTTGGAGCGGAAAAACGAATATCGAACCCCGCCGAATCTCTATTGATTATCAATCATTTCCGAAAGAACGTGCGCTTTGTACCACGATTAGGCCACTATCCAAACACTGCAATTTGCAGAGCGTTGCCCGTGTCGTTCCTACGTTGCAAATATAAGATTTCGAGGCGAGAAAAACAAATTCATTCATTTTTGTCGCCAGTTTATGTCAAACTCCCAACGAGGCAAGCGAGATAACATTCACTCCGTCGGGGCGGGTGTAGCTGATGCCCGTGCCTGTGATAATGTTGAGCGATTTCGGTGCAGACGATTTACCGGTGTC
>QMCE01001634.1_pt1 | contig 12328 bp, 12 predicted proteins | sample 1821851 | NCBI WGS metagenome assembly QMCE01 (sample SAMN09453174, study PRJNA476694) | Termite gut metagenome, whole genome shotgun sequencing project. | isolation source: worker | host: Odontotermes sp. | place: South Africa:Pretoria | collected 2016-01-28 | reverse complement strand
ATTGAAACAAGAGGAATATAAAATGAAAATTTATTTTTGGAATTATAAAAAACTCGCGGAAGATTTCGCTGTCGGAAAAGTTTCCGAAACTGAAAAAGCGATGTATTATTTTGTTCCATACATATTCTCGTTTGCGATGATGATAATACTTTCGATTGCGCTTATGAATAAGGAACCAATCTCATACGCCATTACTGCGCGAGGAATGCTCTTGGAAGTTTTGGGTTATGCCGCTTTGGGCGCGCTGGCATTTTGCGCTTTTAAAATCAACAAACGCGCAGGCGGCAAAGATTTTTTACCGAAGTTTTTTGCATTCGGATTAACGTCTGCAGTGAGAATGTTTGCCAAAGGATTTTTGTTCCTGTTGGCGTTCAGCATATTGCTGGCGGCAGTCAAAGGCGGAAACCAAAATGAAATTTCAACGGAAGTTCCCGTATATTCTAGTTTGGTCATATATGTATTCGCAGCATTTGCAATCTCTTATTTCTTTTACATATTCATCAAATCGTTTTTGTATATGGAGCAAATTTCCGATGGTAAAGTTGCAAAGTCCGCAACAAAACCATCAGTGAAAAAAATTAGCAAAACAGGAGGAAAGGTTAACGGGAAACCTGCTGCTAAAGGAAAAAAGAGAAAATAATTTCTCTTAGTATTTTTATATCAACTAAAATAACTAATAAAATAAGGAGAAGAAGATGTTTACAAAAATAATGAAGAAGCCGGCTGCTAAAAAACCTGTGACAAAAAAAGTAGTTGCTAAAAAACCTGTAGCGAAAAAAGTAGTTGCCAAAAAACCGGCTGCTAAAAAACCTGTAGCGAAAAAAGTAGTTGCTAAAAAACCAGCTGTTAAAAAACCTGTAGCGAAAAAAGTAGTTGCGAAAAAACCAGCTGCTAAAAAAGTCGTCGCTAAAAAACCGGCTGCTAAAAAAACTGTAGCGAAAAAGAAATAATTCACTATGGCGGACACCTATAAGAATTCTTATGTTTTGACAGGTGTTAAGCCTACCGGCATTCCGCACATTGGAAATTATGTCGGCGTAATTAGGCCTATGATAGAGCTTGCAAATTCCGATGAGTTTGCGGGCTCTTTTATGTTCGTTGCGAATTATCATGCGCTGAATGGCTTGAAAGACGGAGGCGTTTTGCAATCGCACATAAAAAATATCGCGCGGATTTATTTGTCGTTAGGATTGAATCCGCAGAAAACAAATTTTTACAAACAATCGGACATTCCGGAAATTTTCGAATTGCAGACGATTTTGAATCCGTTCACCGCGAAGGGTTTGATGAATCGCGCGCATGCGTACAAGGCTATTTTGGACCGCGATGGCAACGATGACAATGTGAACATCGGTTTGTATACGTATCCTATTTTGATGGCGGCGGACATTCTAATTTTCGGCATCGGGAGGAATGTCGTTGTGCCTCTTGGCATTGATCAAAAGCAACACATCGAAATTGCCCGCGACATTGCGGGTGCGTTCAATGCTAATTACGGACGACAGGCGTTTGTGTTGCCGGACGGGCTGTTTCAAAAAGACATTGCCGAACTGCCGGGAACGGACGGGCGCAAGATGAGTAAATCTTACGGAAATGTTGTGCCAATTTTTGGCGATGCTGCGGAAATTAAAAGCGCGGTGATGGGAATTAAAACCGACAGTCGCGCGCCGAATGAACCAAAGCCGGATTTTGCGGAAAATCTGATTTACAAGCTGTATAAAAATTTTGCGGATACGGGGCGGTTGGCGGAGATGGGCGACGCTCTGCGCGATGGCGAGATGGGTTATGGCGATGCGAAGAAATTATTGCTGCAGGCGATTATCGAATATTTCGCGCCATACCAAGAAAGATATAATTATTACCGCACGCCGGACGGTGAGAAAGATGTTACCGAACTGTTGGCGGAAGGTGCAAAAAAAGCCCGCGTGATTGCCGCGGAAAATTTGCAAAAAATCAAATCGATTATCCAAGTGTAATTTTTTTATCAATCAAAAAATTTTTTCCAATGCTTCTGTGAATGTTTTTGCATTTTCCAAAGTGTTCGCTATGTCGTGCGGCGTATCAGGTAAAATGATTAAATCTTTTTTACACTTCAATAAACCAAGAAGTTTGCGATTATCCTCAAGACGGGCTTCGTGTTCTGAAACTTGCTCCTTGCTGAGAACTTTCGCTTTTATTCAAAGAATCTATCGCATCTATATTAACGACAAAATAGCCGCGTTTTGAAAACTGCTCTTCCAATATTTTCATATGCGGTTGGTTTTTATCGCCGGAAAATCCATGCTCTATGAAAACCAGTCGGGTTTGTTTTTCCGGGCAGGTCAAGCGAACTGACATTTTAAACCCGTTTCTGTTTTTTATAAATATTGTTTCTTGTTCCATACTTTGAACTGTAATAATGAATATGTTTTTACTTTACAACATATTTTCCCAGTGTCATAATGCGGGCATGAAAAATTTTTCAAAAAAATCTTCGAAGAAAGTTGCTGGAAAAAACAACGCTCCGATTGCAAAATCGACGATGATTTTTTGCAAATCTTTTTGGTCGGCAAAGCGCGTGTTGATTGGCGTAGTATGCTTCGCTCTGCTATCCGACATGCTATCAAAACAGTTCATAATCTATATGGCTTACGGAGATTTTTTCCGTTTTGCATTCGCGGAAAATTTCGAATACACGGGCATAATGTTCGGGCGCGTCACCAGCTTTTTCAACCTGGTTTTGGTTTATAACAAGGGCGTCAGTTTTTCGATGCTGGCGTCGAATGCGACGGCGATGCGATGGCTGCTTTCGGCGCTTGCAATGTTGATTATAATTTTCATTTTGCAAACAATGCAGGAAGAAAAAAAACTGGCGCATAAAATCGCGCTGGCGTTCGTGGTTGCCGGAGCACTCGGAAACATCCTGGATCGTCTGCGTTTCGGCGCGGTTGTGGACTTTCTGGACTTCCATCTTTACGGATACCATTGGCCGGCGTTTAACTTTGCGGACATCTGCATCAGTTGCGGAGTCGGACTGTTCGTTATCTTGAAAATTGTCGAATATAGAAAAAGTTTGAACACAACGAAATAGAAAATAAAAATGAAAGTTATAACAATTTGCGGCTCTATGCGGTTTCAAGCCGATATGATTTATTGGGCTTATAAATTAGAGCTTGAAGGCAATTGCGTTTTGTCGGCCGTATATTCTCCTGATGAAAAAAGAATTTTGACCGACGAAGAAAATCTGATGCTGGACGTTTTGCATAAAAAGAAAATCGACTTGTCCGATGCGATTTTTGTCGTTAATAAAAACGGATATATTGGCGATGCCACGCGCAAAGAAATCGAATACGCTGAAAAAAATCATAAAGAAATTTTGTATATGGAAAAATTATAAAAACGGATCCGGATCGTAAGTCGCCGCCATTCCAAACCGAAAGCCATCCGAATTATTTAAAAGTATTCCAATCCGTCTTCGCAAATGCTCCGCCGCGGTGATATTTTCTAATAAATCCGCCTGCGTTACGCCGAGGCAAAACCCGATTGGAGAAAATCTAGATAAACGCGACGAAAAAATACATTCCTATCAGCAACACGAATGATAGGATTGTCAATTTTCCAAGGTGTTTTTCAATAAATATTTTCGCTTGTGCCCCGAAGAAATATATCAGCGTTGCTATTGTGAAAAAACGCAACGCGCGCGATAGCAATGACCCGATTACGAACACCGGCAAATTCAGATGCGCAACGCCGGATGCAATCGTGATGACCTTGTATGGGAACGGAGTCAGTCCGGCGCCGAACACTATTATCAAACCGTATTTGTTATACATTTCGATGAAGCGGTTGAACGCGCTTTCGTATCTCAAACTTTCGATTATTTTCGAACCGATGACGTCGTATAATTCGTATCCGATATAGTATGCGATTAAGCCACCGACAACCGAAGTAATCGTCGCTACCAACGCCGACAGGAATGCTTTTTTACGGTTGGAAAGCGATATGGCGATGACCAGCAAATCAGGCGGAATCGGAAAGAAAATGCTTTCGGTTAGCGACACTATACCCAGCGACACCATCGCATATGATTTGTCCGCCAGACGCAAAGTTGCTTCGTATGTTTTTTGCAACAGCCGCTCTATGTATGTTTTATTGCGCATCACAAAATCCTTGGTTTTTATCCTTTTATTACCCGGACAGCGTATCATAACTTTTGTGAAAATAAAGCATTTTTTTATTTTATGGTGTTGCGCCAATGCCTTTTTTTTGGTATAATACTAGCGAGATAAAAAGGGTTAAGGGCAAAATGCCGATGAAGAATTTTGTGATTTCTTTCTTAATTATTGCATCCACGTTCGTTGGAGGCACTTGTTTTTTCGGATTTTGCGCATCCGCGGACAGCGGATATATCGCCGAACCCGTCGCAGGATTGAACACCAGCGCGGATATTGCGGATATAGCCGAGGCTTCTGACCGCGATGTTCCGATTGCCGAGGCGGTCATCAACGAAGACGGCAAACTGGAAGGCCGGGTTTTGACGATAAACAAGCCGGAAATCGATTTCGGGCAGGATTTTGATTTGGCGAAAAATCAGAAAAAATTAATTGAGAAACCCGATGTGAAAACAGTTACCAAGGCGGCTGCACCGAAAGCACAAACCGCGAAGGCCGTCGCCTTTTATGAGCCGGCGAAAAGTGCGGATGCGGAGATGGCGGCGGTGCTGGCGGATATTAAAAAACAGGAACAGGAAGTCCGCAACTTGCTGGCCGAATTGAAGGATATGAAGGCAAATCGCTCCTCTGAAAACCGCGTCATTGAGGATGTCGCGCAAAAGTCCGATACGGAAAAAACCGACACGAATGTCGTGGCGGCAGCATCGGCGACTGATGTGTTTGCCGATGAGGATGCTGCTCCGAAACTTAATATTGCAAAGACGCCTGCCGTCCAGACCGAGGAGAAAAAAGATACTGTCTTGATGGCGATGAAAGGCGGCAATATAGTTCCGAAAAAAGAAACTGCAACGGAAAAAATTGCAGCGAAAAATCAGAAAAAATTTCAGCCTATGATTGTTGAAAGCACAAAGAAAAAATCCGTATCCGATACAAATTTTGACATGGGTTTTAAAGATTATTCCGGCGACAACTCCGGACGCAACGGCGAATATATAACGAATGAAGATGACGCGGCACCTGGCAGTTTTGAAAAGGCGTTTTCGGCTTTGCGACCGGATAAATCCAAAACGGCTCCGAAAAATATCGTTGCGGAAAGGCGCAAAAAAGCCGGCGCTGTCGGCCATGAAGTAAGCAGGGAATCCGTTAAAAAATTCCGGAACGCATACTTAAGTTCGGATGATGTGAAGAGGGATTTTTACAATACATACATTACAGAAAACAGATACCTCAGCCCATTTGAAGACGATGATGAAGATGGCGAAGCAACCGCAAAATCCGGCAATATGAATTATGACATTTTGCAATTGAAAATCGAATTCCAAGAGAACAGCACGGCTCTGTCGGCAACCGATGTGAACATCTTGAGGTACTTTGTTTACACGGCGCAAAACGATCCGACAAAGGGTGTGCAAATCACAATAGGACAAGACAACATGAGCGATGTGAACCGCAAGAAACTGACCGCGCGCAGGTTGGCGATTGTCAATGCCATATTCAAAGAAGAAGGCCTGTCCGAAAAACAGATTATTCCGGTGCTGACGGATCGTGACATGGAGTCATTTGCGTTTTCTATCATTCCGGTTGATGAGATTGAAAACTATCGCAAAGGCGGAGTTGAAAAGGACATGTTCGGCGACACTATTGGAAATTCACAGACTTTCCGCACTATGAAATGGTAATTTATTTCTTGCCGTCAATCAAAATTTTATAGATTTCCGATGACTGGATTTGCAGTCTCGCTGAAAGAATTTTTGCGATTTTTCTATGCGTCAAAGTTGCGTTTTTTTTGCGTAAATCGTCCGCGAGTTTTCTGATTGCCTTATCATCCGTTTCCTTGCCTGGCTTTGAAAATGCTGCGGCGGCGGCGCCGGCGATGGAGGCAGTATCCTTTGCATCGGAATTGTCAATCAACAGGACGATTTCACCCTTTAATACAATTTCTCCCGAATGGATTTTTCCGATTAAGTTGTCCGGCGCGTCGACAATAATTTCCTCGAATATTTTCGTCAGCTCTTTCGCAATCGCAACCTGTGCCGCCGGAAAAATTTTTGCAATATCGACCATACATTTTTCCAAACGGTTCGCCGTTTCAAAAAATATCAGTGTCGCGGAAATTTTTTTTGCCGCTTCTAATTCCTTTGTGCGCGCGGATGTTTTGACCGGCAGAAAACCGGCAAAATAAAACGCATTCGTCGGAAACGATGACAATGCCAAGGCCGCGATTGCCGAACACGCTCCCGGCACCGTCGTCACATGCCGGCCGCTTTTCCTGCAGGCTTTGACCAGGTTATATCCCGGGTCGGACACAAGCGGCGTGCCCGCGTCGGATATCAACGATATGATTTTCCCTTCGCCCAATCGCGCCAGAACATAATCGATTTTTGCGCGCTCGTTGTATTCGTGCAGACTTTCCAATTTGGATTTTATGTCGTATGCGGCAAGCAATTTTTTACTGGTGCGCGTGTCTTCGCACAGGATTATATCGCTCGCGCGCAATGTGTCGACGGCGCGATATGTGATGTCGCCCAGATTTCCGATGGGAGTTGCGACGATATACAGTCCCGGCAGGATAATTTTTGTTGTCATATCAAATACAATGGTTTATGATTTTATCAATCTTTGATCATGATACAAAATTTACGATTAGTAAACGATAAAATTAAGTGGTGCGCAAGTGGTCTTTAAAAAATACTTTATTTCATCTTTGTTTTTTGTTTTTGCAACATGCATTGCCGGAGCAGGTGCTCGCGCAAGCAGCGGAAGCATTGAAATGCCGGACGGATTTGACGCATCCGATGTCGTGCAGTTGAACAGACCGAACGTCCGCGAATTCGACGAATATCACGCAAGCGGCGCCAGCGCGGATTTTGAAAATATGAGCGTTATCGATTTTGACGGATGGGTGCGCATCGGCGTGATGCTGCCGCTTTCCGGCAAATCCGCAAGCGTCGGACAGTCGTTGAAAAATGCGGCGGAGATTGCTTTGTTTTCGTCCGGCAATCAGCGAATTATTTTGCAATTTTACGACACGAACAATGCGGTGAATGGGATTTCTGACTTGACAAGACAAGCGATTTCCGAACGCGTCAATATAATTTTGGGGCCTCTGTTTGCCAACGAAGCAAGGGATGTTGCTCGTGTCGGACGCAGTTATGGCGTGCCGGTCTTGACTTTTTCAAACGACGAACGCATGCTGCAGGATGCTGATATTCACTCGATGAATTATTTGTTGTCGCAGGAAATCGACCGCATAGTCGGGTTTGCTTCAAGCAACGGGCGCAAGATGATTGCCGTGATTATTCCCGAAGGCGAATCAGAAAGCATCATAAAAAACGCAATCAGAAAGTCGACCGACAGATACTCGGCAAAAATTTTCAATATTGCGACGTATGAAAACGGCGATCAAGAATCCATTGTGTCAGCTGTGCAGAAAATTTCCGAATACGAAACGCGAAGTTCGAATGTGAAAAAAATCAAGGCCGCAATCGATGAAAGATTGTCCGAACTGAACGGCAAAACGTGCGCGATGGCAAGGGCTGAATTTTCCAAATATGTTTCAGAAAAAAATTCCAATGCCGAGCAACCCCGAATCATCGATGATTGCGACCGACTGGAACCTTTGAAGAAAAATTTGGAACCGATCAACGCGGTCGGGCAAATTCCTTATGATGCGATTTTTATTTACGGCGACAGCAAGGATTTGGTTTCTATCGGATCGTATCTGATGTATTACGACGTTAATCCGCGCAATGTGAAATTTATCGGGACCAGCGTTTTGGATAACCGCGAAATATTTGCCGAACGCGGATACTACGGCGCATGGTTTACCAGCAAGAACAACTCGACGGCGCGCGCGTTTGAAAGCGAATATAGAAATGTGTTCGGAGAATATCCGTCGCGTTTGGGGATGTTTGCTTACGATGCTGTTTCCGTGATTTCCGCTCTGTCGCAAAACGGACAGTTTTATGTCAAAGGATTGAATTCTCCGAACGGATTTTTCGGCATCAGCGGCCTGTTTAAATTTACACGCGATGGCGAAGTCATCCGGTCGTTCGATGTGAAGGAAGTATTGCCGCGCACGGCGCGCACATTGTCAATCGCTGCAAAATCTTTCGATGAAATGGAACGGGATATGTTGGCGAATATCGAAAAAAGCAAATCGTATTCGGATGAAAAAATCGTCAACACCGTGAAATTGGATTGGATTATTGAAAATTTGCCAAGATTGAAATTAGAAGATATTAACAAATATATGATTGAGTGAAATGGCTTTTCCAAAAGAATTTTTAGATGTAATTCGCGACAGGCTTTCCGTGTCAGACGTGGTTTCGCGCCGGGTGAAATTGCAAAAAAGCGGACGGAATTTTTTGGGGCTGTGTCCGTTTCATCGCGAAAAAACCCCTTCATTTACCGTTAACGATGACAAAGGTTTTTATCATTGTTTCGGTTGCGGCGCGCACGGAGATGTCATAACTTTTGAAATGCAGTCGAATAATTATTCGTTTTTTGAAGCGGTCGAAAGCCTTGCCGGGCAACTGGGCTTGCAAATGCCGGTTGCAAGCGATGAGGAACGCGAACAGGCGAAACGCTTCGCGACCTTGTATGATATCATGGAGCGCGCCTGCGAGTTTTTCCAGAAATCTTTGCAGACGGACGAAGGTAAAATCGCTTTGAAATATTTAAAGGAAAAACGCGGGTTATCGGATGAAATTATTTCCCGGTTCAAATTGGGATACGCGCCGACCGGAAATAAATTGTTGAAAATTTTGACCAATGCGCATATTGAAACCGATGATTTGATGCGGCTTGGGCTGGTGCAAAAATCGGAACGCGACGGATCGGTTTATGATTTTTTCCGCGGGCGCGTCATGTTTCCGATACAAGATTCTCGCGGACGCGCGATTGCTTTCGGCGGGCGCGTTTTGGATGACGGGCTGCCGAAGTATATCAACTCGACCGAAACCGATCTGTTCAAAAAAAGCCACACTCTATACGGGTTGTCGCAGGCGCGCGAAACCGTGCACGACGACAAGCGGATCATCGCAGTCGAAGGATATGTCGACGTTATCGTCATGGTGTCGGTCGGAATAAATTCCGTTGTCGCTCCGCTTGGAACCGCAATCGGAGAAAATCATTTCCGCACTTTGTGGAAATTGAACGACAAACCGATCTTATGTTTCGACGGGGACTCGGCCGGACGCAAAGCCGCTGTGCGCGCAGCGTTCCTGGCTTTGCCGTTTTTGCACGCGGGCAAAAGTTTGCAGATTGCGATTTTGCCGGACGGCGACGATCCGGATGACCTTGCGAAAAAAGGCGGTGCGGAGGCGGTCAACAATGTGTTGAATTCGGCGGAACCGCTTATTGAAATTATTTGGCGCGCATTGTTGGACAGAGTGAATATCAACACGCCAGAAGACAAGGCTAAATTTGAAAAGGAAATCGATGATTGCTGCAACACGATTGCCGATGCGGCGGTGAAAAAATTCTATTTGAAAGAATTGAAAAATCGCATGTGGGAGGCTTTTAAAAACTTCGGCATTAGGATTGACAACCGAAAGCCGCGCGCGGATAAATTCGGAAAAATCATCGATGTGAAAAATGAAAAATTGAATAATGCGGCGATTGTAAAAAATTCTCCGGATTCGATTTTCAATTTGCTGGCGCATGTCGTTTGCTTTCCGAATTTGCTGATTCCGTATTTGGAATTGGAGCAGATATTCAAAACCAGCGATAATAAAATAAACGGTTTTATCGCGGAAATATTTTCGATTGTGTCGGAAAAATCCGATACGATTACCCGGCAGGTTTTGATTGACGAATTGCAAAAAAACGGCTTCAGAGATGTGATAAACCAGATGGCGTCTAAAATTGAATTGTTTATGTCGATGCATCCGGAGCGCGCGAAAAAAGAATTTGAAATTTTCATAAAACACCAGGAAAAATCCATCATAGAAAACGAAATGCAAAACGAAACCGACGATGCAAAAATCGAAATGCTGCGCGACGACAAAAAGCGTTTGGAGATGGAAATCTTGAAATTAAAAAATCCGTTCTAATTATGTTTTAATCCCGACGTACGTCGAAAAATCATCGATATGAAACCCTGAGGTTCGTTAATTCGAACTGCCCGAGGTGCTTGCTGTCATTCGGGTTCAAGCCGTCTATGCTCTCTTTGCCAATCGCGACCGCCAATAAAAAATAATGGTGCGTGAAAGCCGGCCCGAAAATTTCAAAAAGATTTTCATAAGTGTCGAATGCGATATCAAAATCGTCTTCGTGCGGATTTTGTTTCAGGCTCGCAAGTTCGATGAAATATGTTTTCGCGCGGGCATATCTATTTTCATTTTTGTGCGCGGCATAGAAAATATTGTCCATGTCCAGCGGCAGCCTTTCAATTTTTTTTATGTCATAAAAACCGGTTTCCTCGACCAGTTCGCGCACGGCCGCAATCATCGGGTTTTCACCGTTGTCGATGCCGCCTTGGACCAGAACGTTCCAACCGATTTTTTTATAATGCAGGTATAAGTATTTGTCCTCGACCGGATGTTTTACAACCAAAATGACCACGTCTCTTTCAATGGTTTTCACACCGGGAACTTGTTTATTTTCGTTAACGCTTTCGATTATCGGAATCATAATTTTCCCCTCTGGTTATTTTTTATCTTTTTTTACGGACTTTTTCGCCGTATTTTTTGGTGAATTTTTGCGTGCGGCGCGTGGTGATTTTGTCGGCTTTGCGGATGATTTTTTCGCGTCATTGCCGTATGGATTATCGGATTTTTTAAACAGCATTTTTATCGGCACTCCGTCGATTTTTAGAAACTCGCGAATCGAATTTTGCAAATATCTTTTATACGAATCCGGCGCGTCGGTCGCTCCGCCCGTCCATACTGTGAACTCCGGAGGATTGCTGCCCGTCTGCGTAATGTATTTGAATTTCATCGGGCGCTTCAAACGGCTTAGAGGAGGAGGGTTTTTAGCAACCGCCGCCGACATCCACCTGTTCAACCGTCCTGTTGCGAACTCGGTGAACAGGTTGTCGGAAACGCCGACGACCGTATCCAACAACTTTTTCAAGCCCTGTTTTTTCAGCGCGGAAATAGTAAGCACCGAAACATTTTTTATCTGGTTGAACGAGGTTTGGATTTTTTCCATGACCGCGCGTTCGGCTTGTTTTTTGTCTTCCAAAATGTCGCATTTGTTCAGCAAAACGATGATGCCGTTGCCGACGGAATTCGCGTAGTCAATCAGCACTATGTCCTGTCTGTCGATGCCGACCGTGCCGTCAATGACCAACACTGTGACATTCGATTTGCGGATTGCTTCAAATGTCTGCTTCACCGATAAAGTTTCAAGAGAAAAATCAATTTTGGATTTGCGGCGCACGCCGGCCGTGTCGGTGATGACAATCTCGCGCCCGTTGTAGTTTATTTTGCTGTCAATCGAATCGCGCGTAGTGCCGGAAATATCCGAGGTTATCAGTTTTTCCTCGTGTATCAGCGCATTTATCAAAGTGGATTTGCCGACGTTCGGACGCCCGACAACACCGATGCGAATCGGTTTGTTTTTGTCATTTCGTCCGTCATGTTCGTCCGCATCCGTGACGGGAACCATGTCGTCGTATTGCGGAAAATCGCGCGTCAATTCGATGATTTTGTTTTGCAGCAGAGTCATGCCTATGCCGTGCTCGGACGAAACCGGTATAGCCTCGTCAAAGCCGAATCTGTAAAAATCGGACATATTGTTTATCGCAGTTTTCACATCCGCTTTGTTCGCAACCAAGACGACGCATTTGTTTTCGCGTTTCAACAGGCGAGCGAATGTTTCATCGACCGGGTTCATAGAATTTGTCAAATCAACCGTAAACAAAATCACATCGGCGCCGCGAATCGCCGTCAGCGTTTTGTTAGTCATTTTATCCGCAAGCGAGTTGTCGCCGGCGATTTCCTCCAACCCGGCGGTGTCCATCAATATGAATTTTCTGCCGTCGATTTCTATTTCGTATTCTTTGACGTCGCGGGTTACTCCGGAATAATCATGGACTATCGCGACTTTGCGGCGGCAAAGGCGATTAAACAACGTGGTGAAGGATCGGAATTGCTTCACCTGAATTTTGGAGGTGCCGGAATTTTCGATACGACCTATAATGACTCAAACCTTTACAACAGCCGTTTTAT
>QMCE01001632.1_pt1 | contig 12334 bp, 13 predicted proteins | sample 1821851 | NCBI WGS metagenome assembly QMCE01 (sample SAMN09453174, study PRJNA476694) | Termite gut metagenome, whole genome shotgun sequencing project. | isolation source: worker | host: Odontotermes sp. | place: South Africa:Pretoria | collected 2016-01-28 | reverse complement strand
ATCCCATGAGCTTCTCCTCAAATATGCGCCTACCCTCACGTATGCTATTCTGTGAATCGCTTTTGAGGTATGTTTTAATTGCTTGTTTGGCTTTTGCGGTTGTTACAAAGTTGAGCCACTCCGTGTGTGGGTATGCATTTTTGGAAGTAATGATTTCCACTTGATCGCCGCTGGATATCGTTTTTGTAATAGGCTCGATTTTGTGGTTGATCTTGGCTCCTATGGCCTGATTTCCGACATTTGTATGTATATCGTAGGCGAAATCGAGTGCAGTGGCGCCTTGTGGTAGTTTCCGGGCCTCTCCTTTTGGCGTAAAGACCACGATTTCAGTGGAATATAGCGCCATTTTGAAGTTATCTAAGAATTCCACGGCATCCTGATCAGAGCTATTCAGAACATCGCGCAAAACCTTCAACCTTTTGTCGAAATCAGCCTCTTCTTCTTGTTGATTATCAGCACGTTTATATCTCCAATGAGCAGCAAAACCCATCTCTGCGATCTCGTCCATTCTCTGGGAGCGGATCTGTACCTCGACCCACCTGCCATCGGGGCCCATAACCGTTGCATGAAGCGACTCGTAGCCGTTTGTTTTCGGGTTATTCACCCAATCGCGAATACGGTCCGGGTGTGGCTTATATATATCGGTAATCAGTGCGTAGATGTGCCAACACTGCGATTTTTCGGGAATTATCGGCGACGGATTGAAAATGATGCGGATGGCAAAAAGGTCGTAAATCTCTTCAAATGTAATCCCTTTGCGTTGCATTTTCGACCATATGGAATAGGCATTTTTCACCCGTCCATCGATACGGAAATCGATACCACTCTCCTGTAAACGCAAGCGAATAGGTGCGATAAATTGTTCTATGAATTCGTCTCGATCGGCAGCTGTGACTGCCAATTTTTGCAAAATCTCATCGTATATCTCAGGGAACCTGAACTTCAAGCAAAGGTTCTCTAATTCGGTCTTAATCGCGTATAAACCAAGACGATATGCTAATGGCGCAAATAAGAAAAGGGTCTCGCTTGTGATCTTAATCTGTTTCTCGGCAGGCATCGAGCCGAGCGTGCGCATATTATGTAAGCGATCGGCTATTTTTATAAGAATTACGCGAGCATCGTCGCTCAGAGTGAGCAGCACTTTTCGAAAACTTTCGGCCTGTGACGAGAATTCTTGACCGGCTCCAGATGGCGAATTCACAAAAACACCTGCTATTTTTGTCAACCCATCGACCATCGAGGCAATTTTAGGGCCGAACATCTTCTCGATATCCGACACCTCGTAGTGCGTATCCTCGACCACATCGTGCAATAACGACGCCACAACCGACTTTACACCGAGCCCTATCTCGTTCACGACGATCATTGCAACGGCTATCGGGTGTGTAATATATGGCTCACCGGAGCGACGGCGCACTCCCGCATGGGCCTCTTTTGCAAGATGAAAGGCCCGTTTGATCAAATCCCAGTCCTCGGGCCGCTTGATTATTTTCTCGCAGCTATGAAGGAGTTCGGTAAATTGGTCTGCTATTAGTTTTTCGTCCTCGGGCGTATATTCCATATAATCAATTTATTTAGCCCGTAATAATGTATTCTTACTTCATTTTTACGTATGTAAATCACGCATTATGAGTATATTATGTGTTGAGTTGGCTATTTTTTCATGGCCTCGATAACCTGTTCCTCGACGCTCGACATCAGCTCTGTATCGGTTGCAAAGAGCCCCAGAACTGTATCACGCCCCTGCCCTAACTTCTTGTCACCTAACGAGAACCACGACCCGCTCTTCTTAATAATCCCCCTATCCACTGCCATATCGACCAATTCGCCTACACGCGAAATACCCTGCCCGAATATAATGTCGAATTCGGCTTTTCGGAATGGCGGCGCGACCTTATTTTTCACAACTTTAACTTTTGCACGCACTCCCACCTGTTCTTCGCCATCCTTGATACTCGACGCTTTACGAATGTCAATTCGCACACTGGCGTAGAATTTGAGCGCATTTCCACCAGTCGTAGTCTCCGGATTGCCATAGACGACACCAATTTTGTCACGCAACTGGTTTATAAATATACACACTGTTTTCGTTTTGGCAATACTACTTGTCAACTTCCGCAAAGCTTGTGACATAAGTCTTGCCTGAAGACCCATTTTCGACTCGCCCATCTCGCCCTCGATCTCGGCTTTGGGAGTCAACGCCGCCACAGAGTCGATCACAACAATATCCACCGCACTGGAGCGGATCAAATTATCGGCAATTTCCAACGCCTGTTCTCCATTATCGGGCTGAGCAATTAGGAAATTATCGCCGAATTCGACACCTAATTTTTGAGCATAATACTGATCAAAGGCGTGCTCTGCGTCGATAAATGCCGCCACACCACCCAGTCGCTGCGCCTCGGCAATGGCATGGATCGCAAGCGTGGTTTTACCCGATGATTCAGGACCATAGATTTCAACAACTCTGCCGCGCGGATAACCGCCCACTCCCAGTGCCAAATCGAGTCCTATCGACCCGGTCGGGATCACGGCGATATCCTCAGCTCCCTGGTCGTTCATCTTCATGATGGCGCCTTTGCCGAAATCCTTCTCTATTTTATCCATCACCGCCTTGAGCACTTTCAGCTTTTCGGGGTTAATCTCCTTGCTTGACATATTTTTGGTTTTATGTGTAAAGATACTAATTTCGCTCGGGAAATCAAAAAAAGAGATACCTAAAAGGTATCTCTTTGTAGCTCCACCGCGACTCGAACGCGAATCTGAAGTTTAGGAAACTTCCGTTCTATCCCTTGAACTATAGAGCCATGTGTCCGGATTTAAATAGCGATACTCCGCTCATATAAACGAAAAAATACCGGAAAATTATCGTTGTCGGCACAGCCAGAATGTCATCAATCTCTGACTCGACACCGTTATTTATTCGCTACCGCAGCACCATCATAGGCCCATTTTACCCATGCAGCACCCCATGTGAAACCACCTCCGAATGTCGCCAGAATAATGTTGTCGCCCTTCTTTAGCTTGCTTTCGTAGTCACGCAATGCCAGTGGCAGAGTGGCCGTTGTCGTGTTCCCGTAGTCCTGAATATTAACCATTGCCTTATCATCGGGCAGGCCCATACGCCTGGCAACGGCCTCGATGATCCTGATATTTGCCTGATGCGGAACAAGATAGGCTATGTCATTGGCGGTCAGGTTATTACGCAACATAATACCCTCTGCAACATCAGCCATATTCTTCACCGCAGCTTTGAAAACAGCCTGACCTTCCTGATATACATAGTGCCATTTATTGTCTACCGTCTCATGCGTTGCCGGGTACGCCGAGCCGCCGGCCTTCATATAGAGATGTGCCGCGCCGTTACCATCGGAATGGAGGTCGAAGTCGAGAACGCCCAAACCCTCTTCAGTGGGTTCGAGCAGCACAGCTCCCGCTCCATCGCCGAAAATAGGGCATGTGGCACGGTCGGTATAATCGATGATCGACGACATTTTATCGGCACCGATGACTACGATTTTCTTAAATCTTCCCGTTTCGATAAACTGCGAAGCCGTCGAGATTGCAAACAGAAAACCACTGCACGCAGCCAAAAGATCATAACCGAACGCATTCATCATACCTACACGCGCGCACACCAAATTGGCGGTCGAGGGGAAGAACATATCGGGCGTAACCGTCGCGCAAATCACCATATCGACATCCATCGGGTCGGTTCCGGTCTTCTCGAGCAACTTTTTGACGGCTCTCTCGGCCATATATGAAATGCCGAGGCCTTCTCCCTTTAGGATGTGTCGTTTTTTGACCCCTATGCGCGTCATGATCCACTCGTCGGTGGTATCGACCATGCGGCTAAGTTCGTCATTATCAAGGATATAGTCGGGCACCCAGCCTGCGACGCCCGTAATGGCTGCGGTTATCTTTTTCATCGGCTGAAAATTTCTTGTAGTTTATTTACAAGTTTACCTTTGATATTACACTCCGATTGCAATATCATATTCTTAAAAGCCAACGGACTCGACGCTCCATGACCCACCATCACATTGGCCCCGACACCCAGCACCGCCGTACCGCCTACCATCTCGTAGTTCAACTCGTCGATATATCGGTTTTCAATCCCCTGCGCACGCGCGATTTCGTAGAAGCCCTCGGCCATTTTGAGCATGCAGTTGCCCACAAAACCGTCACAGACAACCACATCGGCGTGTTTTCCGGTTAGAATATGTTTCGCCTCGATGTTACCCACGAAGTTAAACTCCTCTGCTTCCATCAATTCGTAGGCTGCCTTTGCCGCCAGATTACCCTTTTCACGCTCCTCGCCAATGTTCAGCAGGGCTACACGAGGGCTATCTATGCCGAGCACACTGCGCGCATAAACGCTCCCTATCACGCCATATTGAGCCAGCACTTCGGGCTTACAGTCGGCATTCAGGCCCACGTCAAGAATTGCCACATGACCACCGTCTGTCGTTGCCACAAGAGCCGATATAGCAGGGCGGATAATGCCATCTAACTGCTTGATAACCTGCATACTGCCGACCATCATTGCCCCGGTATTCCCGGCACTGCCAAAAGCATCAATCTTTCCTTCGGCCAGGTGATGAAAACCAATTACAACGCTCGAATCGGGCTTCCCGGCAAATGCCTGAACCGGATGGTCGTTCATCTCGATTACCTCGGTCGTGTGCACAATATCGAATGCATCGGCAGGCGTACCTGTCTCGGATAGTATGTCGAGTATCTGCTCGCGATCCCCGAACAACACGATTCGCGTATCCTTGGCGACAACATCGAGTGCCTGCACAGCTCCGCGCACAGCAGCTTCGGGAGCAAAATCGCCCCCCATGGCGTCGAGACCTATTCTTCTGACCATATAACCCTCTTAAAACTGGGGGTTAGTCGACCTTTTTTTCTACGGCCAAACGTCCGCGATAGAACCCGCATTCGGGGCAAACCCTGTGATACATCACGGCCGAACCGCAATTAGAGCACGTAGCAACAGTCGGCGTAGCAGCTGTATAGTGAGTGCGTCGTTTGTCGCGTCGCGTAGACGAGACCTTGTGTTTGGGATGTGCCATTGTAGAATATCTTTAAAATTTGTAGTTCTTATTGTGTTTTATAGTCCTTCAATTTTTGCCATTCGGGATTGTCGGCCATTTTTTGCATTTCACTGCCGTGTTGCGCGCGTTCGAACTCATCTTCGCTGACAAAATTCGCTCCCGCAGGGGTACAATCGGCATGCGTACGCTTCAGGGGCAGGGCCAACACGACGCTCTCATATATATATTGCGCCACGTCGAGCACCCCCTCGCCGGGACTAAGCACCATCAGTTCGCCATCGAAATCACCCGCCGGAGTCTGCTCCTCACCCATGCGCACCCTGAATCCACCACCCCATTTCACTGGCACCTCACACTCCTCGAGACAACGATCGCAGTCCACCCTCACCACACCTTTCATCGTAAAATTCAGGTTCAGACCTGCCGCGCCTTTTTCGAGATCGAGTGTTGCTGCTACATCTCCGCCATGGATCTCCGGACTGTCAAACGCCGCGAAAAACTGATCGTCGAGTCTCCATTCGAAACGATGCACCCCCTCAGCGAGGCCCTTATATGCTATGGCGAAATCCTTCACGATCAAAAAATAGCTCACAAAGGTATGTATTTTTCGGTGTGTTTGCAAATTTTCGTCCTATCTTTGTACTACATGAAGCACGCTTTTCATATAGAACTGCTTTGCGACCATCCCGAATGGTGGCGCTACGATGTATTTGTTATGGTCGCCGGATACGACCGCGAGGGTGGCGAAGGCCGATTCTCGAACCTTATCGACAAAGCATCCGGCCCCTGCCCGACCCCACGCGTTATCGTTCTCGATACCGAGCCGTGTGCATTGGCTGACATATATATATATGTCGTGCCCAATTCTCCCGCGTCGACCGACATTGTGCGCGAGCATCCGCCATTCCCTGTGACGCTACGTGTTACGGCCGGCAAGCGCCTGATCGACGAGCAGACCTACTATGTGAATCAGTTCGGTGGTCTTTCGGTGGTTGCGCACCGGGTCGTGGTCTAACTCCCGAAGTCGTCGAACATTATGTTCTCGTTCGGGACGCCCAGGCTGTCGAGCATTTTCAGCACAGCCGAGATCATCATTGGGGGGCCGCACAAGTAGTATTCGATATCCTCGGGCGCAGGGTGGTCCTTAAGGTAATTATCGAAGATCACTTGGTGGATAAAGCCCGTATAGCCCGTCCAATTGTCCTCCTTTTTCGGTTCCGAGAGTGCGGTATTGAACCCGAAATTGGGAAATTCTTTCGCTATCGCCTCAAATTGGTCGTCGTAGAATACCTCGCCCAGAGACCTTGCACCATACCAAAACGTCACCGGAATATCGATCTTCTCGGTCTTGAACAGGTGGAAAATGTGCGACCGCATAGGCGCCATACCTGCACCGCCGCCGATAAACATCTTCTCGTTAGGAGTATCGCGCACGAAAAATTCACCGTACGGGCCCGAAAGAGTGACCTTGTCGCCCGACTTAAGGCTGAAAATATAGCTCGAGCAAATTCCCGGATTTACCCTCTGGAATGCCCCGGCGGCCCTGTCCCATGGCGGCGTGGCGATACGGATATTGAGCATCACTATGTTGCCCTCGGCAGGGTGGTTGGCCATTGAGTAGGCTCTGAAGGTTGGTTCTGGGTTCTTGGCTGTCAGGCCCCACAGCTTCATCGAGTCCCACTCTGCGCGGAACCTTTCGTCAACATCGAACCCGGCAAAATCGATCTCTTTATACTTCGGCACATCGATCTGCACATATCCTCCCGAGCGGAAATCCAACGTCTCGCCCTCGGGCAGCCTGACCACAAATTCCTTTATATAAGTCGCTACATTGCGGTTCGACACCACTTCACACTCCCATTTCCGCACGCCGAGAACTTCGGCCGGGACACCTAATTTCATAGGCTCTTTGACCTTCACCTGGCAGCCCAGTCGCCACAGATCCTTCTGTTCGCGGCGCGTGAAAAAGCCCTTCTCGGTGTCTAAAATCTCGCCTCCGCCCTCGAGGACCCGGCATTTACACATTCCGCACGAGCCCTTTCCGCCGCATGCCGAGGGGAGGTAGATCTCGTTGGCCGAGAGGGTTTGCAGCAGTGTGCCGCCGCTTTCGACCTCCAGTATGCGCTCACCATCGTTAATATCGACCACAACCTTACCCGAGGTCGTCAGCTTCGCCTTGGCATACAACAGCACGGCCACCAACACCAACGTGATGACCAAAAACGCGACTATCGCAACAAATATCGTCAATTCCATAATTTACAACTGTATCCCGAGGAACAACATGAACGCTAAGCCCATCAGGCCCGTGATGATAAACGCGATACCGGCACCACGCAGCGGGCGCGGCACATTCGAGTAGGCCAATTTCTCGCGAATTGCCGCCATCATTATAATAGCCAGCCACCACCCTACTCCTGAGCCCAGTCCGAACGCTGTCGCCTGCCCGATATTTGCATATCCGCGCTCCTGCATAAACAGCGAACCGCCCATAATCGCACAGTTCACAGCTATCAGCGGCAGGAAAATACCCAACTGGTTATACAGCGCCGGAGCAAACTTCTCGACCACCATCTCGACCAACTGCACGAATGCCGCAATGATCGCAATAAAAACAATAAAGCTTAGAAAACTGAGGTCGACCTCGCCCTATCCTGCCCAGGCAAGAGCTCCCGGACGCAGGACATATTCGTTGAGAAGCCAGTTGAGCGGAACCGTGATTGTCATAACAAAAATCACTGCCGCACCCAGTCCCATAGCCGTTTTTACGCTTTTACTCACGGCGATATAAGAGCACATGCCGAAGAAATAGGCGAAGACCATGTTGTCGATAAACACCGACTTTATAAAGATTCCAAACATAGTTATGAGTTATTTTAGAGGTTATGCGCCGCATCTGCAGCGGTCTGCAACCCCGGACTCCATGTCGCTATTCAGTAAGATTTTTGTTGAAACTCCTGTGTACCCATATTATTACTCCCACGATGATCAATGCCATCGGCGGCAGGAGCATCAGGCCATTGTTCAGGTATCCGGCGTCGTAAAAACTCTGCGGGATGACCTTTTCGCCCCACAACTCGCCCGTGCCGAGCAGTTCGCGGAAAAAGGCGATAATAATAAGTATGATTCCGTATCCGGCGCCGTTCCCCAGTCCGTCGAGGAACGATGGCCACGGTTTATTTCCCAATGCAAACGCCTCCACGCGCCCCATGATGATACAGTTGGTGATGATCAGGCCCACGAACACCGACAACTGCTTACTAACCTCGTAAACATACGCCTTAAGCACCTGATCGACCAAAATCACCAGAAAAGCGATTACCACCAACTGCACGATAATGCGTATCCGGTCGGGGATCGTTTTGCGCAACAGTGACATTATAAGGTTCGAAAAAGCCGTGACGACGATCACCGACACCGCCATAACGAACGCCGGCTTCATCTTCGCCGTCACCGCCAGAGCCGAACAGATACCCAGAATCTGCACCACCACGGGGTTTTCGCGGTTGAGCGGTCCGAGCAGCACGCGCCTGTTTTTAGCCGAGAAAATCGACTCCCGATCTTTATTTTCCATATTTCTCAATATAAGGAAGGTATCCCTGAAGGTTGTCTCGCAACATGGTCTCTACGCCGCGACTGGTGATTGTGCCTCCCGAAATCGCGTCCACAGCGTCGTCAGAAGCATTTTTTGTTATCGACACAGAACTGAATCGGCCGTTTTTGTAGATAGTTTTGCCTTTAAATCGGTTGCCGAATGCGGGGGTTGCGATTTCGGCTCCGAGGCCCGGTGTCTCGCCCGTGTGATCGAATACAGCACCTGAAATCGTATTCCAATCGCTCTCCAAAGCCACATATCCCCATATCGAACCCCACAATCCAGAGCCCCAAAGAGGTAAAATATAGCGCGTCTCGCCATCGTCGCCCCTACTCACGAATACCGGCAGGATACGTTCGGCAGCGGGGCGTTCATACTCCGTTTTCAGGTTACGCAGTAGATCGAAAGCATCGGCATCGGCGACTTTTTCTCCTGTTGCGTCTACGGCAAAAGCATCTACTATATACTTGCTATACAGCTTATTAGTTTGCGCAACTTTATCTTTTGATTCAAGTATTTCGTCGCCCTGACCTATCGATTGCAAAATAGCACCTTTCATCTCCGTTTCGGCATTCGCACGCTGCCGCGGCTGCAACTCGAGCGACGCAAATGCCAACACCAACGCCACCAGCATAACCATTATTGCCGCATAAATTATGATGTAACTGTTACTATTCTTATTCATAATTCATTGGTTTTCAGTGTTCTCTTCAAGCGGCGACGGATATTGGCGCCTACCACATAATGGTCGATCAGCGGCGCCAGAGCATTCATGAACAATATCGCGAGCATAATCCCCTCGGGATAACCCGGATTCACCACACGGATCAGTATCGCCAGAACGCCGATCAGCACTCCGTAGATCCATTTGCCGATATTGGTCTGCGCAGCCGTTACCGGATCGGTTGCCATAAACACCGCACCGAACGCAAATCCACCCAACAGCAGATGGTAATAGGCCGGCATATCCATGTATGCATTAGCACCTATTGCATTGAAAATCAGGCCCATAGCTAATCCGCCGCCGAACACTCCGGCCATGATACGCCAACTCGCCACACCTGTCAGCAACAACAACGCCGCTCCCAACATGATAGCTATGATTGAAGTCTCACCCAGTACACCCGGATAAGTTCCTATAAACCAGTCTGTTAGACCCGTATTGTTAAAGTTAAGGTTCGTGCCTGCTGTGGTCATTCCGTCGGCTATGCTCGTGAGCGGCGTGGCACCAGAGAAGCCGTCTACCGGATTTTGATCCATCAGCCCTGCGACATACGCTTTATCGCCCGACATATAGGTCGTGTAACCGAAAAAAACGAACGCGCGCGCGAGCAGGGCAGGATTGAAAACGTTCATACCAGTGCCGCCGAACACCTCTTTGCCGATGATCACAGCAAATGCAGTCGCTGCAGCAACAATCCACAGTGGCACATTGGGCGGCATAACCATCGGGATCAGCAGACCAGTCACCAGAAAGCCCTCGTTCACCTCGTGTCCACGCAGTTGCGCCGCAATAAATTCGACAGCCAGACCCACAATGTACGACACCACGATCATCGGCAACACGCGCAAAAATCCCCACCAAAAACAACTCCAAATATTGCCTGCCTCTGCCAGTCCGAATGCCCTAAAGTGCTGTAAACCAGTATTATACATACCGAATAGCAGCGCTGGAATAAGGGCCACTACCACCACTATCATCACTCGCTTAGTATCGTTCAGGTCGCGAATATGAGCCCCCTTGCGAGTAGTCGTGTCAGGCACAAAAAGGAAGGTTTCGAAAGCCTCGAACGTCGAGCCCAAAGCACCGAATTTCCCTCCTTTACTGAAGTGCGGCTTGAGTTTATCGACTAATTTTCTCATTAGTTCATCTCCTTGATTATCAGGTTAATACCGTCACGTACCATCCTTTGTATCTCATTTTTAGAAGGGTCGACAAATTCACACAGCGCAAGGTCTTCGGGCACTACCTCATATATCCCCAGCGCCTCCATTTTGTCGATATCCTGTGCCACGATAGCCTTCAGCAACTGCATCGGATAGATATCCATCGGCACATATTTTTCAAACAGCCCCGTCATGATAAAAGGCCTGTGGCCACCATTCAGATTGGTATCGAGCACATATTTTCTGCCTGGCTGGAGCCACGAAAAATAGGTGCGCGAAACCGAAAAACGATCCAATCGCGGCATAGCCCATCCCAATATCTCAAAACGATCGCCCTCGGGAATAACTGTCACCTGATTAGCATAAAAACCCACATATCCATCCATCCCAACATCGGTGCCGCTCAGGGGGTTACCACTTATATAACGCGCGCGCGCGGGAGAGTTGCACTTGATTCCACCCGCCGCCTCGACGATTTTCGTGATCGGAGTACCGACCATGCCCCTCACATAGCAGGGCTCGACGACCTCTGATCCGGTCACTGCAAAAATTTTAGTCATATCGACATGACCCGTATTGAAGAGTCTACCGATAAGCATAACATTCTGAATATCAACAGTCCATATCACATCACCTTTACTAATAGGTGAAGTATTCGCGATCTGTATACCCACATTTCCGGCCGGATGAGGACCGGTGAATAAATGTTTTTCAACTTTGCTTATCGCGCCTAAAACATCTTGTGGTGCGTTGGCATCCAAGCCGAGATGGACTTTACCCGAGGTGAGTTCTGCCAATATTTCGAAGCCTTTTTTTAGGTCTAACTCACTGGTATTCAGAGCAAAATCAAGATCGGGTGCAAGCGGGGCAGTGTCGAATCCAGACACAAAAATCGCTTTGGGATCGTCGGCCGGATCGGCAACTATACCATACGGACGCTGAATAACAGACGGCCACAGACCACTCTCCAATAGCAATTTTGTAGCCGATTCTTTACTTAGACACTCAGGCAGGTGTAATTTCCTGTACTTAAGCGTTTTATCGGCCTCAATGACAACATTTTGTATAGCTCTGCGTTCGCCTCTATTCACAGCCTTGACGACACCACTCACAGGCGCAACTACCACAATATCAGGCTTTTTCTTGTCGGCAAACAATGCCTGTCCTGCCTCGACGCGTTCTCCCTCGGCAACCAGCAATTTTAGCGTCAGCCCCTCGGAATCCGACGGCGCAACACCATATATATCACCCGGCGGCAAATCGACGATGCGCCTCTCTGCCTCACCTAATAGCCTGATATTTAGTCCTTTTCTGATTCTTATAACCTTCGACATCACTCGATATTTAATCTGTCAAATTTACGGTTTTTTATCGAAATCACAACTTTTTCGCTCTCTAAAATGCATAGAATCGCCTCGATCGCCGTAACGAATATTTTGCTCTAAAATCTGCATATCCAGAGACATAGGTTTATTTTTATAGAGCAGATAGCGGCTTTTGGCATCGTCGGGCGTGAGGTTGGGCATCACAACATTCGCACCCGCTTCGATCGCAAACAGTCGCCCTCGTGGGTCGATTGCCTGAAGCGCCGTCGTTGCCGCGATATTTATGTCTGGCATCAGCAAGCGCAGCACAGCAATCATGCGTAGAGTCATCTCCAGCCGCGATTTTTCGGGAATCAATAGATTGGAATAAGCGGCTAAAGGCGTATTTTCGGCAACAATATAAGGCCCCATTCCGCACATATCGATATCCAGATTACGCATAAAAAGTAGGTCGTCGGCCAAATTGT
>QMCE01005391.1_pt1 | contig 12341 bp, 7 predicted proteins | sample 1821851 | NCBI WGS metagenome assembly QMCE01 (sample SAMN09453174, study PRJNA476694) | Termite gut metagenome, whole genome shotgun sequencing project. | isolation source: worker | host: Odontotermes sp. | place: South Africa:Pretoria | collected 2016-01-28 | reverse complement strand
AAAGGGTGTGAGTGGTGATACTTTTGAAATGGCCCGTGCCCTGATGTGTACGTTAGTCGGAGAAGAAGCTCTGCGGTTTCAGTTCTTGCTTGACAGTATCAAATTATCAGATTCGGAAAAAGAACGATACGCTCAGTTGGTAACAGTTGGAAAGAATGGTCAGGGGAGCTTTGTGATGTCTGATGATGTCCTCATGGCCTCGTTGCGGGTTCTTTCAGGCCTGCTCCAAAAACATTATGATCAAAAGGTAATTATCCTGATTGATGAATATGATGTACCGTTGGCAAAAGCGCATGCCTTGGGCTACTATGATCAAATGATTACCCTGATTCGGAACATGTTCGAACAGGCTTTAAAAACGAACAAAAGTATGCTTTTTTCAGTGCTTACCGGATGCTTGCGTATCTCAAAAGAAAGTATTTTTACCGGCCTGAACAACCCGAAGGTTTTATCGATTACAACGGAAGGCTTTGGTGAATATTTTGGGTTCACGGATAAAGAGGTGCGAGAATTGCTGGAATACTACGACCGCTCGGAATCTTATGAAATCATCAAAGAATGGTATGACGGATACCGGTTTGGCAATGATGATGTTTACTGCCCCTGGGATGTGATCTGCCACGCAGATAGGCTTCGCTTGAACCGGGAGGCACAGCCAGAGGAATACTGGTTAAATACAAGCAGTAATGATGTCGTGCAGCGTTTTATTGAAATGGCAAAAGGTACAACCAAGGATGAGATTGAAGAGTTGATCAAGGGCAATGCCGTTTTAAAGACAGTCCGGCAGGAACTGACCTACAGGGAACTGTACGATTCAATTGAAAATATATGGAGCGTGCTGTTTACTACAGGCTATCTGACGAGGAGAGGCAAATCGGATGGCAAGAAACTCCATCTGGCTATTCCGAATACGGAAATCAGAAACATATTCATGAGTCAGATCGCCGAGTGGTTCCAGCGTACCGCCAGACAGGACGGAGCGACACTGAATGCATTTTGTGAAGCCTTTCAAACGGGGGATGTACAGACGATCCAAAAACAATTCTTGATGTATTTGAAGCGGACAATCAGTATCAGGGATACTTTTGTGCCAATCGAAAAGAAAGAGAATTTTTATCACGGCATATTGCTGGGGCTGCTTGGCTATAAGGAAACATGGAAGATATCGTCAAACAAGGAATCAGGTGAGGGCTACAGTGACATTTTGATAGAAATTGAGGATGAGGACGGTATCGGAGATACTGGCATCGTGATTGAAGTGAAATATTCCCAGAATGACACGCTGGAGGCAGACTGTAAAGAAGCGTTGAAACAGGTCGAGGAAAAAAGATATCAGGAACATTTTCAAGACATGGGGATGCAGACCATTCTGAAATATGGTATTGCCTGCTTTAAGAAGCGCTGCAAAGTACTGATGGTGAAAGAGGAATATGAAACCAAGCTTTGAATCGGATATTGCAAATGATTGCATGAAGGCTACCGAAGACCGGTAGCTTTTTATTGGGGTACATCGGTGAAGTCTGTGGTATAAAGGGCAAAACAGCTTGACAGTAATTCCAGCCATGGAATAAAATGATACCAAGGTAAAAAGTCATGCGTTTTAGGACTGCGGAAAGTGGTGATGCCATGGGGGTTGTAATAAGGGGATATACGGAACAGCCAGGTTGCACGGTTGATTGACTACGCCATTGAGAATTTAAGTTCGCAGGGAGACCTACAACTTTTGTTGCTGGATGGTGATTTGAGCTATCAAAGGGCCGCCGCACAAAAGGGATTCATTGCCACGACGCGAAAAGACTCGGTTGCGGTGATTGACATTAGTCGTCAGTCGTATACGCTCCCAGAGGGATATGGCATAATCAGTTTTGATGATGAAAACTTTGACGCAGAGCGATACTACAATGCCATATGGAGGGGTTTCGACAATCAAAGGCAACGCAATGAAAGAGAAATTGAGTGCATGCAAGAAAGGAAGGACATTAACGCTCCGTTTGTGAATCTGAATTTGCGTATTTTGGTTGTGGCTCCTAATGGGGATTATGCCGCCCATTGTGGGATGTGGCATGTTCCAAACAGCGAGTACGCCTATGTCGAGCCGGTTTTCACCCTTCCGGAATATAGGAAGATGGGGTTGGGTAAAGCCGCCGTCCTGGAAGGCGTCATCCGTTCAGGGAAGCTTGGGGCAAAGCAAGCGTATGTGTGTTCGTCCCAACAGTTTTACTATAGCATAGGATTCTATCCCGTGCAGAATGAAACGTGGTGGAAGCTCGGCTAAAGGGCGTCCGCCCTAAAACTGCTTGCGGTACAGCACGTAATCCTTCATCTCTTTTATGAATCCGGCGCGTTCGAGCGCCGCTGCGGCCCCGTCGTCATATTGCTTCACGGTCAATCGGTTGGCCGACGGGAAGAGACGGCGCTGTTCGTAGTCCCTGACGAAGGATTGTAGGGCGTCGACGAGGGTTGCGCCGTCGGCGTCGTCAAATACACGGAGGACCTTGCCGTGCTGCTCAAATACGGCCATAGGCACGCCCGCGCGCAAGGCCACCGCGGTGCCGGAAACGTTGAGGAAGGCCCGCTCCCTTTCGTGTGGGATGGACTTGCCCCAAGGTTGGGCCGGGTCGATGGCCGGCAGCCATATCAACTCGTCGTCCGGTTGCTGCAACGCCAGCATGACCCTCTGAAAATCCTCGTCCCGAATGAATTGTGCGCCCGACCAACCCTCGATGAAATAGCCCCTGCGTACGCGTCCCGTGTACTCCCAGATGCGCAGGGTTTCAAGCGCCGTTCCCCAGCTGAGGGCTTGGCTCTGCATCGTTTCCCGACAGAGGATGGCCACGCGCTCGAAGACGCGTTCCAACTCTTGGTCCATTGTGTGTCCCATGAGGGGTCTGGCAACCTCCCAGCGACCGGAGGATGACGCGTGAACGCGCGCCTGTGCGCGCCGCCTCGTGGTCGACTTCCGTATCTTCTCCTTGTTCTGCCATTGGCGAACCGGTACGAAGCTGTCCGCATATACCAATCCCTTCTGCATAAGGGAAAGTAGCGGCTCGTACGGGGAGAGGCCCCCCAACGTGCCGGACAGGCTTTGCATAAAGCTTGCACCACGTTTCGTCAGGGCTTCGTAGAGCAGAAGCTCGTCCCCCTTTAAGAGGTTGGCCGCAGCGGACAAGTCGGCGTCCCAATCAATATCCTCATACGAATGAAAACTCAACTCGCCACGGGAGGACATGTGCCAGAAGAATTCACCGTTGCTCAACAAAGCGTCCAACAAGGCGGGGCGATATCCTGACACTCGTGCCGGCAACAGGACGTTTTCCCAATGCTCCAACGGGTACGGAAGGTCGCAGAACGCTCCGACCGCCATCTTCAATTGGTCCTCCGGCGGGGCGACCACCCGTGAGCGGTTCGTCAAATAGGCGGCGTACCGTTCGGGAGGCAACGTCTCAATCTGTCTGCGACGGGCCTGTATCGTCTCCCTTCGGGCACGGTTGTACAGGTCGATGTGGTAATAAAGTCCGTCATTTTCCACGACGCTTTCTTGTTCGCGGAGGGTGGCCAAAACCGCTACCGCCTCCTCGTCCGTCAAGAGATAACGTTCCCCAATCTGTTCGTGGGATTTGGCACCGCGATAGCGCAGAAGACGGCGAAAAATATGCAGCCTCGCCTCCATCACGGAGGAATCCGACGAAGCGTCGACGGAGGCTTCCCCGCCTGAATCGGAGGGGGAATCGCCTGCCATCCCCTTGCCCAACGCAGTGGAGTATTCCTCCAGATGTTCCGCGGCAATCCACAAACCCGGTTCGATATAGGCCACTCGATTGTCTTTGGCGAGTGACAGAAGCCATTCGATGGGAACGTCCAACTCACCCGCAACCAAATCCCCCTCCATCATGAGGAGGGAATGCAATTGCTTTTCGTCCGCAGGCAGACGTTCCCGTTTGCCCGTCCGTTCCAATTGCTCCGGCGCGGGCGCAATCATTTCAGCCTGCTTCAGTGAATCGTGGGCGGATTGCTGGATGCCCGACGTGGTGGGTGCGTAATTGTACATCATATCGGCTTCCGCCGCCCATTGTAGGGGGAGCGACATGGGGGAGGGGGTTTCGCTCCCCATTTCATATATGCGGATGGCGCCGGACTGTATGCCCTTCAAGACGTATTTCACCCCGTCCAAATCCCACAAGTTCTGGAGGCATTCCCGCCTCGTCTCACGAATAAGGGGGTGGTTCTCGTGACCCAGTGAATGGTCCAGCATCTGGGCCCCCCGCATCCGTTGTATCCACAAGGGTTGCCGCCCGGCCTTCCTTATCCCCATCATTAATGCGCGTGCGGCGTTGTGGCGGAAGGCGACGTTGAACGCCGTGGTCGAGGGTAACAGGGCTTCCAGCAACGGCTTCGCCGATTCGGGGGAAACGTCGTACAACAGCCCTTCGGGCAACCGCTCGCCCCCGAACGAATATATTAGGAATCCGCCATCCTCGTCCACGCAGTGAACCTCGGTATTGGTGCGCTTCTTGGCGGCCTCCCTCACGAGGAGGGCCAACGGCGCGTTGACTTGCCGTCCGAATAGGGAGTGTACCATGACTTGGTAGTCTCCCATTCCGTCCTTAAAATGTTCCACCACAATCGTCTTGTCGTCGGGAAGGAATTGGGTGATGGAGATTTGGCGGAGCAAATAGTCCCTTGCGTCCTCGGCGGCCCTGTCGTCCAGGCCCAAATCCTTTAACGACTGCAATAAGTCCCCCGTTTCTTGAGCGACGCCCAGTTCTCGGAAGATTCGGCCAAAGGCCAACCCCGTTTGCAGTCCCCGTCCCGCCCCGTCGCCCTTCCAGAACGGAAACCTCGCCCGTGCCGTATGGGACTGCTTCACGATGACGGCGTCCTTCTGTATGGCGGTAATCTGCCAAGTAAAGGTGCCCAGATGGAAGCGGTCCCCGATGTAGGACTCAAAGACGAATTCCTCTTCCAACTCGCCTATCTTGACGCCGTTTTCCGTCTTGAGCGCGTACAAACCACGGTCGGGGATGGTGCCTCCCGCCGACACCGCCAGCATGCGGCTGTAGGGGTCGCCCTCCACGCGTTCGTGGATGCGGTCGTAGAGGAGTCTGGGGCGGACGGGCAGGTCACGGTCGTGTTCGTAATCACCGGCCAACATGCACAGCACGCCCCGCACGTCCTCCTTGGTTACGGAGCGGAAGGGGTAGGCGCGCGGCAGGAGGGCCATCACGTCGTCTACGGTATAGCCGTCGCCCGTCGCCATGGAAACGAGGTGTTGCGCCAGTATGTCGAGGCACATCGTGGGGGGCTTCGAGCGCTCGATGCCGCCCTCCTTGACCAACCTGGCCGTCATGCCACAATAGACGCCCTCGGAAACCGTGCGGGGAAACATGTGCATGACGCTGACGCGGTTGGGATTGTGCCCCGCCCGCCCCAATCGTTGCATGGCGCTGGAGATGGAATGGGGGCAACCGATTTGAAGCACTTGGTCGATTTCGCCCACGTCGATACCCAATTCCATGGAGGACGTGGCGCAGAGCAAGCGCAACTCACCGTTACGCAGTGACTGTTCCACTTCCAACCGTTGCTCCTTGGAAAGGCTTCCGTGGTGCGTCTTGGCAAAACCCTCGCCGCCCAACTGGTTCACGTAGAACGCTAATTTCTCCGCAAACGCCCGCCAGTTGACGAAGGCGATGACGCTGCGCGCCCCCTCGCAGTGTTCGTAGACCAATCGGGCGATTTCCTGCCAGACGGGGTCTTTGAGCAACGAACGCGCATCCGTGGCAAATGGACTGGTTATGGCGAGGTCCACCTTCTTCTCCATCTTGGGTGCGGCAATTACCACCGGGTCGGGGGAGAGGTACTCCGCCGCCAAGTCAAGAGGCTCGATGGTGGCGGACAAGGCAATGCGTTGTAGGGGTTTGGGGCATAGCTGGTCCAAACGGGCGATGGAAAGCATCAAGTGGGCGCCCCGTTTGGAATTGATCATGACGTGCAGCTCGTCAAGGATGATGGCGCGCGCCGTACACAGGATGGCTCGTCCCGATACGCTGGTCAACAGTAGGTATAGCGATTCCGGCGTGGTAATCAAAATATGCGGCGGGGAGTTGATCATTTTGCGCCGCTCGCTCTGGGGCGTGTCGCCGGTTCGGATGGCGACGGTGAGACGGTTGTCCGCATGTTCGGGTACGACGCCCGCCTTGCGTTCCTCCTCCAGAATGCCGTCAAGCGGACGGCGGAGGTTCTCGCGGATGTCCCCCGCCAGTGATTTGAGGGGGGAGATGTAGATTACGTGGAGTTCCGGGGCGAGAGTCCCCTCGCGCGCCATCACCTTTAGTCGGTCGATGAACGCCAAGAAGGCGGACAAGGTCTTGCCGGTACCGGTCGGAGCGGAAACCAACGTGTGCTTGCCCTCCTGAATGGCGGGCCATGCGGCGCACTGTACCTCGGTGGGCTCACCAAGGGTCTTCGAGAACCATTGGGCGGTAAGTGGGTCAAATATGTCAAGCATGAATGAATCCTCCGTCTGGCGAAATGTGGTTGAGACGCGAGGCCAACCCCTGCTCGGCTTGCTTCGCTTGCCCTTAATTATAAGTCTTTTTCCAGCAGTATGCAACCCTTCGCACAAACCTGTTCAGACGTGCGTCTGAACGTAACGACATGCACACGCAACAACAAGAACGGTTGTTGCGGCGCACCTTCGTACCCCGCATGTTTGTGAAACAACTTACAAACATGCTTGCGGGAGATATCGACTGAATAGTAACGCGAGCCTGCCCAGGTTCGCGGGAGCGCTCGCATCCTTCAAGCAAGCTTGATGATGCTCACTTTGCTTTCGCACAAAACAACCCCCGTCATAAAATGACGGGGGTTGGAGCAACTTGTTTGAGGACCGCTCTCTTGGCCTTTGCGGAAATAAGTAGTGTCTTCGTCTGTCTGAGTTAACTCAGTTCGTCTATCGAGAGGCCCTTGACGTCTTCCCATGTTAGGCCGCCTTTTTTGATGATGTTTTCTACTTGTTGCTCCAGTTCGTTCGTCGTCTCCAACAGCTTCTCCTGATCCGCCATCTCTTTCTCGACGTCGGTGGAAGGTTCTTCCGTCTGTGCCTTCTTCTCTTCTTCTTCCTTCGCCTTCTTCTCCGCTTCCGCCTTTTCTGCCGCCACCTTCTCGTCCCATTGTGCAATGGCGTCACCCTGTATCATGGAGATGATTTCTTTGCTTGCGTTCTCCATTATTTTGTCGGCGTTCAATTGCTCGTCAACCATGGGGGCGGATTGTGCGAGTGCTTGGTTTATGTTATAGATGGCGTCGCCCTGAAGTTCCTGCATACTCTTGGCGTTGGCCTCCCGCTGGGTGTGATCCATTGCCGCCGCATCGAATTCCAGCATCTTTTCCTGAAAATCCGTCTTCGCCCCCATCGCATCAATCTTTTCCTTCTCTTCGTCCGTAAGGCTCGTGGGGCTGAGAAGTTGCTTGCGAAGCAATTCGTAATCTTTATATTCGTCGCTTGCCGTATCGATGCCGTAGGATTCGGCATATTCCGACCTAGTTGCCTGAATCTGTTCGACTTCCTTGTGGGCGGCCAGTTCCTTTTCCTTCAAAACCTCTTGGTTCTTGACGAGGGAATGCAAGGCGTCGTCCGCCTCCATGTCCTTGTCAAACTGGTCGTTGACCAATTTTAACGCCTGTTTCCTCGCCGCATCCACCTTGTTCTGAATCCTTGCGTGTACGGGTCTGGTAAGGTCGCCGGCAAAGACGGAACCCCCCTTGAGTCGTCCCGTTTCATTCCTGTCTGCCATTTTGTACTGTCCGGCTTTTGCCGCACTTCCAATAAAAATATTGACGTGGCGGTCGCCATCGATTCCGTTCATATTCATGTCACTCTACCTCCTTGTATAAAAAAGCGTTGACTGAAAAGCGCAACGCTCTACAGTTCCACTTCGTGGAACTTGCTCCGCAATTGAGAACTTTCCTATAAGGTAAAAAATCCGTAAAATCTGCATAAGATAGTTATCGGCGTTTTGGGGCAGAAACATTAACCATTCCTTTCAGCCGCCGCTTTTTGTGATAGGACGAGTCACATTTTCATATAAATTAGGGGAAAGGCAAGGAGAGAAGGAAACGACTTGTTGAATTACTTGTGGGGGTTGATGATACTGATCGGGGTGGCGGTTGGTGCGGTGACCGGCAAAGTTGGCGACGTCGGTACCGCCTCCATTGATTCCGCAAAAGAGGCGGTCACCCTGTGCGTCACCATGTTGGGGGTGATGTCGCTGTGGATGGGGTTGATGAACGTGGCGAGGTCGGCGGGTTTGATTGACTCGTTGACGCGGCTGCTGCGGCCCGTAATCCGTCTGTTGTTTCCCGACATACCGAGGGACCATATTGTAAATGAGTACATCGCCTCCAACATGATAGCCAACGTGTTGGGGTTGGGGTGGGCGGCCACGCCCTTGGGCTTGAAGGCGATGAAGGAGTTGAAGGAGCTAAACGGGGGTAAAAACGTTGCAAGCGTGGATATGTGCACATTCTTAATCATAAACATTTCGTCGCTCCAACTGATACCCGTCAACATCATCGCCTACCGCAGCCAGTATGGGTCCGTGAACCCGGCGGGCATATTGACGATGGCGATATTGGCCACTACGGCGTCTACGGCGGTGGGCGTCGCCTTCTCCGTCATCGCCAGAAAGCGGAGTACGCACAACGGATAGGGGGTCGCCATGGAATTAATCATGTATTTGTCCAACTACATCATTCCCTTCGTCATCTTCTACATCGTGGGATACGCGCTCTTGCAGGGGCGAAACGTGTTCGACGACTTCATCGAGGGGGCGGCGGAGGGCTTCAAGGTGGTGGGCGGAATCTTGCCGACCTTAATCGGGTTGATGGTGGGGGTTGGGATGCTGAGGGCGTCCGGGGCGATGGACGGATTCTCCAAGCTGATTGCCCCCGTAACGGAGTTGGTTCATTTTCCATCCGAGTTGGTTCCGCTGGTCGTCGTGAAAATGTTCTCGTCCTCTGCCGCCAGCGGCCTGCTCCTCGACATCTACAAGAGCTATGGGGTGGACTCCTTCGTGGGTACGTTGGCGTCGGTGCTGATGAGTTGCTCGGAGACGATTTTCTATACGATGGCGGTATACCTGATGGTCGCGGGCGTGAGCAAGTCGAGGTACACTCTGGCGGGCGCGTTGGTGGCAACGCTCGGCGGCATTGTGGCAAGCGTAATGTTGGTGGGGTGGATGGCGTGAATCCGCACGTAAGGGTTGGAAAATCTGCGTTCGCAACCCATGGTTGACAAAATGCAAATGAAAAGTGGTGGCGCATCCTCGTAAAAACGGCTAAAATAAGGGGGAAGATTACGAAGAATAAAGACAAGCGAGGATGAGGATTATGGGATTTGGAGAGAAGCTGCAAAGAATGCGTAAGGAGAAGGGGCTGTCGCAAGAGGCGTTGGCCGAGATGCTGGGCGTCTCCCGCCAAGCCATATCGAAGTGGGAAAGCGGTGGGTCGTATCCCGAAATGAGCCATCTAATAACCTTAAGTGAAATCTTTGGGGTTACGTTGGACAGCCTGGTGAAGGACGGGGAGGTTCGTGAAGACGGCAACAATACGATGGCCGTGCCGTTTTGGGTGACGAGGGGAAGGGTCTACGAATACAAAAGTGAGAAGACGTTGTGGGGACTGCCCTTGGTTCACGTCCACATTGGCTTTGGAATGAAGAAGGCGAAAGGGATTGTGGCCATTGGCAACGTGGCGACGGGAGTCGTATCGGTAGGACTGTTGGCCAAAGGGGGAGTGGCGATTGGCTGCTTAAGTATGGGATTGGTGGGAATGGGTTGCTTGACCCTGGGGCTGTTGCTGGCAATCGGAGCCATAGCCGTCGGCACGTTTTCCATTGGGGCCATAGCCATCGGCGTCTTCGCATTGGGGGCGGTGGCCATTGGAATGTTCTCGACGGGGGCTTTGGCGGTGGCGTCCCACGTCGCCATTGGCGACCACGCCTATGGGCATATCGCCGTAGGAAGGGTGGTAAGAGGAGTTAAGACGTTTGTGGACAACTCGCCAGGGGGTTATGCGTTCTCAGATATTAACGCAAAGGAAGTCAGAGACGCCATTCTTGAATCATACCCTTATTTATGGCGATGGGTTGTAAACTTGGCTACTTGGATTTTGGGATGAGGTTGTCCACAATCTCCCGGTACCGCTTCGTCGCCAAGTCGCTGGGCCGGCCCTTCTTGCAGAAGGCCAGTTTGGCTAGCTTGGGAACGACGCGTTCCACCACGATTTTGCCGTCCACAAGCTTGTCCCGCAAGGCGGCGAAGGCTTCCTGGAACCGTTCGTCATTCCGCGCCCGCTTATAATGGGAGAGTACGTAGACGTATGAAAAGAGGTTGTAATTGTCGAAGGGGTACGCCGTCTGCATGAACAACGACCCAATGCCGTAATGGCAGGGGCCGATGGGTGCCTTAATCGTCCAATGGTTCAACAAGAACTCCACGGCCGCGTCAAGTGCGGGTTCGCCGTCGGGGTATTCGCTCAACAAGAACGCGTGCAAAGCCATGAGCGTGGGAAGGGGGTTCGAGTATTCGGTCTCCGGGCCGCGGCCAAAGGAGAATTTGTTGCACCGCCAGCCCCCGTCGGAATATTGCGATTCCAGAAGGTGTTGGAAGGTTTGGCGCATCCGTTCATCCTCGGCGTATCCCATGCGGCACAATAAATAGGCGGCATGGATGGTGTGGCAAGGATAGATGGCGCTTTTGGGGTATAGCTGAAAGCGGCCGTCGTCCCGCCACGCCTCCCAGAACAAGTCGGCCACCGCCGTCAATACGGGGTCGGAAGGCTCCATGCCCAGCTCCAATAGCAAGAGGGCGCTATTGTAAGCTGAGAAAGGGGAACCCTTCAAGAGCCGTTGGTCGGGAGTGGTCCAGTAGTCGGCCCCGTTGTCGTGACGATGGGATAAGATAACCTCCACATCCGGTAAATACTTTGGTTCAATAGCCATGTTTTATTTCTCCGAGTCCCTCCGCCGAATCTCATTCCGCCTGATTTTTCCCGAGACGGTTTTGGGCAACTCCTCGACAAATTCCACGATGCGTGGATATTTATAGGGTGCGGTTACTTTCTTTACGTGGTCCTGCAACTCCTTCTTCAAGTCGTCCGACGCCGAATAGGTTTTCGTCAACACGATGGTCGCCTTCACCACTTGTCCGCGCATGGGGTCATCGGCCGCCGTTACCGCACATTCCAGTACGGAAGGGTGTTCCAACAGTGCGTTTTCAACCTCGAACGGCCCGATGCGGTATCCGGAACATTTGATGACGTCGTCGCTTCGTCCCACAAACCAGTAGTTACCGTCGCCGTCGCACCAAGCCATATCTCCCGTGCGGTAGACGCCGTCGCTCCAACAAGCCTTGGTCGTGGCCTCGTCCTTGTAGTATTCTCGGAACAGACCCGTCGGATGTGCCTTATCCGTTCCCGTAATGGAGATGACGCCGACGTCGCCCTCCTCGCATTCGTTTCCTTCCTCATCCAACAACTTGATTCCGTACAGCGGGGCCGGCTTGCCCATGGAGCCGGGCTTCACCTCGTCCCAACCGAAATTGGCAAGGAGTACGGAGCCTTCCGACTGCCCAAATCCTTCGTGGATGGCCAGTCCCGTCTTTTGCATAATCTGGTGGTAGACTTCGGGATTCAACGGTTCGCCGGCAACGCTGGCGTGCTTGATGAAGCTGAAATCCGTACCCGACAAGTCTTCCTTAATCAAGTAACGGTAAATCGTCGCCGGGGCGCAGAACGTCGTGGGACGAATGGTTTCAATGGCCTTAAGCATAAGCTCGGGTACGAACTTCACGGTGTCGTATGCGCCGATGGCCGCACCGCAAATCCACTGTCCGTAGATTTTGCCCCAAGCGAACTTGGCCCAACCGGAATCAGTCTGCGTCATATGTACGGCGTCGTTCTGCACGTGTTGCCAGTATAGCGCCGTCACGATGTGGCCCAACGCCAAGGTGTGGTCGTGCAACACCATCTTGGGCATGCCGGAGGTACCGGATGAAAAGTAAATCAACATGGAATCGGTAGAAAGGTTGTCCACTCGGGCAAGTTCGTCGGACGCATCCGCCATTTCCGTCCCAAAGGAAAGACAGCCCTCCACGGTCTTCTCCCCAACCACGGCCACGGTTTGAAGCATGCCGCACTCGCCCCTGGCTTCCCGAATGTGTCCCACCACGTCCTCGTCGTCCACCGTTACAATCATTTTGACGTCCGCAAGGTTGCAACGGTATACGATGTCCTTGGCGGTCAGCTGGTAAGTGGCGGGGATGCAGACGGCGCCGATTTTGCAC
>QMCE01001631.1_pt1 | contig 12341 bp, 7 predicted proteins | sample 1821851 | NCBI WGS metagenome assembly QMCE01 (sample SAMN09453174, study PRJNA476694) | Termite gut metagenome, whole genome shotgun sequencing project. | isolation source: worker | host: Odontotermes sp. | place: South Africa:Pretoria | collected 2016-01-28 | reverse complement strand
AACATCCCAAAAGGTTGTTGATTTAAAGATAATTAATATATTTGCAGCAATTATTTACATAAACATAATTGTATGAGTAACCGCATTTTCATTTTTATGTTTCTTTCTATTTTAGAAGTTGAAATTCTTAAAACTTTTATTACTCCCAAGTGGGAAAAAGTATTGTCTTCATTTGGGCAACCCAAAAAAAAGTGTATAAAGATTGTTATACAAAACTTATACTTCTTGAACTTTACAGGCTTTTATAAGAGTTCTCTTTGACAACGGAGAAATGTTAACCCTAAAAGGGGTAAAAGGATAAAAAAAGACCTTTTTTTGGAAACATTCCTTTCTTTTTTGCGTCTTGCCAATGTGCAAATTTTATAAATTTAAGTCAAAATAATCATGGAATAGGAGAACCAACCTTAATTTATGAATATACAATTTTAAATATTAAACAGTAAACATTATCATGAAAAAACAACTACACACTTTTCTATGTGCCGTTATGGTCTCTATTTTTGTTATCAATCTGCAAGCCCAAGAGAAAGAGTGGCTATGGGCAAAAGCCTACTCCGGTTCGGGCTCTGAAATCACACAAAACAGAATTGTCAAGTCCAGCTTTGATGCCGAAGGCAATGTCTATATTTTGGGCAGTTTTCGGATGCCTGCCCAAATGGACGGCGAAGATGTTCACCCTCCCATTTTGGGCGTATCCATGAGCCATCCCGGACAGCTCATTGCAAAATTTGACACCAATGGGAACCTGATCTGGAAAAAGGTAATCAAGTACGATGGCACCGCCTCTCCCAAGTGGCTACAAGTGAGAGGAGATAAGGTATATGCTTTGGTAGATGTTGTCATGGAGTGGAGTAACGCCAACAGTCATCTTTACTATTTAGACACTTTGGTTTATTACGATTCGATCCGGAACATTCCACTCGAAGAGTGCACACTTCCATTTGGCACTTATCGAGGGATGAATGCCTTTATCACCTTTGATTTGGACGGGAATGTACTGCAACAGCACTTTTTACAATATGATGATCGAGTACCTGATCCTATGGGTATCTTTCCCGGTCCATGGCGGTATTCGCTTGCTGGTGGGGTGTACCACCCTTTTTATGTGGACAGCGAAGAGAATATCTATATAGCAAGCTATGTAAGGTTTTGGGGTACAGATCCCTCAGCGCCCCTCTATACGGTGATAGACAATGAGCGCCGAGATTCCTTTTATATGCCGGAGACAGTTCCGGAAAATGCCTATTCTCTTTGGCGTTGGGTTTTGTATAAATTTACTTCCGATTTTGACCTGTTATGGGCAAAGCCGTTTGTACATCGTACAGAGGGGATTCCTACTTTTGAGTCTGATAGAGATGACTTGAATCCCCGTTATGATGAGATTCAGTTTTACGGACTTTCCGGCGATGAGGAAGGTAATCTCTACATATCGGGATATATTGTTACCAAAAATGATTCGGAAAGAGCTCTCCTCTGCAACTATCCGATTCGTTACTACTGGGATGAAACCCACTACGGAACAGTACATGACATCAGTTCCGCCTTAAATCTGCCTTTCCTTATCAAATTTGACACCAATGGAAATGTAATGTGGAATCAACAATTGCATGCCAAATCAGTCCGTAATGCAATAGTAGTTGGCAATAGATTTAACGGCAATACCGTAAATGAGCATTCTGTGTATGTCACAGGCATGGGGCAAGAACCTATAGGGCATATAGGGGATACCATATTTATGGATTCTGAAATGAAAATTCCATTGACTCGTTCCAATCCTAACCATGAAACAAGGGGTTTTTATGTTCGCTATGACAAGGAGACTGGAAACTATCTAAATCACGGTATTATTCCTGCTGAACGAATATCGCGAGAGGGGAAACAACCTACATTGATTAACAATTATCTTCTTATGCAAGGTCTCTATACCTTTCCTGTTGATGGCGCGAATAAACTGGTTGCCTATTTTTGCGATGATGGCACATTTTTGGGTGCAGATACAATTTTCTCTCCTAGCGGGACAGATATTTCAGATGTGATTGTTCACCCTGATGGTTACCTGTTTACCCATTTCACGGGAAGTGGAAGAACTACCTTCGGTGATATTGCCGTTCAAGAAAACAGCAGCCGTATTGCAGCGTTTTTTGGCATGATGTACAATCCCTCTATCTTGATTCCTTATGAAGGGGGGATTGGCATTGCAGAACCACCGCTACCGGGCTCTTCCCTTGCTCTCTATCCCAATCCTGCCCATACCGATCTTCACCTTTTATTGCCTGCCGATGGAGCGCGTTTTGAGAGAGCAGAACTCTACAGCATGCAGGGGCAAAAGCTGGGAGAGTACCACTCATGCACCATTTCGGTAGCCCATCTCCCGGCAGGGGTCTATATCGTAAAGGTGTATGCAGGCAGAGAGAGCACAACCCGTAAATTCTTAAAAGCCCCCTAAACCGTGATCATCATTTTATAAAAAAAACAGAACAGTATGAAAAAATTATTTCTTATGGTAAGTTTACTCCTCTTGACGAGGGAGTACTTAGGCGCTCAAACTTCCGAGTGCCATGTTGTAATCCGTAGCAACTTCGATTCGGAGTGCCTGTTTACAGGCTATCCGCCCATCGAAATGAAGTCGGGTGAGGCTAACCCTCACTACAATGCACCTTTTGACCAATGCTTTAAAGCCTGTATGGCAAACAGTGTCACCTATTGGGCGGAGTGTGCCGATGCCGTACGTTACAGATGGGAAGTATCGGGCGGAGATGTTAATCCCTATACACTCGGAAATCAAAATATATCGGTCGCTTGGAAACTGGACAACACCGGAACCGTATCGGTTACCGTCTATACCGGCGCCGGCGACTCCTGTACGGCTACGGCGTGCATAGAGCTGTTTATGCCGCCGGTGATAGAAGCCGTTACGGTTCCCCCATATATTGAACAGAACGGCGTCAAGGTGATAGAGATCTGTGTGGGCGAGAGTGTCGCTTTTATGGATAACAACACTACCACGAGTTCCGTTACCGGCTATTTCTGGGAAACAACTGGCAATACCAATACAACCGCCGCTACACCCAATTTTATGATCACGCCCGACCGTCCGGGAAGTTATAAGGTACAGCACCGCATCCGGAATGAATGCGGATGCGAATCTTCCGAAGAATTTTATGTTAATGTGATGGATGGAGTGGCGAAATTAGAGTTGTCGTGTCACGGCATGGCTTGTGCTGGTTCGGTAGAGACTTACGAGGCTTATGAGCCGCAATGTGATTCCTATCACTGGCATGTAGAGGGAGGGGTTATTGTGTCCGGACAGTTCACCCCTGAAATCACCGTACAGTGGGGCAATCCGGCGGCAGGATATGGAACTATTGCGTTAGATCAAAGACACTGTAACAGCAGCTGCCACTCTCTGCTATCGGTAAAAATACCGATACTTACCGACCGGGCGAACATCACTGGTCCCGATGAACTTTGTGTAGGCGAGACACAACTCTATGAGCTTCCTCTATGGGGGTCAAGCGAGTATAACAGTTGGAAGATTTGGCCCAATGCAAATGTAATTGTGTCGGGATACCATCATAACAGTCAGCGCCTGTTGCAATTCACCGCGCCCGGAATCTATCAATTAACGGTTACCTACGGCTGTGAATTTATCGACTGCGGTACCTTTTCAACCACCAAGGCCATTGTGGTAAAATCGCTACCCCGTATCACCTCTTCTTCGGAAGGAGAAATTTGCATGGGCAATCCTGTCACTTTCACGGTTGAACCGACATTGAATGTGACTTGGGCAATCTTTGATCCGAGTGGCGAATCCATAGCCACCTACTATAATACCCCTGCCATAACCCACACTTTCGACCAGTCGGGTCTCTTTACGGTTATGGCGTTTGAGTATGATCGGTTTTGCCAAGTTGCCGAATACAGGTTTAGGGTTCACCCCAAGCCTCCGCAACCAACGGTTACCGGCAACCCCATTGCCTGTCGGGGAGATGCGGTAGGCTTACATGCCGAAGGAGTGCTCGGAAGCAATACGGTTTATTGGAAGCCTGTATGCAGCACCCTGCCGGACAGCGAGGGAGTAAGCTACTCCTGCATTATGCCAGCTGAAGGGTGCGAAGTTTTTGCCTATCAGAAAAACGAGGCGGGATGTGTGTCTGATACCGCCGTAATTTTGGTAGAGTCCTTTGCCTTACGTTCTCCTCCTGAAAGTGTCACGGCATGCACCTACAATACATTGACGATTGACGAACTCAGTCAGCCAGATGTACACTACACTTGGACGGTTGAACCGGCAAACAGGGCTACCCTTATAGGCTCTCATACCAGCCCCGAAGTGACGCTCTATTTTAACTATGTAGCAGGTGTCTCCTATCCCGAAACGGCTTATATCAAGGTGGAACGTACCTATTGTAGCGGACAGACTGACGAACAGTATATCCCGATCACCATCACTCACCGGGAGCCACCTGTAATAATACTTCCCGATGGGGCGTGCGAAGGAGAGGAGGTTCCCATATCTGCCGACAACATTCTACCGGGAAGTACACTGAGGTGGACAGTAAACAACAACATCTATGAGGGAAACACTATTACTCCCGTATTCCCTGCGGCAGGGACCTACCCCATTACGCTCTACTACAGTACGGACGAGTTGTGTGAAGAGTTGACGGTTACCGCTACCTTCACCGTTGCCGCGCTCCCTGCCGGCAATATTCTTCCCACATTTAGAATAGATACCTGTATCCTGTCTGCCCCCTCCAACTATGTGGAGTATGAATGGTACCGGGAGGGGAATCTCATTGCACGTGGAAATACCTGTATGATAACCCCTTTACCGCATGAATCCACCACCTACTGTTGCCAAATGACAACCGCGGGCGGATGCGTGACCACAAAATGTTATACCTATCACTATTCTCAAGGTGGCACCGAATGCCTCGCTGTCAGTATTGAAGTCGACACGACAGGATGTTACAGCTATAGCGCTTCCATCCCTGACTCTCTCTCCCACCTGCTGTTCAACTGGTCGCTCATCCCAGCTTCCAGAGATACGATTCTCTCCTCAACCGGCAGCTTCTTCAACTTTACCGTTTCGGAAGCAGACCGCTATATTATTCATGCCCATGCCGGAGACTACTGCAACCGAATAGCTCTAAGTGTGCGCTATCTTCCCCGATTTGAGATTACCTACAACCCCTGTACCGACCTGCTGACCATTACGGACAGAACATTGGACTACGGGGCTTCACCCCTTTTGCATGGGTATGAGGTGAGACAGAGCAACGGTACGGTTCTTGCTCGGATAGAGGTTCAGCCCGGCACTACATTAACAAGGGCGCTCCCTCTCGCTTCGGGAGAACAGATAGAGGTACGCCTGACCTACAGCCACAACAACCGGAGCTGTACACTGTCCAAAACCATCACCATCCCGCAGAGACCCCGCATTAACGAGACAAGCCTCAACAGCATACCGAATCGGATTTGCAGCGGTACCCCGTTTCAGGTAAGCGTATCGGGAACCGCCATTGACCGATATACTTGGGATTTTGGTGATGGTTCTTATGCAAGAGGCAGTACATTACACCATACTTATGCAAATTTGCAGCCAACTTATAACATTCGTGTTATCGGTTGGAGCAGCTTCGGTTGTGCCGACACCTCTGCAACCAGAGAAATAGCAGTGGGTGCCAATCCGTTAGCAAACATTAGCCTGTTACCAACCACTGGAATAGAGGGTGAAAACTGTGAAGGAGAGACCAATCCGGAGCCAACAATTGCCTTGAGTATGGATAATTCTGCGTACACCTACCAATGGTTTCCTGCCGGAAATCAGTACGGAGCGATAGGATTATACCCTAATATTTACCACCCAACCCGAACAGGGTACTATTTTGCCCGAATCACCAACGCTGACGGATGTATCAAGGAGTTGCAGACCAATGCCTATTTTAAAAACACACCGCAAGCCCGTATCAGCGGTGCAACAACCTGCTGCGCGGGAGATTCCGTTACCCTTTTCGGCGGCTCGGAACTTTACGCCACGACATGGAGGATTTTGAGAAACGGTACGCTGTATGCCGTTTATGAGGATGTTACGACACTCTCTCTGCTCCTGCCTGTCGGCGCCTATACCGTTACTTTAAGTGTGCTCAATGAAGAGACGGACTGTTATGCTGAAGATGAAGTTACGGTTACCGTTCATCCTGTTCCGGCAGCTCCGCAATTAGTAGCGAGCGGCTGTATGTATACTCCCCCGGTTGCGGTAGTTGCGCGCAACAATCCGAATAACGAAAATCTGTACTGGAGCAACGGCATCTATAGCCCGATAGGCTCATACTATACGGCAGGCTGGGCAACCGCCTACCGCATGGACTTTACTTCGGGATGCAAATCGGAGAAAGACTCTATCTTTATTGTGCCCTCTCCCAATTTAGAGGCACTGTTGACAGGGTGCTATACGCTTTGCAAAGCTACCATCTCCTCAAAGCTCGGGATGTATGGCTTTGCTCCGTTTATCCGAAATTATTACTCGTGGAAATGGTATTTTGGCGGTCAGGCTATTCAAAACGGCACTACTACGGCAGATTGGTTAAATCTTCTCGGAGGGGGAGAGTACTACCTTAATGTAATGTACGACAGCTGTCAGCCTGTACAGTCTCCCAACCTGCAACTGAACTACAAAGAGGAGTGCTATTGCGAAAAGGTCAATGTTTCAATAAGCGAAAGCAATTGCCGGGCAGAGGAGTGCAAGCTTATCATGGATTTTGTAGTTAAAATCCGCAACAATGGCTCTATACCGTTTAGGGTCACCCACTTTACAACAAGCTCCAATCAGGATATTATTCCTTATAGCTGGTCTCCCGATTATGAAGTATCACCCGGAGAGACTAAAGCCTTCAAGTTCTCCATCGAAATCAAGGACTATGCCGCCGACATGGCAGAGTTTGTAATTTATGACGCAGAGCATCGTTGCGACAAGCAATTTGCCGTTCCGCTTAATTGGGAAGAGTGTATCAAATGTAACCGCAAAATCAAAGAATTTAACACCGGTTTTATACGCAATATCAGTACCTTGAATGAAGCTTCCTATTTCGATTTTTCCGTTCATCTCCCCGACGGCGTATCTAAAGTGTTCTCGATGTGGTGCGATCCGCCTATCGTGATGGAATACATTTTCTATCGCCCGGACAACATAAAAGGTACAATGCTGTTCTATTACGGTACCCTGACACAGATTTATAAAGAAAATATATGTGTCTATGTGCTTGCCTGCACAGACGATCAATTGTGTCTGCTTGAATATTGCTTCATGGCGGGTAATCTAGTAAATATGATTCTGCGCGATCCGCCTACGAGGAGCGCCTATAGCGAACTGCACAACGAAGAGGAACCCGAAGAGATTCGACCCACCGACGTAAATCTCTATCTTGTGCCTAATCCTGCCAAAGATCAAGTCACCGTGACGGGAATAGATGCGGCTTCCGTTCAACATATTACAATATTTACTATGGATTTGAAACAGATAGCAACCTTCCCCAACACACACCTGTTTAACGTTGGAAATTTAGCGGCTGCCGTCTATATCGTCAAAGTAGTTCTGCACGATAATAGGGTAAAATATCTAAAATTGGTAAAACAGTAGTTGGCATCTTCGACAAATATTAATCTAAATTTCAGGATTTCGCATTTCAGGTTCAAAGTTCATCATCACATGAGCTTTGAACCTGAAATGTTTTAGAAAAAGATTCTTTTTTTTGGATTTGTACCATCCAAAACAGTGATGAAAATATGGCAAGCTGCTAATGTTAAATGTTTAGAAAAAATATTTTTTCTACTCCGATCAGGTTTTTACACAATACAAGCAAAATGCAGCCGTTTATGGAAAAGTCTGACTACAATATGTAGAGAAATAATAGTAACCTTTTAAATTTAAAGCGTATGAAAGTAACACGTAATCATCAAGGAAAAGATGTGGAAATGCTCACCGTATCTGCAATCATTGTCGAAAATGCTATTGCCAATCAAGATTTTCTTGTAAGCAAACGCCAAAGTTGGGCAGAGCCGTTCTTCGGAAATTTGAAAGCCCGAATAGACAATGCTTTCAACCAAATTCTTGGCATTGACAGTGCATCAAAAATGCGTGAAGCAACACAAGTTGTCTTAAAAATTCAAGAAAAATCAATCAATGATTTAACCGAATTGAAAATTCAAATCAAAGAGGATTTCAAATCCGACAAAACACGGCGAGACGAAATACTTCGTCAGTTAGGTTACACTGCCTACTATAAAATGGTACAAAAACGCGATCAGGAAGCGCTTACACAACTATTGTATCAATTCAAAAAATCGCTTACCGATACACTGCAAGAAGAGATAACCCAAAAAGGCATCTCGCCCGAAATCCTTAACCGCATTTGCACTTATGCCGAACAGCTTTCACAAGCCAACATAGCACAGGAAACACACAAAGGAACAAAAAAAACCATAAATAGAGAGATAGTAGCCGAAATTGTTGAAATATACAGTGAAGTTATCAGCGTAGCTAAAATTGCTCGAAACTTTTACAAAGGTAATCCTGCCAAACAGGATCTGTTTTCTTATAGCAAAATTTTCAAAAAGCTAAATGCATCCACTCGTACAGCAGAAGAAGAAATACAAGCGGAATAAAACAAATAGTCGTGCCACTCACAGAGATAGAGAGAAAAAAGAGAATAACACTATCCTTTTTCTCTCTATCTTTTAATATGTAGCCTTTAAAAATTCTACTTGACATTTCAAAAACTCTACTTAACATTCTAAAAATTTTACTTGACGTTTCAAAAACTCTATTTAACATTCTAAAAATTTTACTTGACGTTTCAAAAACTCTATTTAACATTCTAAAAGTTTTACTTGACGTTTCAAAAACTCTATTTAACATTCTAAAAGTTTTACTTGACGTTTCAAAAACTCTATTCAACATTCTAAAAGTTTTACTTGACGTTTCAAAAACTCTACTTTGTCTATTCATCAAACTGTGTCAAAGACAGTAAACAAAAAGAAAATAAGCTTTTTTTAAGATAGGTCAACTAAACTTTTACACACTTTTTGGAATACTATCCAAAACTTTTCGAACATTTCTCGGACTAAAATATTGGGGTGGTTTTTCTGATCACTTACCTGTTTTTATTCGTCTTAGAAAGATTTTCGGCACTCTGCCTCCGTAGCAAACATAAGGTCTCTCACCTTGTTGAGTTGTGCAATGCTTAAAGCCTCAAAAGAGAACTTACCGGTAAGAAAATCGGGTACTTTGCCGCCCAACCAACAGGTCAGGTTTTGGCGCAGGGCATCTTCGTCTTGTACCGGTTCTATTTTGTGAATCTTTCTAACAAATTGAAACAGCCGTAATCCGTCGGCTTTCTCATGAAAAGCACGCTCAAAACGAGAGAGGCTTTTCGCATTTTTTCGGATAGAGCCCCAAAGGTCATTCTCGTTGAACTGCTCTTTTAAAAATGCCAAAAAAGGCATCTCCAACTCCTCTTCAAATAGAGTTGAAACAGCTTTATAACTCTTGGCAATCTCTATGAAAAGAGTATGATGAAAAATAGGATAGCTGCTCCAGTCTTGCGCAGCACCTTTTATCATAGCCGGTCCTGTTCCGAAAAGAACCCTGTTTGAAAAACGCGCTGCAGGAAAAACAACTTCGCTATTCCATTGGGCAATAGTTCCCATTTTGCGAAATTTTTGCAAGAGGTAAAAATCTTCACCGCTCTTTAACGGCGTAATGCCTCCTATTTTTTGTATTGCCCACACCTTGAAAGAGATAACAGACCCTAAAGCCGTAAAGGCATACGGACTGCCTATTTTTGCCAAATTGAGGTGCCAATTTCGCAAGTAGAGCTCATAACGCAAAATAGCTCTGTCGTGCTCCGTATCTCCCTGAATCATCACCCTGTCGGGAATAGTAACAACAAAACCCTTCTCTGTTTTTAAAGGGTGATAGTAAGGATTTGCCATAACATACTGCTGCGGATGTGACTCAAAAAACTCTCCGATAGATTGAAAATAGCGGTTTCCGAATTGCGTATCGGCATCTAAAGAGATGATTATATCTTCTTTGCCTGAGTTTTGAACAATAGTCTCAAAAAGCGTTTTTCGAGCAAATCCGACGCCGAAATTTTTCCCTTTCCAACCGTTTCCTTTCGAAGACCGATCAATAAGATGAACAGGAAAAACGGAAAAGCGAGATAGATACCGAATGAGTTCCGCATTTCTTTCGCATATTGCAACAAACTTCGGATCTTCCCACCATTCATCCGGCTGATTAACACAAATATAAACCGAAAAAGAGAAGTCTGTTTGCTGTGCGCTGATGGATGAGAGCGTATAGGGCAAAAAATCTAACTCATCCATCGCAGGAATGGCAATATGGAGATGAGGTTTCATATTGTTTTTAAATACCATCTATAATATGTAATACTTCCGTACTTTTTCCTATGTGTGCACTATTGCGGTAGTTAGTTAAGAAGACCATAAAAACATTATCCGATTCTCGATAAACCATATTGTGTTGATAACCACGCCACAAGCCTCCGTGGTAGATCAATTTCCCAAATACGGAACTCTCTTCCAAGCGCACTCCGTAGCCATAGAGCTCTTTCGCCTTTCCGGAGCCTTTAATATAATTTTGTTTAGTTGTTGCTTTTTCAATCAGATAAGCCGGTATAATCTTTTTTTGATCGAAATAGGCAATTTTCCATTTCAACAATTGTTCGGGATTGGAGTATATTCCCTTATCTCCCATTGTTTTATTTAAATAATACTTTGGCAGTTCTTCACCGTTTTTCAAGTGCCCTCGTGCAATATGATGCAATGAGTCGTTCTCTATCTCCGTAGTAAAAATTATGTCGGTGAGTCCGGCAGGTTGAAAGATATTCTCTCGAAGATAATCCTCAAATTTCATGTTTGTAACACTCTCTACAATAGCGCAAAGCAATGCGTAATTCGTATTGGTATACTTATAATTCCATCCGGGTGCGAAGAGAATCTTTGGCTTTTTTAAGATTAAAAGATCTACCAACTCTTTGTTTGTAAGATATTTGGATGTATCAAACCAGAGTTCCGGAAAATCAAAGTACTCGGGTAAACCCGACGTGTGCGACAAAAGTTGATGTATCGTCACCTTCGGATAAGGAATTTTGGGAAAGAACTTCCCTAAACTGTCTTCGAAACAGAGCCTCTCTTCATCCATCAATTTCAAGATGGCAGCAGCTGTAAATTGTTTTGAAATAGAGGCAAATTCATAGATTGTTTCATCTTTTAACTTATTGGAATTTAGATTTTTTACACTGTCTAACTCTCTTTTGCTCCAATTTTTATAATTTTTGATCTGTGCATAAAAACGTACCACTCCCGAAGTCTCTCGCACCACAATCTTATCATCAATCGCAATAAGGATTGTACCGTTCATATTTTTTAGCATCTCTTTAGAAAGAGCCGATAAATCCTGAAGTTTAAAAGCTCTGTTTTTCGCTTTAAAAACAGAATCTATCTCTTCTAACGAAAGTTGTTCTAATGTATTTACTACATCCGGCTGTGTGTCAACTATCTGTTGTGATTTTACGGAAGGCTGTCCGCAAGCAAAAAGCAGTAAACTTAAACCAAAAAAGAGAAGAAATTTTTTCATCTGTCTATAAATTTTATTATTTTAAAGCCACATAAAATGTGCCAAGACGATCATTCCTCTTGGTGTGATTTTATTACATGGCTGTTTCATGCTACAAAAATAAAATAAAATTACTTGTCTCGTCCTAAAAACAACCCCGTCATTATAAGCACACGAATGACACTGATTTATACGGATTATTACAGCTCTTTTGTGCTTTTTGTGTAAAGCTGTTTCAGGGCAAGACACTGATTTTTAAGTCATTGATTTTTTGCAATGCGTGGATAATTTTTCCGGCTAAACTTCGCCGAATCGTGAATACAATACTATATTGGTCTTTATATTCCTGTTTATTGATTTTCACTTCGTCCTGTTTCAAAATCTGCATAACGGCATTCATTGCTAAATAACTAAAAGTGATATTATAGGTCTCATTTACCGTATTTTCAATGATTTCATTCTGTAAGATAGCATCTTTCGTCGCAGTGCGGTAAGCATTGATCAGTCCCGGAACGCCCAGCTTGGTTCCGCCGAAGTAGCGAACAACAATCACTAAAACATTAGTAATATCGTGAGAGAGGAGTTGTCCGTAAATCGGTCTCCCGGCAGTGCCGGAAGGTTCTCCGTCATCATTGACGCGGTATATGGATTTGTCGGCGCCGAGAATGTACGCATAGCAGTGGTGACGGGCGTCATA
>QMCE01001630.1_pt1 | contig 12343 bp, 13 predicted proteins | sample 1821851 | NCBI WGS metagenome assembly QMCE01 (sample SAMN09453174, study PRJNA476694) | Termite gut metagenome, whole genome shotgun sequencing project. | isolation source: worker | host: Odontotermes sp. | place: South Africa:Pretoria | collected 2016-01-28 | reverse complement strand
GAGAAGTACAAGGCTGACAACGAGAAACTGATGAAGGACGTCCCCACGCTCAAATCGGTCGTGGAAAGCGTCTGGAAGAAAGAGGACGAATTACACGGGTTGAAAGCGGAATTGGTCGTTATGGAGCGCAAGATTGAGGCATCGCTCAATCCCATCTCCAACAGCGTCGGGATTTCGGGAAATATCCCGAAAGAGGACACGGACAAGCCGTTTCAGGTGACGGAAGAATTACGGGCGACCAAAGACCGTTTCGAGGATAAGGTAATCATCGCCCGACCGTCGCACGGTCTGCCGCCGGAAAAAAAGGGCTTCAAAATCTAACGGGGAGGCCGTCGATAATCGACGGCCTTTTTTATGGTTACCCCATAAAAACCGCATCCCGCCCCTGTCTCACGACGGTACGGGATGCTCACTCCAAAAACAAAACAACAAACTTCAAAAATGGACACCAACACGAATTTAACTTAACCTCCGTCCGTTCCTTCGGGATCGCTCCCCGTATCTTTGGCAAAGCCGATGCCTTCCCCTTTGGCGAAATTCGACCGGATAAACCGCTCGACGTCGCTCTCCTTGTAATAGGTTTTGTGATAGATGTTCTGGTGTGGAAGCTCCCCCGACGTGCGGTAACGCTGGAGCGTCCGTTTGCTGACGTGCAGCATCTCGCACAGGTCTTGATTATCCAACAGCCGCTCACCATCGAGGAAGTGCCGCCTGCCCGATATGTTCTTCATACTGTCATCCAACTTGTCGAACCGCCCCATAAACCGCTCGAACCACTCCTGCAACCAATCCATAAAATCTTTGTCTGCCATAACTGATAATTTTGATTTACAAGTGCAAAGCTCCGCATACCGGGGTGCAAAAAATAGAGGGGATTGGTACATCCCCTCCATTCTTCGTATGTAAATAGTCTAATGTCAGCTCATTACAACGTCATTATTTTTCACTATTCTTTTTTACCCCCGTTCTCCTTTCTCGCTGCTTGCCGTCGGCGGTACTCTTTAATAAGTGCCGCCTTCATTGCGTCGAGCGTCTTTGTTACATTACAAGGCATACGTTGGAACAACTCGAATTGACGATCATAAATGTCGTTGAAGCTGAAACCGAAGGTCTGCTCGAAAACGTCGGCAAAGGCGATGGTCGTCGGTTCATTGCCTGTGCTGCTTCCGATACCGCCAAGCAGTTGCAGTGCTGTAAGGATTTCAGTCATACCCATAATCCCCAGATTGCGATCTTTGGGAATAAGGTACAGGGAGGGTCGGGGATCGCGTACAGGAGCGGGTGCGTCGCCACGTAACTCAGGGTGCTCCAACTCCATGTCGATAATCTTCAATTCGCAGTCGAATATATCGAGTGCCTGTTCGACGAGCGTTGAGATGTCCACCTGTTTTTTCGCTTCGGGAGGTGTCCGCATGAACAGGGCTGTAATTAGTTCGCTCCGCGTGAACCGAAGTGTACGCATACGTTCCGTGAGGTCTTTTTCTTCCCAGCAATAGCTTTGCAATTCGATCAGAAACTCATCAAGAATGGCCGACAAACCCTCCGACACCGAGCCGTTGGCGGCTGGCGGGCTGTGCCGGCATTGACACTCTTTCTCTACGCCCCGGCATTCTATGCAAGCCCATCCGTTTATCTTCATTTCGATCTCCCCGCGAATAAGACCCCATAATCGCGTGTCATAGAACCGATGGCGTGCTGGTGTTGGTACATGCATCGGCTCTTCCGAGGCGCGAGGAGCTAACTCTTTTGTTGTCTCTTCCATCTTGATTAAAAATTTTTTTAAGGTTAATGAAAACGTGAAAGAGCCCTCCGCCAGATAGCAGAAGGCTCAGAATTGGTTATTTAATGTGTTTTCAGATCGGTTTGACGTACTTAGATGTCTGGATTAATCTTTCCCAAAGTTATCAAATTCTCACTACATACTGGCTGTTACGCAAATTTATTTCATAATAAAATCACCGTGTTGATTTATTCCGGCAGAAAAACAGATATAAAAAATCACTCGGAAATCAGGTCATTTCGAGCGTTTTTTCATATCTTTGTATTCGTAACGTGAGTTGTTTGACAAGGCAGGAAGAACAAAGTGTTCCTGAGTACTTTGCATCTTACTTATCCGTTGCCCGTTTTCATGTGAAGTCTTTTATCTCAAAGGCAGTCAGCAATTTATCTTCTGACTGTATCAAAGATAGTGAATTTTCGCATGGATTTTATTATCTTTGCGGATATGATCCGAAAGATAATAGATTTTTTGACTCTCGGCGTGTGGCAGAAGGGTCGGGACGATCTGTCGGGCCGCGGCTGGTGGGCGGTTCGACAGTTGAGGATCGTGATCTTCACCGCCCGCGGGTTCGGACGCCACGACACGGCGATGCGCTCGGCCGCACTGTCGTTCTTCACCGTGATGTCGCTCGTGCCCATACTTGCGTTGGTGTTCGTGATCTTCAAGGGTTTCGGGATGGAGGCGGCTTTCAACGATTATCTGTACAACCTGTTTCCGAACTACCGGCCGTTGGTCGATCAGATAGTCGTGTTCATCGGCAACCTGTTGGGCCGCACGCGGGGGGGAATAATGGCGGTGAGTGCGTTCTTCGTTTTGATCTGGGCGGTGATACAGGTTTTCGGCAATGTCGAGGGGGCGTTCAACAAGATATGGGAGGTGAAGCGGCTGAGGTCGTTCGCGAGGCGGTTTTCGGCTTATATGGCGCTCATCATCATCGTGCCGATACTGCTGCTGGCGGCCAACAGCCTCTTCGTGGGGATCCGCCGCAGGGTGGAGATATTCACAGGCAATGTCGGGGCCGAGATACTTTTCGGGCTTGCGGGCGTGGTTCTGGTAGTGTTGATGTTTTCGCTCATCTACTACGTGTTGCCCAACACCGATGTCAAATATCGGCACGCGCTGAAGGCGGGAGTCGTTGCGGGCATCGGGTTCAGCGTGTTCCAGGTGGTGTACGTGTTTGCCCAGGGGTCGTTGAGCTCCTACAACGCGATATACGGAACTTTTGCCGCCATCCCGCTGTTCCTGCTCTGGCTGCAGAACAGTTGGCAGATATTGCTGTTCGGGGGCGAGCTGTCGTTCGCCATGCAGAATGTGCATGACTTCGTGGCCGAGCGCGAGGCGAAAAGTCTCAGCTATGACAACCGTTGCAAAATCATGATCGCGTTGATGGTGATCGTCATCCGGAATTGGCTGGACGGAGGAGGAGTGTCGACAGCGGAAGCGATAGCCGGCGAGATAGGAGTGCCTGTGCGTACGGTACGCGATGTGGCAGGCAAGTTGGAGGAGAACGGCATGGTACTGTTCGTACAAAACTGCGCCTCGGGAAAGAGCGAGGGGATGGCTCCGGCACGCGACCCGCACACGATCCGGTTTTTCGATGTGATCTCGGCGGTCACGACGGGCCACGGCAACGCGATGTCGTGTCTGGGCTCTTCGCCGCTCATGTCGCGGATCGACGAAATGTATGAAAAGGTGAAGGATGACGTACGCCGGGCGGACGATAATGTGTTACTTGTCGACCTTATATGATGCGGATCGTGATCGTGGGCGGCGGCGCGGTGGCCGAAGGGCTGGCTGCTGAAATAAGAGAGGCGGCAAACGGGCCCGGCGGCAATGGCGGTGCGGGCGTCGAACTTACGCAACAGTGGACGCGGCGGACGCACCGCCCTGAAGAACTTGCGGCGGCCGATCTGTACGTTCTGGCGGTGAGCGACGCGGCGGTGGCGGAAGTTTCGGCGGCGTTGCCGTTTTCGGAAAGGAGCGTGGTTGCCCACACCGCCGGATGTGTCGCGATGACGGAGTTGTGCGCCGCGATCGGGCACAGGGCGGTTTTGTATCCGCTGCAAAGTTTCACACGGGGCCGCCGCATCGCCGATTTTCGCCGCACGCCGTTCTTTATCGAGGGCGACACACCACACGCTTTGCAGACCGTGCGCACGGCCGCCGCGGTCGTTTCCGACAACGTTGTCGAGATGTCGTCCGAGCGGAGAGCACACATCCATCTGGCCGGAGCCCTGGCCAACAACTTTTCCAACGCAATGCTTTCGCTGGCCGAGATGGTCGCCGTCGATGCCGACGCCTCGTTCGACGATCTGAGGCCGATCGTTGCCGAAACTTTTGCAAAGGCTCTCGACATGCCCTCGCCGCGAATGGCCCAGACCGGCGCCGCCCAACGTGGCGACCTCACGATCCAGGCGCGACACCTGGCAATACTCGCCGACACCCGACCCGAACTGATTTCGATCTACAAAGAGATAAGCCATATAATATCTTCCTTACGTGACAAGAGCGGCAAATGGCGCGACAAAGTCCTCCCCTGTGAGGAGAGGATTTAGGAGGGGTGATGAACACAGGCGGCACGAAGTGACGCTAATCTGTGTTCGGGGTGGCTGAACGATAACGACAATTATAAAAATCAAGGGATGACAAGCCATCCCGAACACATATTGTAATGGAGAATTTCAAGGAAAAGTTAACCCGCGTCAGGGATTTCGTGTTCGACATAGACGGGGTGTTCACCGACGGCGGGTTGGTGCCGCTGGCCGACGGCGATTTCCTGCGCACATACTACGCCCGCGACGGGTATGCCGTCACCTACGCCATCAGCGAGGGCTACCGGATCTACATCATCACCGGCGGCCGCGGAGAAACTCTGCGCCGACGTTTCGAGATGCTCAAGGTGACCGGCCTGCACCTCAACGTGGCCGACAAATGCGCGGTGTTGCGTGAGCTGGCCGACGCCGAGGGGCTCGATCTGGCCAGCACAGTCTACGTGGGCGACGACATTCCCGACCTGGGTGTGATGCGCATGGTGGGTCTGCCCGTCTGTCCCGCCGACGCGTGCCACGAGATAATCGAAGCGAGCGCCTACGTCTCGCAATACGCCGGCGGCAAGGGTTGCGTGCGCGATATAATCGAACAGGTGCTGCGTGCGCAGGGACGTTGGCTGCGCCACACCGTGGGTATGCACACGATATAGAAGAGCGATGTCGAAGAGAAACAGATACAGAAGTGTGGACGAAGGGTTTATGCCGCAGAGGCTGCCCCCGCACGAGGGTCAGCGATTGGTGGAGGTTCATGTCGAGGGCTACGACGACGTGGCTTTCTGGCGCGGCATATTCGACGAGTTCGAGAGCGAGCGGGTGTCGTTCGAGATATCGGTGCCGCCACGCCCCGACCTTGCGAAGGGTAAACGTGTCGTGATGGACATGATTCCAGAAAGCGGACCGACGCTGATTCTTTGTGTCGACAGCGATTTCGACTACATTTTCGGAGGCTGCACGCCCCAGTCGCGGAAGGTTCTGGACACGAAGTATCTTTTCCACACCTACGCCTACGCCACCGAGAACTATCTGTGTTGGGCGCCCGCACTGCACACCGTCTGCACCAAAGCCACCAAGAACGACACGCGCATATTCGACTTCGAGCGCTTTCTGGCGGAGTACTCGCGGGTGATCCATCCGGTCTTCGCATGGTACGCATGGTCGGCTTCGACGGGCGACGAACATATCTTCAAGCTGATCGACTTCAAAAACACTGTACGGCTCAACTACGTGGAGGTTCGCGACAACGGTGAAGCAACCCTCGAATGGCTCCGCGGCAACGTCGAGCGCCGGCTGCGTTCGCTGGAACACAATCGCGCAGAGTACACCGCCCGCGTGAAGAGTTTCATCAAGCAGATGAAACCACGCGGTGTGACGCCCGAAAACACATACCTTTTCATGCACGGACACACGCTGTTGGACAACGTGGTGATGCCGATGCTGAATGCCGTGTGCGAGAAACTCAAACAGATGGCCGGCGAGCGGATCGTCTCCTCGGCACAACGCGGAGTGGCCTACACCAACGAGGTGAGCAACTATCGAAACGCACTGATGAGCGTGCGCGACACCTTGGTGTACAACGAGGTGTACAAAAACTGTCCGCTCTATCAACGGCTCCACGAGGACATCGCGGCCATGCTGCGGCACGAGGGTTTGTTGTAAATTCGTAGAGCTTGTTTGGAAATTCCAACCAAGCTCTACGATTTTCTTACCAGATCACCGGGAGCCACTTCGAGGGCTTCGGCAATTTTGCAGAGGGTGGACAGATACATTCCGTTCGCCTTGCCCGATTCTATGTAACTCATATTCGACCGATCCATATCCGCATAGTCGGCAAGGGCCTGAATGGACCAACCCCGGGCTTTTCTAAGCTCGGTTATCTTGTTGCGGACATATTTCCATTCCTCTTCGTATTCCATTGCCGTGGTAATAATACCACAAATATCCTGCAATTATTTCATCGCGACCATCGAATTGCTACCACGGGCAGTGACTCCCGAATCCCCCATCTTTGTGTGAAAATGACAGAAAAAACCACCAAACCGATACTGTCGTGTGCGCGGATAGTAAAATTCGTTGCAATAATAGTCTTTTTGTCTCTTATTGATGGCGCGCGGGCGCAAACTTTCGATACGGAATTTTTCGCGGTCGACGAGGACGACGAGATTTTCGCGCCCGTGAGCGACGAAGGGATCTTTACCGCTCCGGCATGGGGTGCGGCCGACCCGTTCCGCGATTTTTCGAGGTATCGTTTCGGAGCGGTGCGCTATCGCGAGCGGGGATTGGACAGCCGACATTTCAAGGTGCGGCTCGGGGGCATCGACCTCACCGACAACCTCTCCTCCTATCCCGACTGGAATCTGATAACTCTCGCTCGGCGCGGCGGCCTGATCGAACTTCAGCTTCCGGCGATGGTGGCGGGAGCGACGGGGAGTGCGACGGCGGGCATCGCGCGCTCCGAGGACTATTCGCTGCGCGGAACGGACGAGAGTTTCTACGTGTTGCTCCGTGCGGGCGACAGATATTCGCGCGGCGGGGGTGACATCCGCCACAGCCACACAACAAAAAACGGCTGGTCGTGGGCGCTCGCCGCAACGGGACAATATGGCGACGACGGACACATTGCCGGTGTCTACTCCGACGAGGCGGGCGGCATCGCGTCGCTGGGCAAACGGTGGCGCGGCGGTGTGAGTCTCACGTTTTTCGGCGCGGGCGGCGTCTCCGAACGAGGCTCGCGAACAAGCGCCACGGCAGAAGCTTTCGATCTGACGGGCGACGATCTTTACAATCCGACGTGGGGCAGGCAGGGGAGCCAAGGCGATCGGGGCGGCAAAACGAGAAATTCGCGAACCACCCGCGCACGATATTTTTTCGCCGCGGCTGAGCTGACCGCGCCGTTGGGCGACGATCGGACACTCTCGATGACACTTGCCGTGCGCGGAAACCGTGGCGGCCGTACACGTCTGGCGTGGTACGACGCACACTCGCCAATGCCCGACTACTATCGTTCGATGCCGTCGTTCTTTCCCGATTGGCAGGCGGCCGAAACCATCGCCGACGCCTGGCACGCGCAAGACCCCACCGTGACGCAGCTCGATTGGGACGATCTATATTACAACAACACCCTCGCCCCCGACGGCCGCGCCACATACATCGTCGAGGAGCAGGTGGAGGCGGCCCGCGATCTGCACGCCAACCTCTCGATCGACCGGCGCACGGGTGGCGGGGTCGAACTGAGCTACGGGATCCGCTTCAGGAGGGACGGCTCGCGATTCTACAAAGTTGCCGACGACATGCTCGGCGCCGAGTGGGTGCCCAACGTCGATCAATACGTGACCGACACCGCGGGCGACGGCGGCGAGTATCACACCGCGCTCCCGAATGAGAACGATCTGCGCGATCCCGGACGTCAGGTGCGGCGCGGCGACAGGTTCGGATACGATTACGCGCTCGTGCGGCTGGTGCCCTCGGCTTTCGGTGTCGTGCGATGGAACGGGCCGCGCCACGGACTGACAGCTTCGGCGTCGGTGACACACACGCGGTTGCGGCGCGAAGGTTTTTACGAAAAGGAGCTCTTTCCGGGCGGGGAGTCCTTCGGGCCGTCGGCGGATCTGGCTTTCACAACCTGGTCGCTCGGTGTGGCGGCATATCTCAATGCGGGCGCGCGGCACAGTTTTTCTTTGGCGGCGCTCACCTCGACCGAGGCTCCGTTCGCGCGCAACATCTTTCTCTCTCCGCAGCAGAACAATCTCATCGCCGCCGGCGCCGCGCCCTCGGGATTGCACGGAGCGGAGGCGGCGTGGACATTCACGGGAGGATGGGTCGATGTGCGGTTTGGAGGTTTTGTGAACGCGGTCACGGGCGAGATGCAAATCCGCCAATACTACGACGATCTCGCATCTACGTTCGCCGACATGGTTGTGCGCGGCATCGACCGGCTGGGCTACGGCGTCGAGGCAGGGGTGGAGATGAGGCCGACCGGGTGGCTGACGCTGCGGCTTGGCGGCTCGCTGGGCGAATACCGATACAACTCCGAACCGCTGGCCGTGCTGCATGAGGATGCCAGCGGCGGGATCTTTTCAGAGGGCATAGTCTGCTACATGAGCGGCCTGTCGACAGGTCTGCCGCGCGCGGTGGCGGGCGCCGAGATCGCATACTCCGACAGGCGCTATCTGAGATTCTCGCTCTCGGGCGAGTGGCTCGGCGGGCGGGCGGTGGAGGTCAATCCGCTGTTCCACTCGTCGCGGGTGACCGGCATAAACTCCGCGCCCGAGATCATGGAGCGGTTCACCGGGCAGGAGAGGCTGCCCGATGCCTTCACGCTGGGAGTGTCGCTGTCGAAAGGCTGGGTCGTCGGACGTGGGTTTTTGCGCCTCGCCGGTTCGGTGCGCAACCTGCTCTCGGAGCGGATCGTACACTCGGGCTACGAACAGATGCGCATCCGGCGGCTCGGCTCGGGTCTCGACAGGACGCTGGTGCCTTTCCCACCGAAATATCTTTACGGTTATCCGATGACGTGGAGTGTAACTTTAAGTTTGAGATTATGAGAGCGTCGGTTTATATGTTTTTGATCTGCGCGCTTGCCGGATGCCGCGCCTGGGAGGAGCCTTCGTTCGAGACCGTCACCGAGCTGCCCAACGTCACCCTGGGAGAGGTGCGGGAATATCTCAACGCCGAGGGAGAGTTGACCTTTGCCGAGGATATCCTTCTGTCGGGCCGCGTGGTGTCGAGCGACCGGGCCGGCAACTTCTACAACACATTCTTCATAGACGACGGCACCGGAGCCGCCGAGATCATGGCCGGCATGACCGATCTCGATGCCGTGTACCATCCCGGGCAGCGGATATTCGTGCGGGCGCGCGGACTTGCCGTCGGGTGGAGGGACGGGGCGATGCAGATCGGTTTGCCTCCCGAACCGGGCAATCGTTTCGCCACCGGATATTTTTACCACCGCGCCGTGATACGCGATTTTGTCTCTGCCGAGCGGGACGTACTGCCGGTCGAGCCGATGGATGTGACACTCGACGGTTTGTCGGGCGAGCTTTGCGGGCGGCTTGTGCGGATCGCGGGACTGCGGGTCGACGAAGATGCGGTTGCACACGATGCGACATGGGCTTCGGTATTGCCGACACCTGCAACCGGATATGTGAAATTCCGAAGTGCGTCTGCCGCTCCCGACACCCAGCCCGCCGACTCGATCACCGTCGTCACGAGCGGCTACGCGATGTTCGCACCCGCACCCGTTCCCCGAGGCGAGGTCACACTAACCGGAATACTTTTTTACGGACGCGGCGAGGGCCCGCGCGACCACTTTATGCTCAAATTGCGTGATGAAAGCGATGTCGATATTTAGGGCGGCGGCCGTTTTGATTGCGGCAGTGCTTTTCGGTTGCCGCCCCGCGAGCACCGTCCCGCCGCCGGAAGGCCCCGGCATCCCCGGCATCCCCGGCCCGGGCGACGAAAAGACCGTCTCGATCGCACTGCTGCGAACCCTTTATAACGGTGCGCCGGTGCTCCTCACCGACGAGATCCTGATCTCCGGCGCCGTGGTCTCGTCCGACCGCGAGGGGAATTTCTACAAAACCCTCGTGCTGGACGACGGCACGGCGGGGATCGAGGTGAGGCTCGACGTGGAGGAGATATTTAAACGTTTCATGATCCACACACGGGTCGGGGTGCGCTGCAACGGACTGTGGCTCGGATCGTACGGCGGAACTCTGCAACTCGGAGCCGCGCCGTTCGACGATTCCCAGACCCGGCCGCTGCCCGCCGCCGCAGTTGCCGAACATCTCTTTCCCGACGAAACGTTCTACGGCGAAGTGCTGCCCGCCACACTCTCTTTCGGGGAGATCTCGCAGCGGCGGATCTCTACTTATGTCGCATTCGAGGGGGTGCGGTTCTCCGGCGAGGAACAGGGCCTGACATGGGCCGAGCCCGAAACCGACACCAACCGGCATCTGGTCGACGGGGCGGGCGATACACTCATCGTGCGCACAAGCCACCATGCAAATTTTGCCGTGCGGCAGCTGCCCGAGGGTACCGGTCGTATAGAGGGGGTGTTGGGCTATTTCAACGGCGACTACCAGCTGGTCGTGTGCGACAGCCAACAATTCTACGGGTACGAGTACGTGGACGGGAACGGCGGGAACGACAGAAACGGCGAAGTCGTTCACCAACGGCAGATCACGGCCCCTGGAATGTAACGAAGTTCGGTGATACCCTCGGGGGTGGTGTCGATGGCGACCAGATCCATCTGCGGTTCGAGGTCGGTGGGATTGGCGGCGAGCCATGCCTGCACCGCGAGGCGAAAAGCGCGCTGTTTGGCCGGCGTCATCGACTCCTCGGGGCTTTCCCACGACTCGGTGTCGCGGGTTTTAACCTCCACGAAATGGATGGTGTCCCAGCGGCGGGCAACGATGTCGAGCTCGTAGCGTCCACTGCGCCAATTGCGGGCCATGATCTCGAAGCCCTCATCGGCGAGCCACTCCTCGGCAGCCTTTTCGCCCGCGCCTCCTATTATTTGCGTCAGGCCCACAGCAGGTCGAGACTGTCGCCCGGATTGACTTCGATCGGGGTGTCGCCGTTACGGAAAATGCGCATCGGGCGGGTGCCGACAAGTTCGCGACGGTCACCTTCGATCCGCAGCAGGCAACCCTCGCGAAGACCCGCGACGTACATTTCCGGATTGGCGGCGATGAACTCTTCGATTCTTTGTTCGCGCGTCTCTCCGGCGTGGCCGTCGGGATGGGCGTCCGTGTAGTGGGGGTTGATCTGGAACGGCACCAGGCCCGCCGCCGCGAACGAAGCGGGTTCGACTATGGGCATGTCGTTGGTGGTGCGGATCGAGGGACAGACGACGTTGCTTCCGGCGCTCCAACCGATGTAAGGGATACCGAGCTCGGTAGCGGCCATGCGGACGGCATCGACCAGGCCCTGCTCCTGCATCTTTTTCAACAGTGCGAAGGTGTTGCCGCCACCGACCAACACAGCCTCGGCCTCGCGGATGGCGCGGGCCGGATCGGGGGAGCGGTGAACCGAACGTACCTCGATACCCAGGTCGTCGAAACGCTTTTGAACACGCGCCTCGTACTCGTCGTAGGAAAATGTCACCGCCGCGTAGGGCACGAAAGCAACCGATTCGGCGCAACCGCCCAAAAACTTGCGGATGTGTTCCAGCGGCCACTGCAAATATGGCTGGCCCGCGGTGGTGGAGTTGCTGATCAAAAGAAGTCTCATAGGCTCAATATATCTTTTTCGATGGTTTCGGGGAAGTGGCGGTGCTCCAACGCGTGGATCTTTGCGGCGAGAGTGTCGGGGGTGTCGTCGGGAGTGACGGGACAACGGAACTGCGCGATCGTCGCTCCGTCGTCATAGTGTTCGTTAACGCGGTGGATCGTGATGCCGCTCTCCCTCTCGCCCGCCGCAACGACCGCCTCGTGAACCCGCGCGCCGTACATGCCCTTGCCACCGTAGGCCGGAAGCAGCGCCGGATGGATATTGACGATGCGTCCGCCGAATGCCGATATTATATTAAGAGGTACGAGACGCAAAAATCCCGCCAAAACAAGATAGTCGACACCCGCCCCGCGCAAAGCCGCAAGAGGCAGGTCGCCCGCCGCAAACTCCGCGCGTGAGAAAACAGCCGTCGGCACCCCCCGCTCCCGCGCGCGATCCAGAACTCCCGCCGCGGGGTTGTCCGTTGCGACGAGTACCACGCGCGCCACGTCGGAGTGTGCGAACCAGTCCATAATTTTGGCGGCGTTGGAGCCCGCGCCCGAGGCCAATATCCCGATTGATGTCATGTTCGAAAAGCAAAAAATTATACCACATGCCAAAAGTAATCGAAAAAGCGTTATCTTTGCCCCAAATTTCGCCGGAAATTACAATAAATTTTAACAAATAAAGTATTTAACTAAAAACTGAACAATCATGTCTGACGTTTCTTCGAAAGTTGTCGAAATCATCAAGAACAAACTCGCTGTCGATGCAGCGGAAATCGTTCCCGCAGCAAGTTTCACCA
>QMCE01001629.1_pt1 | contig 12343 bp, 5 predicted proteins | sample 1821851 | NCBI WGS metagenome assembly QMCE01 (sample SAMN09453174, study PRJNA476694) | Termite gut metagenome, whole genome shotgun sequencing project. | isolation source: worker | host: Odontotermes sp. | place: South Africa:Pretoria | collected 2016-01-28 | reverse complement strand
ACGCTGGCAGCGATGACGATTCCGTCGATCAAATCGCTCAGTTTCAGCATCTGTGCCGCCGCCGCGAACACGCCGTGTTCATGAGCATACTCGCCGTAAGAAATATGGATCACCGCAAAAAATGTAACAAACATCAGCAGAACGCGCGGCACAAGAAGTCCGGTCTGCCAAGCCTGTGCTCTTTTTTGTTTCGGATTTTCGACATTGGGTGGCGAATCCGGCGTTGCTTGATTTTGCTCCGTCAAAAGCGTGACCGGGCGTTTCAGTAACGGAAACATAAGCGGGAACGCTGAATAGTACCAAGCCATGAAAAGCGGCGGATGAATCAGCGGATAAAGGGCGTACCACAGACCGAATAGCGAGGCGGAAAAGGCCATGAACACGACCGTTTCATACATATTCGTTACAGGAGCCCAGCCGGTAATGCAGGCGCGTTGCACGCCGCCGATGAATGTTACGACTATCGACAGCACCAGAAACGCGACGCTTCCCCAGAGCAGGAATTCCGCCCAGAAACGGATGTTTTTTTGGTTTTTGTGCTCGTTTTTCTCGCGGCTTGTTCTTTTTTGTAACAACCCGACGGCAATGGAGGTCACACCCACGGCCAGCGAGCAGGCCGCGAAAACCCACATCCAGAAAAACGGGGCGAAATGCGTGTAGCGATATTCTGCCCGGAGCCTGTTTTCGCCCGGATAGGCGGTCTTGGCCAAATATTCCTGCGTGGCCGGATGCTCGTCGTCCACGTTCGCAAGACGGAGGGCCGTGGCGCGAGTCGCAGTGTTACGTAAAGCGTTTTGGAGATCGCGGGCCGCGGCGTTGAAACGGTCGTGGGCATGTTCCTGCGTCAGCGATGTGTAGGCCCCCGTGAGACTTTGAAAAGCGGTTCGCACATGACCGATGGGGCCTTGCGCGGTTTGCAGAGGATTATTTGTATCGAGATAAAACTCGGTATCCACGAAGCGTTGTCCGAAACTCTTCCCGCCGTAAAGCAGCATTTGCAGCGTTCCCCAGGGCTGCGTTCCTGCTACGGAATTTTCCGTTCCTCCCAAAGTCAGTTCCGAGCCAACCGGCACGACGCGAAGCGATCGACCATTATCGTACAAGGCCAGATAAGCGGCTTCGATTTCGCGGCGAAGTTTTTTGATCGAATAATAATAATTCAGCACAATACGCTTGGCCGATTCGTGGTTTTGTGCGTCGTTGGCGTCGAGCAGGGGCAAAAGCGGGTCGGCCGTGGAATCGTTCGCCCAGATTCCGGGATAAAACTGTGCCATGAGCCTTTCGCTTCCTGAAAGGTTGACATCAATACTTTCAAGAATGTTTTCAAACAGACGTTCCATCTCCGCGAGATCAATGGCCTCGTCTTGTTCAGGGCCGCGCGCAAAGCCATCGTACAACTTTTGAATGGTATCAGCAACATCATGCCAACGAGCCGTGGTCGGATGAATAGTCGGTTCCGCACTCAACGAGGATTGATCTTCCCCATCCGCGGCGGCCCGCGGCGGATGGACGTTTTGCCATTCGGGGCCTTCGCCGATGCTGAGCAGATAGGCCCAGGACTCGAACGTGGAAACGAACGACGCCGCTCGGCCCGATGTCGTATTCATGGTGCTGCCCAAGAGTTCCAGCAGCCGCGTCGGACGTTGCCGGGCAGGGTGAAACGTCAATTCCTTGTACGTCGCCATCGCCTGAGCCAGCCGCTCCGCAATGCGGTCATACGGAATGTCCACCGAGTCTGTTCGCTGGCGTTGACGGCGTGCGACGTCGGCGAGGCGGCGTTGAAATTTTTCGCCGTTTTCGAGCTGAAAAACCGCGACACGCCGCAGAGCGATCCGAATGTCGTTTCGTAACGGAACGCCGAGTATTTCTGTGCGAAAATCTTGTTCCGGTACGCTGAAAATGGGAATGTAGTCCCAAATTTCCGGTTCGCCCAGCCAAGAAAGCACGAGTTCGTCGGCCTCGAAGTACCGGCCATGCTGCGGCACGAGGGCCATAATTCGTTGCGAAATTCTCGACGCCTCTTCACGGGTGATTGTCGTAGCACCTGCCGGCACACGGGCGGTCTCCTCCGTGTCGGGACGAGCCGGTTCGGTGAATCGGGCCGACGTGTCGCCGAAAACATCCGTGCCCGGCACGAGAAAAGGGGCCGCGGTTTCTTGTTCTTCTTCCGTTGTCGCGGGCCGGGTCTCGGCCATGCGGTTCAGTTGGGAAAGAATGGAATCGTCACGCACGATGAATGGCCGATCCGAGCCGCAGATTTCACGCACGACTTGCCGAGAAAACGTGTCCAGCGGCATGACGCGTCCGCCGTCGAACACCGGCGTGGTTCCCCAGATGCTCCAGCTTTGGGCTGGGCATGTTGCTGGAAATAACGCGACAAAAACGAGAAGAATCAAAGAACAAAAATATTTCATTGATACAAAGCGCGTTAGCGAGAGAGCTAGCTCACACGCCAACAGGAGATAATGCTTATTTTTTTCGATACACAAACCAGCCCGTTCCGAACACGAGCAAAAAACAGCCGAGATACTTGAGGCCCCGGCCCGGATCGTCGTTGACGGACAGCGTGCTCATGTACAGCGTTTCACGGGGCCTCGTTTCCCACGGAAAAACGTTGCCGTCGTAAAGTTCGTGAAACCGGAAATCGCCCGGATGGTAAGGGCCATTGTAGGACGATTGATAAATCCGGTAACTTCGGCCCTTTCCCGACCGCACGGCGGGCCGGTTCATCGAAATTTTTACGTCGGTTGGAGAACCTGCAATCGCCGATTGCAGCTCGTTGGAGACGTTATTCCCTCCCACAAAATGAACGAGGCTCGAAAAATGTGAGGACATGCGCGTGCCCGGTTCGTTCCGCATCTCAAACTGTTTCAAAAATAGGCCGAAGCCCAAATCGACGGTGTCGTATTCCCACTGAAGGCGAATTGACCGGCCCGCGCCATAAACGTAACGGACTTGATCCGGTTCCGGCGGCAGCGGCACGACGGTGGGATAAACGGCCCTGAGCCAAAAAATGTCCGTGTTGCCATCGACGCTGACTTTCAACAAGGCCCGCTGCTCCGTGCCGCGCTGTCGTCCCACCGGAGCGGAGCGAATGCTGAAACCCGGCAAATCCTGCGGCACAAAACGCTCGATGACGATTTCGGCTTCGTCGGACGTGCCCGACGCTATGCTGAACTGCGTTTTTCCCGTGGCTTGTCGTTCTGGAGCCGTGCCTGTTTCCGACACCGCTTTTCCGTTCCAAAAACGGTAATACAGTTTTTTATCCGGGCCTTGCAGCAGATCAATGCGTGGCCTGCGTAATTTTTGCAGCATCGGATTTTCGGTGGGATTCGCATCGGCACTGCTGAACTGGTCGGGATCGACCCAGTACGAACCGAACACCCCCAACGACCGGGCGTGAACATTCATCTCCGGGTTGTCGGGAAACAAGGTCATGTGCTCTTTTTCGCCGCCGTCCGTCGAAATCGCGAAATGAATAATCGGGCCGCGCTGCCGGAATTGCACCTCGTCGATGCGAAGCGGCGTGTTTTCCAGCAAAAACCGTTCATTATTTTCCGCTTTCTGGAGTAGTTGTTCCACGTCCACGACATGATCCACACCTTCGTAGTACAGCCGTAACTGGCCGAGATTGCCGCCCCATGTTGCTCCCGTTCTCCCGTAGTGCAAAAAGGCAGCCACTTCCGTCATGGACTGGGCGAGCGCGAAATGAATCCGTTCGCCGCCGAGCATTTCCGCGTGCGTGCCGCTTCCCGACACCATGCCGGCCATCCGCCCCGTCAAACGCTGATCCGGTTTGAGTTCCAAGCGAACCTTTTCCCAATCTCGCGGCGTCTCGCGGGCATCGCCGAGTTCGGTGGTCGTGCGTAACATTTTTTTCCAGCGGACATTCAATTCCAGCGGCGGAACCGGCTCCACGGTGGACGCGGCTAGATAATCGAGCACCTCCATTTGAATGTCCGGCCGCTCGGTGGGCAGCGGCCCGCGATCCCGATGACCCCAGCGCATGGCCCAGCCCAGTGAAGAACGGTATTTTCCCGTCGGGCCGGCTTTTGCCGTTTTGGTGTCAAAATCTTCCCAGTTGAACGGCCCCGGCTCGAAGGGCACTTGGAACGTGTTCTCTTCGACACTGTTTTCATGCGAAATGGTGCTGACGGAAAAATGCTGACGGTTCATTTGAATGGCCTTGTCGCCGACATGGCCCTCCGCCAAGGTGATCTGGGCTTCGAGGCCGCGTTGCCACGTCACAAAGCATCCGCCCAGCAGGATGATGATGCCGCCGTGAGCCAAAAAAAACGGCAGTCGCAGCCAAAGTTGAGACCTACCGCGCGGCCAACGCAACAACATGGCACAGAGCAAATTCACGGCCAGCACGGCCTGAAGCCCGACGAACCAGCGATTGCCGTAGAGCACAAATTTCGAGACGGCCGGCCCGTATTCGGATTCAATGAGCGTGCCCCAATCCAAAAGAGCGATGAGCAGGCAGAGGACGGTGATACCCAGTCCGAGTGAGCCGAAAAACGAAAGCGTGACAACACACCACCGGGCTGCGTTCCGATGATGCTGATTACTCTGATTCTGGGCCATGCTGTGTGCGATTAGACAAAATAGAGATAAACAATCATCCCATTCTAACACGAGAATCAGGAAGCGCACAGTGTTCTGTAAAGTTGGACATACCGCTCAATCATCCGTTCCAGACTAAAATGCTCCGCGATGCGTTGCCGGGCTTGCACGCTCATCATTTGTCGTAGCGTTTCATTTTCCAAGAGAAATAGCGTCTTTTTCACGAACGTGCGGCGGCGTTTTCGGAAATCGGCAGCGCAATCGGGAACCAAGAGACCGGTTTGGCCCTCCACGACCAGATCGCGGTTGCCGGGAATGTCGGTGGCTACGACGGGAATGCCGAGTGACATGGCTTCGAGGATGGAATTCGATTGCCCTTCGTACTCGCTGCAACTGACGAGCACGTCAAAACAGGGCATAATTTTCTCGGTGTCGTTTCGCTGGCCGAGAAAATGGACACGATCCGACAGTTTCCATTCGTCCCGGCAGCGCAGCAGTTCGTCACGCTCCGGGCCGTCACCGAGAATCAGGGCATGAAAATTCAGATTGACGAATTTCAGCGTTTCAAAAACCCAGAGCAAATCGCGAATGCGTTTTTGCGGCCAAAGCCTCGCGACCACGCCGATGATAAACGGTTGTTGACGCGAAAGTGCATTCGGTACAAGCGTTTTCAGCATTTCCGTGTCAAAATCGTATCGTGAATCAATCACCGGATAATAATCACCCGACGGGGACTGGTTCGCAACCCCCAGTTCGGACAACATTTTTTCCACGACGGCATGTTTGGTCGCCGTAGGTTCGACAGAAATGCTCGGAGCCATGACGGCATTGGGAATGACGCTGAACTTTTCGGCGGGAATTCCGTGGGCGGCGTAGAAATCGACCACGCCGGCACTGTTGGTGACCAGACCATCCGTGTGACGGGACAAAAAACGGTCGATGGCGAAATGCCAAGCATGTTTCCACGGATCGACGCAGCGCTCCGCCGCGATGATGTGCGGGCGACGCTGGTGACCACGGCAGGCGAGGGCGGCTTGGCGGCCGTAGGCGTTGGCGGCGAAGAGCCAGGTATGGACTACGTCCGGCTGAAATTGTCGGATTGCTTTTTTGAGGCGAAAGTAGGCCCCGGGGTCAAATTTGCCGCGTTTCCCGATCAGTTGCACTGGAATTCCGGCCAAGTTCAGCTCCTTTTCGTAGGGGCCTGTGCGGGTGAGAGCAACCACGCCCAGCTCGAATTCGTCCCGGGGCAGATTTGTGGCCAAGAGCATCATCTGCTTTTCCGCCCCACAGCGGTCAAGCGTCGGAATGATTTGGAGGATTCTTGTCTTGGTCATGCGATCATTATAGTGGACCAAGCAAAATCTGGTAGACAACAGCCGGAATTCCATTAAGATTCCTGCATGAAACAGGAAAAAATGGACCGCGACAGGCGGCTTGCGTTTTTGCGTTCGCTGAAATTGGGATACGATCCCGAATTGCCGATTGTCCAGCGGCGGGAAGAAATCGCCGGACTGATTCGCGAAAATCAAGTCGTCGTCGTGTGCGGCGAAACCGGCTCCGGCAAGTCCACGCAACTGCCGAAGATTTGCGTGGAAATCGGTCGTGGCATCGCCGGCATGATCGGTCACACGCAGCCACGCCGCATTGCGGCCCGATCCATTGCCGCCCGGTTGGCCGAAGAACTTTCCGTGCCGCTCGGTCAGGCCGTGGGATACAAAGTTCGCTTCGACGAAAAAATCTCGCCGGACTCGCTGGTCAAACTCATGACCGACGGCATTCTGCTGGCCGAGTCGCAGACGGACAAAAACTTTCGCCAGTACGACACGATCATCATCGACGAGGCCCACGAAAGATCGCTGAATATCGATTTCCTGCTCGGCATGATGCGGCGCATTCTGCCTAAACGGCCCGACCTGAAACTCATCATTACCTCGGCCACGATTGATGCCCAGCGATTTGCCGAGCATTTCAGCGTGCCGGGCATCAATCACGCTGGCAACATTCATCGCCCAGTGCCGGTCATCGAAGTGTCGGGCCGGACTTTTCCGATTGACATTTTGTACCGCAGTTTGGAGGATTTTGATGATGAAGACAACAGTGATGATTCCGGGCGGGTTCCACGTGAAACAGATATTCAGGAACGAGCCATTTTGGCGGCGGTGGATGAGTTATTGAGCGGGGGAACTCGTTCCCCCGCTAACGGCGACGTTTTGATTTTTTTGCCGACGGAGCGCGACATTTTCGAAACGGCCAAGGCCCTGCGACACCACCAGATTCCCGGCGACGACGCGGTTCGGAAAACGGAAATTCTGCCGCTCTACGCACGCTTGCCGATGAAAGAACAGCAAAAAGTTTTTAAGACGAACAACTGGCGGCGGATCGTGCTGGCGACGAATGTGGCGGAATCGTCGCTGACCGTGCCCGGCATTCGTTACGTGATTGACACCGGCACGGCCCGAATCAGCCGGTACTCGTCGCGTTCTCGCACACAGCGGCTTCCGATTGAGGCGGTGTCGCAGGCTTCGGCGGATCAGCGAGCCGGGCGCTGCGGGCGAGTCGGGCCGGGCGTCTGCATTCGTCTGTTTTCGGAGCAGGATTTTTTGGGCCGTGACCGCTACACCACACCGGAAATTCAGCGCACGAATCTGGCGTCGGTCATCCTGCAAACGCTATCGCTTCGCTTGGGCAGGATCGAAGAATTTCCATTTCTTGATCCGCCGCGCATCTCGGCCATTTCCGACGGCTTTAGGACGCTGTTTGAAATCGGGGCCATCGACGAACACAGAAATTTGACCGACATCGGCTGGAAGCTGAGCCGTCTGCCGGTTGATCCACGCATTGGTCGAATGATTCTGGCCGCCGAGCAGAATGGCATGCTGCACGAAATGCTCATCGTGGCCGCCGCGCTGGAAATTCAAGACCCCAGAGAAAGGCCCCAAGAGCATCAAGGCAAAGCCGACGCGATTCACTCGCAGTTTCTCGATTCTCGTAGTGATTATGTTTCCTATCTCAAGCTCTGGGATTTTTACCGGAATCTCAAGGACAAAACCTCCCGCAGCGGTTTGCGAAAAGCGTGTCAGCAGCATTTTCTGTCGTTCAACCGGATGAAGGAATGGAGCGACATTCATCTGCAATTGCTGCGATTTGTGAGTGATGCCAGTATGAAGGCAACAAAAGCCGGAAGGGAGCGCAGCGTACTGACGGAGAGCGAAACAGATATCCGTCAATACGGCCCCGGAATAAATTCCGCCGCCTCCTTTCCGGCTGTTGTTTACGACGCCTTGCATCGTTCGATCTTGGCGGGCAATCTGTCGGGGATTGCACAGCGGGACAGCAAGTTTGAGTACGCGGCCTGCGGTCTTGTCGGTGCGCCGGGCGGAAAATTTGTGCTCTGGCCGGGAAGCGGGGTACAAAAGAAACGGAACGACGAGCTGCGGTCTGTGACCGCAGGCAATCATCCTCACCCTAACCCGTCAGCCACGGTGCTCCCGGAGGGAGAGGGGGTAAATGCGGGTCTGCCTCGCTGGATCATGGCGGCGGAGCGTGTGGAAACGTCGCGGCGATATTTGCGTTGCGTGGCCCAGATCAAGGCGGAGTGGATCGAACCGATGGCTCAGCATTTGGTCAAGCGCGTCTACATGGAGCCGCATTGGAATCCCGACACCGGCTACGTTCACGCTTTTGAAAAAGTGTCGCTCCTAGGACTGGTCATTGTGCCGAAACGCCGTGTCAATTTTGGGCCCATCGATCCCCAGCAGGCACGCGACATTTTTATCCAAAATGCTCTAGTCGAGGGCCAACTCGACACCAATCTCGACTTTTTCGCCCACAACGAACTGGTCTTGGAAGAAGCCCGATCACTGCAAGACAAACTGCGACGGCCTGACATTTTGAAGCCGGAAACGGCCCGGTATCAATTTTATCAAGAGCGCATTCCCGAGGATGTTTATGATAAAAAGACGCTGGAGAAGTGGATGCAACAGAGCCGGGGGTACAAGCCCCCGGAGTGGAGTGCTGCTCCGGGGACTGACGTCCCCGGCTCACTGTACATGACTCTCGCCGATCTCTGTACTGAAGATATTTCTGAGGACGTGGCGAAGAATTTTCCCGACCGACTTGCCACGTTCGATGGCTCGTCGGCCAAGCTCGAATACACCTTCGCGCCGGGTGAAGAGCAGGACGGCTTGACAGTGATCGTGCCGAAAGAGGGGCTGCGGCAACTGGAACCGGCGCGGCTGGGTTGGCTCGTGCCGGGTTTGGTCGAGCAAAAAATCGCGGCCCTGCTCAAATCGCTGCCGAAGGAAATCCGCCGTCAAATCGTGCCCATACCGGATACGGCCAGAGAACTGGCGGCCAAAATTTCGTTCGGCGACGGCCAGCTCGAAGAGCGCGTTGCCGTGGAAGTGAGCCGACTGGTGGGCAAGTTGGTCACGCCCAAGGATTTTAAGATCGAGCAACTGCCGCCGGAACTACGAATGAACATTCGCGTGTTCGACGAGGAAAACGGCACGACGACCGAGAGCCGGGAACTGGATGCGCTGCGGAAAGAGTTCGGCGTGAAAGCGGCAAAGACGGTAACCGTGGCCGACCCGCAGTGGAACCGAAAAGTGACGATGTCCGATTTTGGCGACTTGCCGGAATCGATTGAAATCCAGCGTGGCGGCATCACACTCAAGGCTTTTCCGATGGTTGTCGTCAACAACGAAACCGACGAGCCGCGTTCTGTGAACGCGGGCCTCGCTGATTCGCTTTTCAAAGCGGAGCACGAAACTCGCCGGGCCGTGGTCGAACTGTTTTACCAAAGTGCCCGACGCGACATTCGCACGCAGGTTCAGTGGGTTCCCAACGCGGATAAACTGCGTGTCTTCGCGCAACCGTTACCGGAATTCGACTATCAACAGGATGTCGGCAGGCTTTTGGCGGCGCGGTCTTTGCGTGTGGACGAGCAAACAGTGCCGCGAACTCAGAGGGAATTCGACCGTCGCATGGACGAAGCCCGCGAGCGGCTGGGCGTGGCCACGCAGGAGGTGACCAAGCTCATCGGCCCGCTCTTGGAGAGTTTTCATCAAGCTCGTTTGGCGTTGGAGCAAAACAAATCGGGTAAAACCCCGGTATCGTGGAAATACGAGGCGTGGCGGGACGCGAAAGAACAGTTGCGGCGGCTGGTCGCACCGGGCTTTTTGCGGGAAGTGCCGTGGAGCACGTTGAAGGAATTTCCACGATATTTCAGGGGCATTCCGTTGCGTTTTGAAAAACTGCGTGCGGGCGGCGAAGCGGCGGATCGGACCGGAACGGCGGAACTCGCGGCACTTTGGGAGCGTTATGCGGAGCGGCTGGAACTTCACCAAGCGGCGGGCATTGCGGACTCGGAACTGGAAATTTTTCGCTGGATGGTCGAAGAATACCGGATTTCGCTCTTTGCACAACGCCTTGGCACGGCCATGAAAGTGTCGCCGCAGCGGCTGGAAAAGCAGTGGGAGAAAATTAGGGCGTAGTGTATCAAGCATCGTTCATGTTTTGTACAATGCTGTGTATATTCACGGCCCCCCTATTCATTATTCACTTAACATGGACCTCACACTCACACCGCCGAGTTCGCAAAGTATTGCCAAGCGAGCCTTGATTTGTGCCGCCATTTCCGAGGGAAAAACCATTTTGGAAGGTGCGTTCCACTCGCAAGATCTGCTGGTGATGGTCAACGCCCTGCGACAAATCGGCCTTCGAGTTTCGCAAGACCCTGCTCGCGGCCAGCTCGAAATTTTGGGCCAGGGCGGCATCTTGCCGGTGGAAGAAGAATACATTGATGTGGAAAACAGTTCGCTGACGCTGCATTTTCTGACGGCGGCCCTCGCTTTCTCCCGTGGTCTGTACCGCATCAACGGTGACCGGCGTTTGCAGCAGTTTCCACTGGGCGATTTGATCTTCGGCTTGAACCAACTGGGTGCGGACGTGCGTAGCGAAAACGCTTATGACACCATGCCGCTTTTAATCCAAGGCGTTTTGGGACGCAGCGGCGTCAGTCCGTCGGCCAAACGCTATGGCATCCATTCCTACATGGAAGGCGGTGCTGGCGATAACGCCATGCGGTACGCCGCGCTGACAGGCACGGTGTCGAGTCAGTACGCCAGCGGCATTCTGCTGGCCGCCCCGTTGGCCGCCCGGAATTGCCCCGTGGAGCTGCATATCATCAACCAGTTGACCTGCGATCCTTATGTTTCAATGACACTCGACGTGATGAAGGAGTTCGGCATTGTCATTCCGACTCGCGATGGCGACGATGAACATCTGCTGTTTTCGCGCGGCACCACCTTTGTCATTCCGCAAGGTTCTCGCTATCAGGCAGAACGCTATGCCGTCGAACCGGATGCCGCGCTGGCCAACAACGCTTTTGCCGCCGTCGCGATTGCCGGCGGGCAAGTGGCCGTCAAGAATCTGACGGATCGGAGCATTCAGAAAGAATTCGAGTTCGTCCACTGCCTCCAACGGATGGGCTGCCATGTGTCCTTTCGCAACAATTCAACGATTCTCAAAAAGCAAGAACGTTCGCTACTGCGAGGAATTTCGGTGGACATGTTCGACATGACTGATTCCATTCAGACTTTGGCGGTGGTCGCGATGTTTGCGGCCTCGCCGTCGCGGGTGACGAACATCGGCCACGTTCGCCGACGTGAACCGGAGCGGCTGCCCAAACTTTTTGCCGAGTTGCGCAAATTCGGAGCCAGCGTGAGCGAATTTGACGATGGCTTTTTGATCGTTCCTCGCAAGGAATACAGCCCCGCCACGCTCGAACCGGACGGCGATCCGCGTTTGGCGATGGCACTGGGGCTGATGGGTCTGCGTGTCGAGGGCGTGAAGATCAACGACGCGGAGTGCGTCGACCGCGCTTGGCCAGGTTTTTTTGAGGTGATCGGTTGTTAGTGTCCAAGCTAACGTGAGATGATCGCGATCTCCGCTGGCGGGTAGCTGCGAATTCGCTTCGGGTCTGGTCGCACCGGCAGCAAATCGAAGTCAAAACGGTCGTCCGATTCGATCACGAACATGGAGTCCGGCGGCGCGACGGCCAGCAGGTTGTCGAGCATTTCGAGCACGTCCTTTTGGCGTGTGACGTAAAAATCGTAGGGCGGCGAGCAAAAAACGAGCCACGGTTTCGAGTCGTCTTTCGGACGCGACTTGTCTTTGGCCCAGAAAAAGGCGTCGGTCTTGCACAAATCAACGCAGTCACGTAGCCGGAGAGAATCCAGATTCTGACGCAGCAGCGCGGCGGTGGGCAGATGCAGTTCGATCACCGTGGCCGAAACCGCGCCGCGACTGAGGGCTTCGATGGTCAGCGCGCCCGTGCCGCCAAACAGATCGACGACATGCCGGCCTTTCACGCTGGGGCCGATCAAATTGAACACGGCCTCACGCACTCGATCCTTCATGGGCCTAACCCGGTTGTCGCCGATGTACTGAAGCCGACTGCCACGCAAACGCCCGCCGATGATTCGCAGGCCGACCGCCTCTTTTTTGCCCGGCGTGCTGCCGACGTTCTTTTTCTTTTTTGATGCTTTCTGCGAAGTCGCCGCTTCGCCTGTTGTGCCAAACCAGTCAAATTTTCCGCCGTTGTCGTTGTTGATTTCGAAAATCGTTTCTTCGCCGTGGTTGGACCGCTTTTTTTTCTTCATAAGTTCTGGGGCTTGCGAAAGTTTCACGGGAAACGTATATTCGTATGGAGTCGTTGTCAATTCCGAACTCAATATACCCCATCTATTTTAACCGACAATTCCCATGCGACTAT
>QMCE01002811.1_pt1 | contig 12345 bp, 10 predicted proteins | sample 1821851 | NCBI WGS metagenome assembly QMCE01 (sample SAMN09453174, study PRJNA476694) | Termite gut metagenome, whole genome shotgun sequencing project. | isolation source: worker | host: Odontotermes sp. | place: South Africa:Pretoria | collected 2016-01-28 | reverse complement strand
TGATTGTCTCTAGCCAGGATTTACCGCCCTCACCAAATTTTGTAAAAATCAAGCAGAGTCATATTTTGTGGGGCTGCCTCGGTAAAAATACACTTATCCGCGTTGAAGATGGATATAAAAAAATCAATGAATTAGAAATAGGTGAAAAAATATTTACAGATAAGGGTTATTTGAAACTCAAGAATATGGTAACGGGTACAGAAGAAAAAATTATAGCGGTAGGTATAACTGAAGATAAAACTTTGTTTATCACAAAAGCTCATCCAATCGCCACTGACCGCGGAATTATTCGTGCTGATTGTCTTGCTGTTGGGGATAAGCTTAGACTTGAAGATGGAAGTTACCAGAAAATCTACTATCTTGAAGTCTTGGATTATAATGATGATGTTTACAGTCCTGAGCTTGAAGAACCAGCATTAATATCTGCCGATGGAATTATGGTAGGAGATTATCTTACGCCTGTGGATTTATCAGATGAGATTAAGAAAACACCTGAACCTTTGGACGCTGAATTATTAAAGGAACTTAAAATCTGGTCTACATATAAAAATGATCAGATTCAAAAAGGAGAAATTGCATGAAAAACTTTGAGACAATAAAGTCTTTAAAAGAAAAAAATGAGAAATGGCTTTTTTCTAATCAGGGTATTCATACTGTAGGTATAGGTTATAAAGATGAAAACTCTGAAGAACTTGCTGTTCTTGTCTATGTTGAAAGTCAGGAAGCCGTAGAAAGGTTAGCTAACACTGAAAATGATTTCCTAACATCAAATTCTGATTCTGTTAAAATTATTGTTACTCCTCGTATGTCGTTTGATATTTTGCGTATCTCAGATGATAATGAAGTTACCGGAATAACCGCGGTTAATGAAGATTATGGAAGGTATCGCCCGATTATTGGTGGAATACAGCTTTATCTTACACAGAATTCATCCGCATGGCTAGGGACTTTAGGAATATTTGTAAAATCAAATAATGTTTCGGATAAAAATCTCTATATTTTATCAAACCAACATGTTTTAGTAGAAAAAGGTCTTGCGGTTTGTCAACCGTTGATCGGAGCCGGTAATATTATTGGTACAGTTACGTTTGCTGACAATTTCCCGGATACTGATGCGGCTTTAGCATTAATAAATGATCCAAATGATGTTTCGACAAATACAATAGAAAATATTGGAACTGTAAACGAAACAAAAAATCTTACAGTAGATGATTTACGCAAAAGAGTCATCAAGCGTGGACGCACTACTATACTTACGGAAGGAACAATTGAGTCTATAAACTCAACAGTGTATATAACAGGCAGAGGAGAAGTTAAAGATTGTGTAATAGTAAGAGCTGATGATGCGAAAGTATTTTCTGCTCCTGGAGATTCCGGGTCGCCAGTTATTCTGAAGGATGAGACTAAGCTTGTTGGGTTGCATTTTGCCGGAAATCAAACTCCTGGTGGAATATCAATTTTCTGCACGATAGAAAATATCTTTAAAAATCTAAATGTTAAATTACCATAGAATGGACTGTTGGGATTGGCGGGTTCGAAATTTTGTGGTAAATAGCCGAACCTCAAAAGAACGGAACTCGCTCAATTCCAAACTCAAGAATCTGTCTTGAAAATCGTATAAATTGACTTTTTTACTAACCAGAGATATGAATTTCCGGAAAAAACAGGATTCACTATCCGTATCGAACCACTTTGTAGCAGTTTTTGCTGTGCGCAAGAAAGAAAACGATGCCCTTTCAGAATCAACTTCTACTTCCCCAAACCCGCGAAATACTATTCATAACTTCGCCGCGGCAAGAGCTGCCTTTCGGGCTTGACTATCCGCTTCATGGACGGATTCAAGCGTAAGAGGGGCTGTCCAGTCTTTTTGTAATACGCGCTCCACAATGGAGGCTATCTTTAAAAAATCGATTGTGCCGGAGAGGAACAGAGCGACGGCTTCCTCGTTGGCGGCGTTGTACGCGGCAGGGTATAATGCGCCTGATTGGGCGGCGCTGTAGGCAAGGGGGAGCAGGGGAAATTTTTCCGTATCAGGTTTTTCAAAATGAAGGTCGAGCGAGGAAAAGTCGAGAGCGGCGAAGGAGGTTTTTCCTTTGTCGGGGAAAAAGAGCGCGTCTTGAATGGGCAGGCGCATATCGGGTTTGGAAAGCTGGGCGTATACCGCGCCGTCCGCAAATCGTATCAGGGAATGGACGATGCTCTGGGGATGTACGGTTACCTCCACCCTATTGGACGAAATATCAAAAAGTTTCACCGCCTCTATCACCTCAAGCCCTTTATTCGCCATGCTCGCCGAATCTATGGTGATTTTCGCCCCCATATTCCATGTCGGATGGGCAAGCGCGTCCGCGGGTTTCACATGCTCCAGCTGTTCACGGCTCATGGCGCGAAAAGGACCGCCCGACGCGGTGAGTATAATGGAATCAAGGCGTTCTCTACCATGGGCGCGGAGCAGGTTAAATACAGCGGAATGTTCGGAATCAACCGGAATGACACGGACATTTTTGGTGCGGGCTTTTTCAAGGACGATTTCGCCCGCCATGACAATGGTTTCCTTGTTGGCGAGCGCAATATCCATACCCGCCTCGATTGCGGCGAGCGACGGCTCCAAGCCCGCCGCGCCTGCTATACCGTTGACGGCTATGTCCGCGCCGCACTCGGCTATCGCGGACAAAAGCCCGCCGCTTGCCGCCGTATCGGGCGATCCGTCGCCGGTAAGGACGAGGCGGGCTGAGGGAAACTCTGCGCCCAGCGCGGTAAGCGCTGCTGCATCCGTATGCGCCGATAAAAGTACCGGCTCGAACAAAGGCGACGCGGCGCGTATAACGTCAAGAGCGCTCTTCCCAATGGAACCGGTTGCCCCTAACACAGCAACTTTCTTCAGCTTCTGCATGTTTCCGTTATAATCCTCAAAGAATCAATGATTAAAAAAAAACCAGTAGACCACGTAGAAAACAGGGGCGGCGACGGCTATGGAATCGATGGAATCCAAAACGCCGCCGCGTCCGGGAATGATGAAGCCGGAATCCTTCGCCTTTGCGCTGCGCTTCATCACGGACTCGGTAAGGTCGCCCAAAGAACCTGCGACGCCGGTAACCAAACCCACCAAAATCCCTGAGACCAGTTTCGGAACGTGACCTATACGGCTTTCGAGAATTTCCGGAAAAAAATGCGCCGCGAACAGTCCAACCAGCATTGAGGCGATAAGACCGCCCGTGTAGCCCGCGATGCTCTTATTTGGGCTTGCCGGAATCATGCCTTTGTTATTCTTGCCAAAAAGCATACCGCATGCCCATGCCGCGGAGTCGTTGCTTATGACCATAAGGAGGAACATAAGGATGATAAACGCCGCATTTTCCCAGAATGTCATGCGTATCACCCATGACAAAAAGAATCCTGGATAGAGCAGTACCGCAAACGCCGCGCCTATGTGTTCAAGAGCGTTTTGAAGCAGCTCTTCCTTGCTGAAAACCCTTGAAACAAGAGCCCAGCTCGCGCCAAGAATCATTATCCCAAAGATAATATTCTCGTTTAGGCGGAAACTGGCGAATAAAGTCATAGCGGTGGGAAACAGCGCGCCCAGAACAGCGGCTTCGGGAAAGGTGAGCCACGCGCCTTTTTTCTTGAAAAGCGCCGCCATCTCGACCGCGCCCATGGAACACAAGCCTATGACAACAATATTCATAAGGAGGTGGTTTTTATACGGCGCAAGAACAATAAAGACAACGAGAGGAAGAGCAATACAGAACATCAAGAGGCGCTGAACGGTTTTACTCACATGCGTCTCCGTCTGTGGTTTGCCGTCCTATGCCGCCGTACCTGCGATCCCGTGTGCGGAAATCCGCCAAAGCCGCCGCAAGATCATCTGACGTAAAATCAGGCCACAGTTTTTGGGAAATATAGTATTCGGAATACGCCGCCTCCCACAAAAGGAAGTTGCTTGTGCGGAATTCACCGGCGGTTCTGATGATAAGGTCGGGATCGGGAATGTCGGGATTATCGAGGTTGTCTTGGATAAGGCTCGCGGTGACGCCAGCGCCGGTTATGGTTGGGAGCGCCTTGTTCACAGCGCGGACGATTTCGTCTCTGCCACCATAGTTTAAAGCGAGTATAACCTGCATACCGGAAAAATCCGCCGTTTCCTGCACCACATCGGCAATGTCCCGCGCCACATCGGGCGGCAACCGGGACGGATCGCCTGCGTGCCGCACCCGTATGCGGTTTTCGCGGCAGAAGTCAAACTCGGCTTTCAAGTACTGGCGCACCAAACCCATGATAAAGCCCACCTCAGTCTCCGCGCGCTTCCAGTTTTCGGTAGAAAACACATAAAGGGTGAGAAAATCCACGCCAAGCGCGCTTGCGGCTTTGACAATCTGTTTCGCGGCTTTGAGACCTTCGAGATGCCCCTGCGTCCGCATAAGCCCCCGCGACTGCGCCCACCTGCCGTTTCCATCCATAATTATCCCGACATGCATTTTTGGGTTGTTTTTCCTTATTTCCGCGTTAGTTTTCCAGAATTTCTTTCTCTTTGTCAGAGAAAACTTTATCGATTTCTTTGATATAATTGTCGGTGAGTTTTTGAAGTTCCTCTATAGCTTTCTTTTCTTCGTCTTCGGTGAGTTCCGAGGCTTTCTGCTGCTTTTTGAGGTCATCGTTGCCGTCCCGTCTGATATTGCGCACCGCCACACGGGACTGCTCGGCGTGATTTTTCGCCACTTTCGCCAGTTCCTTGCGCCGCTCATCAGTGAGGGGCGGAATGGCGATGCGTATCACTTTACCGTCGTTGCTGGGATTAAGCGAAAGCTCGGAAGTGCGTATCGCCTTCTCGATTTCTCCAATAAGCGCCTTGTCCCACGGCGTTATAACCACAAGCCGCGCTTCCGGTACAGCGATGTTCGCTACTTGATTCACCGGCTGTTTGTCGCCGTAGGCGTCCACGCGGATTTTATCAAACAAAGCCGCCGACGCCCGCCCTGTCCGCAGCGCTGCGTATCCGTCTTTGAGCGCGGCAATAGTCTTTTTCATCTTGTCTTCAGCGTGTTGGATCGTTTCGTTCATTTGGTTCCCTTTTTTGGATGAGCAATTGGAGAAGGGAAATTGGAGTATAGCGGGAAATTTTTGTTCGATCTAACACACATCATTGTGTTAGATCGAATTTCAATCCCGCCTTTTTACAAAAACTCCAATCTCTTCATCTCCAATCCCGTTCTTATTCCTGTCCCACCTTGAAGCACACATACTCCACAATGGACACCTTCGACCCGGACTGCTTACCGAAGTTTTCAAGCGCCTGCGCCACCGTGATTTTTTCGTCCTTGATATAGCCCTGATCGAGCATACAGATGGATTTGAGATACTTGCTGAGCTTGCCCTTGAGTATCCCTGTCTTCTGCTGATCGGTTTTTCCGGCAAGGCTCTCGTCCGCGGCAAGCTGATGGCGGAAAACTTCCTCCTGCTCGGCAATGAACGCGGGATCAAGCTTGCTCTGGTCAAGCACATCGGGATTGAACGCCGCGATGTGCATAGCAAGGCTATTGGCGAAAGCTTGCGCGTCCGCGGAGGCAAACACGTCAGACTTATCCGCAGCGATCTTCACCACGATACCGATAGCGCCGTCGCCATGTATATACTGAGTAAGGAATTCATTGTCGGAGGCAGCAAGCCGTTTCAGGCGTTTCAGGCTCATATTTTCGCGGATTTTAGTCGCCAAATCCGTTACCATGGCGGAAAGTTCTTCCGTCGGGGCGTCTATACTCTGATCAATAGCTTTCTCCGCGATGACGTCGCCAAGTTCGATGAATTCCGGATTCCGCGCCACAAAGTCCGTTTCGGACGCGAGTTCCACCAGAACCGCCGCCGAGCCGCCCTGCGGCATCTTTTTTATCTTAATGAAAATCTTGCCCTCGTTGGTCGCCCGCTCGGCGCGTTTTTCAACGGCGGCAAGCCCTTTTTCCTTGAGGAGCTTCTCCGCCGCGGCAAAATCGCCATTTGTCTCGGTCAGAGCTTTCTTGCACTCCATAGGTCCCGCTCCGGTTGTATCCCGAAGCTTTTTTACATCAGCCGCACTGATTACCATTTATATTCTCCTTTGTATAGTGGGGAGATCGGATTTTGTTCGCTAGGGGCGTAAATTAGACCGATCTCCGCCTTCCTACTTCCCTTCTTCGTAGATCTTATCCTCATCCACTGGAAGATCATCTTCTTCAGCCGCGCTCTCGGCGTCGTCGTTTTTTGTAGATACGGCAGCGCCGGATTTATAGGCGTCAATATCGACTTCCGCGTCCTCTTCTTTGAGCGAGGCGTCGGTCAGGATTTCTTCCATATCCTCATCGTCCGCTTCTTCCAATATACGCAAACCCACCTCATTGTCCGTCTCGATAACCGCGTTGGCGATAATCTGGGTGAACAGGGTGATGGCGCGGATCGCGTCGTCGTTACCCGGAATCGGGTAATCTATGCCTTCAGGATCACAGTTCGTGTCCACCACCGCTGCGATGGGGATGCCCATGCGCCGCGCCTCGGCGACCGCGATAGCCTCTTTTTTGGTGTCGATGATGAAAAGAATACCCGGCAGCTCCTTCATTTCTTTGATGCCGCCCAAGTTTTTCTGCAGTTTCTCACGCTCTTTGGTAAGGCGGGCAATTTCTTTCTTGGTGAGGTTCTCGAAAGTGCCGTCAACTTCCATTTTTTCAAGCTTTTTCAGCCGACGCAATGACTCTTTTATTGTCGCAAAATTGGTAAGCATACCGCCAAGCCAGCGATTATTCACATAGTACATGCCGCAGCGTTCGGCTTCCTTCTGAATAGCTTGCTCTGCCTGCTTCTTCGTGCCGACAAACAGCACGGTTTTGCCGCTCTTGATGGTTTTTCTGACCGCTTCATAGGCGTCTTTTATCGCCTGAATGGTCTTCTGCAAATCGATGATGTGGATACCATTGCGCTCGGCGAAGATGTACTTCTTCATGCGCGGGTCCCACCGCTTTACCTGATGTCCGAAATGTACACCGGACTCAAGCAGACTTTTCATGGTAACTACTGCCACAAAATCCTCCTGAATTCTGACTTTTTGTTATGTTTAGACTCTAAAAACAAAAAATCAAACCCTTTCCCTATATCTCGCCGCGAAATGCGCGTCCGCGGCGGAAAATAACCGCCTTAAAAAAGCGGCTGCTGCACGGCGCGCCCCGCGCAATAGAAACCACTATACCATATCACGGAAAAAACGGCAAGCGGAGGATTCCGAACGCCTATCCGCGAAAATGTCAGTTTTTCTTAACTTTCTCGAAATGCGAGAACACCATCGAGAAATTCGCCCGTCCCTGGCTCACGGAGCGAAGACTTGTCATAAAGCCGAACATCTTTGACATAGGTGCGAGCGTTTTCACCTCTTCGCCGGAAGTTTTGGAATCCTGACTCACAACCTGTCCGCGCCGCTGGGTAACAAGGCTCATCACTTCGCCCACAAACTCATGGGGCGTGGAAATATCAACCGCCATAACCGGTTCAAGCAGAATGGGAGAAGCCTCGGCGCAGGCGTCGTTAAAGCATATACTCGCGGCGGCTTCAAAGGCGAATTCCGTGCTGGTAAGCTCGGAGTATTCAAGGGAAACAAGGGCGGCGCCCACGTCGATGCACGGATATCCCAAAGCTATACCCGAACCAAAACAAGTGTTCACCGCCCGTTCCACCGCAGCGACTATAGCGGGCGGCACGTTTTTGGTATTCGCCTCGTTGGTAAACAGGTTGCCAGAACCGCGCGGACGCGGAAACACACGCAGGGTAAGGACAGCGGTGTTTTCCTTGCCTGCGATTACACGGGAGAATTCCTGCTTTTTCTCCACAATCGCGCTCACCGACTCGCGGTACGTTACCTGTGGTTCGCCTACTCGCGCACCCACTTTGAAATCCTCAAGCAGGCGCGTTACCAGCACCTCAATGTGCAGCTCGCCCATGCCGGAAATGATAAGCTGCCCGGTGTCCACATCCTCCCGCATGGTGAAGGTGGGGTCTTCCTTAGATAATAAGGCAAGCGTGTCCTTCAATTTATCCCGTTCGCTCAGGCTTTTAGGCTCTATGGATACGGAAATAACAGGCTCCGGGAAGCGCATACTTTCCAGAATTACCGGGAAGCCCTCGCTCCCTATGGTGTCGCCTGTTTGGGCGAGTTTAAGCCCTATAACGACGCCTATGTCGCCCGCGGAGAGCGGGTCAAGCGGCGTTGATTTGTTGGAGTGCATACGCAGAATACGGTTCGCCCGCTCGCGCTTCTTTTTCCCGATGTTATAAACGGAGTCTCCCGGTTTGATGGAACCCGAATACATACGCACATAGCACAAGCTGCCCGCCTGCTCGTCATGCTGGATTTTAAACACAAGCCCCACCGGAGACGCATCAGGGTTGCAAGGAATGAGTATCTCTTCATTTTTCTTGATGTGGTGCCCTATGACCGGAACGCTCTCATTCGGCGCGGGCAGAAAATCGATTATCGCGTCTATGAGGGGCTGGACGCCCTGATTGCGCCGCGATGCGCCTGTGAACACGGGGAAAAACTCCCGTTTCAGAACAGCGGCGCGTATTTCATCCAGAAGAAGATGCGCATCGATCTCCTCACCGGAAAGATATTTTTCGGTAATGGTTTCAGACATCTGCGAAATCGCGTCTATGAGTTTGTCCCGCCACTCATTCGCCGCCTGCTGCCGTTCCGGCGCTATGGGCGCGTCTTTCATCGTTACGCCCTCATCTTCCTCGTTCCAGCGGATTTCCCGCATGGCAATAAGGTCGATGACTCCTTCAAATGAATTTTCCGCGCCTATGGGGATTTGCAGAGCAGTGGGTTTCGTTCCCAGCTTCGCCTGTATATCGTCAAGGACGCGAGAAAAATTCGCGCCAAGCCTGTCCATTTTGTTGACATAGCCTATGCACGGCACTTTGTAGCGTTCAGCCTGCCGCCAGACGGTTTCGGTCTGAGGTTCAACCCCGCCTACCGCGTCAAAGATAGCAATCGCGCCGTCCAAAACCCGCAAAGCCCGTTCGACTTCAGCGGTAAAATCCACATGACCCGGCGTATCTATGATATTTATCTGATATTTTTCCTTGTTCCGCCCTTTCCAGTACGCAGTTGTCGCACCGCTCTGTATAGTAATGCCCCGCTCCTGTTCCTGTTTCATCCAATCCATGACGGCTTCTCCGTCATCAACTTCGCCTATTTTATGGATTCCGCCCGCGTAATAGAGGATGCGTTCGGTGGTGGTAGTTTTTCCGGCGTCAATATGAGCCATGATGCCGATATTTCGCATTGTTTTAAGGTCTAGTACCATAAGCAGGAATTATACCATAATATTGAATGAAAGTTTGTACTACTTACCATTCTATGGTAGTAAACCCCACAGATACTAATTTCCTTACAGAACGAACCTCGTCAATTCTGTAACACGTACATGTTTCCCCCGACGCTTGCGGCGGGGAGGTTCATTGGATATATATGCTCAATAACACCATACAAGAAAATCGCGGGGCGCTGCCGCCCCGCTTTACGCGCGCCATTACTGACAAGCGCCTATTTTGTCCGTTTATACGCCTTGATTTCCTGACGCAGCCGCGATACCAGCTCGGCGCGCGGCACACGAACCTGCTCCATCGAGTCGCGAAAACGCACCGTTACTGTGCCGTCCTCTTTTGTATCGTAGTCAACGGTTACGCAGAAGGGAGTACCGGCTTCGTCCTGCCGCCGGTAGCGCCGCCCGATAGCCCCGCTCTGATCGTAGTCTGTAGCGAAGTCCTCGCGCAGCTCGGCGCGTATCTCCTGGGCGAGTTCCGCCAAGCCGTCTTTCTTCACCAGCGGCAGCACCGCCGCCGTAATCGGCGCAATGTTTGGGTGAAAGCGCAGAACCGTGCGCCAATCCTCAGCGGAACCTTCGGTTTCACCCGCGTCTTTCGCGGAGACCTTTTCCTCGTCGTAGGCGTCGCACAGCAGCATAAGCAGGGTACGAGTAAGTCCCGCCGAAGTCTCAATGATGAAGGGAATATAGCGTTTATTGCCGTCCTCTTGATCGATGTACTGCAAATCCTTGCCGGAATACTCGGTATGGCGGGTAAGGTCGTATTGGGAACGGTTATGCACGCCCTCAAGCTCCTTCCAGCCCATCGGGAAGAGGTATTCGATGTCGTACGCATCCTTCGCGTAGTGAGCAAGTTCGCCCGGCCCGTGCTGATGCCAGCGCAAATTATCCATTTTTACACCCAGCTTCTCGTAATACGCCCAACGCCGTTTGCGCCATTCGTCAAACCATTGCTCATCCGTTCCGGGCTTCACGAAGTACTGCATCTCCATCTGCTCAAATTCGCAGGTACGGAAGATGAAGTTTTTCGTTACAATCTCATTGCGGAACGCCTTGCCGATCTGCGCTATGCCAAACGGCAGTTTCATCCTGTTTGACTGAATGATATTTTTGTAATTAATATATATTCCTTGAGCGGTTTCCGGGCGCAGGTAAATCACGTTTTTTTCCTCTTCCGTCTCAACAGGTCCTATATTCGTCTTAAACATCAGGTTGAAGGTCCGCACATCGGTCAGCTCACCGCCGCATTCCGGGCATGTTTTAGACTCAATATTCTCGAACGGTATCTGATCCGCCCGAAAACGCGCTTTGCAATTCCTGCAGTCGACCAAAGGGTCGGTGAAGTTCTCCACATGCCCAGAAGCTTCCCATACGCGGGGGTGCATAAGGATAGCCGCGTCAAGACCCACGATCTCATCATGCATCTGGGTCATTTCCTTCCACCAATTCCGTGCTATGCGGTTTTTTAATTCAATACCCAAGGGACCGTAATCCCACGCGCCATTCTGTCCGCCGTATATTTCCGATGATTGAAACACAAAACCGCGCCGTTTGGCGAGGCTGGTGATTTTTTCCATAGTAATAGTATGATCGGTAATCGCTTGATCATTCGCCATTTTTTTACAGTCTCCCTGTCTTGAATGAGATAATTTTTCCTATTATACTTCACTTCAGAGGGAAAAACAAGTAAGGGCGAACAGACATCGCCTGATAAACAAAAAGCTTGAAAAAAGGAAAAAATCATATGAGTGAATTAAACGCTTTGTACCACAGGATTAAAGATCAGATTGATGGGAGGCTTTTGGAGTTCAAGAACCTGTTTGAAAAAGGTTCGGACAATGACTTATACAAGGAAATGTGCTTCTGTATGTGTACCCCGCAGAACAACGCGCAAAAGGCATGGGGCGCAGTATGCTGGCTCTCTTACGCGGGACTGCTTGACACCGGCTCTATCGAGGACATCGCCGCCATACTCCGCACGCAAGGAACGCGCTTTCATCAAAACAAGGCGGAATATATCGTGAAAAACCGCCACGCCTTCTACCCGGGCACAAAGGCGAAAATCTCCCGCATCCTGCGCGAATACACTGTGCCGCAAGCCCGCGACCGCTTCGCAACTATCGTACACGGCTGGGGTTTGAAAGAAGCGTCCCACTTCCTTCGCAACATAGGGTTTGGCAGCCATATCTGCATCCTTGACCGCCACATTCTGCGCCAGCTCTCCCTGAGGGGCGTGATAGACTCGATCACCCTTTCCCCGCGAAATTACCACGAGATAGAACAAGAGATGATCCGCTTCGCCGAACAGGAGGATATCCCCGTAGACGCGCTTGATTTGGTGCTGTGGTATGAAGAAAAAGGCGAACTTTTTAAGTGATTTGATAGTGTTTCAAAACGTATAATGATGAGATGAGGGAATCAAGTCTATGTATTATAATGAGTTTTCCGAGACAGGTTTTCGCTCGTTCGTCTTTATTCGCTTGAGGTTTACTGCCCCGCCATATAGGCGCTTACTGTTTATAAGCCTTTGCAGTTTATGTTAGTAAACCTCATAATCTAATAATTTCCTTACAGAACGAACCTCGTCGCAATATGCAGCGCTTACAAGACGCCATGCCTTTCTGAGTATGGCAGTTCATCATACGTTGTCAAACACCGCCTTATCTCTTACTAATCGACATGAAGTAGTCTCGTAAATCGGAGTTCCGAACTAGGTAATCGGAGTTCGGAACTCGGTGATTGGAGTTCAGAGCATGGAAGTCGGAGTTCGGAACTCGGAAATCGGAGTTGGTGATCGGAGTTCGGAACTCGGTGATTGGAGTTCAGAGCATGGAAGTCGGAGTTCGGAACTCGGAAATCGGAGTTCAGAACAGGGTGATCGGAGTTCAGAACTCGGTGATCGGAGTTCAGAACTCGGTGATCGGAGTTCAGAACAGGGTGATCGGAGTTCGGAACTCGGTGATTGGAGTTCAGAGCATGGAAGTCGGAGTTCGGAACTCGGAAATCG
>QMCE01001627.1_pt1 | contig 12347 bp, 8 predicted proteins | sample 1821851 | NCBI WGS metagenome assembly QMCE01 (sample SAMN09453174, study PRJNA476694) | Termite gut metagenome, whole genome shotgun sequencing project. | isolation source: worker | host: Odontotermes sp. | place: South Africa:Pretoria | collected 2016-01-28 | reverse complement strand
AAGTTCAGGTGGAATGATGATTTTTGGAGTTTTTTTATTGTTATTCATGTATAAATCCTTTTTTACGACAGGCAAACATTGCCTCCTCTTCTATAACGCTCAAAACAGGATTTTGTCCCTGAAAAAATGAAAAAAGTGTGAAAAGTTCACCCAGTGTGAAATTCAAGGAGTACCGTTTTGGGTTTGGCGTGTGGGGTTTGGGGGTAGAGACGAATGCGGGTATGGAGTTCAATTACGAATGACGAATTACGGAATTACGTTTTCGTCGCGTGAGTTGGATTTTTCTTGATGCCCGTGTCACCCCGCACGAGCCTGTCCTCGCGATTATCCTGACTGCGTAAAAACGCGAGGAATACGAGGTCCAAGCTTGTTTGTTCTTCTTTGGATCTCGGATCGCGCTTCGCTTGTCCGAGATGACGAGGGAGGGATTATTCGGGATTGGCGGCATTACATTCCTTCGTCACCCCGCACGAGCCTGTCTCCGTGAAAACGGGGAGGCTCCCTTACGGAGACGCCGCCTTTCCGTAATTGGGACTATTCCGTTCCGGATGTCTTCCGGCCCTGAACCCAAAACCCGATATCCCGGATTTTAAGCCAGATTCTTGAGTTTTCCCCTTTAAAGCCACAGAAAATAATCCTTTTTGCTCTAAAAAAGTGTAAATTTATGTAAAATAGTGATTTATAATGATTCGTTTTGCGAAGCTGCCCGGAGAACAAACATGATTCTCGCTCCGAAAAATAATGCCGTTCCTGTCGCGCCAGCCAAACGCGGTTTTACTCTTATTGAACTTCTTACGGTTGTTACGATTATCGGAATTCTTTCGGCGGCGGGGGTGGTCTCTTTCCGGAATGCCGTTTTGGATAACCGCACCCGCGATGCTGCCGTTAATCTCGCCGCATTTGCCGAACGGGTGGAAGCCAAAGCCCGCCAGTTTAATGCCACGCTTTGCGTTATGGGTACCACAAATGGTTTGGTTGCCCGCAAAGGTACCGTTGATGACGAAGGAGAATGTGTTTCGGCGGATGGTGCCGTTACGGAAGATGCCATCACTTTCGAATCTCCTCTCGCTTTGAGCACAAACTGTTCGGGGGAAGAATCGGACGGCTCGACAAAAGTTTCTGCTTTGGCCGGAGACAATTGGAATAGCGGCGGTGTCGCCGTTCAACCGCGTATCGGACTCAGTGCTTACCGCACGGCCGGGCATTTCACTATCCGGTATGGGAACACTTCCCGTTGTGCGGCGGCAAGTAAATTTGAAAGCGACAACCGCTTTAAAGCTCAATTTTCCCGGGATGGAGGAGACTCATGGGAATCCCTTTAAACACAAAACGAACCCGCGGCGGCTTTGGTATCGTCGAAGTTCTCATTTCCGCCGTGATTCTCGGCTTTCTGCTCGTTGCGCTCCTCAACCTTCAGGGCGGTAACCGTGAAAGTTTGCTCCGCGTGCGCGCCCGTGACGGCGCTGTGGCTGTGGCTCAGGAAACCATCGACTCTCTTTCTGCGCTCGGGCTGGCCTCTCTTTCGAATGCGGCGCTCCTCGGAGAGCCATGCGAAGAAGGTGAGGAATGCCCACCCAAAGATTGTAATGAATCGGCTGGGCTTGTAGTTTGCGAATACCCCAAATCCCGTACCTGGAAAGGTTCGCCGGGGCCGGTTCCTTACGATGTCACTGTGGATTACACTGCCGAAGTGACACTCTCCAACGATACCGATTACCGGTCAAGCGAAGCCTCAAAATTTGCATCGGAAAATCATCTTTATGCCAAACGCTTGGATGTCAAGGTTTCCTGGAAATTCAAACAATCCACACAATCGGTTAGCATGACGGGGGTGGTGAGATGAAAACGCAATTGAGCACGCGCGCCCGGAAAAGCGGATTCACCTTGATTGAACTCATGGTTTATGTGGCGATTCTCGGCATTATCGTAATTGTCGCCGGGCAGGCCTTTGTGGATTCCAGCCGGTTCCGTGTGCGCACCGAAAACATGATCAAATCTTCGGAAGAATCCGCCAGAGTCAGTTCGCTTTTAAAAGAAGACATGGAGCAGATGGGCGCGAAGTCATGGTACGACGAAAGTGAAGGAAAATTCAAAACCGAGTTTACAACGGGTGAATGGAGTCTCGTTTATATGAGCGAAGAAGATACTTCCTCATTTGCGTTTGGTTCGGCTACAGATCCCGGCCGGGGGGGGCAGTTTGATGATATTCGTTTTAATAAGATAAAATACAACGAAGGCGGAGAGGCCGTAGCCGTACAGCAAATACGCTGGTTTGTGGATAACGGCGTGCTTCACCGGACTTGCAGCACACTCAATGGTGCTGGTGCCGATGATTGCGGTGCTAAAAATGCGGCCGCTAAAGAGGTGACTATGGCAGACGGCGTGACTCGCTTTTCATTGGTGCCGTCGCAGCCCGATTCTTCTGCCGGTGCCGTAATCGAAGATGACGAGGAAATTTTATTTCCGAATACAAGTCCTTCCGTACCGTCTTTTCATTTTATCAGCAGGGAAGAAGAAACCGCTTCTCTCGGAGGCAGCAGTAATTTTGAAGCAAAATGGGTCTTTGTGGAAAACAATGAAGAATTAGATTCTTTAACCGCTGTAATATTAAAAGGCTTTAAAACAAATTACAATCCGGAAACTCCGATAGAAAATATTACTACAAGAATCGCCCAAGAGGTATTTTTGGCCGGCGGAGATAAATTTGCTGAAGATAACGATTGGAGCAGTAATTGTAATCCGTTTAATTTCGCTCCCGGGGAAACTTACGCCGTTCGTTTTAAGTTGGGGTTCAATGATGATTTTAATGATTATATGCGGGATTTTCGGCCCGGAGTGGATCACTTGGCGGTGGGGTTCCGCAATCAATCGGACGGCGAACGCAATATCATTCCGGATTTTTTAATTTACCCGCCTCAGGTAGAAGATGACCAGAAAATTCGTTACTTGGAATTTTCCGTGCCGACAGAGATTAATAATGTTTGCTTGTCCGTTACGGCGGCGTTTTATTCTCCGCGGGCACACATGGGTGAAATAGAAATTGAAAATCTCAAAGTGGTACGTAAATTGGATGAACTTTACCGTTTTGATGATGATTTCGATCCGAAAACGCAGAACGAAAAACGGAATGTCAAGGCATTCAAATTATTTTTGGATATTGAAAAACGGGGCGAAGTCGGGCAAAGCGTGCTTGTGATTCCGACACCCAATAACGGTATCGTTGTGCCCGAGGCGGCGGCGACACCCTGACGGAGGCTTTATGTTAAAATGCGGCTTTTTCAAGAATCGAAAAGGGATATCGCTGATTACGGTGTTGCTTTTTATGCTGGTAGCCACCATTGCCGCTACCGCCGTTTATAAGTGGCTCCATTCCACGGGCAAAAGTTCCGCCTCGCGTATGCTTCAAACCGAAGCCGGGCAAGCTTCTCAGGCCGGGCTGGATGCCGTGCGTTCCTGGATGAGTTACCATGCCGCCGATGTGGGTGCCCTTATTAAGCAGTTTGAAGATGATGGGGGAAAAAAGACCATTAATTTGGATGCCATCTTGCGTGCCGATGCTTCTGCCGAGCATAATTTCAGTGTTTACCTCACGGAAGTGGATGTTTCGGTACAGCCTTACCGCTTAAAATTTGTCTCTACCGGTCAGGCGCGCGGTGGTTCCTCTTACTCGCAGGCGGCGATATTTAAAGTAGATGGTTTATACCGGGCTTTTGTGCCTGATGTGGTTTCAACGATAGATTTTGATTATGCGTTATGGGCCGGTTCGGCTGATTATGGCGGCGGAAATGAAGTATCTTCTCTTGTGATTAATGGAAATTGGGATGGGAACCCTCCGACTACCAGCGGGCATTTTGTGGTGACTGGAACGGCAAAGTTAAGCGGTAATAAAGCTCAATTAGGAGAACTTACTTGTATCGGTAATGATTTGCTTTTGGGGAATGATGGTATTTCGTCAAAAAGTGTTTATGTTGGTCGGGATTTGGGTCGTTCAAGTCCTTGGGTCGTGGGTGGGTGTGAATTGCCTGTAAGTGGAACTGTTACTGGAAATGTTTATGTTGAAAGAGATTTATATCATGGAACTCAACCTTTAAGTATTACTAATAATTTGACGGTTAAGCGAGATATTCATTTTAGTTGCGATGGACCTCATCGTTTTTTGGTTGGGGGAAGTTTGGAGTGTAACGGTATTCTGAATTTTATGAATTGGCAACAACCTTTTATTGTCGAAAAAAATGTATGGATTCCAAAAGCGAATGGAGTTACCGGTAGTGGAGCGATGGGACATATTTTAGGAAATGCTACGGATGTAACGGTGGGTGTGAATGGAGCGGTGGCCAATACTAGTGCCGATATTCCTCCGGCCGGTTATTATGCCTACCGTGTTTCGGATGCAGCGAGCGGTGTTCTTTTTACGACTAAAGCAAATAATGTTAATAATTCTCCTTCCGCAAATCCTCCGTTTGAAACGGCGATTTCGGTGAAAAATGATTGTAATGGCCTTTGGGATACACTAGCCACCGATGCTTGTGGTGGTGATGCAAAGTTTTTAGTGGAAGATCAAATTAAGACAGCTCTAAGTGCATTTGAAGCTAAAGCCGCAAATGCGGCTTGCGGTTTGGATAATCCGCTTGATTACAATCAAAATGGAATGGTTGATGTCGTCAATCAATGCTATGATAATTTAGAAAATCAAGAAGATGCTTTATATAACGGATTTCTCGTCCTTAAATTATCTTCTTCGGGAAATAGTGGTGATACGAAACCCTTACAAGGAAAGTTTGTTTTCATATTTGATAATGAACCTGCCGGAAATTTTAAAATACCGCCTATGCAAAGCGGTGGAAGTAATGGTGACATGGCTCTTATTTATCTTAAAGAAGGGAAAACTACCGGTATGATTCAGCCTACAAATTGTAGTGTTGGATTTTATTATAACTACTTCATTTATTCTTTAGCAACAATTTCGGAAATCAACGGTTTCGAAACTCCCAATTGTCCATTAAAGGGAACCGTTTATGTCCCGGTGAAAAAACCGGATGGAACGCAAACTTGCCCTGGTCAAATGAAAATTCAAGGTCGTACTACCCTTCAAAGCAACCAAGATTTGATTAAAGCCCTTGCCAATGCAAAAATTATTTGTGATGCCACCGTTGAAAATTGCGGCGGTTCTTCTTCCGGTTCCGGCGGTTCCGGTTCTTCTTCCGGTGGTACGGGTTCTGCGACTATGGATGCTTATTATATTCCGCTTTCTCCGCGCCTTCGTGTCTCGCTCCAAACGCAATATGCCAGTGAAGAAATTATTGCAGACGCAGATAAAAACAATACGTTGGACCCTTCGGTGATCGTGCTCCCGCGGGTTATTTACCTCCCGCAAAATCCAACGGGAAAGCTCAGCGATTACTATTCGGTGCTCGCTTTAAATGGAGCGGCGAGCAATGCGGGTGCGGTGAACTGTGAGCGCGGAACCAATGGCGGCACGCTCCCGGTATCGGGTAATCTTGTCAGTAATACCAAGGAGCCGTCAACTTACCTTACACCCGATATTTACCATTGTGAATTTGTTCCCACTGCGCAAACATTATCCGAGATCCCTTTCTTTGTTTATGTCGTCAATGATGCTGATCTTCCGCCGAAGGTTGGATTGTATCAAAATGCCCTTCCGGATACTCTAAATGCGGATAATGAATATTGTCAGGATGTCAATATAACATCCGAAGTTGGTGCCAATCCGGTGCAAGTAACTTTCGAAGTTAAAGGTGACAATTATTGGCAAATCGAAACGGTTTCCGGTGTTACTGTCTCCGGTAATAAGTACACTGTTTCTGTTTCCGGAGATTTAACGAAAGCGATAAGTGTTTGCCGGTCTGCCGGTGTGGGTGGGAGTGACGAGGTCTCCATCGAATTCCAGTTACTTCCGCCTGCCACTATTGATGAAGGTTATGTCATTGAGGATCCGCCGAATGATTATCTGAAGTGGAGTTTGACCGGTGATTTTAATATTCAAAGGAAGCCTTTTTCCGAAAAGGAAGATGCTACTACAGAAGAAGAGAATTTCTCTGGTTTTCCGGGTTGTGAAACTTATCTGAATGGTTCGGATTGGTTAGCGCCTTCCGGAGGGGGTTGCTCCTTTACTACTAAAAATGAGAAATGGATATGTACTAATTCTAAATCCAGTGACATTACCATGCAGGAATTGGTTGGGGCTGGTTATGCTCCGCTTCCGGCTTGTTCCGTGTTTGTACAGCCAGGGCTTGTTCAGAATCCAGGCGATGCTTACCTCGCTTACGCCGATATCAAGCTTCACCCTTATACGCTCTCGGTTGTTTCCAATAAAAGCGGTAAAACTGCCCATGTTACCGGAAATGGGCCTCCTTCTGTAGATACCTCATTTGCAACCGATGGTGATGTTCGCACGTTTTACAGGTTGCCTTACATTGTGGAGGTGTCTTACAATAAGTCTCAAGAACGTTTACGTTCGGCATTTTGCACTATTTCGCCGCTAGCCGCGCCAACTTCATGTACTCATCAGGGCGATGGTAAGTTTAATGTTTCCCCCGAAGGGAATACCGAAATTAATTTGAATTTTGTGGATTTGGGCGACTGTTTCCGCGATTTTATCAATGGTTTTACCGGCTGGAACTATTGGAGGGTAGGCAATGAATGTTCCGGCAAGACCTGTGCCCGAATTACATCGGTGGATGCCATAGAAGTGGGGAATAATGAAACAAACAGCCCAGGTTGGGCTCAAATCGGAGCCGGTGAACTCGCTCTTACCGGCTCTTCACTCACTTTGTCGTCTCCGCCTCCCGATTACCGTATTTCTGTGGTTGAACTCAAAACCTATCGCGGTTTGATTGACGGCTATTTGGAAGCCGAAATGAATATGAACTGGAATTACCAGGGGGATATTACTTCGCCGGCTGTTATCTTCCGTTCTAACGGCAATGGCTCAAGCTATTATAGTGTATTTGTTCAGGGTCGGGACAGGCCGGGGCCGGCCGGCCGGGCTTATTCCGTGCAGATTTGCGATATCAGACCGGGACCCAACCCTAACAATTGTAAGGCCATTATTGATTTGAATAGATCGGGTTTCACCAATAATCCGTTCACGCTAGCCGTGGATTTTGAGGATGCCGGGCTTACCGTTACCATTTCACAGGGCGGGTGGAGTGCATCCGGTACGGACACCACCCTCGGTAAAACGGGGAATAATCGTTTTGGTTTCGCTTTCCCCTACGGATCTTTAAATGCGACACTCTTGAATTTCCTGGCTTTGGATTTGAATGGCGGTACCTGTAATGTGGACGGCACCACTCTCCCCGTACCGACTCTTACCTGCCAAACCGGATTGATATTCAATATAGGGGATCGTGTCGCCGCCGGAGATTTGGTTGCTTTCGATGCTAATGGGGCTACTTGTGCTCCTCCGGCTTTTACGAACCCTCCGGGTTTTGCCTTTCCGCTTGCTGCAACAGATGTCGGTACGCGTACTGCGGAAATTTCCGTGGGCAATTGCCGTTATGTCCCCCTCGGCGGTACCGCTATTCCTGTAGATCCTCCGGCAGATGTGAATTGTTCATTTGAAGTGCGCGCCGCCGATGCGTGTGAATTCAGGCAGGAATGGTGCCCCGGTATTGATTGGGGCACGGGGATTAAGTGGGGGGAAGAATTCTCCAAACCGGGAACTAACGGTGAAGCTCGTTGCTATTTTTTAACCAATACCGATATGTATAATAATTGTCGTTGTGACGGGGTATGGGGCGGCGATGATTGCCGGGTAAATTCGGGAGACGGGGGATATTATATATATTACGCGAATAAAGGGGGCGGTGGTCAAACACAGGCTTGTATAGTTCAAGCCAAACCCGACTGCGTTGCTCCGCAACTTGTTCCTACCGCAACTTGTTCCTGGAATCACACTCTCCATTCGGGGGATATTGTTCCTGCGCCGGCAGTGGAATGTTCCGATGGGTCCCAGCCGATGATTACTAAAATTGAAGTAACCCCGCCTTTCTCGGTTGGCGGCGGTAGTTGGCTTGATCCGGGTACTGACGGCACTTGGCTTAGCCCGAGTGTCGATCAATTGGATGACGATGGCCCCTTTACTGCTAGAGTTGAAGTATCCAAATGCGGTACAAAGACTCCCGAAAACGGAGGTATCGGCACATGGATCGACTGCACAGGATCGGTGAAGGTGGTTTCAAGCCCACCGGGTTATGAATTAACGTCATCAAATGCAGATGTCGATCTTCCGGCGGGAAATACGGTTATTTCTATGAATTTGCCTGAAGATTGGCATAACTGGGTTGCTGGAGATTGTACATTTTATTGCTCGGTTGGGACCGATCAAGGGGATATTTCAGGTTCGGTAGATGGTGTTCCTATTAGCGGAAATTATTATATCTCTGTGAAAATACCAATCACAAGTACAATCAACGGTTATCTGCTTCCGATAACTTTAACCTATCCTGCAAGGTGCGGAATTAGCTGGTAAAAACTTCCGGAAAGCATTGAAGACCGCTGACTTTACTTTTTGAATATGATCGGCGAATCTGTGGAAAAACCCGATTTTCAAGATGATTTGTTAAATGAGGCTTGCGAGGATCTTCGGGTGGAAAATGTAGAAGGAACTGTTCTTGACGAGGTAGGGCAAAATATGATAACGGAATATGAAATTCATGATAGAATCCGTGGCGGACTTGAAGAAGGCCGGGCACGAGGTTTTGCTCAAGGTATGGCTGAAGGGATGACCGCAGGTATGACTGTAGGGATCGCAGAAGGGGAAGCGAAAGGAAAGGCTGAAGGGAAAATCGAGGGTCTCGCTGAAGGCCGGGCAGAGGGCGAACTCAAAAAAGCTCGCGAAATGGCAAAAGGGATGCTTGCCAAAAAGTTTGATATTTCCGTAATTGCCGAAATTTCCGGGCTTTCCGAAGAGGAAATTCTCGCATTGAAATGACTGTATGCTGTTCAAATTGGATTCACATACTTAAAATTAACAAATGCATAAAATAAATATAGGTTGTGGATATTAATTGATATATGAATATTCTCGGACTTGATTTCGGCGAGCGGCGCGTAGGCGTGGCATTCGGAGATTCGGAAATGCGGATGGCGTTTCCGCGGGAGACGATTGACTGCAAAGTTCGGGATTTGTGGCTTCGGCTGGAACAGCTCGTAAAAGAGAACCGTATCGGAGCTTTTGTGGTGGGAATGCCTTACCACCCGGACGGCCGTGAAGACGGAAAAAATAAAGTGGTGGAAGTTTTTATCGGGGAACTTTCGGAACGTTTTCCGGAACTTCAGGTTTTCACGCAGGATGAATCTTATTCCTCTGCATCGGCTTTAAAACAGACAAGCTATCTGTCCAAAAAAAAGAAAAAGAATAAAGGTATTATCGACCAAACTGCCGCTGCGATTATTCTTCAGGCATGGTTTGACCGGTAATGGATCTGCGGCCGGTGATATTTCGATTCTTGAGGTGTGGACATTTTATACCGCATTTTGCTATATTTATGCATGAAATATTTTAATCGGAGGTATTGTGAAAAATATTTATTTCTTTTTATTGGCTGTCGTTCTAGGTCTTTTTGCTGGCTGTGATGATAAGGGGAATACTCCTCCGGAAGATCCGGATGTGAAAGTGACCTCTTGCGGTACGGTGGATGAAAACTTGAAATGCGCCGTAGATAAGTTGAAAGCAAGCGAATGGGATGAAGCGGTGGCTTATTATAATGCCGCTTACGATCAGGACAATAACGATGCGCGGGCCATTATTTATTCTACGTTTGCAAACCTCGCTAAAATCAGCATTGATCCGAAAGTGGTCTCTCTTTTCAAAGATCATTTGGGGTTTGCGGATTACCCGAATCGTTTGAATGCACTTTTCAGCGATAGTTGGCTCACAAGATATCCGGAAAACATCGCCGATGAATATTACGATGAAAATCTCGGCAGATGGGTATATTGGGAAAGAGCGGATTATAACGATGTGGATCAAGACGGTTATTATTATTACGACTATGAAAATGATGAAGATGTACTGGTTTCCACGAAAGCCGTTTATGACAGCGTTCTGTTTCCGGGCATTAGCACTCCGGATTGGATGAAAGGCGGCAAAGGCTCACTTTATAATGAGGTTCTGTTAAGCGGAAACGTGTTTGGAGCAGATGCTTATACTGTTTCTCTCCTTGCGAACTTACTGGGTAAGAACACAGCGGGTTTTAACACTTTGTTTGACGATGTGATCGATGCCGTGTTCGGTGCCTCTTTTGAATCGGCGGTTTCGCGTTTGAAAAGGCTGGAGAATAGAACCGAAGACCGTATCAGCTTAGACCCTTATTTTATAAAGCAACTGGATCTGGGCGAGTTTTTTGACGAATATGACCAAATCGGTTGGGCCGAAGCGAATGCGGTTTTATCGGCAATGTTTATGGTTAAAGCCACTCTCGAATGGGTCGCCTCTTATGATTGGAATACGAATTTGAACTGGTTGAAGTTTGCCTGGACTCCGAGTTCCGATGATTTTCTGAATCGTTTTAAAGCGGCAAATAAGAGCGATATGCCTTTTAACAATAACTTCCTGAATGCTCGTCCGGGAAAAATGGCCATCGCCAAAGCCGATTATGTGCGGGCGATTCGGGGTTTTCAGGCTTCCTACACTTCCATTGCAAACAGTCCTCTCTATCCGCCGGTCGTAAAAGATGCTTACCAAACGGTGAACGACGGCTTTACGGAAATTTTGAAAGCCATCAATCAGGGCGGCAAGTTTTACATTCCGGAAAATCCGGTGGAAGGGGCCTGGCCTACCTCCAAAACAGGCAGTGTCGTCGCTACGGTTGATTTTGGAAAGTTCTTTGAAGAAGGTCGTTTTTCTCTCTCGAAGATGTTTGAAACCGAAGGCGGAAAACCGGTATTCTATCTTTATGCGGAAAATGGATATGAAAAGCTTACGGTCGATAATTACGTTTCTTTGATTGACCGGAATCCTTTCTCGGATTTGTGTTTGAATGCAAATCTTTCTTATATTGCCGCCGTTCTCGATTTGGGAAATGATTTGTCTGAGTTCGAGTTATTCGATTTGGAATTTGAGGGTGAGGCGGCGAAAGCGATCTTTGAAAAATATTACCCGTAAACTGATCGGCAGTTTCGTACTGCTTACAAGTGCTGCGTTTGCCTCCTCTAAGGCAAGCGCATCTTTTGTTTATGAGTTGGGGGAAATGGTGGAGGCGGAACTTGAAACAAAGGCGTTTCATTTCAATACGAAGATTCTTTTTCAGAATCCGCTTTCTTTTAGCTGGAAATCGACGGATATCCGGAGTGATGGCGGTAAAATAGTTTTACTGACGGCGGGTTTTCCGTTCCGGTTTTCTGCGCTTTCTTTGAAACCTTCTTTTTTATTTGCCGCCGGGAAATGGGAGGAAGGGGAATTTGAATATTTTTACGGAAAACCCGATTTGCCGAGGGTATTGGGAACTTCCCTGAATGCGGATTATGCTTTTCACAAATTCGGAGCGGATTTTTTATCCGGAAATGCGAAACTTTTAAATAATGCGGAAGATGCCGAATTGTTCGATGCGGATTTTTACCTCTATCACGCTTTTTATGAGTTTCATGCCGGAAGTGCATTCAAATTTCGTGCGGGATTTGCCGGGTTTAAAATGGAGGCGCTCGGGGCCCTTACCGCCGGGAATCAGCGTTACTTCCTTTTTCCTTATGCTTATTATGAGGCCTGCGGAACTATGAATGCCAAAGCCGTTTACGGTTTAGCGACCGTTTCTTTGGAATCGGGCTTTTTAAAATACGGCGTTGATTTGGGCGTATTTTATTTGGTCGACGGGAAAATTAAAGGAAATATGCATTATCAATACCGGAAGTTTTTTGGAGATGAAGAGGTTTATGATCGGATTCATCCGGAATTGAAAAACAGCGGTCTTCTTTTTTCCGTATTGAGTATAAAAACTAAGGAAATCAAAATCGGGAAAATGGCGGTGACTTACAGAATTCAGAAACCGCTCGCATACCCTTTCGGGCGTATTTTTCCGAAAGGTGAAAATACAGGTTCTTCGGGCATGAACTCCGTAAAAAAGGCGATTCTCTGGGGTTTATCCACCGGTATCAGCATCGGGTTTTGAAAAAGGCGTTGCATTGCAACGCCTTGAAAGATTAAGACTCTGTTATATCAAAGTGTTGTTAGGGCATGTTCACATAACCGTTCAATACCCATTTTTTGATGGATTCAGCGCATGAATATAGCTCAATCAGGTATATAAAACGTTCCAATTGTGCGCCGCCACCTGGTTCCGCTATGCTTCGTTAAATTTTCTTGAAATACCACCGGTATTCCTGCG
>QMCE01005479.1_pt1 | contig 12351 bp, 13 predicted proteins | sample 1821851 | NCBI WGS metagenome assembly QMCE01 (sample SAMN09453174, study PRJNA476694) | Termite gut metagenome, whole genome shotgun sequencing project. | isolation source: worker | host: Odontotermes sp. | place: South Africa:Pretoria | collected 2016-01-28 | reverse complement strand
TTTATTTATATCGATTTCGAAGGGCGAAGCCCTTCGAAATCGAGAAATGATTATGCTCCGCCGGCATAGCCGGCGGAGCATAATCGTTACTTGACGGGTTGTCGATCACGGAATAGGATAGACCTTCTTCCCATAAGCCGTATTTACAACCTGCGCCGCGCAGAGGTAGATCGCGACGACGCCGCTCGCGAGCAGCAGCCAGCCCGCGATGGGCGAGACGGTTTTCGCCATTACGCCGAGATCGGTAAGCGCGATGATCGGCAGCGCGAGATCGAGCAGAATGACGACGACGGACAGCAGGCTGAATTTTACAAAGAACGCGGGCGTCCAAAGCCAGGTGACGACCGTCAGGACGCACCAGGCATAGCCGTCGATGCGCGCGTCGAGAGGCGCACCCGCCGCGATCGCCTGATATTTCAGCAGCATCTCCAGGCCGCTGACGAGCATGAAGAACGCGCAGAAGAAGAGAAACGTGTTGCCGCCCGCGTGGTTGCCGCTCTTGAGGTCGAGCAGCGCGACGACGAGCTGAATTACAAACCCGCCGAGGAGCCAGCAGCCGAGCAGCGGCATCGCAGAGGGCTGGACGCCGCCCGTGAGCAGCGCGAAGAAGCAGGCGCACGCTACCGCCAGCGCGACGAGGCCGGCGGACGTCGGATTTGCCCACTCTTTGGGCGAGGGCATGGGCTTTGGCTCTTGCTTGGCCGCGCTCGCCGCGGTCTTGGATTGATCTTGCATGTCATTTCCTCCAAAGTAAAATAAAAACGCGCCCGCCGCTTTCGGAGCGATTGGCGCGATTTCTTCAAGCTGGCCTTCCGGCGTTAACTCGCTCGCGCAACCGCTCCGGCGCTAATAATAAACAACCCAAAAAACGGCGCGAGAGCGTCGAGGCTAAGGCGGTTTACGCTTAGGGGAGCTTTTTGCAAGGCGAGCCTCCAAAAGTATGATAGTCGGTAGTGTAACCGAGAGAGGCTGCTTTTGTCAAGCGGAAATAATTGAATTAATCGGAGGCTTTGCCGTCGTCGCCCGCATCCATGCTTTTGAGCGCGTACGCGCAGCACTGTATGACGACCTGATTGAAAGAAACGTCCTTCTCCTTCGCGATGTCTTCGAGGGAGCGGATCATTTCGAGCGGCATCCGAACCGTTTTATTCATATACTGCGGTTTATGTACTTCAAACATATCAATATATTACTTAATCAAAAATTTGACTTCCATATTCAATATCATACGTAATATTATAGCATAATATGCGATTACTATTATATTGAAAATTTAGTTGATATATGTAATGCGCAGCGCTATACTGATGTTGAGGTGAGGCGTATGATTGACTATGACGCAATGTACAGCCGCCTGTTCCGGGGCGTCACGGAGGCTATTCTTGCCCTGCAAAGGGCGCAGCAGGAGGCGGAAGACATCTACATCGACACGTGCGGCCTCGAAACGGAATGCGATCAGGTCGAACCGGCGGAGGCGAACCGGGTTCGACCATGATCCTAGTACGCACCTTCCAGAATCTATCCGCATGGGGTGAAGCCCCATGCGGATAAATATTTTTGTGTTGCGGGGCTGCGCCCCGCAACACAATTTGGAATATTCGGAATTATTGCGGGCGAACGCCTCGAAAAAGTTCTCGTGCCCCGGAGGGGGCAGCGCGCCTACGCCATCTTTTTCAAAACCCTGCCGAAAAACCTCTCGGTGCCCTCGCCCGCCTTGCGCGTATAGCGATCCATATGTATGAGCGAGCTCGGGTCGCCCCTGACGAGCGTATTCACGCCCTCCGTGCTCGTCATCGTCACGAGGAAGCCGATATCCTGCAGCGCGTCGGACGAGATATCCGAGAACGCGCCGAAGGGATAGGCGAAGGCCGTCGGGCGCTTTCCAGTCAGCTCCTCGAGCTTATCCGAGAGCTTCGTCAGGTCCTTTTCGAGCCGCTCGACATACGCCTCGGCCGATTCCCCGCGCTTGCGCTTCACGCCCTGCGCGCCCGCGAGCCGGTGAAGCGCCCAGGAGTGGCTTTGAAACTCGAAGACGCCCGTTCCGGCGGCCTGCCTGATCTGATCCCACGTGACGTAGGAATAGCGCACGTTTATATCCCCGGTATCGACCGTATCCTGCGAGAATTCGCCCACGACCGCCATCATCGCGCGCATACCGCGCTCCTTCAGCAGCGGCTCGGCGTAATGGAGGTTGTTGTAAAATCCGTCGTCAAACGTCAGCAGCACGGGCTTTTCCGGCAGCTTCGCGCCGTCATGGACGTACGCGATTAGCTCGTCGATCGTAACCGTGGAGAAGCCGTTGCTTACAAGAAAATCCAGGTCCTGCCGCAGGCCGTCCGGCGTGATATAGATATCCCCGCTGGCGACCTTCCGCTCCAGCACGAAATGATACATGACGATGGGCAGCTGTACCGACGCGCGCGCGTCCAAATCGGCCGCCGCCTCTTCGGGCGCGGCGTTGAACGCGGGCGTGTTCTGTACCTCGCGCATCGCGTAGACGCGGCTGAATTCATCCGTGGCCTCGTCGCGGACGGAGGCGCTGCGGTTTTGGTTCAGCAGGCGGGTCAGGGCGAATGTGTCGATCCAGATGCCCTCGCCTTGCCCTTCCTTGCCGAAGAAGACCTGTAAGCCGAAATGCAGATGCTCCTTCCCCGCGTTGCCGGTATTATCCAGCGTGGTATAGCCCGTTTTGCCCATGTAGCCGATGATGTCCCCGGCTAAGACGGGGCTTCCCTCCATCAGCGACGTATGGTACGGGTGCTTTTTGCGCAGATGCGAGTAGAAGTAGACGCGCTTGCGGTCCAGGCTGCGGAGCTTGACGATCCAGCCGTCGTACTTGCTCCAGCCCAGCTCCTCTACGACGCCGGATTCCACGGCGGCGATGGGCGTGCCCTCGTCGCCGAACAGGTCGTGCCCCTGATGCCAGTGCTGGTCGCCGTACAGGCGCGAAACGCCGAAATCGTCGCCGTCGGCATAGATATAGTTCCCGGCGATCGGCGAAAACGCCTTTAAGCCGTAGCGCTTCGTCCAGGCGAGTTCGCCGTTTGCGTCCGGCTGCCGCACCTCGTATTCGCCGACGTATCCCCCCAAGACCCCCGCATACGCCCCGCGGTAATAAGCGTAGTCCGCAAGCCCCGCCGCGAGGCTTTGCATCCGTTTGCCCGACTGGAGCGCGGCGGCGAGTTCGTCCAGCTGCGCGTTTTCATACTTGCTGAAGTCGTTGCCGTTCTTCGCGGCGACGTACGCCAGAAGCTCGATCCAGCTCATAGGCGTCATCTTTTTCTCGTTATGCGATTGAATGTCGAGCGCGAGCGCCTTCCGCAGCGCGGCCAGCGAGGGGTTGAAATTGAGGCGGGCGACGACGAGCCGTTCGTCTCCGTCCTCGTCCGATTCCATAAAATAGGACGCGCACCCGGCCAGGAGCGTCAGCGCGATTATCAGCGCGGCGGCGCGAAGCAGCTTAGACAAATCTATCACCCTTTTTTCTCGAATCACACCATCTATATGCGCTTATTAGGGCGAATATTTTGCGTTTCGCGTTTTTCGCATTTTTTGACAAGCAGGGAGAAACAATATGGAGGAATAGCGCCCACTGTAGGGCGCGACGCCCCCGGCGCGCCGTGAATCCAACGGCTCAAAATGTAGGGGCGGCCTGCGGCCGTCCGTGAAAAGCGAAACGGCCGGGATGATTTACGGACGGCCAAAGGCCGCCCCTACAGGAGGCCCAATCGTATGCCCGCCTGGTTAATCGCCGCCATAGCCCTTGCGATAATCCTCGCCGCTGCGCTGCTGCTGCCGGCGCGCGTGAGGCTGCGGGCGGAGCTGCACGGCGCTTATACGCGCGGAGAGGCGCGCGTAGGGCTAGTATTCGGGATATTGGGCGTCAAGCTGTGCTTTTCCGCATACAAGAACGCTGCGGGGCGTTTGGAGGCGCGCGTATGGCGCAAGGGCCATGCCGAAAAGATACGCACCCTCCCGCTGCCGAACGAGCTGCCGGGCGTCATATACAAAGAAATAGCGAAGAAAATCGGCGAGGGTAAAGAAAAAGGCGAAAACAAAGAAAAGCGCGGCAAGAAGGGCGGATTCCTGTCGCGCTGGCTCCGCGCGTTAATCAGGAGCGCGCGCGTCAAAACGCTGAAACTATCGGGGACGCTGGGCACGGGGAACGCCGCCGCGACCGCCCTTTTGACGGGCACGGTTTCGGGCGCCTTGCAGGCGCTCCTGGCGCCGGTTTTGAAGAGTCCGCCGCCCGTTTCGATCGCGCCGGACTATACGCATGAGGGGCTGAACCTGGAATTGGAATGCATAGCGGATGTGCGCCCGGGAAAAAGTACCTTTGAATCGATACGGATATGAAGGCAGGTGTATTTTATTGTCACATCCCATAGAGAACATCATGAAGACCACTATGGAGGAGCTAAAGCGCATGGTGGACGTAAACACGATCATCGGCGAGCCGCTCCTCAGCGGGGACGGCACGATGATCATGCCCGTTTCGCGCGTATCGCTGGGCTTCGTCTCCGGCGGCGGCGAATACGGCGAGGGCGCGAGCATACTGCGTAAGAACGACGCCGTCGAGGTCGTGGACGACGTAAAGCACCCCTTCGCGGGCGTTTCCACGGCGGGGATGTCCCTTACGCCCATCGCGTTCCTCGTCGTCAATAATTCGAGCGTGAGGGTGCTGCCCGCCAAGAGCGAATGCACGATGGACCGCGTATTCGAGCTGGTGCCCAACGTTATTTCGCAGATAAACGACATCTGCCAGAAGAAGGACGATAAGGATGGCCATGAGCCGCTTAAATAAAATACTATTAATTTTATTGATATTTATCGCCATACCCACCGCAGCGAACGCGCTGGCCGCAGCCGAAACGCCCATTGAAATTTCGGTTACAGCCAAGCCGAAGATCGACGCGGCGGGCGCGGTGCTGATGGAGGCGTCCACGGGGCGCGTGCTAATGAGCATCAACCCGGATCAGCGGCTGCCGATGGCGAGCACGACGAAGATCATGACGGCGCTGGTCGCCGTCGAGCGCGGGAACCTTTCGGACGTCGTCACGGCCTCGCCGCTGGCGGCGAGCATCACGGGCTCGAGCATACACCTGAAGGCGGGGGAGAGGATCACGCTGGAGGACCTGCTCTACGGACTCATGCTCGCTTCCGGCAACGACGCCGCCGTCGCCATCGCAGAGCATATCGGCGGCTCCGTGGAGGGCTTCGCGGAGCTTATGAACGCGCGCGCGCAGTCGATCGGCGCGAAGAACACGCATTTCGTCACGCCCAACGGCCTCCATAACGACGCGCATTACACTACGGCGCGCGACCTGGGGCTTATAACGCGCGAGGCGCTGAGAAACGCGAAGTTCGCGGAGCTCGTCTCTACGCAATACCATTCGTCGGTCGGGGAGGGGGACGGGCGGAACCGCTCGCTGAAGAACAACAATAAGATCATCTTTCAGTTCGACGGCGGCAACGGCGTTAAAACCGGCTATACGAAGCTGGCCGGCCGCTGCCTCGTATCGGCGGCGAAGCGCGGGGATATGCAGCTGATCGGCGTCGTTTTAAACTGCGGCGGCATGTTCCCCGAGAGCATGGCGATGCTGGAATACGGCTTCTCCGCCGCATCTATGCAGACGCTCATAAAGAAGGGCGAGCTCATCGCGGAGATAGCGCTGGGCGGCGGCGTTGAAAAAAGCTTGGAGCTTCGCGCTTCACGTGATATTATGGTACCGTTGCTAAGCGGGGAGCTGGATCAAGTCGAAAAGAGGCTCGAATGCCCGAACGTGCTCGAAACGCCCGTGCAAAAGGGTACGAGGATCGCTACGCTTACGTATTCGCTCGAAGGGAAGACGCTAGCGCGGTTCGAATTCACCGCGCCGAAGGATCTGTATCGGGCGGATATGCCGTACTATCTGGATAAGATAATCGGGCAGTGGACTAGATAGGAATTAGGAACTAGGAATTAGTATTTGATGCGTCTATGCAAATACCTGGCGCACTGCGGCGCGGCGTCGCGCAGGGGCGCGGACGCGCTCATATTCGCCGGGCGCGTAACGATCAACGGCGAGACGGTTTTGGAGCCGGGGCGCGATGTAGCCCCGGGCGACGCCGTTTCATTGGACGGCAAGGCGCTCTCGCTCGAAAGCGAGAAGGTCGTCTACGCGTTTCATAAGCCCGCGGGCGTTATATGCTCGAGCGCCGACCCCGAGGGGCGCAAGCGCGTCGCCGACTTTTTTGAGGATGTGCCCTACCGCCTGTATACCGTGGGGCGGCTGGACTACGACTCCGAGGGGCTTATACTCGTTACAAACGACGGCGAGCTGGCCAATCTATTGACGCACCCGCGCCACGGCGTCGAAAAGGAATATTTCGCCGTATGTGAGGGGCGCGTAAGCGAGGCGGACCGCCGCAGGCTCGCGAGCGGCGTACAGCTCGAGGACGGGCCGAGCGCGCCCGCGCTGGTTACTATTCTCAACGCGAACGCGCACTCGACGGAGCTCTCCGTCGTTTTGCGCGAAGGGCGCAACAGGCAGGTGCGGCGCATGATGGAGGCGGTGGGGCATCCCGTTAAGAAGCTGTAGGCGGCTTAACGCTATCCGGCCTCGCGCGCGGCGAACGCAGGCTGCTGACTGAGGACGAAATCAGGGAATTTATGGGCGAAGCTGATACGCAAAGCCTGTAGGGGCGAACTGAGTTCGCCCGCCGTTTACCTGTAGGGATACGATATATCGTGTCCGTAATTTCGGGTCAGCCATATACAATAATTTTACACGTTCGGTTTCGCATAAAAGAGGGAAAGCGGATATCCGTGTAGAATAGGCAAATAACGCGTAGGTCGGCTTTGTGACCGCGCGTCGGCTCCGGGTATTTTCCAGGCATTTGTAAGTAAAACGCGCGCCCCGGCGGGGGCCTTGCCCCGATTGGGTTCGCGCGTTTACGATAGATTTTGAAAGGTGGTTAGAGGACTTTGCTATTCGAAGGTGTGGATTTAAATGCCAAATATGTCGATATCGGCATAGCGGTCCCCCAAGGGTTGATGACTACGGTCTTGGGAATGGTCGTAGTGTTTCTCGCGCTGACTGCGCTGATCCTGCTCACATGGCTGATGTCAAAGGCGATTCGCGCCGCAATCGGCAAGAAGGGGCCTGCTGCGCCCGCGCCCGCGCCCGCCGTGGCCGCGGCAGGAGTACAGGGCGCCGCGTTCGCGAACCGGGGCGAGGCTGTCGCCGCGATTTCCGCCGCGATTGCCGCTACGCTGGGGAAGACCAGCGGAGGGTTCAGGATCCATTCCATCACGCGTACGGGCGAGAGCAATCGGGGCGAAACCGTCGCCGCGATTTCCGCCGCGATAGCGGAGCACATGGGCAAGACCGAGGGCGGGCTTCGAATCCATTCGATCACGAAGGTGTGAGTGGATACGGGGCCTATTTTTACGGTTTAAACAAGTAAAACTATTTTAATTTAGAAATCATATTTTGGGAGGAACGATCCATGCGTAAATTCAGAGTCAATGTCAACGGTACCAGCTACGACGTCGCCGTCGAAGAGCTTTCGGGCGCAGCGCCCGCCGCCGCCCCGGTAGCGGCAGCTCCCGCGCCCGTCGCCGCTCCCGCTCCCGCGCCTGTCGCGGCGGCGCCCGCAGCGCCCGCCGGAGCCGGCGAGCAGGTAACCGCGCCGATGCCCGGCACGATCCTCGGCGTAAACGTAGCCGTGGGCGACGCCGTTAAGAGCGGCCAAGTGCTCATGGTGCTCGAAGCGATGAAGATGGAAAACGAGATCATGTCGCCGCGCGACGGCCGCGTGGTTTCGGTTGCCATTGCAAAGGGAAGCGCAGTAAATACGGGTGACGTGCTTGCGGTAATCGGCTAAGCCGTTTTCCACTAAATAAAGGAAGTGGCTTATGGAAATATTCTCTAATTTTATCGCGGAGAGCGGATTCGCGGCGCTGTTTGTGGGCGACGGATGGAAATACGCCATCATGCTCGCCGTTGCCTGCGTACTGCTGTATCTGGCGATCGTAAAGCAATTCGAGCCGCTGCTGCTGGTTCCGATCGCTTTCGGTATGCTGCTGGCGAATTTGCCGCTTACGGGAATAACCGCTGATCCCGTAGTGAATGCCGACGGCTCGCTAAATCAGCCCGGCGGCCTCTTATACTACCTATATCAGGGCGTAAAGCTCGGCATCTATCCGCCGCTGATCTTCATGGGCGTCGGCGCGATGACGGACTTCGGCCCGCTGATCGCGAACCCGAAGAGCCTGCTATTGGGCGCGGCGGCGCAGCTGGGCATCTTCATTACCTTCATGGGCGCGCTGCTGCTCGGCTTTTCCCCGAGAGAAGCGGGTTCCATCGGCATCATCGGCGGGGCGGACGGCCCGACGGCCATCTACCTCACGACGCGCCTCGCGCCGCATCTTCTCGGCCCGATAGCCATCGCGGCGTACTCCTATATGGCGCTGGTGCCCGTCATCCAGCCTCCGATCATGAAGCTGCTGACGACGAAGAAGGAGCGCGTGATCGTCATGGAGCAGCTCCGCCCGGTTTCAAAGACCGAGCGCGTGATATTCCCCATCATGGTCACGATCTTCTGCTCGCTGCTCCTGCCCTCGGCCGCGCCGCTTATCGGTATGCTGATGCTGGGCAACCTCTTCCGCGAAGCGCTGGTCGTAGACCGCCTCAATAAGACCGCGCAGAACGAGCTGATCAACATCGTCACGATCTTCTTGGGCGTTACCGTCGGAGCGACGGCGAAAGCCGACGTTTTCCTCGACCCGGATACGCTCTACATCATCGTGCTGGGCGTTATCGCCTTCAGCTTCGGCACGGCGGGCGGCTTGTTGCTGGGCAAGCTCATGAATAAGATATCCGGCGGCAAGATCAACCCGCTCATCGGCTCCGCCGGCGTTTCCGCCGTCCCGATGGCCGCGCGCGTTTCGCAGGTCGTCGGCCAAAAGGAAAACCCGAGGAATTTCCTGCTCATGCACGCTATGGGCCCGAACGTCGCAGGCGTTATCGGCTCCGCTATCGCCGCGGGCGTGTTCCTGACGCTGTTCGGTTAATGGGTACGTGATGATTATTGTAGGGGCGGCCTTTGGCCGTCCGCAGAATCCTAGAATCGCTAAGTATGTCACGGACGGCCAAAGGCCGCCCCTACATGAATTAGGTTAAAGAACAACATAAGTCCTATTAGTTGGGAGAGAGATTATGCCGAAAGTAAAGATAACCGATACGATACTGCGCGACGCGCACCAGTCCCAGGCCGCGACGCGTATGCGCCTGGAGGATATGCTGCCCGCCTGCGATTTGCTCGACAAGGTTGGCTACCATTCGATGGAGGTCTGGGGCGGCGCGACGTTCGACTCCTGCCTGCGCTTCCTGAACGAAGACCCGTGGGAGCGGCTGCGCGCTTTGCGCAAGGCTTTGCCGAACACCAAGCTCCAAATGCTCCTGCGCGGGCAGAACATCCTGGGCTACAAGCACTACGCCGACGACGTCGTCGATCTTTTCGTGAAAAAGGCGATTGAAAACGGCATCGACATCATCCGCATCTTCGACGCCCTGAACGACACGCGCAACATGCAGGCCGCCATCAAAGCGACGAAGAAATACGGCGGCGTCTGCGAGGCCGCGATGAGCTATACGCTCAGCCCCGTGCACACCGAGGACTATTTCGTAAACCTCGCTAAGGAGCTTGAGGAGATGGGCGCGGATATCATCTGCATCAAGGACATGGCGAACCTGCTCCTGCCCTATCAGGCGTATTCCCTCATCAAGCGCCTGAAGGCCGGGACGAAGCTGCCCATCCACCTGCATACGCACAACACCTCCGGCACGGGCGACATGACGCTGCTGAAGGCCATCGAAGCGGGCGTGGATATCGTGGATACCGCCCTCTCCCCGCTGGGCAACGGCACGAGCCAGCCCGCGACGGAGCCGCTGGTCGCGACCTTGAAGGGCACGGAATACGACACGGGCTTCGATCTGAACCTGCTCTCCGACGCCGCGCTGCATTTCACCCAGGTCGCCGATAAGCTCAAGGCCGAGGGCATTCTGGATCCGAAGGTGCTCAACGTGGACATCAACACGCTGCTGTATCAGGTGCCGGGCGGTATGCTCTCAAACCTGATTTCGCAGCTCAAACAGCAAAACGCGGGTCACCGCCTCCTGGAGGTGCTCCAAGAGATTCCCACCGTCCGCGAGGACTCCGGCTATCCGCCGCTCGTAACGCCTACGAGCCAGATCGTCGGCACGCAGGCCGTGCTCAACGTCATGTCCGGCGAGCGCTACAAGATGGCCTCCAAGGAGTTCAAGGCGCTCATGCGCGGCGAATACGGCCGCCTGCCCGCGCCCGTAAACGAGGACGTGCGCAAGAAGGTAATCGGCGACGCGAAGGTCATCGACCACCGCCCCGCCGACGATATCCCCCCCGAGCTCGACAAGTACCGCGAGGAGATCAAGGACTACATCGAGCAGGAGGAGGACGTACTCTCCTACGCGCTGTTCCCGCAGGTCGCGCTCGCGTTCTTCGAGAAGCGCAAGGCCGCCAAGAGCGCGCCCGCCGCGGCTGTGGCTCCGGCCGCGCCGGTGGCAGCGCCTGCTGCTCCTGCCGCCGCTCCCGCGCCTGCTGCGGCTCCCGCGCCCGAGGGCGTGATTGAGCTTTATGTTGAGGATTTAAGTATCTAATAATAATTTTCAAGATAGCACTTGGGGCGTCGCGCTAAAGCAGCGCCAGCGAGGAAAAAATCGAGCCAAGACGCAAGTCGAGGCTCGATTTTAATAGTAAAATAGATGTGTGAAAACCAAATACTGTGAGAACGGAATACAGAAAGCCGCAGAGAAATGCAAGTGGTAATGCCGTAGCCTTTTCTTGTGCGACAGCCCCCTACGGCTTCTACAAGCTTAATTCTACTTTCCCAAGCAAAACCGCTCGAAAATCCGGCTTATGACATCCTCGTCCACCGTCGCGCCCGTGAGCTTGCCGACCTCGTGCAGCGCCTCGCGCACGCTCTCGGCGGCGCATTCGTGCGCCAGGCCGCTCTTAAGCGCGTCGATTGCTTCGTTCAGCGCGGCGCTTGCGGCCCTAAGCGCATTGGCGGCGCGCTCCGTCGCGATGGCGGGGGTGTCCGATTCCAGCGCGGGTATGCGCTCGACAATCGCGTCCGTGAGGGCTTGCAGCCCCTCGCCAGTCTTCGCGCTGACGGAGAGGGTGCTCGTAGGGCGCGACGCCCCCGGCGCGCCGTGATCCCAAACGTTCGTAGGGGCGGCCTTTGGCCGACCGTGAGAATCACATTGATATTTGGGAGTCACGGACGGCCCGAGGCCGCCCCTACACTGAAATGCCAAATCCGCCTTCGTACATACAACGATGCGCGGGAACTTGGCCGTTTCTTCGATTAGCGCCTCTGCCTCGGGGCGAAGAGGCTCAGCGCCGTCGATTAACACCAGCAGCAGATCGTGCTCCGCCATCGCCGCGCGCGCGCGCGAAACGCCCTGTTCCTCGGCGTCGCTCTGTGCGCCGCGTATGCCCGCCGTATCCGTCAAGACGACCTTCGCGCCCGAGAGTATTAGGCTCTCTTCGATCGTGTCGCGCGTCGTGCCCGGCTCGTCCGAGACTATCGCGCGTGAAAACCCCAGCAGCGCGTTCAGCAGCGAGCTCTTGCCCGCGTTCGGCAGCCCCACGAGCGCGACCTTAAACCCCTCGCGCAGCACGCGCCCGCGCGCCCGCGTCGCGAGCAGCGCCTCGATTTCATCGCGCGCTTGCGTCAATTCCGGGATAAGCCGCCCGTTCGCGTCCTCGCCCAGCTCGTCTGGGAAGTCCAGCGCCGCCTCGACGCCCGCCAGCGCGTCTATGAGCGCGTTCTGAATCTTTGCGATCTCCTCTGACAGCGCGCCGCGCATTCGGATAAGCGCCTCGCGCGCCGCCGCCTGCGTGGACGCCGCGATGAGGTCCATCACGGCTTCCGCCTGCGTCAAGTCCAGCTTGCCGTTCAGAAACGCGCGCTTGGTAAATTCCCCCGGCTCCGCCAGCCGCGCACTACCCACCGCAAGCGCCCGCAGCGCCGCCTGCATGATCGCGCTCGAGCCGTGCAGGTGCAGCTCCGCCATGTCCTCGCCCGTATACGAGCGAGGCGCGGGGAAGAAGCACGCCAGCGCGTCGTCCGCGCCGCCGTCGTCCGCGATCAGCTCGCCCCGCACCATCTCCCGCGGCCGCTCAAACGCCGTTTCCGCGCGCGAAAAAACGGCGGAGAGCGCGGTTTTTGCGTCTTCGCCGCTGACGCGGATGATCGAGATAGCCCCGCCGGGCGGGGTGGCGGGGGCGAAAATCGTTTCGTGCATAATATTTTATAATTTG
>QMCE01001624.1_pt1 | contig 12352 bp, 10 predicted proteins | sample 1821851 | NCBI WGS metagenome assembly QMCE01 (sample SAMN09453174, study PRJNA476694) | Termite gut metagenome, whole genome shotgun sequencing project. | isolation source: worker | host: Odontotermes sp. | place: South Africa:Pretoria | collected 2016-01-28 | reverse complement strand
TAAATTTTCTCCCTGTATTTATAAAAATCTTTGCTTATAAAAATGACTTTTAGTACAGAGAGAAATAAAAATGCAGGAACGTAAAACTTTATTACGTCCCTGCATTAGTTTTTCGGCTACTTATCAGCTATTTATTTGTTCGCCGATAACTTCCAAACGCCGTCTTTCTTTACATACTTGCTTGTGTTTGTGCCTTCTTCGCCATTGCCGTAAACAATCTTTGATGAAACGGTTGCGCTTTCGCCGTCTTCGGAGATTTTTTCTTCTGTGATTTCAAAGCTTTTAATCCCTCCTTTGGCTTCGTAAGTTTGCTTTGCTTTTGGTGCAAGAACGGTTACCATTTGCGCTTTTTCTTCTGCCGTAGCTTCTTTATCGCCGGCGAGGTGGTCAACTAACATCTCAACGGCTTTGTCGTAATTGCCCATTTGCATTTGGGTGTAGATTGACTTTTCAATTCCTGCAGGCGTGTTACTGCCGCCACAACTTGCCGCAAAGAGAGCGATTACGGCGACGATTAGAAAACTTGTACATTTTTTCATAGTTCATTAAGTTTTTAGGTTAAACAATAAGTCGCAAATGTAAGGACTAAAATTGGTAAATCAAAACAAACTCGTCGTTTTTATAAATATCGGACGGAAAAATATAGGTGCCCGCATAGAGGGGAATGTTCAGCACGCTTCGTTTGCCAAAGCTGATGTCTGTGCCCGCCTGCTGATAGGCATACCAAACCAGTTCGGAACAGTACATTTCGGTTGTGTCGCTGAGCTGGTAGTTGTGGTCGAACAGGATTTCCTTTTGCAGCAAACGCAATGCCTGCTGTGCCGCTTTTTCGCCTGCGCTGTTATCTTTCAGACGATACACGGCACCGTATTCAGCCCTGTCGCTTCGCCAGAAATCGCCGATGGTTTCGATTTTTATTTTGTCTGCCGTTTCGTTTTTCGCCCGTTCGCCCGGCGTGATATGCACAACCCGAAAAGCCGAATCCTGCCAAACGACAATCCCCACGTGCGAATAAATCCCCAGCGAATCGGCGTGCAGCACTGCCTGCGATTTTGTGCCGATACCTTTGCGAAAAATCACATCGCCCTGCTGAAATGCAATGTTTTCAAAAGAATTTTCCTGCTTTTGCGAGCAGGAAACTAATGATACGGCAAAAATGACGATAATAAAACGAGAAACTTTCATTCTTTCTTAGTATATAATCAGATAAAAAAAGAAAAAAACTCAAAACCGGTACGACCGCAACATCTTATCGAACACATCTGTATTTTGCATAAATCCGCCGAAAATTTCGCTGCCTGTTCCATAACTGAAAATCGGTACAGGCACACCGGTATGCCCTAATGTGCTGAATTTGGCATCAAAAGTCCGTTTGGCAAGATTGCCTTTGGGCAGAGTCAATCCGCCGGTTTCGTGGTCGGCTACCACAATAACGAGTGTACCGGGATTTTTGTCCGCATAATCGAGGGCAATGCCGACAGTCCTGTCAAAATCGAGCACTTCACCCACAAGGTAATTGCTTTGTTTGGTGTGCCCTGCCCAATCTATCTGCGAACCTTCCACCAGCAGGAAGAAGCCGTTGCTGTTTTGGCTCAATAGCTCCAACGCTTTTTTTGTACCGTTTTCGAGTAAATTATTGCGCTTTTCGGCTTTTTCAGGGTGATTGTCGGCAAGCAGCGCAGCCAGTTTCCCCGATTGCACAGCCTGCATATCCTGTTGATTATAAACCACCTGATAGTCTTTTGCACGAAGTTCGTTACTTACATTGCGCCCGTCCCGGCGTTTTTCAAAATCATTGCGACCACCGCCGATAAACACATCAATTCCCGAATTCAGGTAGTCGGCAGCAATTTCCTGCGTCATTTTGCGGCTTGGCTGATGCGCCACAAAAGCTGCCGGCGTAGCGTGTGTTACGCTGCACGACACCACAAGTCCGGTGGACAAGCCGTTGTTTTTCGCAAGCTGCATAATGGAATTGACGGCAGCCGAATCAGGCGAAACGCCTATCATTCCGTTGTTCGTTTTCACGCCACAGGCAAGAGCGGTGCCGCCTGCTGCCGAGTCGGTTATGTAGTCGCTTGCCGAGTAGGTTTTGGAAAAGCCGACTGTGGAAAATCGTTCAAAATTCAGCGGCACGGGGCTGCTTGTCATACCGGCATAGATTTGCGCCACGCCCATTCCGTCGCCGATAAGCAGGATTATGTTTTTTACTTCCTTTTGTTCCTGTGCATAAGCCGAAAAACTGAGAAACAGGCTTATCAGCATTAATTTTACGGTCAATTTGATAGTATTCATTTTGATTTACTTGCAGATAAACAGCCGCAATGATACAACATTTTTTTATAAACACAAAAAAATACATTACATTTGCAATCTAAATTTTTCCTTTTCTCATTATGCAAACTAACCCGCAACTGCAACTCGCTTTTGATTACGTTCAATATACAGGACAGCATATCTTTTTAACCGGAAAAGCCGGCACCGGCAAAACTACTTTTCTGCGCCGGTTGCGCGAAATGTCGCCCAAACGTATGGTGGTAGTTGCGCCTACGGGCGTAGCAGCTATCAATGCCCGTGGGGTAACTATTCATTCATTTTTTCAGCTTCCGCCGGGTGCGCCGCTCGTGGGTGTAGAAAGCATCAAAGCCGACCAAATGCGCTTTAGCAGAGAAAAAATCAATATCATTCGCAGCCTCGACTTGCTGGTTATCGACGAAATCAGTATGGTGCGCGCCGACCTGCTGGACGGAATTGACAGCGTGCTGCGCCGTTTCCGCGACCGCTCGAAGCCTTTCGGTGGCGTGCAGCTGCTGATGATAGGCGACTTGCAACAGCTCTCGCCCGTGGTCAAGGACAACGAATGGGAAATGCTCAAACATCACTACGAAACGGTTTATTTTTTCAGCTGCAAAGCCCTCAGAAAAACCTCTTTTGTAAGTATCGAACTCCTGCACGTGTTCCGTCAGCAGGACGACCATTTTATTTCCATACTCAACAAAGTGCGCGAAAACACCCTCGACAACGAGGCGCTTTCTTGCCTCAACCAGCGATATATCCCCAACTTCAAACCGCAGGACGACGACGGCTACATCACTCTCTGCACACACAACGCACAGGCGCAACACATCAACGATAAGAAACTGCGGGAACTGACCACCAAAGAACGGCGATTTTCGGCATCGGTTACGGGCAATTTCCCCGAATACACTTATCCAACTGACTTTGAACTCGTACTCAAAGAGGGAGCGCAGGTAATGTTCGTTAAAAACGACCCCTCACGCGAGAAGCTTTTTTATAACGGAAAAATCGGAAAAATCGTTGAATTCGACCAGGATATTATCGCCGTGCAATGCCCCGATGAGGACGCGCCGATTTTAGTCAGCCGCCTGCAATGGGACAACGTAAAATATACTCTCAATGCTGAAACAAACGAGATTACCGAAGATGTAGAAGGGTCATTCACGCAGTTTCCGCTCAAACTTGCGTGGGCGATTACCATTCACAAAAGTCAGGGTCTGACCTTCGAGAAAGCCGTAATTGACGCCGAAGCCTCGTTTGCACACGGACAGGTGTATGTGGCTCTCAGCCGCTGCAAAACGCTCGAAGGAATGGTTCTGAGCACGCCACTCAAACCGCACAACATCATCAGCGACCACACCGTGCGCGGTTTTTCGCAGTATGTTGAACAAAACCGCCCCAACCGCGAACAGCTCAACGCCGCCCGCCTTGCCTATCAGCACGAATTGCTGCGCGACCTGTTCAATTTTGCTCATTTCCGCAGCCGTTGCCTGTATCTGCAAAAAATAATCAACGAATATCAAAGCAGTTTTGCACCTTTTATGCGTGATTTGTTCAATGAAATTCACACGCCACTCCGAACGGAAATTATCGAAGTAGCAGAAAAATTTCAAGGACAAATCGGGAGCCTTTTGCTTGTGCAGTCCGACGCGGAACAGAACGCAGCCTTGCAGGAAAGAATTATCAAAGCCGTGCCCTATTTTGTGGAAAAAATGCACGCAATTATTGGTGACACGCTGCGCAAAGCCGATTGGGAAGTGGACAACAAAACCGTTCGCAAACAAACAAACGATGCTCTCGCCCGTTTACAGGACGATTTGCAAATAAAAATCGAAAGCCTGCAATCGTGTACAGATGGTTTTTCGCTTATCGAACTGCAAAAAGCCAAGGCGGTGGCAGCAATTGAAAAAGAAAAAAAGAAAAAAGAAAAGAAAAAAACGCTGATGCCCGAATTGCCTGAGGAAGAGCCGGTGGACGAAAGCGCTCTGCCCAATCGCTCGCTTTTCTACAAGCTGCGCTCGTGGCGCTGGCAAAAAAGCATTGATTTGGACACGCCGGCATACAATATTTTTACGCAAAAATCGCTCTACGATATGGTTACGAACCTGCCCCGCGACCTGAAAGCTCTCAGCACAACCAACGGAATGGGCAACAAGCGTATCAAAATGTATGGCGATGAAATTCTGGAAATAATAGAAAAATACTGCTGGGAAAATAACATCGAAAAACCTGTGCAGGAAGTCGAAATTCCTTTGCCGAAAAACGACACAAAAACAATCAGTTTTAATTTCTTCAAAGACGGGAAAACCATCGACCAGATTGCCGCCGAGCGCGGATTGACTTTTGCCACCGTTCAGGGACATTTAGGTTTTTTTGCTGCGCGGGGTGATTTGGATATTGCTGAGCTGATTGCACCCGAAAAGCTGGAAGAAATTATTAACTATTTCAAGCAAACAGAAGACAAAAATCTTGCGCCTGCTTTCGAGGCACTGGGCGAAAAACACAGTTTTGGCGAATTGCGACTGGTGCGGGATTATTTGGATACAATAAATTAGATTCAAATGAAAAAAAAGAATACAACCCCCAAAAAAGACAGCCGTCTGAAAAAAAAGGAAATCGTTCGCAGAGTGCTTGATGCAATGCACATTGAACCACATAAACCTGTTAATTACAAACAGTTAGCCGCAGCTATTGGCTTAAAGAATACAACTGAACAGCGGCAGTTACTCATTCAAGTATTGGACGAATTGCATTTTGCTGAAACGCTGCAAGAAGTCGAACGCGGGAAATACCGCCTCAATCTGCGTGGCGGACTGGTGGAGGGCGTGATAGACCGGCAGTCCAGTGGCAAAAGCTACCTGTTGCCCGACGACGGTGGAGTGCCCGTTTTCATTGCCGAACGCCGCCTGCGCCACGCAATGAACAAAGACCGTGTGCGTGTGTTCCTATATGCCAAACGTCCGGGCAGCGAGCCGGAAGGCGAAGTGGTGGAAATTCTGAAACGGGCACAGGACACCTTTATCGGCATTTTGCAGGTAACGAAAAATTACGCTTTTTTGCGTGTGGACAATAAAGTTTTGACAAATGATATTTTCATTCCAACCGACCACTTGGGCGGCGGCAAAGACGGACAAAAAGCTCTCGTGAAAATTACCGAATGGCAACCCGACACGCGCAATCCTATCGGCGAAGTGATTGACGTACTCGGCAACGCAGGCGATAACAACACCGAAATGCACGCTATTCTGGCAGAATTCGGGTTGCCGTATAAATATCCAAAAAATGTGGAAGAGGCGGCAGATAAAATCCCCACTGACATTTCAAACGAAGAAATTTCACGAAGAAAAGATATGCGTGGCGTAACCACGTTCACAATTGACCCGCGCGACGCAAAAGATTTCGACGATGCGCTTTCTATCCGCTTGCTCAACGATGGACTGTGGGAGGTAGGCGTGCATATCGCGGACGTAACACACTACGTTCAGCCAGAAGATATTATCGACCGTGAGGCAGAAAAACGCGCAACCTCTGTTTATCTTGTGGACAGAACTGTCCCGATGTTGCCTGAAAGACTAAGCAACGGGCTGTGTTCGCTGCGCCCAAATGAAGACAAACTCTGTTTTTCTGTTCTATTTCAGATTGATGATTTTGCCAATATAAAAAACTACGAAATTTGCCGCACTGTTATCCGAAGCGACCGTCGTTTTACTTATGAAGAGGCACAGCAAATTATCGAAACCGAAGAAGGCGACTATAAAGATGAAGTTCTGAAATTAGACGAACTTGCAAAAATCCTGCGTACCAAACGCTTTGCCAAAGGTGCAATTGCATTCGACCGTGTGGAGGTGCGTTTTGAAATTGACAAAAACGGCAAACCCACAAGCGTATTTTTCAAAGAAGCGAAAGATAGCAACAAGTTGATTGAAGAATTTATGCTGCTTGCCAACCGCACTGTTGCCACGCACATCGGCAAGCCTGCCGGCAGAGGCAAAAAGCCCAAAACTTTTGTCTATCGCATTCACGACCTGCCTAATCCCGACAAGCTGAAAGTGTTTTCGGACTTTATCAAGCGTTTTGGCTATAAACTCAAAACCACCGGCAAGCAGTCGGAAGTGTCCGCTTCAATCAACCATTTGCTTGATGAAGTGCAAGGCAAAAAAGAGCAAAACCTTATCGAAACCATCGCCATACGCTCGATGGCAAAAGCGGTGTACAGCACCACCAACGTAGGGCACTATGGGCTGGCGTTCGATTATTACACGCATTTCACTTCACCCATTCGCCGCTATCCCGATATGATGGTACACCGGCTTTTGGAGCGCTACCTTGCTGGCGGGCGTAGTGTGAACACGGAAGAATATGAGGGAAAATGCGACCACAGTTCCAAAATGGAGCAAATTGCTGCTAATGCCGAACGCGCGTCTATCAAATACAAGCAGGTGGAATTTATGTCCGACAAGCTCGGAATGGTGTTCGACGGCGTGATTTCGGGCGTGCAGGAATGGGGTATTTATGTGGAAATCAACGAAAACAAATGCGAGGGAATGATTCCCATTCGCAATTTGGGTGATGATTATTATACTTTTGATGAAAAAAATTATTGCCTTGTGGGTAAACGTACACACAGGAAATTTCAGCTTGGCGATGCGATAACCGTCAAGGCAGTGAAAGCAAATTTGGAAAAGAAGCAGCTTGATTTTGCTTTAATGTAGATGACTATGGGACTGGCTTTTATTTTTTTATAATCCAAAAATAACCTTTTATATGACAATCTTAGATGAAATTTTAGCCAACAAAAAAAACGAAATTACCACACGCAAACAACTTTTTCCGATAGACAAACTGTGCAAAGAAAAAAACTTTGAACGGCAAACACTTTCGTTGAAACACAAACTGCTCACGTCCGAAAGCGGTATCATTGCCGAATTCAAACGTAAATCGCCGTCCAAAGGCTGGATACACGAACACGCCGACTTGGACAACGTTACCGCAGGTTATTCGGTGGCGGGCGCAAGCGGGATTTCCATTCTCACGGATTTGAAATATTTTGGAGGACACAATGTAGATATTATCGCGGCTCGCCCATTGGTTGATGTGCCCGTCTTGCGCAAGGAGTTTGTGGTGGACGAATATCAAATCTATGAGGCAAAGGCTCTGGGCGCGGATTTAATTCTGTTGATTGCTGCCGCCCTCACGCCGCAGCAAACATTTGATTTCGCAAAAAAAGCTCGCGAACTCTCGCTCGAAGTGTTGCTCGAAGTTCACAACGAAGAAGAACTCGCCCACGCAAATGAATACGTCGATATGCTCGGGGTGAACAACCGCAACCTGAAAACCTTTGAGACTGATGTGCAGATTTCCTTTGATTTGGCAGAAAAAATCCCGACGAATTTTGTCAAAGTGAGCGAAAGCGGTATTTCAGACACCAAAACAGTTATAAAATTACGCAAGGCAGGTTATCGGGGTTTTTTGATGGGTGAAAATTTTATGAAAGAAGAAAATCCGGCTTTGGCTTTGCAAGCGTTTATTGCGGAATTAGCACGGAGATGACACACAGATTTTTACTGATTTTTTTGCGTCATTTGAGTTGTAACTGTTTACCTTTTTTGAGCAAAAAACCGCTTCATCAAATCAACACATTCTTTTTCGAGCACACCACTTGTGAGTTTCGTTTTCGGATGCAGGGCTTGCGGTGCACAGCGTTGATAACCGCGTTTCTCGTCCGCTGCACCAAACACAACACGCGCCACTTGTGCCCACGCCAATGCACCGGCGCACATCACGCAAGGCTCTACGGTAACATATAAGGTGCAATCAGTTAGATATTTCCCGCCGAGTGCGTGAGAGGCTGCGGTAATTGCCTGCATTTCGGCGTGTGCGGTAATGTCGGTCAGATGTTCAGTGTAATTATGTGCTCGAGCAATGATGCGATTTTGGCAAACTACCACCACACCGACGGGCACTTCGTCCATATCGAAAGCCTTTTGCGCTTCCACAAGTGCCTGCTTCATAAAATAAGTATCGTCGCGGGTCATTTTTCGGCAAACCAAGAGTTCAAATCGCTCATCAATTCATAAGCGGTCATATCCACTTTTACAGGCACAACAGACACATAACCCTGTTCGAGTGCCCACTGGTCAGTGTCGTCGTTCATCGGTTCAGCGTTGATAAATTCGCCGGTTAGCCAATAGTAGTTTCTGCCTGTGGGGTCTTGACGTTTGAGAAATTCTTCTGACCAGTAACCTTCGCTCTGACGACATACTTTCAGCCCTTTGACCTGCGTTGTGTGCGGGATATTCACGTTCAAACAGATTTGACGCGGAAGTCCGTTTTGCAGCACTTTTTCTGTGATAAGATTTGCATAACGCATCGCTTCAGCAAAATTAGCGCGCGGGTCGAAACTGCAAAGCGAAAAACCAATGGACGGAATGCCCGCCACACAGCCTTCGAGTGCTGCTCCCATCGTACCCGAATAGAGCACGCTTATCGAAGCATTGGTACCGTGATTAATGCCTGAAACAATTACATCAGGCGTGCGATTAAGAATTTGATTCAGTGCAAGTTTCACACAGTCGGCAGGCGTGCCGGTGCATTGATAAATGGTCAGATTGTTATCTTCCTCAGTTTTTTTCACTCTGATAGGCGTAGCAACGGTCAATGCGCTGGATTGTGCCGAGCGGGGCGAATCGGGTGCCACCACTACTACTTCGCCAAGCGGCAACACGCCAGCGATAAGCGAGCGAATACCTTTGGCGTTGACGCCATCGTCGTTGGTTATCAGTATTAAAGGTTTGTTCATCGTTCAAAATATTTTTCAAGTTAAATAAGAAAAGCCGAGAAAAAACAGCACCTCAACGGGCTTTTTTCCTCGGCAGTTTCGATAAGTGCGGACGAAGGGACTCGAACCCCCACGCCTCTCGGCACCAGATCCTAAGTCTGGCACGGCTACCAATTACGCCACGTCCGCAAAAGAGAGCACAAAGATAAATGTTTTTTTCGATTTTTCAAAATATCATCTAACAATCAGCGGCTGAACTGCAAAAGAACTGTATTATCGCAGGTTTTGGTTTCGCTCAGCCATTGCCTAAACTTCCTCCCAATCCCATTCTTCATCGCTGAAATCATCCTCGTCCGTCAAAGGCTGTTCGCTGTCGAATTCGTCCTCGTTTTCGGAACTTTCGGTTTTGCGAATTTCGAGCGGACGGTGTGTGAGTGTCATTACACGGTTTTCTTCACGGTTGAGTTCTTCCCACAGCATATCTTTCAATTCTGTAATACCTAAGCCCGTAACGGACGAAATAAATACAGTTTTTATGCCTTCGGGCAGTTCCTGTTTCAAAGCAAGCATCAGCTCCTCGTCCAGCATATCGCTTTTGCTGATTGCCAAAATACGCTGCTTATCCAACAAGTCAGGATTAAATTGCGCAAGTTCGTTGAGCAATATTTCATATTCTTTTTTGATGTCGGCAGCATCAGCGGGAATCATAAACAGCAGAATCGCATTGCGCTCAATATGGCGAAGAAAACGCAAACCAAGTCCTCTGCCCTCGTGTGCGCCCTCAATAATGCCCGGAATATCAGCCATACAAAACGAGCGATTGTCCCGATAACTCACAATCCCCAAATTAGGCACCAAAGTTGTGAACGGATAGTTTGCTATTTCGGGTTTGGCTGCCGACACCACCGACAGCAACGTCGATTTTCCTGCGTTTGGAAATCCTACCAGCCCTACATCTGCCAGAACTTTAAGCTCAAGCACTACGGTTTTTTCCTGCATCGGTTCACCCGGCTGGGCATAGCGTGGCGCCTGATTGGTAGCAGTGCGAAAATGCCAGTTACCCAAACCACCGCGACCGCCACGCAGAAGAATAACCTGTTGGTCGTGTTCGGAAATTTCACATAAAAATTCGCCTGTTTCGCCATCGTAGGCAACCGTGCCAATGGGCACTTCGATGATTTTATCCTCGCCGTCCTTGCCAAAACTGCGGCTGCGGGAGCCGCCTTCGCCGTGTCCGGCAAAAATATGGCGGGCATATTTGAGGTGTATCAATGTCCACAAATGCTTGTTGCCACGCAAAATAACGTGTCCGCCCCGCCCGCCGTCTCCGCCGTCGGGTCCGCCTTTTGGGATATATTTCTCCCGATGAAAATGCGTAGAACCTGCGCCACCCTTACCCGAGCGACAGAAGATTTTAACGTAATCTACAAAATTCGATTCTGCCATAAATAATGATTAATTTTGTGGCAAAGATAGCAAAATGTGCTTAAATCATTTTATCTTTGCCTCACAATTTACTGTTAACTCATCTCTATTAGCTATGAAAAAATCTTCATACAGCTGGTTGATACAGCCTAAATTCAATCGTTTTTTGCTGACATCCCTGCTGGGACTTGCTCTTTGGGCAGGAGCTTTTTTATGGCAACTGACAGCCGTTTATCCTGCCTCAGAATCGGCTTTTCCCCAATCATTGCAAAATATTTTACCTGCACAGTCGGCTATTTCCTATGTTTTGGGTTTTCTTTGTGTGCTAACTATTTCATTTATGCTCTTTGAGGTGAACGAAAAATTTTCGTTTATATCCCGACGAAGCACATTGCCGTTTTTCTTTTTTATGCTGCTTGTGAGTACCAATGTGCAATTGCTTGAATTTTCGGTAGCACAGCTCGGGGCAATAATTTTGCTGCTTGCCACCCGAAAACTGCTTGCTATGCAGGGGAAACGAATGCCTGTTGGTGAAGCATACGCTATCGGACTGCTGCTATCGACAGGCGCGGTGTTGAATGCGGAAATGCTGTTTCTGATGCCGTTCTTCTGGCTTGGATTTTGGATTTTCAACAGCCTGAACCTGCGTACTTTTTTGGCTTCACTCATTGGGTTTGTCCTGCTTTTTGCGCTTGTGGCGGCTGTGATGTTTCTAAGCGATAATATGCCTGTATTTATAGCTGCCGTGAAAGAAAACTTCCGTTTTAGCTTTGGGCTGGTGCAGTTAGATATTGTTAGCCTTGTTTACCTGTCCGGACTTTGCGTGTTTGCTCTTTTGGCAATTATCTATGCTGCCAATCATTCGTTCAAAGAAAAAATAAACGTAACGCGCTCGCTGAACGTTATTACTATGCTGTTTATAGCTTGCTCTATGTTGCTTGTGATTAATCCTCTGCAAAAGAATGACCTGTTGATTTGTACTGCCCTTTTTGCCTCAATGCTTTATGCTCATTATTTTTCACTGCACGAGAGCAGACTTGCACAAGTGCTTTTCTGTATACTGACGGCGTGGTGCCTGGGGCATTATTGCGTTGCATTGCTTGGATAAAAGCGTCATTATTTAACGTGAGTCGGGATAAAAAGGAGTGTCAGCCACTTTGAAAATTCTACGCTAAAACTACGCTATAAACTTGTTCAGACAACCTGCACAGTACCAACTGCGGAAAAGCAAGCAGACGACCATTATTATCTCGAACTCACGTTAAACAGACAAATGAAAAAACGCAGGAGGCTTTTCAAATAAGCTCCCTGCGTTTTTTAGGTTGCAAGTCATAACCTGCTTTCGCGTTTTCTTTTTCTTTTTATCCCTGCAAACACACTCAGCATCAACAGCAAAGGTAACATAGCATTGCCGACAGGCATACGGAAGTAAGGCAACAAACCACCTACCGGAGGTCCGTATGTATCAGGCATCACAGCCATAAGATAAGGGTAGGGCACACTTGGGTCTTGTTTCAATACATATAGGTGCACCACACCATATTCATCTGGCATTTGAATATAATCTCCTGGCTTAAACCCACCATCGGTACCAGTCAGTTTCAGCCAAAACCTGCCGTTAGGTCCAGGGGAGGGACCGTACTCGTCAGGACCAAAATCGTCCTCCCACGTATAAGGGTCACTTTGTGTTCCAGTTCCTTTTAAAAAGGCACTGTTAAGTGCTTCGTCCATTGAGCCTAACTCTCCCTGCAGGCTACCATCATCACCTGAGAAAAAACCGCCGCCGAATGCTTCGCCTTCATCGGCAAAAGCACCGCAAACGCCAAACATCACAACTGCAAGGATAATACT
>QMCE01001623.1_pt1 | contig 12354 bp, 10 predicted proteins | sample 1821851 | NCBI WGS metagenome assembly QMCE01 (sample SAMN09453174, study PRJNA476694) | Termite gut metagenome, whole genome shotgun sequencing project. | isolation source: worker | host: Odontotermes sp. | place: South Africa:Pretoria | collected 2016-01-28 | reverse complement strand
CCCACTCGCTGTTCAACCGCACCACCTGGGGGTCGTCTTCCAGGCTGCCGGGTCGGCTATCGGCCACGACGCTTCTCGTCGCCAGCCAGATCAATTCGCCGAAGTCGGCCTGGAAGACCTTCTCCGGATCCGACGGGCTCTGCTCTGGCTGGGGGTACTGAGCGTAGGCCTTGCTGGCACAGGCGTCAGCCGACATCGGTCCAGGATCCCTGTAGTCCCCATAGAGGGCGAGTTGATAGGCCTCGAACTCCTCCGGGCTCAGGGTCTCCTGATAGTCGAGGTTGGGGTCCTCGTCCGGTCCGGCGCCCTCCTCCTCAGCTCGTTCCTCGTAGGTCCCCATGACGCCGTACCCCTCCCGGGCGACCGACTCGCGGTCCTCCGGCAGGTAGGGCACCGGCAAGGACCCGAAGACCTGACTGTAGTCGCTGGTCGTCGAATAGACCTCGGGATCGACCGGGTTCGGCACATACCGGAAGCCCCGCTCGTCCATGCAGGCCGCCACGGCGTTCTCCCGGTTGGTGGACCACTCCACCATCGCCGCCGGATAGGCGGGGTCCGGCTCCGGCCCGCTCATGGAGGTCGCATACCTCGCCAGGGGCGGTGGCGGATCCATCGGGGTGGACAGGCTGGCCCGCGGCGGTTCCCCTGGCCCAACCGTGGCCGACTCTCCCCCGGACTCCGACCCACCGCCGGCCTCGCCCGAGCCCCTGACCTCCCCCGAACCCGGCTGGCCAGCCTCCGGCTGGGGACCAATTAAGACGGTGCACCCCCCGCCCAGAAGAGCCAATCCGATCACGAGTCCGAAGCAGCCCAACCGCCTCACCGGTCTGGTCGTCATCCCTGGCCCCCATCAGTTCGACCAGGCGTCATGGCCTGGTGGGTGGTCCTCAGAAAGGGGACCGGAACCGCCCCGTCCCCTCCAGATTCCCCAACGCTATTGGCCGAATCTGACACTGTCAAGGCTGCTGACTGCGAGCTTGGGCTCAGCCGCCGTAGGGCACCGCCTGGCGGACCCTCTCCTCCCGCTCGGCGGCATGGGGGACCGCCACCTGCCGGATCCGACCCGCCAGATGGGGGCACTTCGGCTCGATCCCGTCGGCGATGGCCATGGCCTCCGCCGGGGAGCGGTTCTGTGACAGCTTGGACTTGGCCTCGACCTGGCCGATCTGGAAATCGACCCCGGCCGAGGCCCGGGCCATCCGAACCAGCCAGTCATGGTCGTAGTCCTCGACGGTGGTCCCGGAGAAGCGCCGCAGCATGTCGTCCCAGGACTGGATGATCCAGTCGGGGTCCCGGTGGATGGTCAGGCGCCCGTAGAGGTGAACCGTCTCGTAGTCCCAGCTCGGCGCCGCGCCGGGCGCCATCCACTCCTGGGAGACGTAGGCGTCCTCGCCCATCAGGATGACCAGGGCCTCCCCCTCCTGTGAGGACTGGGGGTTGACCGCCCCGATGTGGGAGGTCAGGCGGTCTCCCTCGACCAGGGCCCAGGGCAGGAAGGTCGCCACCGGCCGCAGGCTCGATCGGTCGACCGTCACCAGGGTGCCCGTCCTCGCCTCGCTCAGGAAGGCCTGGACATCCTCCTGAGGCATCCGGAAATGGTCAGGAATGTACACGTCGTCTCTCCTCATCGTTCATGGCCGGGCCCCCAGTGAACAAAGCCCGGCTCCCGACCGACCTCGCCGCCCAGCGGCCACCCCTTCGGCGATTGCCCGGCCCGGCGGAGCCTATCAAGCCCGCTCCCGGATGGCGGCGTAGGCCTCGGCCAGGACCGGCTCGGCCACATCTGGCACCACCACCGGATGGCCGATCCCCTCCAAGAGGACCAGGCGCAAGTGCGACCCCCGGGCCTTCTTGTCCAGGCTCATCGCCGCCCGGACCTCCTCCCAGGAGGCCCCGTCATAGGAAATGGGCAGCCCCACCGCCGTCAGGCGCTCCCGGTGGAGGGCCAGGCCACCCCCGTCGAGGAGGCCGAGACGGTGGGCCACCTCGGCGGCGAAGACCATGCCGACGCTGACGGCCGCACCGTGGGCCCAGGTGAAACCCTCCAGCTTCTCGATGGCATGACCCAGGGTGTGTCCATAGTTGAGGGCCGCCCGACCCGCCCGGCCCGGGCCGTCCTCCTCTCGGAAGTCGGTGGAGACCACCTCGGCCTTGACCCGGATCGCCCTGGTCAGGACCTCGGCGAAGATCTCAGTGGTGGTGTCGCCCGCCTCCGCCGGGGAGCGGCCAGTCATCTCCAGAATGGCCGGATCAGCGATGAAGCCGCACTTGATGATCTCCCCCAGCCCGGAGCGGACCTCGGCCGGAGCCAGTCCCGCCAACAGGTCCAGGTCGCAGAGCACGGCCCGAGGCTCGTAGAAGGCCCCGACCAGGTTCTTGCCCTCTGGCAGGTTGACGCCGGTCTTGCCGCCGACGGCGGCGTCGGCCATCGCCAGCACGGTCGTCGGGCAGGCCAGATAGGCCACCCCGCGCAGGAGGGTGGCGGCGACGAAGCCGGCCAGATCGGTGGTGGAACCTCCGCCCAGGCCGACGACGGCATCCGACCGGGTGAAGCCGGCCTGGACCAGGCGCCGCCAGGACCGCTCCAACTGCTGGACCGTCTTGGCCGGTTCCCCGTCCGGCAACTCCACCAGGAGGGGGCCGGGCACCATGGCGGCCAGACGCTCGGCCTGGCGGGTCAGGACCGGCGGATGGAAGATCGCGGTGCGGGTGGCGCCGGCCAGTGCGACCGAGACCAGGTCCCCGGCTTCGACCGTTTTGGCCGCCAAACCCTCGTCAAGCCCGGCTGGATCCGCCGACAGGCCCAGGATCCCCCCGCCGACGACCACCTGATAAGAACGGTCGCCGGTGACCTGGATCACCCGCCGGGTCTCCCGGAGCCGGTCGACGATCTGATCGACGACCCGCTCCACCGGTCGATCGGCGTCGACCCGCTGCCCGGCCCACCGCTGGTAGACGGGCAAACGCTGGGCCGCCAGGGCCGACAGACGGTCGACGAGGTCCCCAGCCAAGAGGGGGCGCGACCGATCGCCCTCGGCCCGGCGGGCCAGACTGGCGAGCGGGGCGTCCAGCCAGACCACCTGATGGCCTCCGACCAGTCGTTGGACCGCCGCTTCCATGATGGCGCCGCCCCCGAGGGAGACCACCCCAGGCCCGGCCAGCGCCTCGCCGACCGCCTGGCACTCCAGTTCCCGGAAGCCCGCCTCGCCCTCGGACTCGAAGATCTCCCGGACGCTGCGCCCGGTCCTCTGCTCGACCAAGGCGTCGGTGTCGGCGAAGGCGAGACCCAGTCGGTCCGCCAGGGCCCGTCCGACGGTGGTCTTGCCACAGGCCGGCAGGCCGATCAGGACGATGCTCACCAGGACCCCCGGAGGCCGGCCCGGTCCAGCCGGGACCGGTAACGGTCGACGGCCTGGCTGAGGTCGTCGAGGGTGTCGCCACCGAACTTCTCCAGGAGGGCGTCAGCCAAGACCAGGGCCACCACCGCCTCCGCGATCACCCCGGCCGCCGGGACGGCGCAGACGTCGGACCGCTGGTGGTGGGCGCTGGCCTCCCGCCCGGCCGCCACGTCGACCGTCGCCAGGGCCCGCGGCACGGTGGCGATCGGCTTCATGGCCAGCCTGAGCCGGATGGCCTCGCCGTTGGACATGCCCCCCTCGATACCGCCGGCCCGATCGGTCAGCCGGACGATCCGACCATCGTCCAGGCCCATCTGGTCATGGGCCGCCGAACCCCTCTGCCTGGCCAGGTCGAAACCGTCGCCGACCTCGACCCCCTTGATCGCCGGAATGCTCATCAGGGCGCCGGCCAGGCGGGCGTCGAGCCGGCGACCGGCCACGGTATGGGTGCCGAGGCCAGGCGGGCAGCCCCAGACCACCACCTCCGCCAGGCCGCCGAGAGTGTCGCCCTCCCGGGTGACGGTGGCGATCAGTTCCTGCATGGCCGCGCTGGCGACCGGATCGGCGCAGCGGACCGGATCGGCGTCGATCGCCGCCTGGTCCCCGGGCCTGGGACACAGGGCCCGCCCGGTCTGAACCTCCCCGATGGCGGTGACATGGCTGACCAGTTCGACGCCCGCCCCCTGGCGCAAGACCAGACGGGCCACCTCGCCCGCCACCACCCGGGCCGCCGTCTCCCGGGCCGAGGCCCGCTCCAGGATCGGGCGGGCCTCCCGGAAGTCGTACTTCTGCATCCCGGCCAGATCGGCGTGGCCGGGCCGGGGACGGGTCAAGGCCTCGTTGCGGGCCAGCCCGGCCAGTCTGGCCGGATCCACTGGATCCGCCGACATCACCTCGGACCATTGGGCCCACTCCGAGTTGGCGACCTCGATCGCCACCGGCGAGCCGAGGGTCTCACCGTGACGGACCCCGCCGGTGATCCTGACCTCGTCCTGCTCGATCCCCATCCGGGCCCCCCGACCGGCGCCCAGACGACGCCGACGCAAGGCCCGGGCCAGGTCCTCGGTCGTCACCCGGACGTGGGCCGGCACCCCTTCCAGGATGGTCGTCAGCTTCGGCCCATGGGATTCCCCGGCAGTGACATAGCGCAGCACGAGGCCTAGTCTACTGAGACCGCCAGCCCGACAGGGGGCGGTGTTCACCGGCAGCCGCGGGGTCCGCCCGGAAGTCCGCATCCCGGATCTCGCCCCGGCCCCGAACGCAGTCGGCCTCAAGCCTCCTGCGGTCTCAGGCCGCCAGCCGGTCCGCCATGGCCCGGTCGGCCGCCTCCCGCAGGAGCTCGAAGGGCACCGACCGCCCGGTCATGAGTTCGACCTGGCCGACCGCCTGGGCCGCCAGCAGGTCCAAACCGGTCCTGACCATCGACCCCCGCCCCGACGCCCAGACCGCCAAGGACGTGGGCCAGGGGTCGTACAGGACATCGAAGACCAGCCAGGGGCGGACCAGCCCCAGCCACTTAACGGCTGTCTCCCCCGGCACAGTCGAGATGACGGCCCGGACGCCAGCCGCCGGCGCGGCGGCCCGGCCCGGTGGCGCCAGGTTCAGGTCCGCCGACGTCCGGCTCGCCACTGACGTCTCCCCAGGGGCGTCCCTCGCCGGGGCTCCTCCGAAATCCTTCGAGTCCGGCGCCGAGATCCCCTCAAAGTCAGCCGGCGCCACCGGCTCCACCGCGATCCCCCAGCCGGCCCCGTCCTCGGCCAGTCGTCGGGTCTTCGCCTGGTCCCGGGCCATGACCTGGACTCGATCCACCCCCATCAGGGACAGGGCGTAGACCGAGGAGCGGGCCGTCGCCCCGTTGCCCAGCACCAGAGTCCCCCGGCCGAAAACCGCGGCCGACCCCCCCGCCCCGGCCCGTCTCCCGGAGCCATCCCCCGCTTCAGACCCCCGCCCGGTGGGGCCACCCCACTCGGCCCCGGCCCGGTCGAGCACCAGGCGAAGACCGGCGACGTCGGTGTTGCAGACCCTGGTCGTCGCCGGATCCCCCGGCGCCCCGTCGAAGACCAGGGTGTTGGCGACCCCCAGGGCCCGGCTGACCTCGTCGGGGACCCCCAGCGCCAGGATGGTCGGCTTGCAGGGCATGGTCACCGACAGGCCCCGCCACTGGGGTCCCAGACCGGCGACGAAGCGGCCCACCTCCGCGGCCCCCACCTCATGCCGGTCATAGGCCCAGTCCAGACCCAACCAGTCGTAGGCCGCCCGGTGCAGCTGGGGCGAGAGGGAGTGGGCGATCGGAGAGCCGATCACCCCGCAACGGCGCACGGTCACTCGCACCCGGTCGGGTTGCCGTTCTCGGAGCACCACTGGTGGAAGAGTGCCACGTTGGCCTCGTTCTCCTCCTCGGTGGCGGCGAACCGGGTCTCACCGGTGTCGAAGTTGATCGTGGTCCAGAAGATCTGGTCGCCATCGGTCGGGTTGAGGGCGGCCGTCAGGGCCTCCCGGCCCGGGTTGCCCATCGGCGTCGGCGGGAAGCCCGGATCGATGTAGGGGTTGTAGTCCAGGAAATTGGGATCCGTCTGGGTGTCGGCCATGACCGGGTCGGTGTAGGGGGTGCCGTGAGCGCGGAGCCGGTCGTAGAGGAACATCGACTCGATCTGGAGGGGCCGGCCCTGGGCGATCCGGTTGTAGATCGCCCGGGCGACCATCGGCCGGTACTCGGCCTGGTTGACCTCGGCCTCGATGATGGAGGCGACCGTCACCACCTGGAGGGGGGTGACCTCGAAGCCGAGCCTGGTCGAAAGGTTGGCCGCCCCGCCCACCAGGTCGATCTCGCTGGCGACGGAGTTGAACTGGCCGATCATCCGCTGGAGGGGGACCAGGGCGTCATGGGGATCGTCGTTGTAGGTGTCGGGGAAGAAGAAGCCCTCAGGGTAGGCCGGGTCCATCCCCAGGGCCGTGTTGAGTCCGTTGCCCGCCGGATCGGCCGCGATCGTGGCCAAGGCGGTGTCGATCTGGTCCTGGGTCACCCCCAGCTGGTCGATCATCTGGGCCTCGATCTGGTCCAGCCGGGCCCCCTCCTTGATGGTCAGACGGACCACCACCTTGTTCGTCGGGTCGATCAGCATCGACAGGGCCGTGGCGGCCGGCAGGTGGGTCTTCAGGTTGAAGGTGCCCGACTGGATGCTGCCCTCCACCCCCTGGTCGACGGCCGCGTCCTCGAAGACGGTCGGACCCTTGATCACATCGGCGGCCACCAGGATGTCGGCCATCCGCCCGACGCTGGTGCCGGCGGGGATGTAGACCTGGACCGCCTGGTCGCCATCGCCGACGTAGTCCTCCTTCTGGACCCAGCCCATGTAGAGGCCGTAACCCTTCCAGCCGACGAAGCCGAGACCGCCCAGGAGGATGACGAAGCTCAGGGCCACCGCCACCGCGCTCTTCGCCCGGCGCACGCCCTCCGACGAGATCCAGCCGCCGCCACCTGCTCTAGCCATGGGTCTCCTCCATCTCCAGCTCCCGTCCGATGAACCGGCCGTGCTCCAGCGACTGGAGCACAGTCTCTAGGATACCGACCGCCGCCTGAGCGTCGACCATCGACCGGTCCGTCCGGGCGCTGTGGCCGGCCTCGCGCAAGCGCCGGTGGGCCTCGGCCGTGGTCAGCCGCTCGTCCGCCAGCCAGACCGGCAGGCCCGAGGCCGCCGCCAGTTGACGGGCTTGGACGAGGACCCGACGGGCCGCCACCTGGGGGCTGCCGTCCAGGGCCAGGGGGTAGCCGACGATCAGGGCGACTGGCCGGTGGTCGGCGATCGCCGCCACCAGTCGCTCGGTCCAGCCGTCGCCGGCCGCCACTCGGCCGATCGGGTAGGCCAGGTGACGCCCGCTGTCGCAGGCCGCCAGACCGATCCGGGCCGCCCCCAGATCGACCGACACCAGGGGGCCGTCGGGCAGGGACTCGGTCATCAGGCCTCTTTCATGAAGGGTTGACGCAGAATCATGCTCAATCCAGGGCGCCGGCCACCGAGTCGAGGGCCGCCCCGGCCGCCGTCGGATCGGATCCGCCGCCCTGGGCCAGATCGTCGGAACCGCCGCCGCGCCCGCCCAGGACCTTGGCCGCCAGCGCGACCAGCTGGCCGGCCCTGGCCCCCTGGGCCCGGGCCTCGGGAGTCGTCGCCACCACCACCATCGGCTTGGGGGCCGTCGCCACCAGGCAGACCACGGCGGCCACCCCGCCCAGGCGCCCGCGGACCTCGGTGGCCAGACCGCGCAGGTCCATGCCCGGCGCCGGATCGACCGCCCCGATGAAGCGGGTCGTCCCCCGGTCGACGCCCTGACCCAGCAGACCGGCCGCGACCGCCGCCACTTGGCCGGCCTTCAACTCGGCGATGGTCTTCTCCGCCTGTTTCAACTGGCCCAACAGCTTGCCGATTCTCTCCTCCAACTGACCGGGCTGGACCTTGAGGGTCTCCGCCAGGGTGGTGACGATGGCCCGCTCGGCTGCCAGATGGTCGAAGGCGTCGGTCGAGACCAGGGCCTCGACCCGGCGGACCCCCGAACCGACGGAGGCCTCGCTCAGGAGGCTCAGCAGACCGATCTGGGAGGTCGAGGCCACATGGGTGCCGCCGCACAGCTCCCGCGACCAGGGGCCGGCGAACTCCACCATGCGGACGATCTCGCCGTACTTCTCGCCGAACATGGCCTGGGCCCCCAGGGCCTTGGCCTCGGCGATCGGCATTTCGGTGGCCGTCACCGCCCAATCCGCCCGGATGGCCTCGTTGGCCACCCCCTCCAAGTCCTGGCGCATCGACTCCGACATGCCCGAGACGGCGTTGAAGTCGAAGCGCAGGTAGCCCGGCTTGTTGTAGGACCCGGCCTGATGGGTCTGAGGGCCGAGCAGCTGGCGCAGGGCGGCGTTGACGACATGGGTGGCGGTGTGGGCCTGGCAGGAGCCGAAGCGGGCGGCGGCGTCCACCTGGGCCACCACCTCGGACCCGACCCCGACCTCCCCGTCGGTGACGATGCCACGATGGACGATCAGGCCGGGCACCGGCTTTTGGACGTCGACCACATCGACGCTCAGTCCGGCGGCCGTGATCAGGCCGGTGTCGGCGTCCTGGCCGCCGGCCTCGGCGTAGAAGGGGGTCTCGTTCAAGACGATCTCGACCTCGTCGCCGACCCCGGCGGTCACCACCTGGGCGCCCTCCTTGATCAGACCGAGGACCCGGGACTGGACCGTCAGATCGGTGTAGCCAAGGAAGCGGGACTCCCCCTCCTTGCGCAGATCGGCGTAGGCGGCCGTGGAGCGGATGTTGCCCTTCTTGAGTTTGGCGTCAGCCTTGGCTCGGGCCTTCTGCTCGGCCATCAGGCCGGTGAAGCCCGCCAGGTCCACTTTGACACCGGCCTCCTCGGCCATCTCGACCGTCAGATCGATCGGGAAACCATAGGTGTCGTGCAGCTGGAAGGCCTTGTCACCGGCCAGGGTGTCGCCCTGGGCCGCCTTGGTCTGGCTGACCGCCAGATCGAAGAGCTGGGTGCCCGACGCCAGGGTCCGGCGGAAGCTCTCCTCCTCGGCGGTGGCGACCGCCTCGATCCGGGCCCACTGGTCGGCGATCTCGGGATAGGAGGAGACCATCTGTTCCCGGCTGACCCCCAGGAGGTCCACCAGCACCGGATCGGTCACCCCCAGCAGCCGCATCGACCGGATGGACCGGCGCAACAGACGACGCAGGACGTAGCCCCGGGCCTCGTTGCCCGGCGTCACCCCGTCGGTCATCAGCATCAGGCCGGAGCGGACATGGTCGGCCACGACCCGCAGTCTGACGTCGTCCTCATGGCGGGCGCCGTATCGCCTGCCCGAGATCTCAGAGGCCCGGGCGATGACCGGGAAGACCTGGTCGATCTCGTACATGTTGTCGACTTCCTGCAGGAGGAAGGCCACCCGTTCCAGCCCCATGCCGGTGTCGATGTTCTTGGTCGGCAGCTTGGCGCGCACGTCGAAGTCTTCCTTGCTGCGCACCGCTGACAGGTCCTCGGTCTGGAAGACCAGGTTCCAGATCTCCAGGAAACGGTCCTCGTCGGCCTCCGGGCCGCCGTCGGGACCGAAGTCCGGGCCGCGGTCGATGTAGATCTCGGAGTCCGGGCCGCCGGGGCCGGGCACGCCCATGTTCCAGTAGTTGTCCTTCAGGCCGCGGAACTGGATGTGGTCGGCCGGGACCCCGACCTTGATCCACATCTCGCGCGCCTCGACGTCCCCGTCGGGATAGTCGGGATGGACCCCGGGCCCGAGGACGGTGGTCCACACCCGGTCGGGCGCGAAGCCGTAGCAGCCCTCGGACTGGGAGCCCGTGACCAGCTCCCAGGCGAACTCGATGGCGCCCTGCTTGAAGTAGTCGCCGAAGGAGAAGTTGCCGTTCATCTGGAAGAAGGTGCCGTGGCGGGTGGTCTTGCCGACCTCGTCGATGTCGAGGGTGCGCACGCACTTCTGGACGGAGACGGCCCGCCGATAGGGCGAGGGCTCGACCCCGGTGAAATAGGGCTTGAAGGGCACCATGCCGGCGTTGACGAACAGGAGGGTCGGGTCGTTGTAGAGCAGGGAGGCCGAGGGCACCACCGCGTGGTCATGGCGGGCGAAGAAGTCGAGAAAGCGGCGTCGGATCTCAGCGGTTTCCATCATGTCTCATCTCATCCTTGTGGCCGGGGACGAGGCCCCGTCATCGGTCGGGCGGACCGCAGGGGTCCGCAAGCTGCCAAGTCTAGTCCGCTTCCGCCGCCTTTTCCCGTCCCCGGGTCTCCGACGTCGTCCCCTGAGCTTGAGCCGGCGGGACGGCCGACGCCGTCCGTCCCAGCAGGGCCTCGATCACCGGCAGGCGCCCGGCCACCTGGGCCTCGTGGCCGTGGTCGGTCGGACGGTAGTAGACCGCCTGGCTGAGATCGTCCGGCAGGTACTGTTGGGGGGCGACGCCGTGGGGGAAGTCATGGGCATAACGGTAGTCGACGCCATGGCCGAGGCTGCGGGCCGAGGCGTAGTGGGCGTCGCGCAGATGGGGCGGCACCGGCCCGCCCTTGCCCCGGCCGACGTCGTCTTGGGCGGCGTCGATGGCCATGACCACCGCGTTCGACTTCGGCGCCGTGGCGCAGGCGATCACCGCGTGGGCCAGGATGATCCGCCCCTCCGGCATCCCGACCATCTGGACGGCCTGGGCCGCCGCCACGCACAGGGACAGGGTCTGGGGCGAGGCCATGCCGATGTCCTCGCTGGCCAGGATCATCAGGCGCCGGGCGATGAAGCGGGGGTCCTCCCCCGCCGAGATCATCCGGGCCAGATAGTGCAGGCCGGCCTGGACGTCCGAGCCCCGCACCGACTTGATGAAGGCGGAGATGACGTCGTAGTGCTGATCGCCGTCGGCGTCGTAACGGACCGCCGCCCGGTCGACCGCCTGGGCCACGATCTCGGCGGTGATGGTGGCCGTCCCCAGAGCCGTGGCGGTGGCGGCCGCCTCCTCGACATAGGTCAGGACCCGCCTGGCGTCGCCCCCGCCCAATTGGATCAGGTTGGCCCGGGCCTCCTGCTCGATCTGGAAGCGGCCGCCCGCCGGCGTGCGCACCCCCCGCTCGTCGGTCAGGGCCCGGTCCAGCAGGATCGCCAGGTCCTCAGTCGTCAAGGGGTTGAGGGTCAGCAGGAGGGAGCGCGACAGAAGGGGGGCGATCACCGAGAAGGAGGGGTTTTCGGTCGTGGCCGCGATCAGGGTGACGACCCGGTTCTCGACCGCCGGCAGGAGGACGTCTTGTTGAGCCTTGGAGAAGCGGTGGACCTCGTCGATGAAGAGGACCGTCTTCTTCCCCCTGGCCAACTCGGCCCGGGCCCGATCGATCTCGGCCCGGACCTCCTTGACCCCTGCCGTCACCGCGCTCAGCTCGACGAAACGGGAGCCGGTCGAATGGGAGACCACCGCCGCGATCGTGGTCTTGCCGACCCCGGGCGGCCCCCAGAGGAAGACTGACATCGGCTGGCCCGAAGCCAGCCGTCGCAGGGGGGAGCCCGGGCCCAGCAGATGGCCCTGCCCGACGATCTCGTCGATGGTGCGCGGCCGCAACCGCACCGCCAGGGGGGCGTCAGCCGTCACACCGGTGAGCGAACCCGTCTGGCGCGGCGGCTCCGCGATCAGGTTGCCGAACAGATCCTCCGACATGACGCCTCCTCGGTCGGGACCCATTGTAGTCAGCCCCTGCGACAGGGACCGGGACGGGGCCTGTCTCGCGAAGAAGGACGCTGGTCCCCTCCCACCGGCTGGATCTCAGATGTCGATCAGGTCGGTGTCGACGATCCTGTCGCCACCTCATCCACGGCCGGACCGCCGGTCGGCGACCATGGGTTCAACGGTCCTGGTAGTGCCCGAAACACTGGACGATGTCGATGGAGTCCTCGCCCACCCGGTAGACCAGTCGATGCCGGTCGTCGATCCTGCGCGACCAGAAACCAGCCAGATCCCCCGACAGCTCTTCTGGTTTGCCGATGCCCGAGTTCCCGCCCCGCTGGATGTCGGCGATCAGTTGGTTGAGGCGTTTGACGAGCCGACGGTCCTGTTGGAGTTCGCCAAGCTCGGCCCAGGCGGTCTCGGAGAAGACGATCCTCATTCCATGGCCCGCAACTCGTCCATGGTCCTGGTCACGGTCATGCCCTCGTCCAGTTGCTGGATCGAGTGACGGAGCCGGGCCTGGTTGGACTCGCTGTAGAAGGGGTCCTGAACCAGCTCGATGGGCATCTGCCCGCGGATGACCAATTGCCGCAGGAACATCCGGACCGCCGTCGAGACGTCCAAGCCGATATCAGCCAGGACGGCGGTGGCTGTCTGTTTGGTCTGCTCATCCACCCGCACCGTGACTGTCGACAAGCTCATGCTGTCTCCTTATTTCAGTTCACTATCTTTGACAATTGTAACACGATAGTCAGAGTCACAATGAA
>QMCE01001621.1_pt1 | contig 12360 bp, 1 predicted proteins | sample 1821851 | NCBI WGS metagenome assembly QMCE01 (sample SAMN09453174, study PRJNA476694) | Termite gut metagenome, whole genome shotgun sequencing project. | isolation source: worker | host: Odontotermes sp. | place: South Africa:Pretoria | collected 2016-01-28 | reverse complement strand
GTTCTTATGCTTATATCTCGGCATCGCGTGGATATAAAACCGGGGGGCATAATATACAGATATTTGCCGACTTGTTGCAAGAAGCCCTCGCAGCCGATATGATGGGGCAGATACCGGCCAACATCGCGGGTTCGATGGGAATGGGCACTGTGGAAGGACTGAACGAGGCGGCAGTAAACGAGCGTATAACCTACAAGCCCGAATATAGCTGGAATTACGAACTCGGCGGACAGATAAATCTGTTTAACAATTCGCTTTCTACCAATTTCGCTTTCTACTATATGGATATTCGCGATGTACAACTTACTCAGTTTATCAATACGCGTGGAGGCCGTATGATAAGCAATGCCGGTAAGGCAGTAAGTCAGGGATTCGAGTTCGGGCTGAAAGCGCGCCCATGTAACGGATTCTATTTGTATGCCAATTATGGTTTTGCCGATGCCCGCTTCAAAGATTATAAAGCAGGCAATGGAGTGGACTATACGGGGAATCATATACCGTTTGCCCCGGGTTCTACCTTCAGTGTGGGCGGTAGCATTACATACAGCTATTCAATCTTTGCATATAGGCGAATGCTCTTCTGCATTAGTTGCAGGAGCTAATTTTATTTGCTACCCGGCTCTTTCTATTGCATATTATAAGGCAGGAATGTTAGCCGCTGATGCCCGGTGCAAAGTATTTGATGCCAAAGCAAATGGTTATGTACGTTCGGAAGGCGCAGCAGTTATATTAATAAAGCCGCTACGAAAAGCGATTGAAGATCAAAACCAAATTCATGCAGTGATTAAAGGAAGCAGTATTAACCACGGAGGGCTTGCCGCAGGTCTAACCGTTCCTAATCCGCAGAAACAAAGTGAATTATTGGTTGCAGCTTGGAAAAATGCAGGAATATCAGCCCAAAATATCACATATATAGAAGCGCATGGTACAGGAACTTCTTTGGGAGACCCTATAGAAATTCAGGGCATACAAACTGCTTATTCCCGGTTCGAACAAACAAAACAGGATAAAATATGTGGAATAGGTTCAGTAAAAAGCAACCTTGGACATCTGGAATCTGCTGCAGGAATAACAGGATTATTAAAAGTTATTCTGTCTATGAAACACAGGGTAATACCTCCGACGATTCATTTTTCGGAGCTTAATCCTATGATTCATCTTGAAGACTCTCCATTTTATATTCAGGATAAACTTCAATACTTCAATACAAAACAGCTTTATTTAGCAGGAATAAGCAGTTTCGGCTCTGGTGGCGCTAATGCTCATGTTGTTGTGCAGGAGTATGTGTCGAAGGTGAAATCTTGTAACCTTAGAGAGAATTATTTATTTGTTTTATCGGCAGCTAATCAAGAACGTCTTTGTGAATATGCTGAAAAAATAGTTGGTTGGTTAGAAGGATCAGTGACAGATTATGATTTTGGTAACGCCATATTTACTTGGCAGACAGGTCGTGTCGCTATGAAGTGTAGGTTAGCAATTAAAGTGAAAGATAAAAAAGATTTACAGAATAAACTAAAGCAATGGATAGTAGGAAACAGTCCTGCTGATATATGGTTTGGCCGGACCAAATCATCCGGTACATTGGATCATTCAAACCGTCAATTGATTGAGCAGGCTTTAGCTAACAATGATATTGAGCAACTTGGTATTTTGTGGACATCAGGTATTGACATTGATTGGCATACATTCTATACCGGAAAAGGCGATGAAAATATTCCCCAATTGATAAGTTTGCCTACCTATCCATTTGCTAAGGATCGATATTGGGTTAACGGAACGGGTATTGCTCCGCAACTTTCCATGGCTGACAAAGAACAAGAATCTGCAACCGGAGCCTTATCGGCAGTTCCTGTGTGGCAACTACGCAAAGTAGAATTGCCTATCGGTACGCAGAAAAATGAATATTCACAGCAATATGTCTTATTGTGTGATATGTCCCCAATTAATGCTCAGCAAATTGAAGCATTGATTCCGGATAAACATTGTTTGAGCTTTTCTTCATGTCAAAAAAATATTGCAGATCAATACGTTGAAATTGCTCAGGCTTGTTTTCAAGAAATTCAAAAAATATTCGCTAACAATCAACAAGGAAAAGTACTTGTCCAAATTGTAGTGCCATATACTCAGGAACAAACAATATTTGCGGGCTTGTCAGGTCTACTTAAGACTGCAAACTTAGAAAATCCGTCGTTTATCGGTCAACTTATCCTTACAGATCCGCAAATAGCTGTAAATAAGTTAGCTGAACAGCTTTGGGAAAACCAGCAACCGGAAGACTTAGTTATTAAATACGAGTCTGCCTATAGATATGCCCTGCGTTGGAAAACAATACAACCAACTATTGATAAGCCTGAAATTACTTTTAAAAACAATGGGGTCTATTTGATCACAGGTGGACTTGGCGGACTTGGCGTTCTTTTTGCAAAGGAGATTCTTCATCATACCACTGACGCCAAAATTATTTTTACAGGCCGGTCGGAATTGACCGCAGACAAGCAATTAATTTTAGATCAGTTGTCCGCACAATCCGTCCGTTTAATTTATAAACAATTAGATATTAATCAACGAGATCAAGTTGAAAGTCTTATTGCTACGATAAAAAAGGAATATCAAACCCTTAATGGCATTATCCATTGTGCTGGGATGATTGCAGGCAATTTTATTCCTGCTAAAACATTGGAGGAGTTTAGACGAGTTTTAACGCCTAAAGTGATCGGCACCTCTAATCTGGATTTTGCCAGCCGGGATATTAACCTTGATTTTTTTGTGCTTTTCTCCTCTATAGCTAGCGTTATAGGTGATCTTGGCTTGTCTGATTATGCATTGGCAAATGGTTTTATGGATCAGTTCGCTGCTTATCGTAATCAACTTGTAGCTAAAAATGAAAGACAGGGAAAAACTTTTTCAATAAACTGGCCTTTATGGAAAGAGGGAGGAATAGTAGTCGATTTGGGTAGTCAAGTCAGGCTATTACACACCATTGGTATGATGCCAATGCAAACTTCGACAGGCATAAAATCCTTTCATCAAATCTTATCCCAGCCATTCAGTCAGGTTATGGTAATCGAAGGTCTGCTTCCTAAAATTGAAGCTTCTTTGAAAGAACAGAATTGTGTTTGTTCTTTCAAATCAAATGTACAATCAAACTCTACCGTTCATTTACAAGTGCTTTATGAAAAGGTGTTACAAAAAGTAAAGCAACTATTTGCTAAAGTACTCAAATTCTCCGTAGCTGAAATTGATGAAAATGAAGCGCTTTTATCGTATGGAATTGATTCCATTTTCATCAATCAACTCAATTTAGAACTTTCCAACATCTTTTGTGCGATACCTAAAACGTTGTTTTTTGAATATCAAACGTTAGCGGATTTAACTAAATATTTAGTTGAAGAATATATCGAAGAGTGTCTGTCTTGGACAGGATTAGATCAGGAACAACTAAATTCTCAGGGAATAGATAACCCGTTTTCTTCGTTAAATTCCGGAATGTCATATTCTACATCAATTCAATCAAGTGAGCCAAATATTTTTGCAACAGCGCCTCAACCGATCGCTATTATCGGAGTTAGCGGCATATATCCGGACGCAGCTAACATAGGGGAATATTGGGAAAATTTAAAAATGGGGAAAAATAGTATTAGCGAAATTCCATCCGGACGTTGGACATTGGAAGATTTTTATGAACCGGATAAGAAAAATGCGTTAAAAGAAGGCAAAAGCTATTGTAAGTACGGAGGGTTTATAAATCAGTTTTCTCAATTCGACCCATTATTTTTTGGTATTTCTCCAAGAGAAGCAATGAATATGGATCCTCAGGAGAGATTATTCCTTCAAGCTTCTTATCATGCGTTAGAGGATTCCGGTTATACACGCAATGATTTAAAAAATAAATATAAGCAAAAAGTTGGTGTATTTGCAGGAATTACCAAGACCGGATTTGATTTGTATGGCTCCTGTTATTCCTATGGAGATGAAAAGTTTCATCCGCGCACTTCTTTTGGTTCAGTAGCTAACCGTGTTTCTTATTGTTTGGATATTAATGGTCCAAGTATGCCAGTTGATACCATGTGTTCTTCTTCATTGACTGCGATTCATGAAGCTTGTGAACATATTATTAGAGGAGAATGCAGTATGGCTTTTGCCGGCGGCGTCAACCTTTATCTGCATCCGTCAGCCTATGTTTGGTTAAGTGCACAACATATGCTTTCCAAAGATGGCTATTGTCGAAGTTTCGGAGCCGGGGCTAATGGTTTTGTCCCTGGTGAAGGGGTTGGAGTGCTCTTATTAAAACCTTTGTCACAAGCAATACAGGATAATGACAATATCCAGGGAGTAATTTTATCAACCCATGTAAACCATGGAGGAAAAGTGAATGGATACTTTGTGCCGAATCCTAATGCCCAGGCAAAGTTAATACGACATGCTATTGAAAAAGCAGGAATTAATGCCCGTGACATAAGTTATATAGAAGCACACGGTACTGGTACGGATTTAGGCGATCCGATTGAAATCAGAGGATTACAACAAGCTTTTGCAAAAGATACTCAAGAGATCGGTTACTGTAAAATAGGATCTGTAAAATCAAATATCGGACATTTGGAATCTGCCGCAGGAATAGCAGGATTGACAAAGATACTGTTACAAATGAAGCATCGCCAAATTGCTCCAAGTTTACATTCGAAAGAGTTGAATCCGAATGTTGATTTTCAAAAAACTCCGTTTATTGTCAACCAACAGTTGGAAACATGGGATAATCATGTAGTCGATGGTATACCGAAAAGCCGGATAGCAGGTGTTTCTTCATTTGGTGCAGGAGGAGTAAATGCGCATGTAATTGTACAGGAATTTGTACTAAAACCACCGGAAGTTCATACTGAATTGAATACGAATGTTATCATTCCCCTTTCTGCGAAAACAGAAAAGCAATTGAAGCAAAAGGTTCAGGAACTTTTAAGTTTTATTCGTACAAATCAATCAATAGATCTGCAAGCAATGGCATATACTCTTCAGGTAGGCAGAGAAGCAATGGACGAACGGCTAGCTTTCATCGTTAATTCTCTAGAACAGTTGCTGGGAAAATTGCAGGCTTACATAGCTGGAGAACAACATATCGAAGGTGTTTTTCAAGGACAGATAAGACGCGATAAAAATACAACATTTTTGTTTAATGAAGGCAGTGATCTGCAACAAACAGTCGGTAAATGGATAAACCAAAGAGAATTGACAAAATTACTTGACTTATGGGTTAAAGGTTTGGAGATAGACTGGAATAAATTTTATAATGCGGTCAAACCTCAACGTATCAGTTTGCCAACCTATCCTTTTGCTGATGAGCGATATTGGATTGATTCATTGGTTGAACAGTCGATATTACCAGCTACGGGTAAGACTCTTCATCCTTTATTGCATGCTAATACTTCCGATTTTTATCAACAAACTTACAGTAGTGTTTTTACCGGAAATGAGACTCTTATACAAGATTATCAAATTAACGGACAAAAAGTGTTGCCTTCCGTCGCTTATTTAGAGATGGTGCGGGCGGCCGTGTTGCAAGCGATGTCGGTTTCGGAAGAATTAACAAACATAAAATTATATAATGTAGAATGGATTCAGCCTTTTGTTGCAAACGACAAAAAAATCACTATTGCTTTGTTTGTAAGTGATCATAATGAGATAAATTATGAAATCTATAGTGAGGAAGCAGAACAGGAAATAATTCATTGTCAAGGTCAAGCGCTTTTCAGTAGTAAATTAACTTATGATCAACTTCCGGTAGAAACGCTTAAAGAACAAATGAGGTTGGGCAAATTAGATATACCTACCCTTTATAGTGCCTTTACCCAAATGAATGTAAAATATGGTAAATCTTTTCAAGGATTAGATGCTGCATATTTGGGAGAGGGACAGTTATTAGCCGAACTGAAGCAGCCTGTTATTCCGGACAGTCAGGATTATTATTTGCATCCCGGGTTAATGGATAGCGTTTTGCAGGCATGTATGGCTTTAATGTTGGATTTGAGTTCCCTTCCAAGTCGGTTATTATTACCCGCAGCCGTAGAATCTGTAACCATTTTGTCGAAGTGTACATCCAAAATGTATGCATGGGTGCGGCATTCAAAGAAAATCCGTACAGAAGACGCAATTAAGCTGGATATTGATTTATGTGATCAATATGGGAATATTTATGTGAAAGTAAGAGGGTTGGAATTTTCAGGTGTTGAAAATTCCCTTATCGGAAATACGTTGACCAACTCTTTGGCAGAAGTTGAGAATACGTTTTGGGACAAGAAAAGCTATTTGTCAAAGTGGGAAGAACAGGTAATGGATTTTCAGAAAAATCAGGTAAACCATAAAGTAGTTTTAATTGTTTGTAGCGGCTCTTCTTTTCAGTTTGAAAAGACTATTCAGGATTATTACGAACATAATAAAGACAGTCAAACATTACTTATTCGATTGGCAAAGAAAACCCGGCAAGTGTCGGAAAAAGAATGGCTATGCGGCATTCAAGATCAGACCGGATTTCAGACTTGCTTGAAAGATGTCGCTAAAATCGATGCGATGTATTTCCTTTCAATGACAGATCAACCATCACTCCCTCTTTCATTGAAAGAATTGGCAGACAGTCTGGAATACAATGAAATTCAATTGTTACGTCTTGTAAAATGTCTTAAACAAAACAAAAAGATTGAGGAGAGAGTGGATACTTATCTTCTCACAATGGATAATTATTCTATAAATCATCAGCCAATCTATTATCAAGGAGCAGGAGTGAATGGTTTTGGATATTCACTTGCGCAAGGTAACTATCAGTTTTTAGTCAGAAATATTGATTTGTTATCCGAAGATTTGAAAAAGGAACAGGATCAAAAGAATATAGTTGAAACGATTCTTAATGAGTTTCCTTCTAACCGGGGCGAAGTATTTAAATTTCAATCAGGTAAACGATACAGGCAGACTTTTATTAGGCAAATCTGGAATACAGCAAAAACCTCGGTCATTAAACAGAATGGAGTTTATTTAATTGTGGGAGGTCGCGGTACGGTTGGTCAGGTTATTACCCGTAATTTGATCCGGAAATATCAAGCTAAAGTAATTTGGATTGGAAGAAATGTCGCAGATTCGGAGAAAGTACGGAAGTCTTGTCTATCGTTTGAAGAATTTGGTAAAAAATTATTTTATGTTCAAGCTGATGTAACAGATATCACTTCCATGGAGGAAGCAATAAAATGGGTCAAGGAAAAACATGCAGCAATTCATGGAGCCGTTTTTGCAGGAATGGTATTTGATTTTGAGAATTCCATTGATCGGACTACTGAAGCGGAATTTAGAAATATTCTGAATGTGAAAACATTAGGAAGTTGGAATTTTTATACCGCCCTGAAACAGGAATCCTTGGATTTTATGTGTTACTTTTCTTCAGGACAGGCTTATTCTTTTTCCGGCGCTTCAAAACTTTCCGCATACGCTACCGGAATAACTTTTTCAGATAGCTTTGTTCAATCGCTGGAAAAAACAGCTGCATTTCCTGTCGGTATCATCAATTGGGGTTTTTGGAGATCTTCTATCAAAGAGGAAAAGGGTATTTCGACTGAAAATTTGGATGCGTTGGAGGACCAGGAAGGGTTTGAATGTTTCGAACAATTTGTGAATGAATTGGAGCAACGTAGAGTTAAACAAATCTTATGTATGAAGGCGTCTCCTCAAGTTGAATCATTGATGAATTGTAACCGGGAAGAGCATATTATCCTGACTCAAAAACAGATTTCTTATCCGGTGCTATCTTTAGAAGGTACTATTGAAATTCCTCATAAAGAAATCTCTGTACTAAAAAAAGCTAATGAGCAAAATGAATTGGATGAATGGCTTATTCAATTGCTATATTGTAAAATAAGGGGTTTGCTGGAATCCAATATCCAAAAGAAATCTCAAAAAATATCGGATCTACCGAAAGATTGCAATATCATAGATAAATATGTCCCATGGTGGAATGAATGTATTAATTTGCTGAGTCAAAAGGAATACATTCTATTACAAGATGGTGTTATCAGTGATTGGAAGTTATTAGATACGAAAGAAATATTGTCAAGATGGCAAACCTGGAAAGAAAAATATTGTCAAGGATCAGATTATAAAGCCCATGCAATTCTGGCAAATGATTGTTTAGAAAAATTACCCGGAATATTGACGGGAAAAATCTTGGCAACAGATGTCGTTTTCCCAAATGCTTCCATGGAAAAAGTAGAGGGAGTATATAAAAACAATCATCTTTCAGATACGTTTAATGAAATTATTGCCAATACGGTAGTTGCCTATTTAAAACAAAGAATAGGATTAGATCCGCGGGCTCGTTTGAGAATGCTGGAAATTGGAGCAGGAACCGGAGGAACATCGGCAGTTGTTTTTTCTAAGATACGTTCGTTTAAAGACTCCATAGAAGAATATTGTTATACCGATCTTTCAAAAGCATTCTTTTTCCATGCGGAAGAAAAGTATGGTGCCGAGAATCCTTACCTTCATTGTCAGCGATTGGATATAGGAAGGTCTGTTGAAGAACAAGGGATAGAAATAGGAATTTATGACTTGGTAATTGCGACCAATGTACTGCATGCGACTAAAAATATCCGACAAACGTTGCGAAATGCGAAAGCACTTTTACATCCAAAAGGTTTTCTTCTGATCAATGAATTGAGTGATAAATCAATTTTTAATCATTTGACATTCGGATTACTGGATGGATGGTGGCTTTTTGAAGATCCAACTCTTCGTATTCCGAATTGTCCGGCATTATATCCGGCAAGTTGGCAACAGGTTTTAGAAGAAGAAGGCTTCTCATCGGTACTTTTTCCGGCAAAAGAAAGCCATGATTTAGGACAGCAAATTATTGTTGCTCAAAGTGATGGAGTCGTCAGGCAAAAAGTTTCCAATAAGAGTTGTAAACAAAATGCTCAGCCCGTTCAATCTTTGAATACAGTTGTAAAGAAAGATAATAGTCAATTAAAAAAATCAGATGTTGTTGTGAAATTATCACAAAATACTCAGGAATATGTATTGAATAATGTGCTTGATAGTTTTTCAAACACATTGAAAATCTCTTCGGAAAGCATCAATTCAACTGTGGCTTTTTCTGATTATGGACTGGATTCCATATTGGGAGTAAATTTTATTGACCAAATCAATAAACGGCTTTCTATTTTGCTGAATACAGCAGTGATTTTTGAATATTCTACCGTAATCCGCTTAAGCGAACATATTGTAGCTGTGTACCGGGAACAAATAGAAAAACAGATGCCTGTTCAAACAGAATTAGCTGTAGATTTAGACGTAAACCGACCGGTTGTGGATGTTGAAAATCCATTCCCTCAGAAAAGAGATTTGCGATTAAGGTTTAGAGATAAATTCTATAATGAGAAAAAGTTAAGTAATAAACGTCCGGAGATTGCTGTAGTCGGAATATCAGGTAAGTTTCCTAAGGCGGAAAACGTAACCGAATTCTGGAAAAATCTCATACAGGGAATTGATGGGATCTCAGAACTCCCAGATCACTATCTGGATCGGAAAAAATATTTCACTACAGAAAAGCAAATCGGTAAAACACGTTGTAAATGGGGTGGAATATTGGAAGAAAGGGATTGTTTTGATCCTCTATTCTTTAAAATTTCGGCGAAAGAAGCAGAGGCTATGAGTCCGCACCAGCGTTTGGTTTTGCAGGAAAGTTGGAAAGCAATAGAAAATGCCGGATACAATCCAAATGGACTTTCCGGCACTCAGACAGGGGTTTTTATCGGTGCAGAACCAACGGGATATATGGGCGATAGTTTTACTGGTTATTCGGATGCTATTATAGCCTCCCGTTTATCTTATTATGCCAATTTGAATGGTCCCGCTTTCGTAGTAAATACGGGTTGCTCTTCTTCGGCTGTAGCGCTCCATGTAGCTTGTGAAAGTTTGAGAAATGAAGAAACGGACTTAGCCATCGCAGGGGGAGTTTATGCATATTTAAATCAAAAATTCTTAGTTTCGCTGGATGAGATCGGCATGCTTTCTCCAACGGGTCGTTGTTTTACCTTTGACTCTGCTGCAGATGGAACTGTACTCTCTGAAGGAATAGGTATTGTCGTCTTAAAACGTTTGGAAGATGCGGTTGCTGCGGGAGATTTCATATATGGCGTTATTTGCGGGTCAGGTATTAATCAAGATGGGGCAAGCAACGGGATTACCGCTCCTAATGGAGTGGCACAGGAAAAATTAATAACGGATGTTTATAATAGATTCCGGATTGATCCGGAAAAAATAAGTTATGTTGAAGCCCATGGGACAGGGACAAACTTAGGGGATCCCGTAGAGGCGAATGCTTTAATAAGGGCATTTAATAAATTTACGACGAAGCAAAATTTTTGTTGTATTGGAAGTGCTAAGTCACATATCGGACATACCTCATCGGCGGCAGGAGTTATAGGGTTAATCAAAATTTTGATGTCAATGCGCCATAAGCAGATTCCAAAATTGTTAAATTTTAAAACACTCAACCCGCTGATTGATTTCAATAAATCACCTTTTTATATCAATACAGATGTAACAGAATGGAAATCTAAGGAGAACATTCCCCGCATGGCAGCACTTAACTCCTTTGGACACAGTGGAACAAATGCACATTTAGTGGTCAAAGAATATTTGGCAAAAGAGGAAGAAAAAGCGACTCTTGTTAAAAAGACTGTTATAATTCCTCTATCAGCTAAGACTTCCGAACAATTGCGACAAAAAGCTTGCGATCTTTTGGATTTTATTCATGAAGAGCAATTTATAGACTTGGAATCTATGGCTTATACTCTGCAAGTTGGTAGAGAGGCGATGGATGAACGTTTAGGTTTTGTTGTGAGTTCTATTGACCAATTGGTAGAAAAACTTCAAGCATATATTGATGGTGCTAAGGATATTGAAGGCGTGTATCAGGGAAAAATGAAACGTGATAAAGATTTATTGTCTTTATTTAGTGGGGACACAGACTTACAGGAAACGATTGAAAAATGGATCAGCCATCAAAAATTTTCAAAACTCCTTACTTTATGGGTTAATGGACTAAAATTAGATTTTCAAAAACTATATGGGGACACCAAGCCAAAACGTGTTGTTTTACCTGCTTATCCTTTTGCAAAAGAACGATACTGGATTGATGCGTCGATTTTACAAACACTACAGGTATCAACAGGTACTCAGATGACTTACCTTCATCCTATATTGCATCATAATACATCAAATCTGAATCAACAGAGCTATGATTCTACATTTAGCGGAGAGGAGTTCTTCTTAAAGGATCATCAAGTAAATGGTCAAAAAATGTTGCCCGCAGTAGCTTATTTGGAGATGGCTCGTGTGGCGGTAGAAAAGGCTGTACCTGTTTTCCATAAGACAAGTATGTTGGAACTGCATAATATTGTTTGGGTACAACCTGTTGTAGTTGCAGAAAGCAAGACAATCTCAATTGCATTATATACTAATGATGCGAATAATGATGTCCATAGAAAGATAGATTATGAAATTTATGGAACAAATATGGGGCAAGAGTTGGTTTATTGTCAGGGATTAGCTGTTTTTTGCGATGAACAAGCTCTTGCTAAGATTGATTTAGCGCTTCTTAAAAAGCAAATGAATCAAAGAAAATTAGATAGATTATTGATTTATAAAACCTTTAGTAATATGGGTATTCACTTTGGTTTGTCTCATCAAGGTATATCCGTGATTCATAAAGGAGAGAAACAATTGTTAGCACAACTTAATCTTCCTGATGTTATAGACAATACTTTTAATGATTATGTGCTTCATCCTTGCTTGATGGACAGTGCAATACAGGCCTTCATCGGTTTGATAATTGACAGGAGCGAACTTCTTAACCAACCGTTACTTCCTTTCGCCTTGAAAACGTTACGTGTCATATCAGCTTGTAAAAAAGAGATGATGGCATGGGTGCGTTATTCTTCCGGTAGTAGCCCCGAAGATAAAATCATCAAATTTGATATTGATTTGTGTGATATGGATGGAAATGTCTGCGTTCAGATGCAGGAGTTCACTTCCCGGGTTTTAGAAGGAAAAATAAATAGTTCAGTCAATAATCACATAAAAGAACATAATTCATCTTTTAATGAAGCTTTTTATCAAAAAATTATCAAAAGTTATTTAGATAAAGAAGTTTCTATTGATGAAGTATTGGAGTTATTTTAAAAAAGCTCAAATGAAAGAAAAGTTAAGACAAATATTCCAAGACCTCTCTAGTGGCAAACTTACGCAAGAAAGGGCTTTAGAAGAGATCAAAATTCTGAAGTTGCAGAAGCAGAGTGTTCCTGTCGGCAGTTTGCTTGCGTCACC
>QMCE01001620.1_pt1 | contig 12361 bp, 8 predicted proteins | sample 1821851 | NCBI WGS metagenome assembly QMCE01 (sample SAMN09453174, study PRJNA476694) | Termite gut metagenome, whole genome shotgun sequencing project. | isolation source: worker | host: Odontotermes sp. | place: South Africa:Pretoria | collected 2016-01-28 | reverse complement strand
CTCAAAAACAATTGGATAATCTTACAAAACAATGGCAAACCGAAATTGAAGAACAAATAGCTGCACTTAAAGCTATGAACAATCAATTTCAGGTTGATAAAATGTTGCTATCGAACGATATGCGTACGAAACGAGAACAGGATATTGCCGATAAAGAAAAAGAAATACGGGAATTGCAACGTAAACGTTTTGGACCGGAAGGCGACCGGTTTAAAAAAGAACAAGAATTGATAAAACCTATACAAGATGAGTTGTACAATGCTGTGAAAGAAACAGCACAAGCGCAAAATTACGGACTGATATTCGATGCAACTACCGGAAAAATTATTTATTCCGATGTGAAATTAGATATAAGCGATTCCATACTTAAAAAAATGGGATACATAAAATAATAACTGAACAATTGATTAACAGAATAATAGAAAAAATCTATATTTGCCAAAAATTTATAGACTTACAAACTTATTAACTTACAAATTTATTTAAAAATGAAAAACATCGTAAAAATTACTTGTCTCGCCCTATTAATCGCAGTTCCTACAATGGTAAACGCTCAAAAATTTGCACACATCAATTTTGAACAACTGATAGATGCAATGCCGGAAAAAGAAGCAGCTCTTGCCGATTTGCAAAAAGAATACAATGAAGTAAAAAATTTAATCGAAGAAATGTCGGTTGATTTTAATAAAAGATACCTTGAAGTTCAAAAAACATACGACACACTGAGTCAAACTGCTAAACAAATGGTGGAGCAAGAATTGCAAGAAAAGCAACAACGTATTCAAACATATCAAATGAATGCCGAACAGCAATTAGCGCAACGCAGAGAAGATTTATTAAGCCCAATAATAGACAAAGCAGAAGTTGCAATCAGAAAAATCGGCGAGCGTGAAGGTTTTATTTATGTATTCGACGTAAGCAAAGGCTCACAAGTATTGTTTTACTCAAAAAGCAGTACCGATGTAATGCCGTTGGTTAAAAAAGAACTTGGAATAAATTAATTTAGACAGTTAGACGCAAGACCAATAGATTTTAATAAATATTGGTCTTGTGTCTATTAATCTAAAATGAAGATTGGTATTTTCGATTCCGGCTTTGGTGGTTTAACCATTTTGAAAGAAATTTACCGCTGTATGCCCGAATACTCCTATATTTATTTGGGCGATAATGCTCGAGCACCTTACGGTACTCGTTCGTTCGATACTATTTATAAATACACGCTGGAAGCTGTTGAAAAACTCTTTTCGTTGGATTGCGGCTTGGTAATAGTGGCTTGCAACACAGCTTCGGCAAAGGCACTGCGCACAATTCAACAAACCTATCTGCCAAAATTTGATGATAACAGGCGCGTTTTGGGTATTATTCGACCTTGTACCGAAATTGCCGGAAATTTGACTCAAACAAATGCTTTGGGAATATTTGCCACCGCCGGTACAGTTTCATCGCAATCGTACGAAATTGAAATCAAAAAATTATTTCCCAATATTTCTGTTGTTTCACAGGCGTGCCCTATGTGGGTTTCGTTAGTGGAAAATGGAGAAGCGCAAAGCGAAGGAGCCGATTATTTTGTGAAACAGGAAATAAATGCTTTATTGCAAAAAAGTGCCGCAATAGATACGATTTTACTTGCTTGTACACACTACCCGCTATTGTTGGAAAAAATAAAAAAACATACTCCGCCGCATATTCGTATTGTAACCCAAGGCAGTATTGTTGCTGAAAGTTTACAGAATTATTTGCACAAACACCCCGAAATAGAGCAACGTTGTGAAAAAAATGCTACAATACAGTTTTTCACAACCGAAAATAGCAAGCATTTCAACTCAATTGCATCTTGTTTTTGGGGCAATGAAATTGAGTCGGAACAATTGAGTTGTAGTTAATTAACTTCGTTGAGCTCTTCGCGGTTTGTAATTGTTCCATACACCAAATCTTTCAAAAAATTCTCGGTAACAGTTCGTCCATCGAGCATATGTACAATTCTGTGGGCGTAGCGGCTGTCGTGTTCGCTGTGCGTTACCATTACTATGGTGCTTCCTTTTTCGTTGAGCGCAGTGAGCATTTGCATTACTTCCAGTCCATTTGTGCTGTCCAAATTACCGGTTGGTTCGTCGGCAAGGATTAATTTTGGTTTGTTTACTACGGCACGCGCTACGGCTACACGCTGCTGCTGTCCGCCCGAAAGTTGCGCCGGAAAATGATTGCGGCGATGCGTCATTTGTACATTTTCCAATGCTTCTTCTACCATTCGTTTGCGGTCGGCAGGTTTTATACCGTTGTAAATCAGCGGTAATTCTACGTTTTCATACACCGTCAGTTCATCAATCAAATTGAAACTTTGGAATACAAAACCAATGTTTGCCTTGCGCAATTCGCTGCGTTTGCTTTCGTTGAATTGGGAAATTTCCACACCATTGAACACAAAACTGCCGGAAGTGGGGTCGTCCAACATTCCTAAAATATTGAGCAATGTGGATTTTCCGCAACCCGAAGGTCCCATAATTGCTACAAATTCGCCTTCGCTTACTTCAAGCGACATTTTGTTTAATGCTACCGTTTCTATGGTTTCGGTACGATAAATTTTGTTTAAGTCTTTAATTGTTAAGCCCCCAAACCCCATCAGGGGGCTTTTTGAGCAGTGGTTTAATGTGAAATTCATAATTTTATTATTTTCTTTTTTGTTCATTATTGGCACAATTCTACGGATTATGACCTGCTCCAAGTCCCCCTCTGAGGGGGTCTGGGGGCTGTGTCTTTTACTCCGTTTTAATAGCCTTCACCGGATTTTGCGTAGCCGCCTTCCACGTTTGATAACCGGTGGTAAGCATGGTAATTGTCAGTGCGATGACCCCAACCGCCAAGAATATCCACGCGCTCAACGGTGTTTTGATTACAAATCCGCTCAACCATTGTTGCAGTCCGAAATATGCCAGCGGACAGGCAATGGCAAAGGCGATAATTACCCACAACACAAAACTTTTGTTGAGCAACACAAAAATATCTCGCACCGATGCGCCATACACTTTGCGAATAGCAATTTCGCGCATACGGCGTTGTGTGGCATAATATGCCATTGCAAACAGTCCGGCAACGGTAATCAGTATGGCAATAAGCATGGCAAAGGCAAAAACTTTGTTGGCATTCATTTCGGCAGTGTAGAGTTTTTCGTAGGTATCGTCCAAAAAGTGGTATTCAAAAGGATACACCACTTCGTAGCGTTTCCATATTTTTTCAATCAATGCAATGGCGCGTTGCGGGTCGCCCTGTATTTTGAAAAAAGCCGTAGGTTCATTCCACCATTCTGCGTTCAATTGGAAATATATTTGCGGCGCAACCTCTTGATGCAGCGATTTGGTATACGCATTGCGCACAACTCCTCTAATGATTTGCGTTGTAGTGTCGCCTTCAAACTGCACTCGTTCGCCCACAGGATTTTTATAGCCCAACAATTGTGCGGCTCGTTCGTTGATAATCACGCTATTTGACAGTGCATCTTCGGCTTCCACTAAAAACGGGTTTTCACCGTCTATGATTTCCATACCGAAAAAATCAAAATAATTAGGACTGACAGGACAGATTTCTATCAAAATAGATTGCTCGTCAATGGTTGGTACTCGTTTGATAGCTGCACCGTGCGTCCATTGCGTGAGAAGTGCATCTTGTCGGCTAACTGCTTTAATAGAAGGCTCTTGAAGAAATTCTCCTGCCAAGGTGTTATAACTGTCTTTGGCAAGATACGGGAATTTTATGTATACAACCTGTTCTTTATCGAAGCCCAAATCGTAGGAAAGAATATGTTTGACCTGTTTTTGCATAAATGCAACGGTAATCAGCAAAGCAATAGATGCCGTAAATTGTGTAATAATCAAGATTTTTTGCAACACACCCATTTTCTTTCCTTTGAATGTTCCTTTAATGGTTTCTATAATATTGAAACGTGTCATATACAGCGCAGGAAACGAACCGGCAAGCAATACCACGCACAACAACAAAAGCGAAAGAAAAATATAGATGTGCGGCGAAGTAAAATCAAGCTCCAAATTCGATTGTGTAAAATTGTTAAATACGGGCAATATCAATAGTGCAATTACTAAAGCAATACCGATTGAAATGAGAACATAACAGGCAGTTTCTTCATAAAATTCACGCATCAATTGCCATTTTTTTGCTCCTAATGTTTTTTTAATACCAATATTTTTTGCACGAATAAACGATGTGGAAACAAACAAATTGGTAAAATTGATGCAGGAAATTATCAGAATTATCAAGGCGGTTAATACAAAAGTCATAATGAGTGATTTGTTGCCTTTGATAATGCGGTCGTCTTGAAAACCGGTAGTAAAGTGCATATCGTTGAGCGGCTCCAGGGAATATGTTATAAACCCTTGTAATTCTTTCAAATGCTTATCCACAAGTTGTGTCAAAGGTTCTGCCATTGCATTGGCATTTGCGCCTTCTTGCAGACGGAAAAAAGTCATAAAAGCATCGCCCGTTCCCCAATTCTCTTCGGTAGCAATCCGACTAAATCTACCGGTATAAGAAAATATAAAATCGGCTTGCAAACTCGAATTTTTGGGTATATCTTTCATTACTCCGCTTACCACATAATCATCTTCCCACGATTTTATGATTTGTCCAACAGGATTTTTCCCGGGAAAATATCTGGCTGCTGCCGCTTCGCTAATTACCACTTTGTTGGGAGTAGAAAGAACATTTGCCGGGTCGCCGGTTACTAAGGGAAAAGTGAAAAACGAGAAGAAATTGCTGTCGGCAAAATAACTGTTTACTTTCTGGTGCAACACCTCATCAATACGAATATCTATTTTTTCAAACAGTACAACTCTGGTCATAGCTTCTATTTCGGGCAATTCATCGTTTGCCCGTTTGCCGAGCGGCGACCACGTTGAACTCATTTTCACGGGATTACCATTAAGTGTAGTGTTCATTACTACTCTGTATATTTGGTCACCGTTTTTGTGAAATTTGTCGAAACTCAATTCTTGAATAGCCCACAGCCCCACCACAATGGCTACCATAATGCCCAGCGAAAGACTGCAAATGTTTAATATTCCTACTGTGCGTTGTTTTTGGAAATTTCGGAGGAAAAGTCTCCCCCAGCCCCTCCTCAGGAGGGGAGCAGAAGCAGCCCCCAACCCCCTCAGGGGGCTTTTTGAGCAGTGGTTTGAGATATGATTTTCTGTCATTTTTTAAGAAAGCCCCCTAAATCCCCCTCTGGGGGACTTTTGGAACTGTGATTTAATTAGTTAATACTGTCTTTTATTATTTTTGTTTCTTATTCATTATCGCATTGTCATAATTTTACGGATTAGCAGGTACTCCAAGTCCCCCTTGAGGGGAACCGAGCTTGCGAGCTCAGCGTAGCTAATTTAGGGGGCTGGGTTTTTTATTTTTAATTCTTGTGTGTTGCCATAATTCTCATAACTATTCACAATCACCCTGTCGCCCACTTCCAAGCCTTCCAACACTTCATAGAAATCCGGATTTTGGCGACCAATGCGAATTGGCGCACGATAGGCTCGGCTACCGTCGGCACTGAGTTTAAAAATCCAACTGCCGCCGGTGTGCTGATAAAATCCGCCGCGCGGAATTAACAGGGCTTCGGTTTCGTCGCTCAGCGCAATGCGTATTTGTAATGATTGTCCGCGACGAATATTTTCGGGCATTCTGTCTTTAAAAACCATATCAACGGCAAAACGACCGTTGGCAACTTGGGTATATACTTTTTTAATAACTACTGTGTAAGAGCTGTCGTCTTGTTTATACAAACCTTCCAAACCTGCATAAATGCGGGGAATATAATGCTCGTCAATTTCCACGCGCACTTTAAAACCGCTCAAAACGTCAATTTGTCCTATTCGTTCGCCTTTATTTTTATTTTGCCCTATTTCGGCGTCTAAAGAAGTGAGTTGCCCGGCAACAGGAGCGCATACCGTGAGGTCGGCAAATTTGCGGCGCATTAAATCCAAACCGTTTTTTGCTCCGTTGTATGACTGTTGGGCTTGTGCAAATTGTTGGGCAGAAGCAATACTGTCCTGTTCCAAAATCGCGTCCATTAGTTTTTTCTTTTCCAGCAGATATTTGTATTGGTTTTCCGTTTCTTGAAATTCCTGTTGGGCAATTACCTGTTTTTGTATCAGTTTCGAGTTCATTTCATATATCCGTTTTGCTTCAATGAGCTGACTTTCAACATCTACCGACTGTGTTAATTTGGAAATAGTATTTTGCCGTGCGCCATTTTGAGCAATTTGCATTTGCGCCAACAGATTATATACGGACGTTTCCTGCGTTGTCAGGCTCAATTCCAAATCGGTGTTGCTCAAGCGAAGAATTGGCTGGTCTTTTTTCAGCACTGCGCCGTCTTCTACAAAAATTTCTTCCACACGTCCGCCTTCCCGCAAATCGAGGAAAATTGTAGTAACCGGCTGCACAATTCCCGTAACCGGAATAAATTCCCGGAAAGCAGAGCGTTTTGCTTCGCCAATAGTTAGCCTTTCGCTTTCTACGTTCATTGTAGAATTGCCAAAAGGATTGAAAACAATAAGCAACAGCAACAAAATGCTGCTACCGGTTGCAACAACGGCTATGGTCTTTTTGCTTCGACTTTTCTTTTCTATTGCTCTGTCCACTTTTGAATAACTGAGTAAATTGATTAACTAAAATTGTTACTTCGCTATCGCTCGCAAATGACGGATAACTCAACAAAAGTACGCCATTGCGAACGAAGTGAAATAATGTACGTACAGTGTATTCAATGCTCGTGCCAAGTTTTAAATATTTTGATTTTCAGTAAATTATAAAATAATGATTTTTAAAAGTGTTCATTTTCGGACAGTTTGTGTTCGGTTTTGATACAGTTTAATGCCCAAAAAGAAACAGGTCATTTATTAAACCTCTTCGGGAAATAGATATTTCTTATTTTTATAGATTGCTTCGTTTCTCGCAAAGCTCGAAAAACAGAGAGGGAAAGGGACTAACTTTGCGAACGGTATCTTACTACCTATGACGAAACTCAGACTTAGTCTTTCCCTTTCTTCTGTTGAAATAGGTTTTCAATTACAAAATAAATAGGTTTTTGCAAACATAGGATGACACTCAAATAAACGCCATTGCGAGCGGAGCGAAGCAATCCAATCAAACCTAATATCAACCATCCTTCGATTACTCCCGGCTCCGCTCGCAATAACGCGATATGTATTTCTTTCTTCGACAAGGGTGCTTGCTCCCTTGTTGTTATTGTTTCTACAAGGGGTTGAAACCCCTTGCTGTTGCTTGCTGCTGTTTTTCTACAAGGGGGCAAGCCGCCCTTGCTGTTGTTTGCTGTGTTGGCAAGGGGGCTTGCCCCCTTGTTATACGCAATGCCCCCTTGTGTATTCTGAGGGCGTATGTAATACGCCCCTACAGCTTATTTTACAAACCATTGCAGGTAGCGACCTTCGCCGTTGTTGAAGCTGTGGGGTACCATATTAGTAGCTCCTTTGCTATCAGGAAATAGAGTACCCCCAGGAGTTCCCAAATTTTTTGAACAGTCTGATGTGGAAAAATCATAATCGCCTGAGCCAGCACACTTACCGAAGTGGTGATTTTGTTGCCATTCGCCGGGATTGGAAAACCAGCCGAATACATTATTAATATATCGTAGTTCTATAGTATTCTTGGTGCCGCCTTTGTTTGGGTATACATCTATTACTGCATCGCTATTAGCGTTGAGGGGAGTACCACTAACGTAATAAGTTGAATACATATTGTTTCCTGCAGCGACAGCAGTATGACTTCCTGCCGCCCAGTCCCACTGTGTGGGATATGTAGTGGAATTCCAGACTGTTATACGGTGTTGATAGGTAGAACCGTTGCGCAATATTACAACATTCTCTTTGTAATCATCATTACCATCACTAGCGGGAGTTGTATAACCGTCGTTATTATTTACTGCTCCATACCAACTTGCCCCGTATAATTTCCCCTCGGAAGTCATATTTGCGTTTTCCCACGCTTTAGATAAAGGGTCGTGCATAGGACCCGCCGGCATAAGAATACCGTAATTATTAAGTGCCCATTCATCCTTCATATTGGTAGCACTGTCAGTAATGTGTACTTTCAGCTGTGAAGTTTGTCCGCTTGCCGGCAGAGTTTTCCATTCATCGTTAGTCAAACGGAAATCGGTATAATCTATCTGAAAATCGGTAGGTGCTGCTGTTTTTTGTGCTTCTGTTGGTTGTATATCAGCTGTGGCTGCAGATGTCGTTGTTTTGGTTGTACCTTTTCCCACCGCAAGCCTGCTTCGTGGGGTATTTTTATCGACCGACCAGTATGTACCTGTTAATTCTATATTATTATCATTGTCGAACTCATACGCAGTTTTTTCCGATATAGACCACACGAGTGTCCAGCCGCCGCCTTCCATATCGCAGTAGGTTCGCAGGGTTGCGCTATTGCCTATCTTGCAGTTTTTAAGCCAGTATTCGCCATTACCGGCATCAGGCTTTTCTTCAAGAATTGCCAGGCAGTTGCAGGCAGGGTTGTCGAAAGTGCCCAGCGTGGAGGTAAAGGTTACGGTAAAGCTGCACTGGGTTTTAATGCCTCCTGTGGTTTCAAAATTGTAGCGGAACGAGCCTGCGCTTTTGGGCGTGCCTTTCATAGTAAGCCTTAGCTCGGCAGTACCGTTCGTAAGTCCGGAACCCGATTGTGCTACCTGAAACAGTACGCCGTTTTGCTGGTCGGTAGAAAATTCTATTTTCTCGGTATCTTTTATCGAAAGAATATTTACGGGTACGGTTACTATTTGCGAGCCGTCGTTCAGTTTGGCTTGGTAGTTGCCATCTACGCGAATATCGTCGCAGTTCACTTCGTAGGTCATAGGCAGCGGATTTACTGTTACCCGTATATTTTCGCCTGTGCAATTCTTGCCTATTTGGGTGCTGTTGCAGTAAAAGGTAAGGGTATCGTTGTCGGCATTGGTGCTTTGATTAGCCGGAACGCCCGAACCGGTAAGCGTGAGGTTGAAAAGTCCGGTTGTTTGAAATATTCCCTGTGCCTGAAAGTAGTATCCGTTGCCGCTCAGTGCCATAATGTTGTATTCGCCCAAATCCTGCTGTCTTACATATATGGGCAGTACCACATAGTTTTTGTTGTCGAGCGGCGCATTTTGGTAGTATTTTCCGTATACCTTAATGTTGTCGCAGATTACACTGTCGGCTACTATATTGGATTTGCCCTCGCAGAGGCTTACCCATTGTTCATTGTTCCAGTATTGCAAACAGTTAATGGTGGTGTTGTAAATCAGTATTCCCTTGGCGTAGGGATTAACTGTTCCCAAGCCGCCGTCGGTGCGTACGGGAATTTGGTTGCGAAATTCGTCGGACCAGGCAGGCACGCGAATTCCCTGAATAAGATAGCCGTCGTACTTGGAATTGTCGGTACTTCCCTGCGCATAAGCGGCTGTTGTGAAAGCGGCTGTTAATATAAACAGCAGGCTGGTGTAAATTTTTCGTTTCATAACTTGTGAATTTTAAAGGTTTATTGATTGTTTTGTTTATTTGTTTATTGTTTAGCAAGGGGTTTCAACCCCTTGTTGTTGTTTACTGTTTTTACAAGGGGGCAAGCCGCCCTTGTTGGTGTTTTGTGTTTGGCAAGGGGCATGCCCCCTTGTTAGTTTTCAATTGCGAGCGGGAGCGAAGCAATCTATTCTTCTCTTCCATACTCAATTGCTTCGTTGTGTACTTCAACAGTTTTACTATACTCACCGATTACTATGTTGCAGTACTCTCTCCCTTCGCAATTGTATAAGTCAACAAATTCGTTACATGTTTTAATCTTTAATCCTGTTTATCTTTTTTATGTTTTTGTTTTGTGATGGGCGGAAAATATTGACTATCGCCGATTTTCAAATCCGCCCATCCTGTTTCCTGTTTTTTGAGGGCGGAACATATTCCGCCCCTACTATTGCCATTGTCGCGAACGGCGAAATTCGAATATTGTGAGTACTATCAGTACTATACCTACTACCACTATTTGTAATAATGTTGCCAAAATCCCTGTTCCGAATTTTTTCGGTTTGTCCATATTTGTTTTACGTGTTTCCATTGTGCGTTTTTCATAATCCGGGTTTTTATAAGTTTTTAAGTTTGCAGGTTTTCAGGTTGGTTGTTCAGTTGTTTGCTCATTTCCTGTTTCCTGTTCTTGTTCGCTGTTTATCTGTTCAAAAGTCCGGTGTTTGCTAAATGTATCAAGCCATCGCTGGTACTCCGGTTGATACTGCGGCTCGAAATAGTTTGGTTCTTCGTAATTGTGAGGTGTTTGTCTTGTCATTCTTTTTTGTTTTTCGTTGGTTATGTGTTTATCTGTTGTTTTCTTTGGCAAGGGAGCATGCCCCCTTGTTGTTGGTTTGGCAAGGGGTTTAAACCCCTTGTTGGTGTTTTTCGTCATTGCGAGCGAAACGAAGCAATCCAATATAATAATCAATTAACCCTTTATTTATCTAATCACAACAAAGAGACTGCTCCGCTATCGCTCGCTATAACGCGATGTTCTTTTTTACTTTCTTTTGACAAGGGTGCTTGCCCCCTTGTTGGTTTATTTACTGTTTCTGCAAGGGGGCAAGCCGCCCTTGTTGTTGGTTTTGGCAAGGGGTTGAAACCCCTTGTTGTTTCTGCAAGGGGGCAAGCCCCCTTGTTGAAGCCCCCCTCTAACTCCCCCGAAGGGGGAGGACTATTCTCCTCCCAGTGATTTATATGTAAAGCCATCATTCATAAATCCGGCACCCTTATTACAAGTGTAGTGAATACGCACTTTCTCCAGCAACATAGAGTTACCCGTGTCAATATTGCCGGTTTCCACTTTTACCTTCCATATTATCTGGTCGGTATCGCTGTCAATGCGGGTTCCCACAGTTGAAACCGTTGTAAAGTCCATAATGTATTCATCGGCAGTCAGAGCTGAACCTTCAACACTGCGGAATACCGGTATCACATTGATAACCTTGAATTCCACCGAGTCGTGGTGACAGTGGGCTTTACCCATCCACACTCCGCTCGTTACATCAATTATGCTGTCAATAGGTACTTCGAGCGTGTATATATATTCCACTTCGTTGGGGCTTATTTGTTGCCAGCTTCCTTTAGTGTTGTCGGCATTGGTTACGGTATCGTTCCAGAAAAGCATATTGCCGTGTGCCGTTCCGGGCTGTATGCCCACTTTGTAAGGGTCGGCGGCAGTGCCTGCGCCTGTGCGGGTAAGTCCGCCGCCGGCAATGGTGTCGGCAATTTCGTTACCCACTATGCTGTCTTTGGCAATGATGTCTTTCAGCGCGGGGCTCAAATCGTTCAAAGCCACGGTGCTGTCGGCAATTTGAGTGGTGCTAATTCCACCTTCGGGTACGCTCAGTACATTCGCAATGCTTGTAATGGTTATGTCGTCCACGCTGTGGTAGTTATCGCTGCCGGGCAGCCATTTTACGCTGTCGCTGTTCCATTTCAATACCTCTCCTGCGGTGCCTTTGGGCAAGCCTATGGTAAGTTCTTTGATATTATTTACGGAGGGTTCCAGCGTGGTTAGTCCTCCGGTAAGACCGTTTTGCAAAGTTACATTATGGAGATAACCATCGCCCGGTTGCTCAAACAATGCTGTGGGAGCAGAGGGTTGCCACTCGCCGGTTTCAGAATTATATAGCAAAATGTCGTTATTCTTTCCTATGGGCAGTGCTATATCAATAGTGCTGCCGGGAGTTATTACTATTCCTCCGCTGCCTGTGAAATTACCGCTTATTTGATTTAGCAGGTTTGTAGTTGCGTCGCTCGATAAATAGTTTACAATATAATCGCCAAGCTGCACATAGTTGTCGCCGGTAAGGTTGTCGGCTATGGTTGTAAAGTTGTTGGTAACGAGGTTCAGAATGCTGTCGCCCAAAGCGGTAGTGTCGGTTATGCGTTTGGCAAGTTCCATACCCAGAGTGTCTATGAATTCTTCGTTGTCCTGCAACTGGTCGGCAACTCTGCTCATATCTACATAGATATCGTATATAGGCATCATATCGGTCCCCTTGTATGTCTGATAATCTATTATCAGAGGGTTAGTATCATACATATAGTAAGGCACCTCATATGTTGTATTCATATCCATATCAGCATAAATCAGCTCCATCACTTCGTCGCTCAAATCCACCACCCCAATTGTATTGTCTGCAATCTTATCGCCATCTATTGCATCTGTAGCAATCTTATCGCCTGTTATAGTCTCGTTGGCAATTTTATCGCCTGTTACAGCATCAGGGGCAAGTTTGTTGTTGTTTATTCCGCCGTCTACCACGTAGAATTTATAGCCGTTTTCATCAATAGTTTCGCCGTCG
>QMCE01001619.1_pt1 | contig 12362 bp, 7 predicted proteins | sample 1821851 | NCBI WGS metagenome assembly QMCE01 (sample SAMN09453174, study PRJNA476694) | Termite gut metagenome, whole genome shotgun sequencing project. | isolation source: worker | host: Odontotermes sp. | place: South Africa:Pretoria | collected 2016-01-28 | reverse complement strand
ATACACCGGTAGACTGAATTTATTTTGGCAGACTGGGCAATGATTGCCTATTGCATTTATAACACAAAAGATTCTATCCGATAAAATTATTATTCCAACCGGCAAATACCCGAGAAACCGGCGACTCTTTACGGAAACAGCGGGAATCCCGTTAATGAGAACGCGGCCGCTGTCGGCGCGCAAAAGTCCGGTCAAAACCTTAATCGTCGTCGATTTTCCGGCACCGTTCGGCCCGATAAAACCATAAATCGAACCTTTCGGCACCGAAACCGAAACGCCGTTCAATGCCGGGCGGGATCTCAATAAAAAACCGGTGCGGTAAGTTTTTTTCAAATTCTCAATTTGAATCATTCGTCGTCATTATCCCGGGAAGAAGGTTGTTTGCGATTTCTCACCAAATAATAGAGAAGCGCGCCCAACACATAAAAAGCGATACCCGTATAAAACACCGGATTCAGCGAAGCTCCCTCCAAACCGGGAAACAGATTGTAAAGGACACTGCCGCCCAGGAAATAAGCGATCACCAAAATAGCGCCCAAAACGCGCAAAACGTAAGTCGCGCCAACGATGTATTTTACTTTATCCACTGTATTTTCTCCAAAACTTATTTTCCTTTCTAAAATACTTTCATTTTAAGAAAAAGATTCTTTGAAGCACCTCTAAAAATGGCTTTGCACTCATAAAATCACACAATCAGGTAGCTGGGCATGGAATTTAGGGTATCGGGTTTAGATTATGGAGGAATGAGAGTTTTCCAACCCCAAAAAATTACAGGGTAACCGGAATTGCAAGTTGATTACGACTAAATGCGATCTATATGAGCATTTAGGACTCCGCAGTGATAACGAGGAACCCCGCAGGGGTGAGAATGTGCGAATAGCACTGACGAATCCATTACGTAATTCGTAATTGTCCCATGTCCCTGACTTTCCAGGCGAATATAAATCTAAAGTGATCCTTTCAAATGAATGGCGGCAGAAAATTCTTTAAGTAATCCGGGATCGCTCACCGTTTCCCACAAAGTTCCGGTGACAATCACCTGCGCTCCGGCTTTCACGCGCTCATGCGCCGCCTGAGGGGTCCGGATGCCGCCGCCGCAGATAATTTTAAGTTCCGTTGCTTTTCTCGTGTAAGCGATATGCTCTATCGAAACCGGATTTTCGGCGCCGCTGCCCGCTTCGAGATAAACGTAACGCATTCCCATAAGTTCGGCGGCAATGGAATGCACCATGGAAAGTTTCGGTTTATCGGCGGGAACCGGCTGTGTTCCGCTGATGTATTCGACCGCGGTACGTTTTCCGCTGTTGATCAACTGGTACGCCGTCGGGATCGCTTCCATGTGGAGGGAACGCACCAAAACACCGCCGCGCACCTGCTCGTCAATCAGATAATTCGGATTGCGACCGCTGACGAGAGTCGTGAAGAGAACGGCATCGAAACCGGGAACGATCTGCGAAGCGCCGCCCGGAAATAGAATGACCGGGAGGGGAACTTCTTTCTTGAGGGCGAGGACCTGCTTCGGGAGGTTAAAATTCCCCATAAACGAGCCGCCTACGAGAAGCACGTCCGCGCCGTTTTCGGCGGCGAGCATACCCGACTTTAAAAGAGCGGTGTCATCGGAAGTATCCGGGTCGAGGAGCACCGCAAAGAGCGCGCCGTGCCGTTCGATTTCTTCATTCAAGCGAGATTCTGTTTTTCCGAGTTTGATCATGCGAGTTTTTCCTGAATCCAAGGGAGCGAGAGAGCGAGAGCCGCGGCAAGTTTTCCCGGTTCGCGAGTGCCGGCCTGCGCCCGGTCCGCTCTGCCGCCGCCGCGGCCGCCGGCCGCTTCGGCAAGCATTTTCACCAAATCGCCCGCCTTAATTCCTTTATCCTGCAAGGCTTTTCCGGCAAGTACCGCAATGCTTCCCGATTCGGGAAGTTCATTGGAAATCACCATCATTTCTTCGGGAGCGAGGCGCGACTGAACGCCGTCCAAAATATTTTTGAATTCGTCTTCGGAGAGTTTCAGCGCTTGAATGAAAACCTTAAAACCCTTTACCGCAATTCCGTCCGAAAGAAGGCCCGCCGCCGCCTGAGTCGCGAGTTTCAACTTGGTTTGAGCCAGTTCCTTTTCGAGAGTTTTCACACTTTCAAACACACTATCGACACGCCCGAGAATATCTTTATCCTTGCAGCGCAGACGATCGCGGAGCGAAGACAAAACCGCGGAGGATTCCCGAAGGGCAGCGAGAGCGCCGCGCCCGGTGACCGCTTCGATGCGCCGCACGCCCGCACTCACGCTCGTTTCCGAAAGAATTTTAAACATCCCGATTTCTCCGGTGTTCCCGGCATGCAAACCGCCGCAAAGTTCTTTGGAGATATCGCCCATTTTCACCACGCGCACCCGGTCATCGTACTTTTCGCCGAAGAGCGCCATCACACCGGCGGCGCGGGCATCGTCCAAATTCATGACGGAGGTTTCAATAGGGAGGCACGCCATGATTTGAGCATTCACCTTGTTCTCCACATCCCGGATCTGTTCGGCTGTGAGCGCACTGAAATGACTGAAATCAAAGCGGAGTTCTTCCGGCGAAACAAAACTTCCCTGCTGCACTACATGAGTGCCGAGCACTTCCCGGAGCATGGCCTGCAATAAATGCGTGGCCGAATGATTGCGGCGCGTGTCGCGCTGGGTTTCGCTTTGAACCGTTGCGGTAAAACACCCGGCCATGGTTTTTTCATCGGCGGTTCCTTCCAGAACCATGCCGCGGTGAATCACGGTGTCGTTCACTTTCACCGTATCAAAAACCTTAATCTTGATTCCTTCCGCCGCAAGCTCCCCTTTATCCCCTACCTGCCCGCCCATTTCCGCGTAGAACGGCGTGGTTTCAAGCACAATGGAAAGCGTGCCGTTATCTTCCCGGTAACGCAGTATTGGCGTTTCGGTACTCGTGAGCGAATAACCTGCAAACTGGGTAGAACCCTCCGCAAAAACCGTCCAGCCTTCGGTTCCCATGGTATTGATCCCCTGTTTACGAGCGGCGCGGGCGCGGGATTTCTGTTCCTCCATGCTCGCTTCAAAACCGGCTTCGTCGATGGCGAGCCCTTTTTCTTCCGCGAGAATCCGCGTTAAATCCGGAGGAAATCCGTAAGTATCGTAAAGCAGAAAAACCTTATCGCCCGGAACCGTTTTCTCACTTCCCATTTCGGCGACAATCTGATCGAAACGGTCAAGCCCCGCATCCAGAGTCCGGATAAAGCGTTCCTCTTCCGCGCGGATCACTTCGGCGACAAAATCTTTGCGCTCGCGAATTTCCGGAAACGCATCGCCCATAATTTCCGAAAGCGTTTCCACCAAACGGTAAATGAACGGCTCCTTTTGTTCCAAAAGTCTCGCAAAGCGGCTCGCCCGCCGCAGAATGCGGCGGAGAACGTATCCCCTGCCCTCGTTGCTCGGGAGCGCACCGTCGGCAATCGCAAAAGAAACGGAACGCAAGTGGTCGGCGATCACGCGGTGCGGCACGCCGGCAGTCCCTTCTTCGTACTTCACGCCGCTGAGTTCCGCAATGCGAGCAATGACCGGTTTGAAAATATCCGTATCGTAATTGCTGTGCACGCCCTGGAGAATAGCGCACACGCGCTCGAAGCCCATGCCGGTATCCACATTTTTTGCCTTGAGCGGAATCAGTTCGCCGGTGGAAATGCGCTCGTACTGCATGAACACATTGTTCCAGATTTCAATGTAGCGGTCGTTGGCACCGTTCACGCCGAGAACCGGATCGGCAAAGGTTTCCTTTTGAGTGGCGAGGTCGCCGCGGTCGTAATGAATTTCACTGCAAGGCCCGCAAGGCCCCGTGTCCCCCATTTCCCAAAAATTGCTCTTGGCATCAAAACGCATAATGCGCTCCTCCGGAAGTCCGGAGATGCGTTTCCAAATGTCAAACGCTTCGTCATCATCCTGATAAACCGTTACAAACAGGCGCGCTTTGTCAAGTTTCCAAACTTCGGTAAGGAGTTCCCATGCCCAGGCGATCGCATCTTCTTTGTAGTAATCGCCGAACGACCAGTTGCCGAGCATTTCAAAAAAAGTGTGGTGGTAAGTATCGCGCCCGACTTCATCCAGATCGTTATGCTTTCCGGAAACGCGAATACATTTTTGACTGTTCACCGCCCGTTTTAAACCTTTCGGATTATCGCCGAGAAAAATAGCTTTGAACTGATTCATGCCCGCATTAGTAAACATGAGGGTCGGATCATCGGCGGGAACCACAGGCGCACTGCGAACAAAAGTATGCTCTTTGGATTCAAAGAAACGAATAAAAGAAGATCGAATTTCGGTCGATGTCTTGGGCACAAAAGTCATGATGTTTTACCGGTTGAAAACGTGTAAAAAAGAAACATTGCCGGAAAATCTAAAAACTTTAAGCAAAAGACAACTCTAAAAACCGCTTCGCATTCATGAAATCCGGCATTACACCAAAATCGAGCATCGGCAAACCGCGTTCATACGGTTCCCCGGCGTGCCCCGGCGCATCCACTGTTTCTCCCTCGTCCCGGACAAGCGAAGCGCGATCCGGGATCCAAATAAATACCCACAATAGAGCGCCGGGTCGGGCTATATTTTCGGGGTGGCACCCACCTTGCGAATCTCGCGCAAGAGCCCCCGCCGAAAACGGAGCCGCCATGCGTCTCCGCCCTTCGGGTCACTATCCCTCACGCAAATCTTGCGCAATTCCAACATTTCTTGCCAAACCGGAGCGGCTTCCAGCCTAAAGGTTTGCCCCCACCAAGTGGCGGCGCAGATGAAGAAAGTCTTATATGCCTGTTCGAACTTGATAAATGCGCAAACCATTGAGAATCGCGCTTGGATATAAAAAAGTAACTCACATTCTTGTGGTATGAAAGCCATGGGAAGGGATAAGGGAAACGGGATGTGAAAATTTGGGTATCGGGTTTAGGGTTTGGAAAACTCGTGTACGTTCCCGGTCATCCCGGACAATCCCTCTCTCGTCACCCTCCGCACGAGCCTGTCCTCGCGATTGCCTCAACTGCGTAAAAATGCGAGGAATACGGAGGGTCCAAAAGAAGATCATCTGGCTTGGACCCCGACCAAGTGGCGGTGCAGACAAAGAAAATCTTTTATACCCGATCGAACTTAATTGATGCGCAATAGGTATCACCACAGATAAAGAAAGTCTTTCATGCAAGTGCGAACTCAACTGATGTGGTAATAGGTATCGCCGCAAACTTGAAATGCCTCTGCGAACTCAATTGATGCGGTAAATCCAAAAAAGAACAAATCAACAAAGTTACCACAATTTCCGAAAAGGTCTAATGCCGAAAATCACCCCGTAATTCGTAATTAAAAGGCGTAGCCTTTCCGTAATTGGGATGTCTTCGTTCCGGAATTTTCCAATCCCCAAACCCGATACCCAAAATTTTCCCATCCTGATTTTCACACCTAATGAATATTCTCCCTGTATTCCATACCGAACTTCCTCAAAAACTTTCATGCCGATACAAACGGGTTTCTGCGGCATCTATCCGCTATTTGAGTTTCTTTGTCAAAAAAATGCTTTTTTCCCTTCTCAAAAAAATACGGTTTTCTAACTTTGACGGCGAATAGAAGAATCATTTACTCCCTAAGGAGACTTACATGCCAAGATGCTTCACAATTCCCATGCTCTGGATCGGAGTCATGGCGATATTGTCCTCGGCTGCAGAGAGCTACACTCGAGAAGATGTGATTCGGATTGCACTCGAAAAATCATCCGATGTCCAAACTGCAGAACAGGAATACATAACGGCAAAATCCACGGTAAGCGGTGCTTACGGGAATGCCTTCCCCTCCATTGACCTCAGCGCGCAATATGCGAGAACCTTCGGTGCCTCCGATGTGCGAAAATCCGATGCGATCAGCTCCATGCTGGATAACACCGCCGATATGAACGACCGGATACTTGCCGGCACTCTCGATCAAATGTCTTACGGGCTCTCCGCAATGAGCGGTTTTCGCTGGGGCACCCAGGTAGGGCTCACCGCCACTCAAATTCTTTACGCTCAAGGGAAAGTGAGCAGCGGAGTCAAAATCGCCAAGTCTTACCGCCGCGTTGCCGAACTTTCTTTGGAAAGCACCAAAATTTCCGTCCGTTATCAGGCCGAAACCGCCTTTAATTCCGTGCTTTACCTGGATAGCGCCGTCGCGATTTACGAAGCGAGCCTGGAGCAGGCGCGAAAACATTTCGACTACGCAAAACAGGCTTACGAAAGCGGGCTTGCCGGAGAGCTGGACCTGATCCGCGCCGAACTTCAAATCGACGAACTCCAGTCGGGGCTTGAAAAAACAAAAAAAGACCAAATTGTGGCAAGAAACGCGCTTCTGAATACCATGGGGCTCCCGTGGCAGGATAATGTCACTTTTACCGGTGATTTGCGCGACCCCTCTTCCGGTTCGCTCGCCGAACCCGATACGGTATTAAAAAACGTGCTTGCCCGCCGGAAAGAAATCTCGCAGTTAAACGAAAGTGAAAACATGCAGAACCTGAACATTGACATCGAACAGGGTGACTACAAACCCTCCCTGATTTTGGGAGGCTCCATTGCCTATGCAAACGGTGACAACCGCTGGAACGGCTGGGATGCTCCGGACTGGGATAAAAATATCGACAAAAAAGTGTATCTCGCGCTCACCATGAACCTGTTTAACGGAATGCAAACCAAGGAAAAAGTGGTTCAGGCAAAAAGCAGCCTCCGCAAAACTCAAATTCAAAAAGAAACTGCCGAACGCGGCATTCAGCTTGAAGTCGAATCTTCCGTAAATACCTGGGAGAATGCCAAAAGGCAAATCGAAATCCGCAAACGCCAGGTTTCCCTTGCCGAAAGAAATCTGGAGCTTTCGGAAGCGGCTTACCATGTGGGAAAAATTCCGCAACTGGATTTACTGGATGCGAACATGAGCCTTCGCAATGCCAAACTGGACTATATGTCGGCTGTTGTGGACTGGAATAATGCTTACAGTGCCCTGCTCAAAGCCACCGGAGAATATTAAGAGGAACATCATGACAAAAAAAATCATTGTACTTGCCGTCATTTCTTTAATGTTTGCCGCATGTACGCAAAAAGAAGACAAAAATGCCGCCCAAAACTTAACTATGGAACAGGTTCAGGCGGAAAAGGGAAAACCGGTACGGGTTGATTCCGTATCTCAAATGAAACTGGACGAAATCCGCTCTTTCAGCGGTTCCATCGAAGGAATGCAGCAAACCAATGCGATTTCCAAAATGTCCGACCCGATCAAATCCATAAAAGTCGGTATCGGCAGTACGGTTAAAAAAGACCAGGTGCTTGCGGAATTTGTCTATACCGGAGATAACACCGGTTATCAACAAGCCGAAGAACAGGTAAAACTTCTGGAAGCCACCACCGAACGGCTTCGCGAAGTTTTTGCAAAAGGCGGGCTTTCCAAACAGGATCTGGAACAGGCGGAAACTCAATTGAAAATCGCGAAGATGAACCTCGAAACCGCTCGCCGCGCCACCCTCGTTCTCGCTCCGGCGAGCGGCGTGATTACCGATGTGAAGTTTAAAGAGGGACAGGTCCCGGGAATCGGCGCCACGCTCTTCACAATTGCACGGCTCGATCAGGTAATTTTGACCCTCCCCATTACCTCTCAGGATATCGGCCTCATGAAAAAGGGTGCAAGCGCCACCGTTCATTTGAACGGTGAAGCCGTCACGGGAAAAGTGACGATGGTCCCCATGGCCGCCGACCCGGTCACACGTTTCTTCCCGGTAGAAGTTACTTTCAACAACAAAGAACGCAAGCTCCTGCCGGGAATGTTCGTTTCCGCAGAAATTACCACGAGAAGCATTGAGGGAATGGCAGTTCCAAGCGATGCCCTCGTATATCAGGACGGTACCTACTATATCTGGACGGTTCAAGACGGGAAAGCGCTCCGTAAATCCGTTCATTCCGGAATTTCCGATAAAAATTATACTCAAATCGTGAAAGGAATCGAATTTTCCGATATAGTGATGGTGCAGGGAATGTCCAAACTGAATGAAGGCGACAAAGTCCTGATTGTGGACTAACCGGAGGCTCATTGCATGATTAAAGCAAGTATTTACAAACCCATCACCATGTTGATGGTGGTTCTTGCGGTGGTGGTATTCGGTGTCTATACCTACCGCATGATGGCAGTGGATATGCTGCCGAAGTTTGAAGTGCCGGTGGTAACCGCCACGGTCATTTATCAGGGAGCAAGCCCGGAAGAACTTGAATCAACGGTCATCAAACCCGTTGAAGAACAGGTCGAACTCATTGACGGTATCGACTATGTTCTCGCCTACGCCATGGAAAACTACGCGATTTTCGTGGTCATGTTTAACATGGGTATTAATGTGGATGTAGCTGCCAATGATGTTCGCGATAAAATTGCGCAGGTTCAAACCACCTTCCCGGATGCTGTGGAAGAAGCCATCATTCAGAAAGTCGATATCAACGCGATGCCGATTGTCGATCTCGCATTTGTAGGGCCCGTCAATTCCACGGAACTCCGCCAAATGGCCGATGATGTGCTCAAACCGAAACTCTCTGCGATTTCGGGTGTCGCAAGCGTGAACCTTTTCGGCGGAACGGAACGTGAAATTTCCGTTGAATTCAACAAGGAAGCCCTGCAGGCGCGGAATGTGGACATCACGACCCTCATGGGACTCATTGGAGCGGCAAACCTCAGTTTTCCTTTCGGCGACCTGGACGGAAAATTCAAAAATACGAGTGTCCGCGCCGATTCCAAGTTCAAATCGCTGGATGAAATCCGCAATCTCGAAATCCCGACTTCTACGGGGCGCATTCGCCTGAGTGAAGTCGCCGTTGTGAAAGATACCGTAAAAACGATCACTTCCGCCTCGCGTTATCAAGGGCAAAATTCCATCGGTATGTCTATCCAAAAGAGAACCGATGCCAACGTGGTGCAAGTCGCCGACGGCGTGCTTAAAGCGGTGGAACGCATCAATAAGGATCTCCCCGAAGGTTACGAACTCAATCTCGTTTACGACCGCTCCGATATGATCCGGCAATCGGTGGACAGCGTGATCAGCAATATCATCCTTGCCATTATCCTGACGGCAATCATCCTCCTCCTCTTCCTCGGAAAGTTCAGCACCATGTTTATTGCGGCGGTCACCATGCCGATTTCGGTGATCGGTGCGTTTACTTTCATGTATTTCAGCGGGTTTACCATCAATATTATGACTTTGATGGCGCTCTCTTCGGCAGTGGGGCTCCTGGTCACCAACTCCATTGTGATTCTTGAAAACATTTCCGTAAAACTGGAAAACGGCTTAAACCCCAAAGAAGCGGCGTTTACCGGAACAAGTGAAATTATGGTCGCCATTATGGCCTCCACCCTCACTAACGTTTGCGTATTTGTGCCGATCGCATTCATGAAATCCGTCGCGGGAACCATGTTCCGAAGCTACGGACTCACCATGGTTTATGCCACTTTCGTTTCGCTCCTCATTACATTTACCCTAACGCCTCTCATGGCGGCTTACCTCTTCAAAGCCAAAAAAACGAATGAAGACGGCACACCCGTGAAGCCGAAGATAAATTTCTTCACAAAAATCACCTCTATTTTCCCGCAAGCACTTCGGTTCATTCAAAACCTTTACTTAAAATCTCTCGCATTCTGCCTGTCGCGTGTCGGAACGGTCGTTCAGGTGGCAGCCATCGGAGCTTTAATTTTTCTCACCTATTTGGCGGCCACAAAGTTCCTGACCGTGGAAATGATGCCGAAAACCGATGAAGGTTTTATCAATATCTCCGTAGAAATGCCGAGCGGAACCAACGTTGAAACAACGGACAGGATCGCGAAAACCATAGAAGCTCGGGTAAAAACCATTCCGGAGCTCAAACTTTACTACTCCTCTATCGGCGGCGAGCAGGGTTTGACAGCCACCAACCAAGCCACCGTGAAACTCTCATTGAAATCAAAGGACGAAGGCCGCGTTCGTGAAACGAATCAAATCGTGGATTCGCTTCGCACCGTTCTTGCCGACATTCCCGATGCTTATATCGTTATCAAAAGTTCGAGTGCCTCGCAAATGGGGAACGGACAGGACGGCGATGTGGTTCTGGAAGTGCGCGCCCTCAATGGAGATTCCGCCGCAAAAGCCGCGGATATTGCGATAAACTACATCCGGAAAATCCCGGGAGTGGTGGAAGTACAGTCTTCCTACGAAGCCGGAAAACCGGAAATGGTCTTTCACCCGAACCGTGCCGCCCTAGCCGATTACGGTATGACCGCCCAGGCGATCGCCAACACCGGTTACTTTTATGTGAGCGGTTACCAGGCGAGCACTTACACGGAAGACGGAGAAGAATATGATATTTATATTCGCCTCCGCGAAGAAGACCGCGCCGATCGCAATGCCATTTTGAACCTCCCGATTCTCACCCCGAAAGGTTATTTGCCGATTCAGGCACTTTACGATGTGGAAACGAGACTCGGCCCGACCATGCTTTCGCGCAAGTATAAAAAGCGCCTCGTTCAAGTGAGCATGAACCTTCTTCCGGGTTATACCACCGGCGGTGCCATGGGCGAAATCGGAAAATTGATTCCGACTTTTGAAAATGTGCCCCCCGATGTGGAATTTGCCTTCGGCGGCAATGCCGACATGCAGCAGGATATGATCACGGAATTTGTCGCGGCGATTATCATGGCGATCCTCCTCACTTATATTTTGATGGTGGCGCTTTTGGAATCGTTCTCGCAGCCGTTCATTATTCTGACCACAATTCCGATGGGTGCGATCGGGGTAATTTTCTCCCTCGTTGTCACCGGAAAGAGCCTCTCCATGATCGCGTTTATGGCGATCGTGATGTTGATCGGTGTGGTGGTGAACAATGCGATTCTCCTGCTCGATGAAGCAAACCGCCTTTTCCGTTCCGGAAATATGGGCCGCCGTTCCGCCATCTTGAAAGCAGCTCAAGTGAAATTCCAGCCGATTTTGCTCGCAACATTTGCCGCCATGGTAGCTCAAATGCCGCTGGCCCTCGGTATCGGCGGGAGTGTCGCCGCCATGACACAACCGATGGGTATCGCTTCGGTCGGCGGGCTCCTGATTTCAGCTATTCTCACCATGTATCTGATTCCGACTTTCTTCTGGCTCCCGAATGCGGTATTCAGCAAAGCCAAAAATCAGACAGACAAACTCAAATCTGCAACTTCAAAAATCGTGAAGAGATTCCCAAGATAAAAACTCACCCCACCGCAACACAACGCGGTGGAGTTGAATCGCGTAAAAAATTTTGCATCGTTTGGGTGTAATCCTATTTGCGAATGATATCGCGTACACACCTAAAGGCAATAGCAGCACAACATAACTGCAGTAATCCCTTGTGAGAGACATCCAACTTCTCATACCTCACAAGCAACTTCCGGAACTTGTTCAACCATGAACCCGGCGATGCCTGTGCGCGCTAGAGAGGACGATGCGTTTATTCATGGGTGGTCGGCCGGCACCGGGAGAGCGTTTGTATTTACGTTCAGGATCACATTGTCGGTCGGGTAATTACGGATAGGTTCTTAGCCAAACTATAACTCAAAATTAAAGCAACTAGCGCAACCGGATATGTTTCTCCAAAGAAGTGAAACACGCATGTAAATACCAAAATATGAATCAAATACCATTCGTAAGAAAAACGATTTGTATATGTAAAAAATTTATTTATCGATTGAATTGCGAAAGAATATACCAGCAAGGCAAAACTAAGATAACCAACTAATGAAGGAATATCGTTGTAAAGTTTTAGTACTCCGCCATTTACTCCCTATCCGGCTATTGCTACTCCCATTATTGCAATAATAGTCAATAGTAATTTTGATGGAATTCTTATAAATTCAGGATTTTCCCTATACTTTATGGCAAGCATCATTCCCAGTGTAAACTCTCCCAAATACTGCAAAAAGAAAGAATTCCATATCCTTAACTCCGATTTTCCCAATAACCCAACTATCGTTGCCCATAACAAACTAATAGCAAAAGATAATATTACTCCTCGCCATCTAATTTTTACCAATATTTTGCATAAGAAAGGAAAAATCAGATAAAATTGTATGATAGTAGATACAAACCAAAAATGCGCACCGAACGATAATTCCAAACTATTATCAAACATTTTAAACAAAAATGCATGACTCAAGAAAGCGAAAAATCTATCACCATTATACATAAAAGGTATCAGTGCGGAAATAGCGACAATAATTATATATGGAATATATACCTTTGTAAAACGGCGTTTTAAAAAAGGAAGAAAACCTAAAGGTTTGTTCATTTGTGACAAACACAAACCAAATCCCGAAACCAATATAAAAACATG
>QMCE01001618.1_pt1 | contig 12362 bp, 12 predicted proteins | sample 1821851 | NCBI WGS metagenome assembly QMCE01 (sample SAMN09453174, study PRJNA476694) | Termite gut metagenome, whole genome shotgun sequencing project. | isolation source: worker | host: Odontotermes sp. | place: South Africa:Pretoria | collected 2016-01-28 | reverse complement strand
TTATATGCGGCACTTGAGCCGGAATATTAGCTAATTATTTCCCACAAAGACACAAAGCCCGTAAAAAACTTAGTGTTCTTTGTGTCTTTGTGGGAAACATCTATCTTTTTTCTAAATATAAACTAATTAAGAAGACATACTTAGCAAAAATAGTATGCCGTTTTCGATAAAATCACAGGTAATACTATTTTTCTATGGCAGGTATTGTAGCCATCGGTATTGACGGTACTAACAGTAAATATACCTTTGGTTACTATTCTAAATGTAGGTTCCGTATTACAGTCTATTTATTAGCCTTGTAGCAGCAAAATAGTTGATTATTTATTTCTTACAAAAAAAACAAAAATGAAAACCAACCATATAGACCTGATAACTCTCGGCTGTTCCAAAAATTTGGTTGATTCCGAGATGCTAAGCCGTCAGTTAGAGGCGAGCGGCTATAACGTAACTCACGACCCAGAAAAGTCTAAAGGCAGTATTGTGATTATCAATACATGCGGTTTTATCGGTGATGCGAAAGAAGAATCAATCAATACGATTTTGCAATTTTGCGAATTACGAAAAAAAAGAAAGATAAGCAAGCTCTATGTAATGGGGTGTCTTTCCGGACGATATATAAAAGAACTTCCTGCCGAAATTCCGGAAGTTGATAAGTTTTACGGTAAATTTAATTGGAAAGAACTTATTGCAGACATTGGAAAAAGCTATCAACCGCAATTGGCGTTGGAGCGTACCATAACCACTCCTCCACATTATGCTTACTTGAAAATCTCCGAAGGGTGCAACCGTACTTGTTCCTATTGTGCCATTCCGGTTATTACCGGTCGTCACCATTCGCGGCCAATAGAGGAGATTGAGGAGGAGGTAAAATGGCTGGTCAGCCAAGGTGTAAAAGAATTTCAACTGATCGCACAGGATCTTTCCTATTATGGAATGGATTTATATAAATCAATGAAGTTGCCCGAACTTACGGAACGCATTGCCGGTATCGAAGGAGTGGAATGGATAAGGTTACATTATGCTTATCCTGCAAAGTTTCCATTTGATTTGCTGAAAGTAATGCGTGAACGTGGTAATGTTTGTAATTATTTAGATATTGCCTTGCAGCACATTAGTGACAATATGCTCCAAAAAATGCGGCGGAATGTTTCCCAGTCGCAAACTTACGACTTGATTGCCCGTATTCGCGAGGAAGTTCCGGGAATACATTTGCGTACAACTTTACTTGCCGGACATCCGGGCGAAACGGAGAAAGATTTTGAGCAATTAGTAGAGTTTGTTCAAAAAGTCCGCTTCGAGCGTATGGGCGTTTTTCCTTATTCGGATGAAGAAGGTACTTATGCCAATTTGAATTATTCGGATGATATTCCGTTTGAAGTAAAACAGGCTCGCGTAGACGAGCTAATGGCAATCCAGCAAGATATTTCGTTGGAGATAAACGAATCGAAAGCCGGACAGACATTGAAAGTAATCATCGACCGTGAAGAACCGGATTACTACATCGGACGAACCGAATTTGATTCGCCTGAAGTTGACCCGGAAGTGTTGATTTCCAAAGAAAAAGAATTACAACCGGGAAATTTTTATTCCGTAAAAATAACCGGAGCAGAGGAATTTGATTTGTACGGGAAGGTTTAAGTCTATTAACCGAGAGTATTGATCCGGCAGCTTATTGGCGTAAGTTGAAACAACGGTTAAAAAAAGAGGGAAATGAAACTGTGACAGATTGTCACGCTTTGAAAATGCTTGCAGCTGACGGTAAGATGCGTTTTACAGATGTTGCAGATGTCGAGCAGCTTTTGAAATAAAAAACATGGAACAAAATATGAAAACCAACCAGCCATTTTCCATATCCAAGAGACTGAAAAGTTTTTCCTTTGCTTTCAACGGATTAAAAATATTGGTGCAAGAAGAACATAACGCTTGGATTCATATTTTCGTAGCCGTTTGCGTTTTGATTGCCGGATTTTTATTGCAAATATCTATTATTGAATGGATTATAATAGTTTTATGTATAGGATTGGTCTTTGCATTGGAATTGATTAATTCGGCTATCGAAAATTTAGCGGATTTTGTTTCCCCTCAAAAAAATGAAATTATCAAGAAAGTGAAAGATTTATCGGCGGCGGCGGTATTAATTGCTGCTTTTTGTTCCGTAATTGTCGGATTGGTTGTATTTTTGCCGAAAATAATTATGTTATTTGAGTAAAAAGTGGGATAATTGTTTAAATGTTAATTTTTTCTATATGAGAATATTTAAAATACTGCTACTGTTTATTCCTGTAACTTTTCTGTGCAACGGACAAGTGGATAAAAGAGACTTAAGACGCGAGGATAGCAAATCACCGGATCAAAAACATTCCATAAAAATTCATCCTGATAGAGAAATTCATAAGATATTAGTATGCAAAGAAAATCATTGTGATACGGTAATTCAAGATTGCGGCATACCCACATCTGGTAATTCTCTACCTTCAATTAAGTTTTTCTGGTTGGATAATACTCATTTTGTATATGCCCATACTATCATAAAAAATGCTGAAAAAATAAAGAAAACTAAAGAGGATAAACAGTTTAATACGACCGTTAAAAAAGTTAATATTAAAAATAAATCAATAGAAGAAATTGCGGCATTTGATTTTGTTGTCCCTTATCGTACTGTTTATGCAGATGTGCATTTTATCAGTATAGAAAATAATATTTTAACTTTCGGAACATCTGTAGGATTGATGAGGACCCCCTATTATATTGATTTAAGTAAAAACGAAGTAATAAAAAAATAATTTGTATTTATAATGAATTTACAAAAGTTAGTCAGAAAAAATATTTATGCCCTAAAGCCATACTCTTGTGCCAGAGATGAATTTAAAGGCGAAGCATCCGTTTATTTGGATGCCAATGAAAATCCGATGAACGCGCCCTACAATCGCTATCCTGACCCTTTACAGTGGACGTTGAAGGAAAAAATTGCGAAAATGAAGCATGTGCGCCCCGGACAAATTATGCTCGGAAACGGTAGCGATGAGCCTATCGACTTGGTTTATCGTGTTTTCTGCGAACCGGAAGAGGATAATGTGGTTGCCATTGAGCCGACTTACGGAATGTATAAAGTGTGTGCCGACATCAACAATGTAGAGTATCGCAAAGCCTTTTTGAATGACGATTTTACACTGAATGTCGAACAGGTTTTAGATGCTGTGAACGAGAAAACAAAAGTCATTTTCCTCTGTTCTCCGAATAATCCGAGCGGTAATTTACTTAATCGTCCGGATATGCTCAAAATTGTGGAAAATTTTGGAGGTATTATAGTTATTGATGAAGCTTACATCGACTTTTCTTCCGAAAAATCGTGGTTAGAAGAGTTAGATAAACATCCGAATATCATCGTATTGCAAACATTCTCCAAAGCGTGGGGATTGGCATCCGTGCGTTGCGGAATGGCTTTTGCCTCGGAAGAGATTATCGCTTATTTCAACAAAGTAAAATACCCTTACAATGTCAATCTCCTGACACAAAACTTCGTTAGCGAGCAAATAGACCACGAAGCGCGTAAAAATGAATGGGTTAATATGTTGTTGGAACAACGTGATTATTTGGCGAAAGAGTTGGAAAAATTGCCTTTCATAGAAAAAGTATATCCAACCGATGCCAATTTTATATTGGTAAAAGTACCCGATGCAAACGCTGTTTATCAAAGCTTGGTAGAAAAAGGCATTATTGTCCGTAATAGAAATACGGTTTCTCTTTGCCAAGGCGGACTGCGGATTACTGTCGGAACTGCCGAAGAAAACCGGACGTTGATTGTAAATATGTCTGAACTACAATTTTAGCAAGATTTAAAAGATTATCAAGATTTTTTATCATCTTGATAATCTTTTAAATCTTGCTAAAATTGTAGTTCAAGACAAGAATAAGGCAAGACAAAATTAGCTTCTCGCCTTTTCTTTTGTTTTAACTATCTGACGAATAAGTGCATCCATAGCATTGTCGAATGCTTCTTCAAATGTATCGGCTATTTTAGTCGCTACCAGTTCGCTGTTTGGAACCAACACTTTAATCAACACTTCTTTATTGTCGGCAATTTCCGGCTTTACCACTTTCAATGATATATCTACACTGGTTATCTCATCGGAATATTGCTCCAATTTCACCACTTTTTTCTGAATAAACTCTTCTAATTTCGCCGTAGCGTCAAAATCAATCGCTCTAACTGTAACTTTCATTGTTATGTCCTCCCAATTTTATGCTCGTGGATGAGCTTGTTTATAAATTTTTTGTAACTGCTCGAAAGTAGTATGTGTATACACTTCCGTTGCGGCAAGACTACTGTGTCCTAAAAGTTCCTTCACGGCATTCAACTCAGCACCGTTATTTAACATGGCGGTAGCAAAGGTGTGTCGCAGCACGTGCGGACTTCTTTTCGACAAAGAACTTACCATTGTTATATACTTATTCACAATCCGGTAAACCAGCATAGGATATAACTGTTCCCCGCCTTCTCTTACGAAAAAGCTTCCGGAACGGTCAGGAACAGCCTCATCGCGTATCTTTAGATATCCGGAAATAGCGTTTTTGAATCTATTTCCAAAAGGCAGAAGGCGTTGCTTATTCCTTTTTCCCGTTATCGTAACGGTCTCCCTGCTCAGGTTTATGTCTGTGTCTCTTATGTTTATCAGTTCCGATAGACGTATGCCCAACGTGTAGAACATTTCTATCATAAGCTTGTTCCTTATCCCCTCAAAATCATCTTCAAACAAATGATCATACTCGTCCAACAGATTTTCCATCTCGTCTTCCTTTAGAAACACAGGCAGCCGTTTTTTGTTTTTGGGAGCTGTGATTTTTTTTAACGGATTATGAGAAACTAACTCGTGTTGTTTCAAGAAACGGTAAAAGGATTTCAACGATGACAACTTTCTGTTTACCGAACTTGCCGAAACCTTGCCTTCCATTAGGGATACAATCCACTCCCGGATAAGGGATGAATCTATTTTATCCGGTTCGAAAACAATGTTCCGGCTTTCTACAAAATCCCGAAACTGAATCAAGTCAGTTTGATAAGATACAAAAGTATGAGAAGAATATCCCTTCTCATACTTTATATATTGTAGAAATTTCTCTATAAACATAAAAGAGCAAATTACAAATGAGTATTTGCGAATCTATGCAAAAAATTTGTAGTTTGCAACAAAAAGAAATATTTTTATTCTTCGGTACGCAGCATATTTTGCACGTAAACCGCGTGAATTTTTTCTTTACGTTTAATGACCGATGGCTTGTCAAACTGCTGTCTGTTTCTCAATTCTTTAACAACACCTGTTTTCTCAAATTTTCTTTTAAATTTTTTCAAGGCTTTTTCTATGTTTTCGCCTTCTTTAATTGGAACTACAATCATTTTATTTTTTATTTTTAAAGTATTTTTTGCATAAAAATTGCGTGCAAAAGTAGTTATTCTTTTTGTATTTTCAAATCATTTTAGATGAGTTTTTTATTTAAGTAAAATTTTTTTGAAACTTTTTCTCTTTATGATTCGTATTTAATAACCTGAGTTTTGGATAAGTGCCTGGCTTGAAAAGCCTTATTTTCATAACCTTAGGTAAGCAAAGCGCAACCTGAGGGGAAAAGATGAGCCAACAACTGCCCGAAAGGCAGAACTTGTAAGCCGTTTCGTTAGTTGTCCTGCCTTTAGCTACGCTGACCGTTGGTTCAGGCAGTATTGTACGCAGTATCTTCCTTAGGTCGTTGACCGTGAGGTTATGAAAATTAAGCCCATCCGGACTATCTCCGATATATCACCTTATTCAAAACTCAGGTTAATAATTTAAAACACGCTCGTGAGTCTTTGTTGATGTCTATTTTTAAAACGCCGGATTACTGATAAAGGCAAAAAACATCGAGAGAAAAGGTTTAAAATCATTAACTAAATTACATTAAAAAAATTATTATCTTTACACTTTCTTATGTCGGAAAATTAAAAGAGAAGTAGTGAAAGAAAAGAAGAAAATTATCATTATAGGAGGTGGGGTTGCCGGTCTTTCAGCCGGAGTATATGCACAATTAAATGGTTTTGATTCCCAAATTGTGGAAATGCACAGCATAGCAGGCGGTTTGTGTACCGCTTGGCACCGGAAAGGATATAAGTTTGATTACAGCATACAGTGGCTTGTAGGCTCTAAACATGGAATTTTTCACGATGCATATAGAGATACCGGTATACTGAATGCTGACGTAGAAATAATAAATTCTGCGACCCACCTCAAAGTAGTAAATTCTTCAAATGAAGATTTCGTTATTTATACCGATATTAACAAGTGGGAAAAATATTTGCTGGAAAAAGCCCCGGAAGATACAGATGCAATAAAAAAAATGTGCCGTGATATGCGCCGTTGCACGAAACTCGAATCATTTGACTTGGCACCGTCGCTTCGGAATCCGTTTCATTATATAAGGGCATTATTCCGTTCTTATCCGACACTTTTTACAATCGTGTGCTACAGGAATATGACGTGTGAAGATTATTTTAACCGCTTGAATCTAAAAAATGAATGGTTGCGCACATCCCTTCACGGATTGTATGGGAAAGCCAATTTTTCAATCATTCCGTTTCTCCTGATATTAAGCTGGTATACACTGGGAAATTCGGGTTATCCCAAAGGCGGCTCTCTTGCTGTTGCCGACCGGATGCACCAAAGATACGTGAAGTTGGGCGGAAATATTCTTTTCAAAAAGAAAGTGCATGAAATCATTGTGGAAAACAACCGGGCAAAGGGAGTGATACTGGACGATGGGACAAAGATAGAGAGCGATTATGTGATTAGTGCGGCTGGCGGTCAAAATACCATTTACCGGATGCTGAAAGGAAAATACCTCTCATCGAAGGTCGAAAAAGCGTACAAAAACTGGGAACCTTTTACCCCTTTCGTACAAGTTTCATTTGGGATTAATGCTGATTTAAAAACGGATGTCCCTGTTCAATGGGTGCTGGCGGCAGGAAGGCAAATCGGGAGAACAACCTTACGGCTTGGATACCGGATTCTGAATTACAACTTTGACAAAACAATGGCTCCGGAAGGAAAATCCTGTATTGTCATCCGTATTGAAAGTCCTTGGGAAATTTGGGAGAACCTATCCAAAGAAGAATACAGGGAAGAGAAGCAGCAAATTGAAAAAGCCGCTCTCCAAATATTAGAGGAAAATTATCCGGGAACATCCTCTTTAGTTGAAGTCTGCGACATTGCAACGCCTTTGACAACAGCAAGATATACTGACGCTTGGCGAGGTTCTTACGAAGGATTCCTTCCTTCTCCGAAAAATATTACACAACAATTATCCCTCACATTGTCCGGTCTTTCTCATTTTTATATAATTGGGCAATGGCTCTTTCCCGGCGGAGGGATTCCTCCTTCCGTGCTGTCGGGGAAATGGGCTTTGCAGATGATTTGCAAGAAAGAAAAGCAGAAGTTTATCAAGAAAACCTGTTAAGGTAAGGAATGTATCGCCCGGTAGAGAGAACTGGAATTTATTTCGGAAAACCGGCTCCTGTTAAGAATGCAAAATTTAGATTTGATGCTTCTTTCTTCTACCGGGCGAATCATCCCATTAGGGATGGTATAATAAGATGTATGTTTTGATAACATCCTCTTATATCAAACTCACGTTAAGATTAATGCGGGTTAAAAGTTTTTCTCAACTTAATATTTGTTAATACCTTTTTAGTATCAAGTGCAAAATTACTGTTCATAATCCAGCCGTAATAGCCAATGTCTTCTTTCAGCACATCCGTTACTTTGCGGCCTTTGTATTTTCCGAAGTTGATTAATTCGACCCCTTTGTCATCATATACAATACGACCCGCAAAATCGGCATTTTTGGTAAACGAAGAGAAATCGGACAGATAATTTATATCGTTTTTCAAGTCGGGATAACGGTCTAATTGCGATTTCAATACCTCATAAGTGGCTTTTACGTCAGCTTCTGCTCCGTGAGCACCTTCCAGCTCTTTTTCGCAGTAAAACTTATAGGCTGCCGATAAGGTTCTTTGCTCCATTTTGTGAAAGATCGTCTGGACATCTACAAATTTACGTTTCTTCAAGTCAATCTCCGTTCCTGCACGCAAAAACTCTTCGGCAAGCAGCGGAATATCGAAACGGTTTGAATTGTATCCTGCCAAATCACATCCGTCAATGCTTTTTGCCAGTGTTTTAGCAATCTCCTTGAACGTTGGACTATTTTTTACATCTTCGTCCGAAATACCGTGAATGGCGGCAGCATCTGCCGGAATCGGCATTTCCGGATTAATCCGCATTGTTTTGGATTCTTCATTTCCGTTGGGAAAAATTTTTAGATAAGAAATTTCGACTATCCGGTCGTTTACAATATCTGTTCCTGTGGTCTCCAAATCAAAGAAAACCAGTGGATTTTTCAAATTTAGCTGCATATTTATTTTTTTAGTTGGCGGGTAATAAGTAAACGAGCAAGCAAGAATTTGACGGGAAACCACCTTGCCTTCTTGCTTACTCGTTTACTTTTTCTTGTTACTTCTTAATCATTTAACATCATTGGCATAATGAGCATCAATGTATCTTCTTCCGAATCGTTTTCAAACGGAAGTATTAATCCTGCTCTCGATGGATCAGCAAGTTCCATAACCACGTTTGGAGAAGAAATATTTGCCAGTATATCAATTAAAAATGCCGATTTAAAACCGATTTTCATTGCCTCGCCCTGGTATTGGCAAGTGATTTTTTCTTCTGCCGAAATGGAAAAGTCGATGTCTTGCGCTGAGATATGAATCTCGTTTTCCGAGAAACCTAACTTCACCAGGTTACTTGCCTGGTTTGAGAAAACAGACACACGCTTCAATGTATTCATCAAAGAAGCACGGTCGATGATTGCCTTGTACGGATTGTTTTGAGGAATTACCGAGTTGTAGTTCGGATAACGCCCCTCAATCAGGCGGCAAAACATTTTATAGTTGGAAAGTGTAAAGCACGCATTTTTCGTGTCAAACTGAACATATACATCGCCGCTCTCTTTCGGAAGAATATTTTTCAGCAAATTGGTCGGTTTTTTCGGAAGGATAAAAGAGGAAATCTTTTCTCCTTTTGCCGATGAAGTCTTGATGCGAACCAGCTTGTGCGCATCGGAAGCAACCAGCGTAACGTCTTCTGTCGTAATATCGAAAAAGATCCCGTTCATTACCGGACGAAGTTCATCATCGGCAGTTGCAAACAACGTTTTGTTAATACCCGAACTCAACACGGAAGTCGGAATGACCAGCGAGTTGAAATCGTCTGCCATTTGCGGCATTTTCGGATATTCATCGCCGCTTTGACCGATGAAGTTGTACACACCCGTTTCCGACTTGATGGTCATCGCCAAATTTTCGTCGTTGATGTCAAATACTAACGGCTGGTCTGAAAATTCTTTCAAGGTGTCCAACAGGATTTTTGCCGACAAGGCAATTACGCCTTCCCCTTCGGAAGCATCCAGCTCCATGCTTGTAATAAGGGTTGTCTCCAAATCGGAAGCAGTCAGAATTAACTTGTTAGACTCTATTTTGAATAGGAAATTATCTAAAATAGGAAGCGTGTTTTTTGAATTGATTACACGGCTTATCGCTTGCAAATGACTAAGCAAGCCAGTACTGGAAACAGTAAACTTCATTATATCTTAATTTTATTGTTTTTACGGAAATTAATTCACAAAATTAAAAAAGCTACTCATATTTAAAAAACATTTAGAAGCTTTTTTTTGAAAATAGACGATATTTTCACCGTTGTTTATTTTTTGTTTGAATTTTTAGTTTCCATGATTGCAGGTTTTTTCTATTTTTGCACGGTAAACTACGAATTATGTCAAATATATCGTTAAGCCGCAACTCTTGAACAGGACAGAGAGCAAAACAAGCACAAGGTATAGAAAAATAGGCTGTAGCCGGAAATATTTTATAAGTAAAATATAAAGAGAGTAAAATTACTTCTTATTAAGTATCTTTTTAATGGCTTGCTGAGGCGTAATTCGTAATTTTTAATTCGTAATTGAGCATCCATGTCTGAACTTTCAACCAAGGACATAAAATTTCTTGCCGGCGTAGGTCCGAAAAAAGCGGAATTATTGAAAAAAGAGCTTGAAATCTCTTCTTTTGAGGATATGCTTTACTATTTTCCGTACCGGCACATTGACCGTAGTAAGTATTATCAAATCAGGGAAATTACTTCGGCATCATCCTACATCCAAATCAAGGGGAAAATTATGCGTATGGAGCAACACGGAGAGGGGCGGTCGCAACGTCTTTCCGCCCTGTTTTCGGATGGCGAGGGGGCAATTGAGCTGGTGTGGTTCAAAGGGATAAAGTTTGCCATGGAGAAATATAAAGTAGGAGAGGAGTATGTCGTTTTCGGCAAGCCGGGCGTGTTTAACGGCAAGCTGAATATGGTGCATCCCGAAATGGAGACTGTGAACGAAGCTCTTTCCAAACAGTCGCTCGGCGGATTACAGGGACTTTACAACACGACGGAGAAGATGAAGTCCGGCTTCTTAAACTCGAAAGCTGTGCAGAAAATCGTGATGAATGTGATAAAGGCAATCGGAAATTATAAAATCCCGGAAACACTGCCGGCATATCTTTTACAAAAATATAACCTGCTCAATCTGCATGAATCGCTGATGAATATCCATTTCCCGAAAAATCCGGAAATGCTCCGGCGGGCTGAATACCGGCTTAAATTAGAGGAGCTTTTTTACGTACAGCTCAATATTCTTCGTACCGTAAAAATCCGCTCACAGCGATTCAAAGGATTTGAATTTGAAAGTATCGGACACTTTTTTAATACTTTTTACAGGGAATTTTTGCCTTTTAACCTAACCGGCGCGCAAAAGCGGGTAATACGTGAAATACGTACTGACGTAGGCAGCGGCAAACAGATGAACCGCTTGCTGCAAGGCGATGTTGGTAGCGGGAAAACGCTTGTTGCTCTGATGGTTATGCTGATGGCATTGGATAATGGATTTCAAGCCTGCTTGATGGCTCCTACCGAAATTTTGGCAACACAGCATTTGGAATCCATTACCTCTATGCTGAACGGATTGGAGGTAAAAGTCCGCTTGCTGACCGGCAGTACCAAAAAATCGGAGCGCGCCTCACTTTTCGAGGAATTGGCAGCCGGCGAAATTCAGATTCTGATAGGAACGCACGCCTTGCTCGAAGATAACGTCAAATTTGCCAACCTCGGAATGGTTATTATCGACGAACAGCACCGTTTTGGCGTGGCTCAGCGGGCGCGCTTGTGGAGTAAGAATGCACAGCCTCCGCACGTCCTGGTTATGACGGCAACCCCCATTCCGCGTACGCTTGCGATGACTCTTTACGGCGACCTTGATGTTTCGGTTATTGATCAGCTTCCACCCGGACGGAAGCCAATTCAAACCTATCATCAGTTTGACAATAAGCGTGTAGGATTGTATGATTTTATCAAAAAACAGATTGCTCAGGGGCGGCAGGTTTATATTGTCTATCCGTTGATTCAGGAATCGGAAAAAATAGACTTTCGTAATTTAGAGGAAGGATACAAGCATTTGCAGGAGATTTTTTCTCCGGCGGAATATGCAATCAGTATGGTTCACGGGAAAATGAAGCCTGCCGGGAAAGAGGAGCAGATGCAGCGGTTTGTTTCCGGCGAAACGCAGATTTTAGTTGCCACCACGGTTATCGAAGTGGGGGTAAATGTACCTAATGCCTCTGTAATGGTCATTGAAAGTGCCGAGCGTTTCGGATTATCGCAGCTGCACCAGTTGCGCGGACGTGTAGGGCGTGGCGCCGACCAGTCATACTGCATACTGATTACTTCTCCGAAACTTTCCAGCGAAAGCCGTCAGCGCATGGAGATTATGGTTCGCACGAACGACGGTTTTGAAATCTCGGAAGCCGACCTCAAGATGCGCGGACCTGGCGATTTGGAGGGTACGCAGCAAAGCGGTATCCCTTTTAATCTGAAAATTGCCAATCTGGCGACTGACGGGCAGGTACTTCAATTGGCGCGGCAAATTGCCCAGGAGGTGCTGGATGAAGATCCCGGATTGTCTGTCGAGAAAAATTTTGTGCTGAATAAGCAGCTGAACCGCTTGGCACGAAATCCGGTCAATTGGGGTGTAATCAGTTAATTCAATTTTTGCGAGTTTAAGGCTGTCTGAGTTAATTATGAGAATCAAGGGTTATCTCTCTTCCCTGCTTAGGGAACCAACGGTCAACGACCGAAAGGAGTTAATCAAGGCAACCGCACGAAATTTAGGTAAAATGAAATATATTGAAAATCAAGCAATAAAAAATTGATAAATTTCTCAAAACACTTAAAAATGACATA
>QMCE01010888.1_pt1 | contig 12366 bp, 13 predicted proteins | sample 1821851 | NCBI WGS metagenome assembly QMCE01 (sample SAMN09453174, study PRJNA476694) | Termite gut metagenome, whole genome shotgun sequencing project. | isolation source: worker | host: Odontotermes sp. | place: South Africa:Pretoria | collected 2016-01-28 | reverse complement strand
CGTCATCGTAAAACGTCACACTGCGGTCTGTTTCAATGTGCGCCACGGTGACATAATCGCCGTTGCGTTCTTCGGCGCGGTTCCACACGGTAATGCCGTTGCCGAGGAATCCGTAGCCGAGGTCATATAGCAAGCCTGTTTCAGTGGCCTCATATTCCGGCTTTAGTTCAACGATTTTGTCCTTTACCGCAGCCGGTAGCAAGTGCCAGTCACGGGGCATCTTCCGAAATGTGATGTGCAGCCGTTCCATATCGTCTGCCGCCAAATAGCACACATCGGCGCAGATAACGTAGGCGTCCGCTTTCTCGGTGATGAGGCCCAGCGTGTCGTTACTAAGCGCCGCCACTTCGCCGCTGCCTGCGGGATGATAGAACAGGTAGGTGTCGGTTCTCGCCGTGCCGTCCGCTGACAGTTCCTCCAGCAGCTTTGCGACCACCGGCAGGGTTTGGGGCAGTTCATCCTTCACCGCCACGCGCAAATGATTGTTCTGTGGGTTCTCCGCCACCTTGCGGTCAAACTCCGCGCGGGGGATTTCGGCGTTCAGCAGCGGAAACTGCGCGTCATACAGACGCACTACGCTCTCGTCAAACGCCAGCACCTCGTACTCATGGCTGCCGATATACACCACATCGCCTAAGTGATATTCATACTGATATTGCGTGGTATCGGCGGGGGCCGGTTCCCGCCGCAAAACCTCGGCGGCGGCGCGTTTCTCGGCGTATTGCAGCCGCCGTTCTTCCTCATGTGCCAGCCATTGCGGGTATTCCGCCTGCTCTTTTGGGTTCAGATAACGTCCGGCGGTAATGAGCGCACCGATACTTGTTGCCACTTGCGGCCAAGTGAAAAACCCCTCCACCTTGCCGTCGGGCCCATAACCGTGGGAGATGGTAAGCCTTTTGGGGGTGCTGTCCCATCCAATGCCCATGCCGTAAGCGGGCGAAACCCCGCCCCAGCCGTATTCGTGCTTCAAAAAAGCCGCATTTTCTTTGGCGGACAGCTTCTTACTAAACTGCTCTACAATGCGGTATTTTCCATGCTCAATTCTGCTGCCATCTGCCAATGCCTCGTCGATGTCCGTCTGAGAAATCCCCTCAGGCAACGAAAAAACGGAAGGTGTACCGGCCTGCGCCGTTCCTTCCGCTTCTTTGATGCTCTCTTGTTGTTCCTCGATGCTGGGGAAAAGGGCTAGCTGCGTATCAACTCCGCCAGAATCACTTCCTCCACGCTGTGGCGGATGTTGTTCATCTTGCCCACCCACGCCATCTGGTCGCGGGCTTTCAAGTCCTCCGTCACGCCCTGCGCCGCCGCCATCTCGCGCACCATCACCTCCATGCGCTGCCGCGCCGTCTGCTCTGTTTCCATCAGATGTTCGTTCAATTTCCCGCTCATCAAAAGGCGGCTGAACAGGCCCTTGCGGTACTGCTTCAGATAGCGGCGGCGCAGCAGGGCGTATTTGCCAAGCTGCACTTCGCCCTCGTCCGGCAGCGCCAGGTCGGGTATCCTGTAGCCGTTCACCTCGCTGTATGTCAGAGCGTCCATTTTCAAATCTCCCTTCTATGTTGTTTTTGATTGTGGGTTCATTATCTCCGATTTCACTTTGCCCTGCAAAGATGCGATTCGTACCTTGCCGTTGCACTTCTTGCCGTTCCGCCCTTTGCAGGTTCAGCACGGTGGACGCAATCTCGCGCAGGCCCATCTCCGCGATGGATGAAGTGGCCGCGCCCAGCAGCGTGGCCGTGGCCGGGGTGTTAAAGTTGTGGATAGCGACAAAATCCTCGGGCGTAAAATACTCCGCCGGCTCGATGCCGCAGCGCACCATCCACATGGCCGTGATGCTCACGGTAAGGGCTTCTCGGTAGAAACCCTCCACGTTCAAATCATCCAGTTCCTCCAAAAAACTGTCCTCGCGGCAGGACAACAGGTCGTGGAGGTAGTCGGTGATGTTGTCGGTGACGGCGTTCTGTGCCGCCGAATAGATGGCTTCAGCCAGCGTCTCCTTTTCGGCCAAATTCCCAAATGTGGCCTCCAGTGTTTCGATGACATCGGCCTCGTATTCCGGCTTCATCTCCCACAGGGGAACTGGGCGGCTGCGGCGGCTCTCGTGCGTGTCTGACATATCGAAGTAGTAGCGCAGGCGCAGCTTGCCGGGCGTGTCGCGGTCAACCACGGCGATGCCGGTGGCCCCACGGTTCACCCAGCGCCCAAAGCGCGTGTTCCATTTTTCGATTTCCAAAACGGCGGCAGCGTCCGGGCGCTGGGCGTGGACAAGCACCTGCTCCTCAAACGCCAGCTTGTAGTTGCGCGCGGCAGAGCGCAAAAAGCCTTGCCACTCGCTTACGCCGCCGGTCAGTTTGCTCAGCGTGTGGTCGTACATTGCCGTGATGAGTTGTAGTTTTGTTGCCATTGGCGGCCTCCTTTGCGTTGGATTGTGGTATACTACATATACTTTTATTGATAAGGGGAACATGGGATGGAAATTGTATATTGAGAAGCCGCTGAAAATGATAGGACTTCCATAGCCAAAACCATTGCGTATAGCTTTGAGCGTGATTTTTCCGCGCTCTACAAGGATATGGAGCGCATTGCCCTCATCCTTGAAAGCGGCATTGATGTAAGTCGCTTTGTCGTTGCGGAGCAAAACGGCGAAGTAGTTGGTATCACCGCCTGCGCCGATTGTAACGGCAGAGCCGTTATGCCAAACAAAAAGCAATTTAGAAAGCATCTCGGCTTTTTGCGTGGCACTATCGGTTTTCACATCCTAAAGGATGAGTTCATGTTTCCTGTGCAATACCCCGAAACCACGGGCTATATTGAGTTTGTCGGGGTTCTCAACCACGCAAGAGGGCAGGGCATCGCAAAGGGCTTGCTAAAAGAAATCATGGCATATAAGCCACAGTACACCGAGTTTGTCCTCGATGTAACCGACACCAACACCTCGGCGCAAAAATGCTATACCGATTTTGGCTTTGTAGAGTTTGACCGCAAACCCCAAAAATATGCGAAGATGACGGGCTACTCCGCTAAAATATATATGCGGTATATAAAATAGGTTGACGTTATTGTTGACTCACACGCTTTGCCCGCAACAGCGCGTAATAGTCCTTGCTCGACACATCCAAACCAGCCGTATGCAACACAAGCTGCCATATTACCTCGGCGGCTTCATGTTCCAAAAGCTGGATTTTCGCATACTCTATGGGGTCGCCGCCGCTGCCTGCTGATTCAAAAAGCCGTGTCTGCGATTCAATCTTCGCAACCAGCGCGTTTATGGGGTTGACTAATAGGTTTGCGCCGTACCCGTCTGTGGCGTTTCGCATAAGAGCGTGGATAAGCAAATTGTAGGCATGGCTGACAAGTTCAATGCGAACGGTGGCGTGTGGGTTCACTTCTGCCGCCCTCATCGCGCACCGTCCTCGCGCCGCTTCGGGCGCTCAATGCGCTGCTGCTCTGTGGCGGCACGCTCGCGCAAATCCTCTTTGGCATCGTTGTAATCACTGAAATAGTGCCCGTAATCAAAACCCTTGCTGTCTTTGCGCCCCTGCCATGTGCCATAAGGCTGTACAACACTTTTTGCCCCACCTCAATGCGCTCGATAATCTCATACCGCCCCGCAAATTCTTTGGTTTGCAGGGGCTTTTCCATATCGCTGCGCAGTTTGGCAAGGTTTTCTTTCGCCCAATGGGGCAGGCTCTCGCTGCGCACCACGCCCAGCACATCCCGGCGTTCAAAGCGCGTGTGTTCACCGTTGTTAAGGTGATGGCAGAACACGGCGTTGCCGCGTGCGCCGCCGTGCGCGCCGTTGCCGCCAGTTACATAAACAAGCTGTACGTTGCCGCATCTGTACTCTGGACTCAAAATCTCGGCCTTAATCGCCACCACCTTGTCCACGAGGTCTTGCCCGTAATCGTGCGGGTGGCACTGGTCTTTTGTGATGATGGGCGTGGGTGGCACGTTCAGCTTGTCTTGCTCCGCACGCACAGCTTGGGCTTCGCTGGCAATGCGCCCGCAAAATTCCTGCATGGCTTCGAGGTAATCGTCGCCGGAAACGGCATTCGCGTATTCGGCCATGATGCCCTGTTCGCGGTAGGTGGCCACAAGGTAACACTGGCCGTCCTCGGCTTTCATATTTTCGGCCAGCAAAATCTCTTTGCCGCCGATGCGCATGGATTGCTTCACCTCGTAGCCGGTATCTGCCACCATGCGTTTTTCTTTTTGTTCGCTCATCGTGAAATTCCCTTTCTTCTATCGGATTTGGTAACGGTTTGCAGCCCGCCCGCCGTCCGAGTGGTGCTGCGGAAAAATGCCGATGTAGCCCTCGTCGCGCAGACGGCGCAAGTTGCGGCTGACGGTGCTTTGCGCAAGCCCTGTGGCATTGCTGATGCGTTTTTGCGGAATCACCACCGCGCCATTCGTGTCAGTGGTGTCCATCAAAATGAGGTAGAGCAGCCTGCCGGAAACAGAGGTGCGCAATGTCCGTAAATGTTGATACTTCGTCATGTTGTTCATTTTGTTTCATCCTCTCTATTTGTATATGGTTTCATCCGAAAACTTGCGCCACATGGCCTCGTTCTGACGGTCAAATTCCGCCGCTTCTATGCGGTCTTGCTCATACTTGCACCGTTCAAACGGACAGGGTTCGTGCGGGTTTTCTGTGTAATGCAGACAGTACACGCACGAACAATCTTCGCGTGTGTAGCCTCTAAAACGGTCATAGATGTGCGTGAACTGGCTGTGCGTCCTTTTTCTTCTCATGGCATCACCGCTTTCGTTGGATTTGCGTATGTAGAAGGGCGGCCCCATTGTTGAGGCCGCCCCTGTGCGTCTGCTACTGGTTTACTGCTTATTTTTCCTGCGTAAGTGCAGCCAAATGGCCGCGCCTACAATGAACAAGGCCAGCGCAATCGCAATGATTTCTTTCGCACCCATGTTCCTAAACCTCCAAATTCTCATTTTCTTCGGTATTTTCATCGTCATTCTGCTTTTTGGCGTTCACATAGATGCCCAGCCCCGCAAGGCCCGCCACGGCCAGCAAAAACAGGCCAATCCACAGCGCCACGTTGCTGTCGTCGCCGGTTTTGGGGTTCGTGGGCGGTGTGGGTGCGGGTGGCTGGGGCTGCTCCGGCACACGGCTGTTTTGCAGGGTGAGGGTGTACACGGTTTGGTCTTTCACCACCAAAACCTCATGCACGGTGCCGTCCAAAACATAGCCCTCTTTGGCGGTCTTTTCCTTGACGGTGTAAGCTCCGTAGTCCAGCCAATCGGTACTGGCCGTGCCATCCTTATCTGTTACCAGCGTGGCCACTAACTTTTCCTCTGCGTCAAACACCTCGAACACCACGCCCTCCAGCGGCGCTTTGCTCTCGCCGTCCACCTTCACAATGGCGATTTTGCCCTGCTTTTTGTGGTTTTCCAGCCGCAGTTCCACCACTTTTTCGTGTTCCGCAATGGAGATTTCATGCGGGGTGGCGTCCAGCACATAGGCCGCGCCGGTGGCGGTTTCGGTGAGGGTGTATTTGCCGTAGGCCAGCTCATCACTCAGCGCCACACCATCCGCGCCGGTGGTGAGGGTGGCCACCAGCGTGCCCCCGGCGTCTTTCAGTACAAACGCAACGCCCGCCAGCGGCGCCCTGTCTTTGCCATCGGTCTTTATCACTTTGACCCGCCCGCGAATGCGCTGGTTGATGATGCCAAACTCGTAGGTTTCGCCGTCTTGGGAGAGCAGCAGGGTATGCTCCATTTTGTCCAGTACATAGCCAGCCTGCGTCTTGGTTTCCACGATGGTGTAGCGGTCATAGGGCAGCAGGCCCGTTACCGCTTCGCCGTTGTCATCCGTAACCAGCGTGGAGGTATAGCCTGTGGCTTCGCCGGTGATGCTGAATTCCACGCCCGCCAGCGGATTGCCCAAATCGTCTTTCTTGATAACTTTGATTTTGCCCTTAATGAGATAGTTCTCCACCGCCATGCCCTCGTTCACAGTGACGGTGACAAGCGGCGTGGCGCTGTCCGCGTACTCCACCACCACATCGTACTCGGTGTCGCTGGGCACAAGGTTTTGATACGTGGCGATTTCTTTCACATAGTAGCTGCCAAAGGGAATATCCTGTGTGGACATCACCGTGCCGTCCTCGCCCGTGGTAAGAACATCCATCAGCGCCCCGGCTGGGATAATCTCCTCGCCGTCCACATTGCTAATCGCTTCGCGGGCATACAAGCCAAACACAATGCCCTGCACCGGGGTCTGCACATAGCTGATAGCACCGTCCTCGTCCAGTTCCACGCTTTCGGCGGTCTTTATCACTTCCACGGCGGCTTTGGCGCGCTCGTTGTACAGGCCCGTTTCCGCCGTTACCAGCGGCGTGTGCTGGTCTACGTACACCAGCGAGAAGGGCAGCGGGGTTTCGTCCAGCACAAAGCCGTGGGGCACAAAGGTTTCCACGGCGTAGTAGTTGCCGAGATACAACTCCTTGCTGGTGGCAAGGCCGTCTGCGCCGGTGGTAATGGTGTCCACCACCTCGCCCTGTGCGGCGCGCACCGTGCCATCGGGCGTGATAATGTCCTCGGCGGCGATAATGTCAAACACCGCGCCCTCGATGCCGCGCACCGAATACTCCGGCACAAAGATACTGCCGCTTTCGGTTTCAATCTCGTTGGCGCCCGTCAGCACTTCGCCGGTTTTTTGCAAAGACACCGTACCTTTTACGGGCATATTCGGCATCACCACTTCCAAAAACTCCACAGAATTGTCCGAAGTTACCGTAAACGGCACCGGCGTCTCGCTCAGCACATAGCCGTGCGGTGCTTGCACCTCATGCAACTCATAATTGCCGTGCAGCAAGGGTTTGGGCATCACCAGCCAACCCTCGGCGTTCGTGAGGTAGCTGTCAATCACAATCGGCGTGGGGTACAAAATCTCCTGTGCCACCCACTCGCCTGTGTCAACATTGAATTTCTTAAACTCAATGTTCGGTACAGGGATGGTACTGCCTGTCTCAGCGTCCGTCTTCACCACCTTCACCTTGCCGTAATAGGCAGGATTTTCCACAATATAGAAGTAGGTGCGGTCATTCTGGCTGATGAACACATCAAAGGGGGCGCAAATCGTATGCTCCGGCGCACCCTGTATTTCCCGAACGGTGTAAATGCCGTAGGGCAAATCCTTGGTGCGGGCGTATCCGTTTTCATCGGTTGTAAGCAGTTCCCGCTCGGTTTCTTTGGCGGCCTCAAAGCTGCCCGCTGCTTTCAGGTACACCTCAAACACAATGCCGCCAAGGGGCTGCTGCACCTGTTCGTTTTCAGGGTCTACCTGTGGATCAGGGTCATCACTGTGTTTCACAAGCTGGATGCGCCCCCGGATAACGGTGTTCGCCACATCCTGCGGCACAAGGTGGATTTCTACCTCCTGCCCGGCATAATCGATGGTGATGGGGTATTCTTTGGTGGTAAGCGTGTAGCCCACCGGCGGCGTTACCTCGCGGACAATATAGCTGCCCAGCGGGACTTCTTTGGAGATGGCAAAGCTGTTCGCGCCGCAATAGATGCGCTCTACTTGCTTGCCCTTCGCGTCCAGCAAATCGAACACCGCGCCCGCGAGGGTGGCGTCCCCCTGCGGGGTCGCGCCGGTTTCGGCGTCCAGCTTGGTAATACGCACTTGCCCGGTCTGCGGGCGCTGGGGCACCGGGATGGCCGGGGCGTACACAATCTCGGCAACGCCCAAGCTGCCGGAGAGCGTGGCGTGGTAGATGTTTCGGTCAATCACATAGCCCCACGGTGCTTTTACTTCCTGCACGGTGTAGTTGCCCAGCCGCAGGGCTTTGGACTGGCCTTTGCCGTCTGCGCCGGTGATGATGGTGTCCACCACTGTGCCGTTCGCGTTTTTTACCGTAAATTCAGCGCCTGTCAGTGGGTAATCGCCCATAACAGGGTTGGCATTGCTTTTCTGCACGGTAATAACGCCCATCTTTTTGATGTTATTGAAGTTCACCGTGCTGGTTTGGCCAGAGCGAACGGTTACGGATACAGGGTTCGGCGTGGGCTGCACAAATTCGGAATGTGGATGCGGCCATCAGCGGCACTGGTAAAGGTACCAATGTTGGCGTCGCCCTTCTTCACTTCAAATTGGAACCCGCCCACCAAACCGTCGTTGTTCTTGGTGGTTTTGACGATATTCAAATGCCCAACCGCCACTTTTAAGCGAAAGAACGCGCGGATGGGGTCATCGATGGGCGAACCAATGACGGCGGTGTCCTGCAAGTTGCCCGCGCCGTCGCCGTAGCAAATCACGCCCCGGCGCTGGGCGGTGGTGTGGGATGCCGTTACCATCACTTCACCGCTGAAGGCGCTGCCGGTGCTGGCCGTCAGTTGGTTGCCATTCTTGGAAAAGCTGATGCCACCCGCGCTGAAATTATAGTTGCCCAGCACCCCGGCGGTGTCGTTCAGCGTAACTTGCAGTCTGCAATTGTTGTCTGTCAGTTCATACAGTGGGGCGTTTGGCTGGCTCATGCGTGTGAAACTCGGAATGCGGTGGTGGTTTTGTACTTTATCCACAAGGTAGTTGTAGTAAGTGTAGATTAGATTCTTGTAGCCCTGCGCCATTGTGCTATTGTCCACAAACTCGCGTACCCGGTTGTAGCCTGCGGGCGGGGCAACATAGTTGAAGTTTTCATCACGTTCGCCCTGTGTCAGTTCCCACACCAGCATCCGTGCGGCCACATACAGGGCTTTGCCGTCATCGGTTACAAGTGCGCTGCCGGTGCCGGAATAGTCCACATACTGGAACAGGCGGCCCAAAAGCCTTGTCACTGCGCCGTCTTCGTGGATGGAGGGGGTGCGCAGGGTGTCGGCGTAGCTGCCCACGTTCACGCCGTCGCCGCTGTTGCGCCCGCCTTGGATGGTGCCGCCGCCCCACAGGTTCGGCGCGGCGGCTTCTGCCCAGCCGGTGTTCTTTACGCTCACCGTTATATCGGCCGCGTGGGTGGTGAGGGGGAACGCAAAAACGATGCCCATGAGTGAAACGATGCTCATCAGCATCGCCAACAGTCGCTTTCCTTTTTTCACGTTGTTTTCCTTTCCCGCTGAAAACACAGGGCTTTCAGCGCACAAAAAAAGACGCGCACTGCTGCACGTCTTTGGGTTGGTATTTGATTGAGTGGTTGCTAGCCCATCAAAAAGTAGATGGTGTGTTCGCCCGCGCCGTTCGATTCCATATATACCCTGAAAAGAAACTCGCCGGGCTGGTAGCCATTGTCCTGCTGGATGCTTAAAACTCGGTTGATACCGCTCTGGATGGCGGCGCGCAAGCGTTCACCCGACAAGTCTGGTGAAGTGGTAATCGGCGCTTCCCATGAGCAGTTGCCGGTGTTCAGCGCGTCACTCCATGTCATGCCCAGTGGTGCGCCATAGGCGGCAGCGTCTGCTGTAATGACGCCGGTGTCGTAGGGCGCGTCATAGGCGGTTTGGGGTACAGGGGGTGGTGGTGGTTCGGGTGCGGGCACTGGGGGCGGCGCAGGGTCGGGTTGTGAACTTGGCGCTAGCTGTTCTACTGCTGGCGCTTGCGGCGGTAGGCTTGGGTCTTGGGTCTGCGGTGGGGTTTGCGATTGTGCGGGCGCTGGCGGCGCAGCTTGGGTTGCGCTGTTTCCCGTTTGTGGCGGCGCACTGCTTGCCGCGCTTTTACTACTTGTCGGCTCCGTGAATTGCTGTTTTCTACGCTTTGAGAAGAATTGTTTGTGGGTTCATTTTCCGAAGCCGCACTTGAAGATGAAGCTGACGTGGTACTTTCCGGCACAGACATGGAAGCCACTGCTGGCGGTGTGGTACTTGGCGCGGGCATATTTACCGAACAGGCAGGTAAACCCAACACCAGTAATCCGGCCAAAAGTGTTGCCTTTTTCATGGGGTACACCTCCATCAAAGTAATAACTTACCTTGATGATAGGCCCTTATGCACCGCCGCGCAAAGCTGCGATGCTGCCATTAGCACCGCTACCGCGCGTCCCGGTTCATTTCCCGCTTGCGCCAAAGTTCCAGCGCCTTGATGATGGTTTCCTCCATTTTCTGCACGGAGGTGCCGGGCTTGAAATATTTATTCAGCTTATCGCGTGAAATTTTGAATTGCTCCACTTGGTTGGGTTTTTCCTCCTGCATGATAGAAGAAATCACATCTTCGTTCAGCTTGCCCTCGTCACAAAACTTGCGCATTTTCATCGCTTGAACGTGGGATGGGGTACAGTCCTCGCTTTCAATGGCGGCCAGCACCGATTGCTGTTGTTCTTGTGGCAGATAGGACAGTTCCACGGCGGGCCGCATGGCAATTTTGCCGTCATCCATTAACTGCAATAGTTCCGGGGCCAAGTTGGTAAGATTGATATATCGGTGAATTTGCCTTGCACTTTCGCCAACATCTTTACCGAGTGTGTCCACACTTAACAACTTCTCGCCCACTGGGCGAGAAGTTAAGTCTGTTCGCTGCCCCTGCCGTTTCATCGCATCCAATTTCATTTTGTAGGCAAATGCCTTTTCGCTGGGCAAGATGGTTTCCCGCTGCAAATTGGCGTCAACCATTGCGATAATGGCTTCATCGCGGTTGAGGGTGCGCACAATCACCGGCATGGTTTCCAGCCCCGCCAGTATCGCCGCCATTTTGCGTCGGTGCCCGCTCACCAGTTCGTAGTTACCACCTTCCTTTTGCCGCACGATGGCCGGGGTTTGGATGCCCACCGCCTTGACGCTCTCCACCATACTCTGCATGGCTTCGTCATTCCGCACTTGGAATGGGTGGCCGGGAAAGTCATCAATCTCTACGATGGGCACATCCAGCACCTTCTCACGCTTGGCATCGTCCCGCTGTGCCTGCGTGGTAAAAAGGTCAGCGACAAGGCTGTTTCTTTGCGGCATCTCGAACGTTTGCCCCGATCTGTCGGCCATCGCGCTCCACCTCCTTCACCAGTTGCTCGTAGGCGTAGGCGGCGTTGCCGCGCGGCTCGTAGGCAAAAATGCTCTTGCCAGCGGCGCTGGCTTCCTTCACTTTGGTGGAATAGGGGACGGGGTTTTTGAAAATACGGACGCTGCCGCCATAGGCGTTATGGATGATGTTCAGCGTGTTTTTCGCAAGGTTCGTGCGCATATTGGCAAGGGTAATCAGCACTCCCTCCACGCGCAGGCCGGGGTTGATTTGCTCCTTTACCAACGATATTGTGTCAAAGAGTTGCATCATCCCTACTACGGAAAGATACTCCGGCTGCACTGGCACAATCACGCGGTCTGCGGCGGCGAGTGCGTTGACGGTCATCATGCCCAGCGTGGGCGGGCAGTCCAGCACAATCGCGTCATAGTGCGGTTTCAGCGGCTTCAAGAACGAACGCAGTACAAACTCGCGGCTCATGACGTTCACCATGCGCATTTCGATACCCGAAAGCTCAATGGATGATGGCAGAAGGTCAACGCCTTCGCTGTGCCTAAGAAGCCCTTCCTGCGGGTCAAAGGGCTTCTTCTCCACCACTTTACTTAACTGCGTGGCGATGGTTACGGGCAACTCGTCCGGCTGCCGCCAGCCGAGACTTACCGTTTGGCTGGCTTGGCTGTCGAGGTCAACAATGAGGACGCGCTGCCCGTGCCGCGCAAGGCCGATGCCGAGGTTTGAACTGGTAACGGTCTTTGCCACGCCGCCTTTTTGGTTCACGCAGGCATAGACGCGGCAGGCTTCACCTTCCATTTCCGTCCCCCCTTAAACTCGTTTTCATTTGTCGCATAGGTTTTCACACTCCTTCAGCTAAATTTGCCGCCCGGTGGTGCTGTGGGCGGCTATGTATGGGGATGGGGGAACGCTTTGCTGCAACAAAAAAGACCGCTTGTTCTTAACGGACAGAACAAACGGCTTTGTGGGGCTATGTATTCGGTTTTATTCCTCTTTCGGGCTTTTGGGTGCTATCTCAATCGCGGGACGCGTAGGCGGGCGCTTACCGCCTGCGGCTTCCCAGCCTGCCATAAAGGTTTGGCGTACCGTGCTAAACAGAGTGTTCCGCGATACCTCATAGTCGCGGCTTTCAATATAACGGTCAAAGGCTTCATCGAATGGCTTGTTTTCCATGCAATCACGTATAATGGAATCATCCCAAGGATGGGGTGGTTCCATTACTTTACCCCTTTCGTAATATATGATTGTATCAGCGGGATAGCTACCCGCCCGGTATAATAGATTGGGCACTGCGGATTTGTACCATTTAATTACGGCAATGACCGTTATGGGGTGACTCAAACCGCAGATTCCTGTCTGAATTGGTAATCAGTTGGTTAACGCAAAGACGTTTCATTTACGTGAATACATTGGCAGGGATACTGCGGCAAACAAGCCGTGCCCAATAACATTTTGGA
>QMCE01001617.1_pt1 | contig 12368 bp, 13 predicted proteins | sample 1821851 | NCBI WGS metagenome assembly QMCE01 (sample SAMN09453174, study PRJNA476694) | Termite gut metagenome, whole genome shotgun sequencing project. | isolation source: worker | host: Odontotermes sp. | place: South Africa:Pretoria | collected 2016-01-28 | reverse complement strand
CCCTTCCCATGTGAAAAAGACCGCGCTCCGTTCTCTGGAACTGCCGAAATTGTTTCCCGTGATGCTGATCAACGAGCCGGCAGCCCCCGAAAGCGGCGCAATCGAAACAATTCTCGGCTCCAGCCCGATGTCTTCTCCCTGAACCCGCGCCGGAAGTTCCGCTTGATTAGCGAAAAGCGCGCCGTTGCTTTTTTTGTTTTTGACATGGACGTACACAAGGCCGGAATCTCCCAGTTCGGGCGCTTTCAGGGATATTTGGTTGTCCTGCCAGCTGATATACGATGAGTTTGTCGGGGAAATTCCGGCGATGGTTACATAGGATTCATCCTGCCCTTTTCCGAAATTTTCTCCTGTGATGGTTATTATTTCTCCGGTCCTGCCGATTTTCGGATCAATCGAATCAATGCGCGGGCTTTTTGACGAACAGGAAAAAAACGCCGTTCCCGCGAAAAAGATCAGCAGGAAAGGGAATGCGGCGGCGCGAGACGCCGGAAAAGAAAAACGAAAATGTGTCATGGAAGATTGTTGGTTTCCTGCTCGTCTTGTTCAGAGGAGACCGATGTCGAGGCTTCCACTGCGTCATGATCCCGGTACGGCCTCATTGTCAGCATTATTTCAATGCTGGCTTCGCCTTCCCTGTCGGATGACCCCAGAGGAAAAAAATAAATCGGCTCGTCGAACTCAATGGGAATGGTCTGCATAGTTGTCTGATAGCGGATTCCGTGCTCAGGAATTTCCACCCATATCTGCCCCTGAGCTACCAGCACATTTTGTCCTGAACGGCGAAGATAGGGAATGAATTGCGCCGCCACTACTACATTCGCGCCGACAAGTTTAATGCCGACCGGCCGTCCGGGAATAGTAGCCCGCTTGTGAGATTCGTGCCAGATTTCCGTTTTACTCTGTTCCAGCACTCTGGCGTTAATATCCAGCACTACCATCTGATCGATGAATCCCGGAAGTGCTTCCTCCAGAGATTCTTCGGCGCGGGGCTCTGTTGTTTGAGGTTCGGCGGGGGAATCCGCGCTGTCTGTGTCCTGCGCGGCAACGGCGTGCAATCCAAAGAGAAAAAGAAAAACGGAAGCCCACAAACCACGGCACATATCAGGGCCTTCTCCTCGAATAATCAGCGGCTTTGATAATTGCCGGCTGACCTGAACTGCTGAAATTTCTGCTTTCCGGCAAACGGAGAATAATATCCCCGCTGTCCCTGTTTCCGAGGTACTGGAGCACTTCATTCAAATTGGCGGCTGTATTCATGCCGGGCGAATCAAAACCCTGTCCGCCGCCCGCCCCGGCGGATTCTATCGAATATTCTTCCGAAGCGAGAGTCATGTTTGGAAGTGTTGTCTTGTCCTGCGGGCGCATAACCCAGAAGGCGGCAAATAATACAGCCAAAACCGCCGCTGCCGCCGCCGGAAGCGGTATGGATATGCTGCGTCCCCAGAAACGGGCATTGGCGAAATCCGCCGTCTTGCCAGACGCTTTTTCTTCCAGATTCCGCCACACACGCGCCTGCGCCCGCGCCAGACATTCTGCCCCACCGGGGACATTCTGTGCCGGTTTCAGCGCGTGGACAGAAACTTTCCGGTAACTTTCCAAAAGGCTGCGGCACCGGGGGCATACAGCCAGATGGCTTTCCATCTTTTCTTTCCACGGGGAAGGTAATTCTCCATCAAAAAACACCGACAGTAATTGACGATCTGGACACATTATGAACCACCTTGCTGAATATTTTCGGATTTTTCGGAGGTCTCAGCCGCTGAACCCCCGCGCATCATACCGGCGAGCCGCTCTCTGGCTCTGAACACCCGTACCTTGACGTTTCCTTCGCTTATTCCGAGGATGCGTCCGATTTCTTTATAATTCATCTCAGCATATTCTTTCAGTATCAATACCATGCGTAAATTTTCCGGCAGTTTTTCCAGGGCTTCCTGTATCTCCGCTTTGCTCTCCTGTTTGATCAGCTCGCTTTCCCCGGTTTCCTCCTGCCTGACATCTTCCCGGAACGCTTTTTGATACACTTTGCGTTCCCGTTCTTTCCTTTTTGCGTAGTTCAGGGCGGCGTTTTTTACCACTCTGATAAGCCAGTATTTCGCCTCTTCCGGATTCGGAAAAACCATGTTTTTTTCGTACAGGCGGAAGAACGCTTCCTGGCACAAATCTTCGGCGGCTTCTTCACTCTGGGCAATACGATAAGCTACCCGGAACAAAACGGGAAAAGCCGATTCGTAAATCTTCTGGAATTCCCCGGAAGACATTGCCCTTTTTCCTATATCAGAAAACAATTTTTTTCCCCGTTCGTTACAAAGTTATCCGCGAAAAATCACCCGCAAAATCCGCGCTCAAGCATGTTTCCAGCTCGTTCCGCCGGGGCCGTCTTCAAGCAGTATACCCCGGTTTTTCAAATTTTCCCTGATATTATCCGCCAGAGCGAAGTCTTTTGCCTTTTTCGCGGCGGCTCTCTCGGCAATAAGCGCCTCAATTTCCCGGACAAAATCCTCATCGCCGGCATTTTTTCCGGTTTTAAGCGAATCTTCCAGCCCCAGCCCCAGAACTTTGTCCATTTCAAAGATCGCCATCAGCGCGGCCTCAGGCTCCACGTTCCCGTCCCGCAAAAGCCCCCACAACTCCGCCAGCGCGCGCGGCGTGGAAAGATCATCCTCCAGAGCTTTGTCAAACTGCCGCAGCGCTTCAACGGGCTGCCCCGCCTGTGAAACGGAAGCGGAACACATTTCCGCGCCGCCTGAGATTTTATCCGCCAGACTGCGGATTTTATCCAACAGCGACTTACGGGCGTTTTTTGCGCCTTGCAGACTTTCCCACGAAAATTGCAGCTGGCTGCGGTAATGGCCGCCCAGCAGAAAATACCGGTAATCCAGCGGATCGTAACCTTCGTCAACAAGACTCTGCAAAGTCAGAAAACCGCCCGTTGATTTTGACATTTTTCCCCTGTCCAGCACAAGAAATTCGTTGTGCAGCCAGTAACGCACCCACGGCCTTTTCCCCGTTGCCGCCTCACTCTGGGCAATTTCGTTCGTGTGATGAATGGGAATATGATCAATGCCGCCTGCGTGAATGTCGAATTGCTCGCCCAAATATTTCAAACTCATCGCGGAACACTCAATATGCCAGCCCGGATAACCCCGGCCCCAGGGACTGTCCCATGTCAGCGCCTGATTTTCAAACTTGCTTTTCGTAAACCACAGCACAAAATCACGCGGATTACGCTTATGCTCGTCAACGGCAGTCCGCGCTCCAGCCTTGAGATCATCCAGACGCAGCAGGGCAAGCTCCCCGTAAGACGGCGATTTGCTTATATCAAAATACAGATTTCCTCCGGCTGAATACGTGAAACCGTTTTGCTCGATACGCTGAATCAGGGAAATCATGTCGGCAATATGATCAGTCGCCCGGCACACCACATTCGGACGAATAATATTCATGCGCTCAGTGTCGTGAAAAAACGCCTTAGTATAAAAATCGGCAACTTCAAGAACGCTCTTTCCCCGTTCCTCCGCGCTCCGCACCATTTTATCGCCGCCCTCATCATTGTCGCCGGACAGATGCCCCACATCGGTAATATTCATCACATGATTTACTTCAAAACCCGCCCGCCTGAGAGATCGGACAAGAATATCGTGCAGAACATAAGCCCGCAGATTTCCGATATGAGCGTAATTGTAAACCGTCGGGCCGCACCCGTAAAAACCAACCTGACTCGCCCGCAACGGCTCGAAACTCTGAAACGCGCGTCCAAGCGTATTGTAAAAAGTAAAAGGCATACACACAGCGTATGAGAAATAACCGGAAAAATCAATATCACGGTTTGCGTATCCCAGGGCAAACGCATGAAGCAATTTCAATGTCAAACAGCTTTTGTATAGCTTAAGAAAGAGGGGACACTTTCCCCACGTTTTTTTGCAAACAGAAACATTTACCCTGTCCCCCCTTACGGCGCAGCCCGCCGCGCGGTCTGCGCCTATCCCCCTGCTATCCGGTTTCACCGGATTGACGAACGGCACTATCTCCCCGGTGACAGTTCTTCCCGCGCTATTTGGGACTGGGGAATGGGGATTCTGTTGTCAGTAATCGATCATAAAAGTGTCATTCCGGGCTTGACCCGGAATCTCTGCCGTTTATTGAGCTTCCGGCTTTCGCCTGAATGACAAAAGATTCGTTATCAGGACACTAACATTGTCATTCCGGCGCAGGGGTGACGGTCACTTTTTTATGACACTTTAGCATTTTTGTCACAGTGATTTCTTTCATGCGTTTGCCCTGTTGCGTATCCCACGAAAATCAATTTTCCAAAAAAACTAATTTCTGTAAGCCTTTGGGCGCATTTTTTCCGGTCATAGATTTCATGTGTGGAGTTTTCCTCTGGAAAACTCCATCCATGAATTACAGAAGATTGATTTCCGCGCGTCCAGCCACAGTTTAATCACTCTCAACCTCTATAAGCTCATGTTCGGTGAATTTCGCTTTACCGGATTCTATATCCGCGGCCGCTTTTCTCAGACGCTCCAAATTAGCCGGAGAGTAAAACGGGTCAGCCTCAAGCTCAAAAGGGATTTTCCGTTGCCGGACGGCGGTTTTGGCAAAAACCGTAAAAGCCGTTGTCATATTCATGCCTATTTCGGCAAAAAGCGTTTCAGCCTGCTTTTTTAAGTCTTTGTCCATACGGATAGTAATACTTGTGCTCGCCATAAAAACATCTCCTTGTAATTATATTATACATCTATTCGCTTACATTGTAAATACAAATACATTTTGTGTCACGTTTGGCACTCAAATAGCGTTTTTATCCCCATAACAGGCTTTTATATTCCACGGCGTTATGCGGCGACAGTTTTCATCTCAGCGCGAACCGTACCGGATAGCGGTAACGGCAGGAGACAGGCTCGCCGTTTGCCAGAGCGGGCGCGCATTTAAGGCCGGTAAACGCCCGGACAGCGGCCTCCGCAAAACCACGGCCTTGAGGAGTTTCCTGCAAAATAAGTATTTGCTGAACATTTCCGTTTTTGTCGACAAAGAGCTCCAGGATTACCCGCCCCTCAACTCCTGACCGCTGGGCAATAGACGGGTATACCAGAGCTGCCGCTAAATCCTTTTCGTTAAATTTCGGCGGAACAGAAAGCCTGAATTGGGGCAGATAATCGTCCCAGGGGTCTGTCTGAACGCTTAAAGTTCCGGGCTCGACAATCGTCTGTTCGGGGACAACTTCGGTTTCTATCATAGTTTCCGCGATAGATTCAACCTGCGGCGTTTCTTCCGGTTCCGGTTCGGGCGGCGGAGGTGGGGGCGGCGGCGGTTCTTCTTCAAGATCGACAAGTTTCATCACTCTGGCGTTTTCTTCCACGCTCTGCACGGGAGACCTTACGTTAAACGCGAGGAAAAAAATAAGCAGAATATGCAGCGCGGCAACAGCGGCAAAAAGCGCGAGCCGCATAATTTTTTCATTCGCCATCTTTAACCACAAAACTGACAACACGGTACTGGAGTATTTGCATAATTTCCAAAACATTATTTATTTTTTCATAGGGAGTATTGCGATCTGCGATGATGTGTACTCGCGTATTGGGCGCGCTCCGGTACAATTCCCCGATTTTATTTTCCACCCCCAAAAGATCACTGGCAAAGCCGTCAAGAAAAACCGCGCCGGACGAATCTATCCAGATTTCAAGATTTTTCTGCTCGCTGGTACGCAGAGCTGTTTTCGCTTCGGGATATTCAATTTTTACTTCTTTGCGGTAGTTGATCAGCGCGACAAGCATAATAAAAATCAAAAGTAAAAAAGCCACGTCCGACATAGAATTGAGCGGAATAGAAAATTGCTTATTTCTTTTTCGTCCGATTTTCACGGTGTCTCCCTGTTCATGGAAAAAGAAAAAGAATCAATTTTCAAATCCTGCGCCAGCTCCACAAACGACACAACTTGCTGCCACATGGCGGCGCGGTCAATTGTAAGGATTACCGCCGTATTCGGATTTGCCGACTGCGCCTGCCTGATAAGGCTTTCCGCCCCGCGCATATCGACGACATTTCCGCCGTGGATAATATTGCCGCCTGAGTCCATTTCAAACCGGAGCAGCTCGTCACGCAAAATAAGCCGTGTTGAATTTTTCGCGGGCAAATTTATCAGAAATCCCTTATTAACATTAAATCCGGCGATGACGATAAAATAAATTATCAGCAAAAACGCGATGTCGCTTGAGGCGCTGGAATCCGCAAAGGGAATCCGTTTCCTCCGGTTAATTTTCATTCTGCCTTGAAATTTCCGTTATAAGGAGCGAGCAGTTTCTTTCGATTTCCGCCGCGAACTTGTCAACGATGTGCGTGAAAATCGAATGAGGAATCATGGCGATAATTGCTATGATGAGGCCGAATACCGTGGTGATCAACGCTTCGTAAATACCGTTGGCGACAATTTGAGCATTGACCTCAGTTGCTTCGGCAATTGATTTGAACGCGCCGATCATTCCCGAAACAGTTCCCAAAAATCCGGTCAGCGGCGAAAGAGAGCCGAGCGCGGTGAGGAAATTAAATCCGTTTTCAAGGGAACTGATACAACTTGCGGCTTCAGTTTCAACGGCGCGTTCGGCGCGGTGTTCGGAATAACGGCCTGCCGAAGGCGCGGATTGTTTTATCAAAGCAAGCAAAATCCGCGCGCCCATACGCCGCTTGACCAGCGCGGAAAGATATTCTTCGGCCCCCGCATAATCCCGTTCCGCGATAAATTCAGATACTTTGACCGCCAAATCGTCGATCCGTAAATTGTGCCGGATAAGATAAATCACCCGTTCAAGGGAAATAAATACAACCGCAATAGAAAAAAACAAGAGGGGCCACATAAAAACGCCCCCCATCTGAAAAAGCTCCCAGAGTGAAAACGAAACGGTTTCCATCAATTCTCCTTAAATTTTCCGCCGTTTGCGCGGCGTGTTATTCGAATATTACCACACGCGGTGGTGTCTGTTAAAGTCATTGTTCCGCGATAGATTGCGTCTTACTTTTCGCGCGTAAGGGCGGTTTCCCCGGAAAGCATCGTGACAATCGCCGTCCATTCATAGCGCATATATATCCATTCAAACGCTTCTTCCCAATCCCGCAATAGCGTGCCTGAGTCGCGTACCGGCCTGAGTTCTTCGGGAAAAGTCCGTTCGGAATACGATGTATTCCAGCGTATTTCATCGGCTCTGCTCCAGACATCGTCTGCGCCGCGCCAGCCGAAAGGCCGTTTTCTTTCGGCGCATATTTCAGGAAAAAGAACCGGTTTCCAGTAATCCGCGAAATTCTTGCGATCAAGCTCTTTCGGCGCGTTTTCTTGCCCGGACATCCATTCGGTGACGGCTTCGATCCGCGATTCCCGGTTACGCAAATTAGTCAGCGCGTCATTTCCTGAAATAAGCGTTTCGTAACGCCGTATTTTTCCCTGTGATATTTGTATATTGTGAATTTCCGGGTTTACGGAAAAAACCGCGCCGTTTTCGCTTTGAATAAATTTTCCGGTTCCCACAATTTCAAGCGTATATTTGTTCCAGCCCGATGTATTGCCGGAAACGTATTCCAGAGAATTCAGCCAGAAATTGCCCTGAGCGTCAGGCGCGGCTCCTCTTATTTTTATCGCGGGAAATTCTTTTAGCGAAATAACAAGCGAACGTTCGCCTTCTTTATTTTGCGCTTCAATAATTTCCATATCAACGTCCGCGCCTTTTTTTACGCTCGCCGTAAACCGCGCGATTTTCTTTTCCGCGAAAGCCGATCCATCCAGAACTTGTCCTGTTTTTTCAATTCCCGATACAATTGACGCGCAGGAAAAAAACGGCGCGGCGGCAATTAACGGTAATATCAGGCAAAACAATTTTTTCATTTTATTTCCTGTCAATAGCTTATCTTAAACCCAAACGAAGGTATGGGAATAGGTATCTCATAAACCGCCGCCATACTCCCCTCGTTAATCTCGCCCGTGTACTGATTGAACGTTGTATTTCCCTCGGCGTTGTACACCAGCGCGAGAATATTTTCAACAGCCACATACACCTCATAGCGTGTTTTTCCCGCCGCGTTACTCCCCAAAATCGACAATTTAACATCAAGAGGCAGAGATGGCGTAGTACGGTTATTTTCATCACGGACACTCGGCCATCTATATTTTTGTATAATTTTAGAATCGAATGGATTTTCGGAATTATAAACCAGCGCGGGATATGGCTCGGCCTTATTTCCAATGCGTCTTGTAATCTGTTCGCCGGAGGCAAAACCAAAGCGCGTATAAATATTGATGCGTGGAGTTGGTTTGATATTAAGAACAAGATTCAGATAATGAAAACGGTGATTATTTGTAAAATACCAGTCATCCCCCGATATGCCGCCCGAAATTCCTAAGCCGGTTTGTATGCCATTGGGATCGCGGTGTTTTGCCCAGTTAAATGAATAAGAAAGCCACCCGTCCCAGTAACGCGACTGTAATTTTTGCAGCATTAAATCAAAGCCCCAGATTATACCTTCGCCGTCAAATTGCGGCTGTATATCGAGATCGTCATCGGGAACAATTTTCACCGGAATATACATGCGGCTGAATATGTATTTGTAATATCCTTCGATATTGAAACTCAACGATTCGGGAAATTCCAGTTTCATTCCCAAAACGGAAGTCCACGAGCGGTTTGGTTTTATTTCCGGTATGCCATATCTTTGCTCCGCGATAGATGTTATATCATTAACTGACGAAAACAGCCCTGTTCCCGCGCTGATGTCAAATGATTGTATAAAGTTTTTATTCTTAAATATATTATAATCCAGATTAAGCCGGGGATTTAACGCGGGTTTTGATTGCAGGGAAAAACCATCGCCAAGCAGAAAGAAATGATCAACACGCAGACCAAGTTCCGCCATGAATTTTTTATTGGGTGTAACGAATTCGGCAAGACTATAACCAGATGTCGTGAATAAATTATTTTTTGGGTCGGGGTTGAATGGCAAAGGTAAAATAATCCCCATTTTGTCCCATGTTTCTTTGTTGATTCCGGGAAGTGCCGCTTCCAATAATTGCTGAAAATCAATGTCAAGATTTCTTAACCTTATTTCATTCTGTACTCGTTGCGCTCCGGTGGAGCTGTACCGCGAAAACATTTCCTGAACACCGGCGGCGGCGAGAAAACCTCTCCCCAGTTCCCAGTCAAAATCTATTCGCCCCTGCGCGTTGAATCTCAAATCAGATTGCTTGATTGACATTTCAGTATCAATAGTATACAAATTTCCGCTAATATAACCTTCTTCAAACAGCTCTTGATACGCGCTCGTAAATTCCGGGGAGAACACCATGTCCCTAATGCTATTACTCATATCCCCGTCAATCACCGAATCCTCGTAACCGGCTCCGGCGGTAAATTTCAGCAGCATATCGTTGCGGGGATTCCATGAAAGACCTGAGGTGATAAAACCCTGATAATTGGTGTAGTTAAAATCCGCCCTGACGTTACTTGCGGGGCCGCCGGTTTCATCGGGATTGAACGTAACGCCGACTCCGTCCATACCCCAAAATCCGGTCAGCCGCAGATCGAGGTTGTCCAGAAAACGGTAATTCGCGGTAATAGCTCCGCTTCTAATATACGGCGCAACGCGAATCGAATTGACATGCCGCATAGCTTCAACCTGCGTCGAGATACCCTTCGCCAGCCAAATAACCGGATCGTAATACGTGATCCTCCCCATGAACATTATGCCGCCCTTGTTGGACAGCGGAAGGGAAAGACTGAAAGTCGCCATGCTGGTATTTACGCCCAACTCAAATTCCGTATCTTCGGAAGACGGCCTTTTCGCCGCCAGATCAAGCAGGCCGGAAATCGTGTGCCCGTAACGGGTAGAAAAAACGCCGTGAGAAAGCTGCGCGCTTTCGATCATTTTCGGATCAAAAATCGAAAAACCGCCGCCCCAATGATAAGGATTGGTAACATAAAAACCATCCAGAGACGCGCTCATGTCCCCCGGATCACCGCCGCGAATACTCGGCAGGGCATTGAACATTCCCGTATAACCCACGCCGGGCAGCAGCTTAATCGCCGTCATTACATCTTCGATTATCCCGATCTCCGCAGACTGGGCAATTTCCCGTTCAGATATAGCGACACTGCGCCCGGTCCTGCTTTCACTAACACCCGGTTTTGCCGCCTCGATAACCAGTTCGCGGTTTTCCATAACGCCGGAAAGCCGCAGCCGCAGCGTAAAACTCACTTCCGGCGGAGCAAGCGAAAGCCGCGCGTTTTCATAACCGGGATAGGCCGCCTGAATCACAACCGGGCGGTCATCGGGAACAGTTATCGTAACTTTTCCCTCGCTGTCACAGACATATTCCGCGCCGTCCCAACTACGGATAACAGCCCCCTCAAGCGGCAGCTCCAAATCCAAATCAATAACGGTTATTTCAGCGTCACGCGCAAAAAGAGAAAGCCCGCGCAGTACCAGAAATAAAACCAGAACAATTTTTTGAGTAAAATATTTCAAAACCAACGAGCTCCTTTTGAAAACTCCCATCTTTACAATATCACATAAAAAAACAAATTCCACATATTTGTCGTTACAATAAAGTTCCCCGGAAACTTCAGTTTTCGAGCAACTTCCAGAGCAAAATATTTTTGTTCACAGCCCGCGCAGCAACCAATACCTGAAGCGCCACGCGCCATTTACTTACCAATTCTCCATTGCGCCCTGCTCTTTGCCCACTCCCTATTCCCAATTCCCTCTGTTTAGTGTATTTTGATCGTAAATTATGGCAAACATGGAAATCATACACAACTTTGCGGTTTTGGAAGGAGGGGACGGGAGCGGAACCAGTACCCAGCTGGCGTTACTGGAAAAGCGGCTTGCCGAAACTCAGGCGGGCAGCCCGGCTTTTTTCCCGACATTTGAGCCATCAAGCGGGGCCGTCGGAAAACTCATCCGCGCCGCGCTGAAAAATGAAATCCGCCTGCAGCCCGAAACACTAGCGCGGCTCTTCGCCGCTGACCGGAACGAACATTTGTACGCGACAAACGGCGTGATCGAACGCTGCCAGAAAGGAGAACTCGTCGTGTCCGACCGTTACGCGCTGTCATCACTCGTGTATCAAGGCATCGAGTGCGGCGACGAACTCCCCCGCAGCCTCAACGCGGCATTTCCCCTGCCCGAACTCCTGATTTTCCTCGACATTGACAGCGAAACCGCCCTCAGCCGCCTGAAAAACCGCGAATCCCTGGAAATATACGAAAGCCTCGAATTCCAGAAAAAAGTCCGCGAAAAATACCTGTCGCTTCTGGACGATTACCGGCGGAGCGGAGTAAAAGTCGCCCTCATCGACGCCGCCCAAAGCCCCGAAAACGTAGCCGCCGAAGTATGGAGCGCAGTGTCAAAAATGCCGATATTTGGATCAGAGAACAAATATTGAAACACATAAAACTGGCGATACCGGGCATTTTTTTCCTCATTTCACTCGTACCCCTGAACGGGTATATCGTCACATACAAAGAGCAATATTACCGCCTGTACCACCAGCATTACCTTCAACGCCCCACCGACAGCATCGAAAACATCTATTGGCTGGAAAAAGCCGCCCAAGCCGATTTTGCCAACCCCCTGTACGCGCTTGCCCTCATAGAAAATGAAACCGAATGGGAAAAATACCGCTATCTGTTTAATACCCACATCAACCTCAAACTCATCGAGCAATATCTATTTCTCGGAAACCAGTGGAACAAACGCAAAGCCTATTTTTACAACGCCCCCTGGAGAGAACAAAACCTAAAAAGCCTCGAAACCGCCGAAACCTGTTACCGCGCCGCCCTCAATTACTGGACAGAAGCCCAAGACTGGGCGGAAAAAGCCCGCGCCGGAAAATTCCGCTTCATGAATTTACAAAGAGTCCAATTTTGGGAAGACGAAGTATACCGCATGGAAACCGGCGAACTAGACTACGGCAGAACCATCACCCGCGAACTCACCCACCTCGAAAACGTCCGCCAACGCTTCCAGTCCATGGACGAAAACACCTACTAATCAATCAATCATAAAAAAGAAAGGGGGGCTGTTTCCAACCGGCCACCCGCGCACAGCCGCATCCATCGCCCGCCCCCCTTACGCTCCAGCCGCTGCGCGTCTTGCGCTATCCCCCGGCTATCCGGCTTCGCCGGATAGCTTCGGAGTTTGGCTGCGCCAAACTCCACGCATTGATTGTAAAAGATCAAAGAGCAGGGAACAATTAGCGACGAAGTAATCTTGTTAATGGCTGGATTGCTTCGCTTCGCTCGCAATGACGGGAGGGGGATTGCAATGACGGTGGGAATGACAGAGCGGAATCCAATCGTGAAAGTAACACGCGCAAGCGGTCTACA
>QMCE01002629.1_pt1 | contig 12369 bp, 9 predicted proteins | sample 1821851 | NCBI WGS metagenome assembly QMCE01 (sample SAMN09453174, study PRJNA476694) | Termite gut metagenome, whole genome shotgun sequencing project. | isolation source: worker | host: Odontotermes sp. | place: South Africa:Pretoria | collected 2016-01-28 | reverse complement strand
CTCCGCGTCCGATCTCCTGAACGATCCGATGGTGCAGAAGACCTACCTCGGCGGCGGCGACGCGGAGAAGAAAACCTCCGCCCGCCGGTAGGGCGGGAGGGACAGGGGCTTGCGGGGAGGCCTCCGCCCGCTTACACTGGATGAAGCAACCCGCCTGATTCGGAGAGGACGCGGCATGGCGAAAGTGCATTCCTGCGCGTACCGCGTGAGCTATGCGGACACGGATCGCATGGGACGGGTGTATTACGCGAACTACTTCGTCATCGCGGAACGGGCGAGGACGGAGTTCCTGCGGGAGGTGGGGCATGCGTACCGCGCGATCGAGGAGGGGGGGATTTTCTTCCCCGTGCGGAGCTGCGGAGCGCGGTTCTTCAACTACGCCGTGTACGACGACGCGCTGGAATGCCGCTCGCGCATCGGAAAAATGCGCCATGCGACCCTGACCTTCGTGACGGAGATTTTCCGGGCGGGGGAGGAAGCGCCGCTTGTCGCGGCGACGGTCGAGCTGGCGTGCGTGGGGGGGAACGGAAAACCCCGCGTGATTCCGGAGGAGCTGCGGCGCGCGCTGACGCCCTACCTCGCGGAGGAGGAAGCCGCGCGCGGCGCGAAATAGACGAGGGGAGCGCTTCCGTGACGAACGACCCCGGCGGCGCGGCGCAGGCCGCGATGCCCCGATTCCGTCCCGCCCCGCTTCTCCCGCGCGCCGCCGGGCTCTGCCTGGCGGCATGCCTGTTTCTGCTGTCCGCGCCGGGCGGGGCGCGGGGCGCGGAGCCCTCCGCCGCCCCCGGCGCGGACGCGCCGCTCACCTTCGCCGAGGCGGACAGGCGGCTCGACGTCGCCGACCGCCTGCTCCAGGGCGGCATCTTCGACCAGGCGCTTTCCATCGCGAACGCCGTCCTGGACGATCCGGCGGCGCGGGCGATCGAGGGCGACCCCGCGGACATCCGGATGTGGCTCGTCCGCCGCGAGCGCGCGCGCTTCATCCGCGAGCGCGGCCTCCTCGGCCTTGCGGAGACGACGGAGCAGTTCGAGGAGGCGGCGGAGCAGTTCGTCCAGCTCTCCAACAACCGCTACCGCCTCGCCGAGCCCGCCTACGCCGTCCAGTCCGCCTACTGGGCGGGCCGCGCCTACGAGGCGACGGGCGAGTACCGCTCCGCCATCGACAACTACTCCCGCGTCGGCGGCATCGACCTTCCCCCCGAAATGGAGGGCGACGCGGCGCAGCGCACCTCCCGCTCCCTCCGCCGCCTCGCCGACGCCCTTCCCTACCCGGGAACCATGCGCGACAGGGACGAGCGGAGCCGCCTCCTGAACCAGGCGATCGCCGAGCTCGACCGCGCCCGCCTCGCCTTCCCCGTCGGCGCGCGGCGGAAGGAAATAGAGCTCGACCTCATCGCCCTCCGCATGGCGCGGCGGGAGGAGCAGTTCGTCCGCGACGCCGCCTCCGAGGCGGAGGCCTACTTCGCGTCCGAGCCCGCGAAGGACGAGCTCCGCGCCCGCGCCGCCCTGTTCCGGGGCCAGGCTGCCGCGATGCTCGGGGACGAGGAGACGGCGGCGTTCTGGTTCCGCCGCGTCGCGGACGAGGAGGCGCCCACGGACGAGGACAGGCGCTCCGCCCGCCTCGGCCTGGCGCTCGCGCTCATGGAGACTTCCGAGGGCGCAACGCCGGACGGGCGGGGGGAACTGCTGCGGCAGGCCGGGGACGCTCTCGAACAAGCCATCGCCGGAACCGTCTCCCCCGGGCAATGGGACGGCGCCCGCGTCATCAAGGCGCAGGTTCTGCTGGAGCTGGAGCAGCCGACCGCCGCCCTGGAGACGCTCCAGCCCGTCCTCGGGGGCGACAGGCTGAACCCGGCCGCCTGGCGGGTCGCCGGCATCGCCGAACTCCGCCGGGGAAGGCTGACAAGCGCCCTGGAGTATCTCTACCCCCCGACGCTTCCCTCGAACCCGAGGCAGAACCTCCGCTACGCCGCGAGCAGGGACGCGGCGCGGACGGCGGACGCGCGGCGGGATTTCGGGCTTGCCCTCGCGCTCAACCACAGGGCGGGCGCTATGCTCCGGCGGGATCGCGTCTTCTCCAGCCTTCTCGTGAACGAATTCCTCGCGATGGAGACGCTTCTGAAGCTGGGAAAAATGGACGGCCCCGTCTCCCTCTCGGGCGACATCGATCTGCTGACGGTCAATTCCGAAGCGCCGGCGACGTCGCGGAACGAGCTGGTCGGCGGCGCGCTGGAGGCGCTCGGGCGCGCGCTCGGGAAGGTGCTGTGGACGGGCGGCGATCCGGACGCGGGGTACGACCTCGCCGTCAGAACCGAAGCGGCGCACGAGTGGAACGCGGACGGAATGGCGACGCTGGAGCTGGCGATCGCGATGATTTCCCACCTCGCCGTCCGGACGCCGGCGGGGGTGACGGACAGCACGCTGTCCAGCCGCCTTGGAGAAGCGCGGCACGCGCTGGCGCTGGCCCGCGCGGAACTGATTCTCGCGGGCGCGGAGCCGGACGAGGCGGCGATAGACCGGACGCTCGGGGACTTCGCGGCGGCGGCGGCGAGCTTCCAGAAGGCGGCGAGCGGCGGAACGTCCCTCGGGGACGACCTCGATCAGGGCATGGTGAACATGGAGTCGGGAGCGTTCCTCATGCGCCTGGCGGAGAAGTGGGAGCGGGGGCGCTGGGCCGCGCGCGCGGCGGCGTGGCGGGACGAGGCGAAGCTGCGGGTCGAGGCGTCGCTCCGGCCGTTCAACCAGGCGATTGCGACGTCGGGGCAGTCCAGCCTCGCGTCCCGCAGGGCGAAGTGGTCGCGCGGGCGCGCGCTGGAGGTTCTGGGCGAGTGGCGGGGCGCGGCGGCGGACTACCTGTCCCTCATGAACAATTCGGAGCTGCCGCGCGTGCTCCGCGCCAACGCGGCGCGGCACTGGGCGGTGTGCATGGGGAGGCTCGGGAGCGAAAACCAGGCGGCGCTGACGCGCCTCGCCGTCTTCGCGGAAATAGACGCCGAGGCGGCGCTGCTCGCGGGGCGCCTCGCCGAAGACTCGGGGAACCAGCGGGAGGCGTACCGGCAGTATCTCTTCGCCGCCGACCCGTCCGCCCCGGCCATCCCCCCCGCGACGCCCGGGCGGGTGCAGGAGGCGGCCTACCGCGCGGCGCGGCTGGCGCTCGCCGACCCGACGGAGGCGAATCCGCTCCTGCCCGCGCCGCAGGTCATCGCCGACTCCCGGCGGCTGCTGGAGGAAAACGCCCGCACCGACCTCGCGGGCGCGTGGGCCGTGCCGATGCTCAACCTGCTCGGGGACAGCCTGATGAAGGATCTCGACGGCTGGGAGCGGGCGTACCGCCTGGCGATGGACATCATCGAAACGCGCGGCTCCCCGCCGGCGACGGACAGGGCGATGTACCTCCTCGCCGCGAAGGCGCAGGAGGCGGGGGGGAGCTTTGCGCGGGCGCTGGACGAGCTGGACGCCGCGCGGGAGCTTCTGGACGGCTCGCAGGAGTCGCGCGCGGACGCCGCCCTCGTGACGCTGGAGACGGCGCGGGTGTTCAGGCGCCAGGACAGGGCGGAGGACGCCGTCCGCGCGTACGCGGAGGTGTTCGCGATGTACCCGGAGCAGGAGGAGGCGGAGAGCGCGGCCCGGGTGGAGTCGGCGGAGACGCTGCTGTCGCGCCCCGGCGCGGGGGCGCGGGAGCGGGAGCAGGCGCGGGGCATTCTGAGCGGGCTCCGCGATCAGCTGCTGGCGGAGAAAATCATGCGCGATTATGGAATTCGTTGACACGCGCCCGCGTCCTGCGGAAGATGAGGGATTGTCTTCCTTTCATTGATTGCTCGCTGGAGAACGGCATGGCTCACGCTTGGCAGCAGTGCATTCACCCGGATTGCGCGGCGCAGTATGATTTGACGCAGGTTTTGCCGAAATGCCCGAAGTGCGGCAACCTGCTGGACATTGTCTACGACTGGGACAGGATGGCGCTGCCGGACAGGGCGGACAAGCTCGGCCGCTCCGCCTTCGCCGGCGCGTGGCCCGCCGGGGGGCCGGCGACGGTGTCGGGCGTGTGGCGTTTCGGCGAACTCCTGCCCTGGGCGCCGGCGGAGAAGCGCGTGACGATTGGCGAAGGCCACACCCAGCTCCGGCGCTCCCCGAACGCCGCCGACTACGCGGGCGTAAGCCGCGAGACCTTCCGCCTCCAGTACGAGGGGCTGAATCCGTCCGGCAGCTTCAAGGACAACGGCATGGCGGGCGCGTTCACCCACGCGAACATGGTGGGTGCGAAAATCGCCGCCTGCGCCTCGACGGGGAACACCTCGGCCAGCCTCGCCGCCTTCGCGTCCGCCAGCGGCCTGATGCGGGCGGTCATCTTCATCGGCGACGGGAAAATCGCCTACGGCAAGCTGTCCCAGGCGCTGGACTACGGCGCGGTGACGATGCTCGTGAAGGGCGACTTCGACGACGCGATGGCGCGCGTGCAGGAGGTCTGCGCGGAGGAGGGGATATACCTCGTCAATTCCGTCAATCCCTTCCGTCTGGAGGGGCAGAAGACGATCATGTACCGCGTGCTGGAAGGGCTGGACTGGAAGGCGCCGGACTGGATCGTCTGCCCCGGCGGCAACCTCGGGAACAGCTCCGCCTTTGCGAAGGCGCTGTATGAGCTGTACGATCACGGCCTGCTTGACCGGATGCCGCGCCTTGCCGTCGTCAATTCCTCGGGCGCGCCGACGCTGTCGCGGCTTGTGAATGATCACGGTCTCGTGTGGAACGGCGGGCGCGTCGACGACGGCGCGATCAAGACCTACTACGACGGGCTGGACGCGCGGGGGGAGAAGGCGCACACGCTGGCGTCGGCGATAGAGATCAACCGTCCGGTGAACTTGAAGAAATGCCTCCGGGGGATTGAGCGGACGAAGGGGGTTGTGCTGGAGGTGACGGATCAGCAGATTCTGGACGCGAAGGCGTGGGTGGCGCGGGACGGTCTCGGCTGCGAGCCGGCGTCGGCGGCGTCCCTGGCGGGGGCGAAGGCGCTGGTGGAGCGGGGCGTCATCGACAGGGACAGCGTGGTGGTCTGCGTGCTGACGGGGCATCAATTGAAGGATCCGCACGCGACGGTGGCGTACCACAGTTATCCGGCGGAGAAGCTGAAAGAGGACTACGGCGAGTTCGGAGTGTCGTCGTCCGCGTTCGCGAACCGCCCGATCCCGGTGGCGAATTCGCTGGGCGACATTGTGGACGCGGTGCGGAAGGCGACGGCGGTCAGCGGCCTTCAGTAAGAGAACTCTTCGTCCCGGTTCCGAGCGCCGGCGTTTTTCGCCTGGCGGTTCTGCTGCTTTTGACAACCCTGCCCTTGCTGGAAGCAAGGCATGCCTTGTCGAAATCGCGCATGGTCGGTGTGTCGACGATCCCTTCCTCGTGCAGCGTCTCTATCGTTTCATGAATGGAGGCAAAGACTTCACTGCGGTATTTTTTTGCCATAATGTCACTCCGCGATTTCAGAAAACGCCTTCGAGCGGGCAAGCTGCTCATCCGTCATGGAGAACAGTCTTCCGGCCATTTGCTTGAGTTGGCGCAGTTCGGCCGGCGTAATATTATCCTTGGCTGATTTTGAAAAACCGTGCACAAAAAAAGCCCGCTCTCTCTGTTTCAAGCAAACAATAAGGCGATATCCCCCCGATTTTCCTTCGTCAGAACGCGACAGGCGCTGTTTGTAGACGCCTCCGCCGAGATCCGCGTCATACAGTCCTCCATCGATACGCCGCGCCGCCTCGCACAGCATACTATCCGAAAGATCCTCTTTTCGAGCGAAACGCGCAAAGCCGGCTGTTTTGAAAAATCGCATGAAGAGCGGCCTTTATGCGGACGGATGCAGATCGTCGATGCGGAGTTCGAGCCGGGGCGGCGAATAGAACGTGTTCAGGGCGGGCGTGAACACGATGTCCAGCGGCCGCCGCCCCGCCTCCTGCAGCACAGGAAGCAGCGGCAGATTGTTGAACACGACCGCGCGGTACGCAATCCCCCCCTGCGCCACATTGAAGTGAAAATGCTGCCGCTGCGACCCCATCAGGCTCACATTCCCCGCCGCCCGCACCCCCCGCGCCAGAAATTTCGGCTCCGGATTCCCCTGCCCCACGGGACGCAGCAAATCCATCTCGTGCACCAGGCGGATGTTCACGTCCGACAGGCCGATTTCCATGTCGATGTCCAGCGTCGCCGCAATGTTGTTCTCCCGGATCTGCAGCGCGCACTCGCGGAAGAACGACCGCCGCAATCCCTCCACCTCCGACTTCGCGACCGTGAACCCCGCCGCCAGCTCGTGCCCGCCGAACGTGAGCAGATGCCGCCGGGAATTCGCCATCGCCTGGTACAGGTTCAGCCCGTTGATCGAGCGCGCCGACCCGCGCCCCCGCTCCTGCCCGGGCGGGAAGGAAATGACCGCCGCCGGCTTCCCGAAAATCTCGGACAGCCTGCCGGCGACAATGCCGATGACCCCTTCGTGCCAGCCGGAGCGCGCGACGAGAATGGCCGGATCCCGCGCCAGATCGTGGGTGCGCTCCGCCTCTTCGGACGCTTCCTCAAGAATCGTCTGGCAGAGCGTCTGGCGCTCCGTGTTCAGCCTGTCCAACTGTTCCGCGAGGCTGCGCGCGCGGAGGGGATCGTCCTCGATCAGGAGCTCCAGCGCGAGGTCGGCGTTCCCCATCCTGCCCGCCGCGTTCAGGCGGGGCGAGAGGGAAAACGCGACGCCGCGCGCCGACAGATCCGACGTGCCGAGACGGCACACGTCCAGCAGCGCGGTGATGCCCGGGCAGGCGCTGTGCATCGTCTTGAGGCCCCGGGAGACAATCGCGCGGTTTTCCTCCACCAGCGGCGCGACGTCGGCGATGGTGCCGATGGCCGCGAGGGGGAGCAGCGAGAGGAGCGTCTCCCGCAGGGGCTGTTCGACTTTGGGGGCGCCGGACAATTTCTCGTACAGCGCCCAGGCGAGCTTGAACGCGACGCCGACGCCCGTCAGCTCGCGGAAGGGGTAGGTCGAGCCGAGGCGCTTCGGGTTGACGAGGGCGTAGGCGGGGGGGAGTTCCCGGTCGCCCGGCTCGTGGTGGTCGGTGACGATGACGTCGATGCCTTTTTCCGCGAGGAACCGGATGTTTTCATGCTCCGACGTGCCGCAGTCGACGGTGACGACAAGCTCCACCTTGTCCTGCGCCGCCTTTTCCGCGAAGTCGGAGGAAATGCCGTAGCCTTCCTCGAAGCGGGAGGGCAGGCGGTATTCGAGGGAGTAGCCGACCGCCCGGCAGGCGCGGATCATGAGGGCGCAGGCGGTGACGCCGTCCGTGTCGTAGTCGCCGTAGATGACGATGCGGCGGCGTTCGCGGATGGCGTCGGCAAGGCGCGTCGCCGCCTTGTCCATGTCATCCATTTGCCATGGAGAGGAGAGGGTGGAGAGGGAGGGTTTCAGAAACGCGGCCACATTGTCGAGGGTCAGGGGGTCGACTCGCTGGGCGATGATGGAGGCCATGATGGGAGAGACATGGAATTTCCCTGTGATTTCCTCGACAACCTGCCCGGGGTTCGGCTTGAGCAGCCATTTGGCTGGTGCTGCCACGGGCGTCTCCAATATTTCAAGAAATAAACTATATGCCGTTATTGTATCCCATGCCGCCAAAAATGGCAACACTGTTCTCCCCGGGCGCAAAAAAAAGCGGTTCAACCGGGGGAGTGGTTGAACCGCCAGGGCCTGGGGGAAGGCCCTCGGGGATGGGTTTTTTCACCCCCTGCAACCGTCCGGGATACTCAAACGCGCCGCTGGCGCATCATGACGGGAGGGGTTTGGTGTTTATCTGTCTTTCTGTTTTCCCTTTCGGGCGCCTCCCCAAGAAGCCACCCCCGGTAGGGAAGGAGGAGGAGTTCCAGCCGGGGGTTGGGAGAAGGAGCCAGTTTGTACTTCCATTACACTCCTATACTGTCGGGGAAGCAGGTGTCCCCTTCGTAAAAAATTGTTTTTTTTTTGCAAATCCGCAACCTGTTCCCTACCAACCAATTTCCGCCGCGATCGACACCCGGTCGAAAAAAGGGCAGCCCGGGACGGGGGCGCGCCCGGGAGCAGGGGGGAAAACCAGAACCGGTTGCTTTACCTGGCTTTCCGGACGCCCTCCGGCGGCGAGACGCGCGCGATACCCCTCGTAGCTGCCGCCCGGGAGCAGCACCATCCGGGGAGGAAGAAGCCGCCCGTCCTCCCGCTTCGCGCCGTATTCCACATTATTGTTCCGCAATGCCTCGTCGAACGCGGACAGCACCTGCCCGAGAAGCCCCCGCAACCGCTTCCCCGTGCCGCCCGACAGGTCACTCCCGCCCGCGCACTCCACAGCCAGCACATACCCGACCGCCCCCGCGCCGGTCATTTCATACGTCACGGTGAAGCCGTTCAGCAGCGGGCCGGAAGCCGCCGCAGCCGCCATGGCGGACACCACCTGATCCTCCGTCACCTTCTCCCCCGTCGCCGACAGCACCGCCCCCGCCCGCCGCTCGAACGCCACCTCCGGCGTCCGCCCCAGGAACCCCGTCACCCGCACCAGATCCCCCATGTCGTACCGGAACAAGCCCCCCGACGTCGTGACGACGAGGCGGTACAGCCCGCCCTTTTCCAGTTCGCCCGGAAGAAGCGTCCGCGCGTCCGGCCTGACCTTCTCCGTTCCTCCCGGGAGGAACTCCAGCACATGCCCGCCCACGGCAAGCACCCCCGAGGGATCATTGTCCCGGAGCGGGATCGAAAACGTTCCCTCCGACGCGCGGAGCCCGAGGCAGCGCATCGCCGTGTCGCCCCAGAGCGCCTTCACATGCGGGAGGTAAAACGACGACGCGCCGCCCTGCCAGGTCAGGAGGATTTCCAGCTCCGGCCAGACGGCGGCCGGCGTCAGCGCGCCGTTCGCGCGGCGGATGTCCCGCAGCGCCCGCGCCCGCCCCGGATTCGCCGCGAAACGAACGCCCGCCGCCGCCCAGCCGCGCTCCACATGCTCCAGCAGCCGATCGGCATCGCGCTCCATCCTGTTCGCGAGGGCGACCAGCGTACTGGGGTTCACCGCCGTCACGACGCGCAGCCGCTCCTCCCCCAGGGCAAACAGCAGCGTCGCGAACCAGCGCTCCTCCGCGTCCGGGAGCGACTGCGCACCCACCGGCGCCGCCTGCCTGCGGCGCACCGGAATAGACTGCACGGCAAGCTGCTTCCCGCTCATCGCGCCGTAGGGAATCCCGCCCTCCGTCCGCCCCATTTCCGCCGGGCTGGCGATGACGAGGTATTTCCCCCCGTTCACGGCGGGGCGGTGTTTGTAGACGTGGTACATCCAGAGGAGATGCTGCCGGTGGTGTTCCTTGATGAATGCGGCGGTGACGGGGCAGAATTTCGGCGCGGACGTCGTGCCGGAGGTCAGGGAAAACATTTCGGGGCGGCCGGGAACGAGGATGTTTTCCTCCCCCGCCTTCATCCGTTCGATGGCGGGGAGGAATTCTTCGTAGGCGCGGAGGGGGACTTCCTTCCGGAAGGCGCTCCAGAGGTCGTTCCCCGTGCGCGCGGCGAGGCGGGCGAAGGCCAGGCGCGCGCCTTCCTCCGTCGCCGCGTTTTCCCGGAGGATGCGCCGGAGCGCTTCCTCCTGCGCGGCGAAGGGACGCGCGTTCGCTTCCGCGAAACGCGCGAGCGGCCGGCGCATCACCTGATCAAAGAACCAGCCGAGTATGCGCGCCGTCAGCATTGTGCGTGTACTCTCTACCCTATGCAGCACCCCGAACGCATTCAAGCCGGGACCAAGTTGTGAAGCCTCTGCTGCACCACGATCTGCTCTGCATTGCCGCGTTTTGGATCGTGTTGCAGCACAGGCTTCTCAACCTTGTCCCGGCTTTAATTCGTTCGGGGTGCTGCATAGGCTTCCCCGCCGGGATGACGGATGGTGGAGCGTTTGCTTTCTCAGATCAGCTCTGCAATCTGCACCGCGTTCAGCGCCGCGCCTTTGAGAATCTGATCCCCCGACACCCATAGCATGAGCCCCCGCCCCGGCAGGCTGATGTCCTCCCGGATGCGGCCGACAAACACCTCGTCCCGACCCGCCGCGTCCAGCGGCTGCGGGGAGCGGTTCTTCGCGCGGTCGTCCAGCACCTTCACCCCCGGCGCGGCGGAAAGGATCCTCTCCGCCTCCTCCGGCGTCATGGGGTTCGTGAATTCGAGCATGATCGATTCGCAGTGCGCGCGGAGCACGGGGATGCGCACGCAGGTGGCGGCGACCCTCATGTCCGGCGCGCCGAAGATTTTCCGCGTCTCGTTCGTCATCTTGATTTCTTCACCGTTGTAGCCGTTCTCCCCCAGGCCGGAATTGTGGGAGAAGCAGTTCATGAACAGTTCGTACGGGAAGACCTTCGGGGTGAACGCCTCCCCCGCCGCCCAGGCGCGGGCACTGGCTTCCAGCTCCTCCATCGCGGGGCGCCCCGCGCCGGAGGCGGCCTGGTAGGTGGAGGCGAGGATGCGCTTCACCGGGTTCACCCTGTGGAGCGGCCAGACGGGGACGTTCATGATGATGGTCGAACAGTTCGGGTTGGCGATGATGCCCTTCGGGCGCACCTTCGCGGCGTCCGGGTTGATCTCCGGAATGACGAGCGGGCACTCCGGATCCATCCGGTAGGCGGAGGAATTGTCGATGACGACGGCGCCGGCCTTCACGGCGGCGGGGGAGAATTCCTGCGATTGATCCGCCTCGACCGCCATCAGGGCGATGTCGACGCCGTCGAAGGATTTCGCGGTTGTTTCCTCGATGGCGAGATCCCTGCCCTTGAATTTGATCGTCTTCCCGGCGGAGCGGGAGGACGCGAGCGCTTTCACGTTCCCGACGGGGAAGTTGCGCTTTTCGAGGCAATTCAGCATTTCCTGACCGACGACGCCGGTCACGCCCACCACCGCGATGTTCTTGGACACAGCCAGTTCCCCTTCTTGAAAAGAAAAGTACAACGCCCCCGCAATCATATGGGTTGCGGGCGGAGACGCCAGCGTTTTTCCCTGAATTTTCCGCCCCGCGCCGGACGATGATCGGGACGGTCCGCATTTTTTCCATTCAGCCGCCCGGGAGACGTCATGATCCAGACCCTGCTCGGCCGCAAACGCCGGAAACGGCGCGAAGCGGCGGAAGAACTGACCGCCCGCCTCGCGGAAAAAGCCTCGCTCGTCGTGGACGACCGCCTGGTGGCGGATCTCGGGGTGGGGAGGAGAACGCTCTACCGGATCATCTACGACATGGTGCGGCGGGAGCGGATGTTCATGCTGGCGGACAGGTACGACCAGATACTGCTCATGACAAACGCCGAGTTCACCCGCTTCATGTTCCGCCGATCAGGGAAAAAGGCCCCGCCGCAGGCGGCGGGGGTGCAGGCGGGATGGGAAGACAGCGAAATGGTGCTGGAGGGCGCCCTCGGCGACCCGGCGGATCTGATGCCGGAGGACGACTGGGAGATTCCGGCGGCGGCCCTGGATTCGGCGCTCGCGGGGAATTTGTCGCCTTCGATGTATTCCCTTCCGGAAAACCTGGGCGTGGGCGCGGGCGAAGGCGTGCGCTTCCGCGAACGGGAAGCCCCGCGCGCGGCGCGCGCGCGGAAAAAAGAGCAGCCCCGGAAGGAGGCGCGCGCGCGGGATGCGTTCGACTGGTTCACCATCGACGTCGCGCCCGCCGGGCGGGAAGCGCCGGAAACAGCCGCGGCGGCGGTGGAGGAAGAGGGCGGCGGCCTGCCGCCGGATCTGCCGCCCGGGCGGCAAAGCCTGCCGGAACGGCGGCGCGATCCGTGGGGGGCGCATGAGGACGCGGCGCGGGAATCGGAAAATTTTTGAAAAAAGTAATTTTCCCTGAATGCGGGCGGCAATTCCTGTCGATACATTAACTGTCGGAAAAGAAAAGACTCCCAAACGGCTTCGGCCGAGACCTTGAGTGGATTTCCTCCTCCCACGCCCCTGCCCGGGAATTGTGTCCCGGCAGGGGATTTTTTTTTGGCAGGGAAATTGCAATTTCAAACGCCGGCACGGATCCGCGCCGGATGCAATGAAGCGGCGGCCTGTTTCGGTCGATAACTATGGAGAGTGATTCACGCGTTCGCCCGCGGCGCGACCGCCTGAAACCCTGAAAGGAATGGTGACCCATGAGCGCTATCGAAGAACTTCCCGTCATGGAAATCGTCTTCGCCGACGACGCCGACATACCCGCCAACACCGACACCGCCAGCTACCTTGAGAACGAGGCGGAAGTCCTCTCCCGCAACATCGAAGCCATGAAGGTCGATGTGGACGCGCTCAACGCCTTCCTGGAGCTCCTCTCCGGCTGCGACGCCGAATACATCGACACCCCGGCGGACGCGGCCGACTACGAG
>QMCE01001616.1_pt1 | contig 12372 bp, 15 predicted proteins | sample 1821851 | NCBI WGS metagenome assembly QMCE01 (sample SAMN09453174, study PRJNA476694) | Termite gut metagenome, whole genome shotgun sequencing project. | isolation source: worker | host: Odontotermes sp. | place: South Africa:Pretoria | collected 2016-01-28 | reverse complement strand
ACATGATACAATAATAAAATGAAACTCATAAATACAATCAATATATTAGTATTTTCATGTATTACTTTTGCTGTCGCCGCTATTTTCTATGAAGGGCTAACCTTGAAATGGTATTCTTTTGTCCCCGTAGTAATGCTGGCTAGCGACGGATTATTTATTCTTGCCACTATCCTGCATCTTATACTTTCCAGGAAAAATAAAACGCTGTTTATTTTTAATATTTTTTCGGCAATTTTGATTACGCTCGCTCTCACTACAAAGTTTGCCGGAATCGAGCATCCCGAATGGGCAGCCACAATTTGGCATTTTTATATTTTATTCCTGTATGGAACGCAGGTAATAATATTTCTGTATAAACACTTTTTTCTAAAAACGCATGACATTCAAAGATAATGGAATTGTTCGACAACTTGATCGGACTGAAAGTCCGCAGTTGCCAAACAAATCTCACAAAATACTGCAGAGTTTAATTATGAGAAAAGAATACGATTTTACCAATGCTGAGCCTAATCCGTACATCAAAAAGCTGCGGAAACAAATTTCTATACAGGAAAAAATGAGTGGGGGTGACGGAATAACAAAGGCGTAGCCTTTTTATGGAGGCAGGGGGAGCAGCGTAGATAAATTGCGGCTGTTTGGGCGGAGATGTGAAAATTATGGGGGGGGATGTGCTTCCCCTTTTGAATATTGGGAAATCCGCGCTGGGACGGGTTAGCGTTCCCGGTAAATGATTCTGCCTCGGCTTAAATCGTATGGGGACAGGGCGATTCTGACACGGTCGCCGGGGACGATACGAATGTAATGCTTTCGCATTTTTCCTGAAAGGTGGGCAAGGATAAGGTGTCCGTTCTGGTTATCCAGTTCGACCCGGAACATGGTATTGGGCAGGGCTTCCCGGACAACTCCCTCTACTTCAATTGCTTCTTCTTTAGCCACATATACTCCTGAGATTCGGTTCGCGCAGGGCATAGGCGTTACGCAAACTTGGCAATCGGAAATTAGCCCGCTGGGGGTGATTTCTCTACGGTTTATGTTACTGGGAAGTTCCGGTTGTGTCAATCTTGCCATGACATCGCCGTGTATCAACGTCAACTTGTCACTATCGAAATCCTTGCTTACAATTGACGCGGAGAGTTTATGCGATTTTCTTCACTTCATACTCATACTTTGTTTTGTGATGGCAGGGACGATGTGGAAACTATGTGCCGGGCGGCGTTTGCTAAGGGGCTTGTTTCTGTGGGATTCAGCGCGCATGGGCCGGTTTACCGGAAAACGGGTATCAAGACGGACTGGAATCTTGACGATGACCGGGTGGGCGAATATTTGGACGAGGTGAGGGCGGCGCGTCTGCGCTGGAAGGGAAAAATTGCCGTGTATCTTGGTTTGGAAGTGGATTATATCAAGGGGATGTGTTCCGCGATGGACAGGGATATTCGCGCTTTGGGGCTGGATTTTATTATTGGTTCGGCGCATTTTCTCGTGCCTGAAAACGGGGCGCAGCCGTTTACGATTGACGGGCCGGCGGAAGAGCTTGAAGCGGGAATCCGGGACGGCTTCGGCGGGGACGGCGAAGCTTTGATGAATGCTTACTGGGATGCTTTGGCGGAAATGATTGCGCTGGGCGGTTTTGATATTCTGGGGCATGCGGATTTGGTGAAGAAAAACAACCGGGGGGGGCGGCTGTTCAGCATGGTAAGCGAATCGTGGACGCGCCGTCTGCGTGAGACCGTCCGCGCTGCCGGGGAGAGCGGCTGTGTGGTTGAGATTAATACGGGGCAGATCAATCGCGGGCATTTGGCGGAGACTAGTCCTTCGCTGTCTTTTATGCGTTTGCTGCGAGAAAGGAATGTTCCGGTTGTCATCACTGCCGACGCTCACTGCGCGGACGATCTGGACGGGAATTACGCCACCGCCTGCCGCGTTCTGGAGGAAGCGGGATATACTTCGCACGCGCTGTTTGAAGGCAGGGAGGCGGGCATTTCGCTGTGGAGGAGCGAAAAATTGACTGGGGAGAATTGCGGGGGGTAATCCCTTTTTTGGTTGTCCGTAAAAGGGGCCTACTTTATTGACGAACGGAGCGAGATCGCGACCGCGCTAGCGCGGGCATGATCGAGCGAGTGAGGAAACGAAAGGTTTAATACCCCGCGGCTAGCCCCGCGGTATAACACCTTTTATTCAAGATAATGACTTGGTAGTTCTCATTAACAATATGTTAATGACTGGAGAAAAGCCGCTGTCTGATGATAGAAAAACGCATACACATTATTTCAGCCCGTCCCGCAACATCACGGGAAAGGAAGATGTATTATGACAGACTTAGAGAAATTTATTGCTAAATGTGAAGAAAATGCCGTGCCGGACAGTGAAATAAACCTGTCTGATATGCCGGAACTCACAAAAGATGATTTTGAGCGGGGACATTTCAAATATTGGAAGCCTGTTAAGAAGTCCATTACAGTCCGCATTGACCTTGATAATCTTTTATGGCTACAAAGCGCGGGGGTAAAAGGCTATCAAACAAAAATGAATGATGTGATACGCTGGGCAAGGCTTCATGATTGTCCGATTGTAACTGTAGAAACATGAAAGGAGAAGTTACATCAGAGGCAACACGGATACTGGATAATTTGGGATTTCAATTAAGTGTCAAACAGAAAATATTTGCATAAAGGGGAGATTCTCCTTTTCTGCGAATCCATAAAAAAATCTGTGTAAAACGCAAAATAATACAACGGTTGTATTATCTTCTATCTAACAGCCATTCCAGTACATTTCTATGCTGTATACCCTTATAATTGTTGTGATCATAGTCCCTAGTCAACAAAAACTTAGGATAGTTATCGTTTATCATTTGCAGAGGCTCAAGTTCTCGTTTAAGTGTATTCTCGTCCATTACGCTCTGCGCGATCTGATAATACTCAATCAGGCCGCCGGGCAGTTGCGCTACAAAATCAATCTCTTTATCACCAGCCTTGCCGATCTTTATCTTGTAACCCCGGCGCAAAAGTTCTAAAAAAACAACATTTTCAAGAAGGTGTCCCGCATCCGTCGCCACAGTACCGCCGAGCAAGTAATACCGGAGAGCTACATCGACGGCATAGTATTTCGCATTTGTTCTAAGCAGCTCCTTGCCATTTAAGTATTGCTTATCTGCCCGGTAAAAAACAAAACTGCCAAGCAGAGCTTCAAGATATTTTTCCAGAATTGGCGCATAAAGCTTCTTGTCATTGGGTTTTAATTTAAATTCGTTATTTATCACACCCACCATATTGTTAATTGAAGTTTCACTTCCGATGTTACTAAAAAGAAAATTGACTACCCGTGTAAGCTGAGGAAGCTCTTTTACATTATCATGCTGCATTACATCCCGCATGATGATACTCTCGTAGATATGTGAAAGATATTCCCTTGCCCCGTGTTGATCCCATTGGGCAGCGGCGATTTTCCAATAAACCAAAGTTTCAGGAAACGAACCGTATTCAAGATACTGTTGGAACACCGTATCCAAAGTTATCTGGGTATCATGAGGATACCCATCAATATACTCTTTAAATGACAAAGGCAGCATGTGGATTTGCATATATCGCCCCCCCAGTATTTTTGACAATCTGGCAGGCAGAAGCGCGGAATTCGATCCGGTTACATATAAATCGATATTTTTCCGTAGACGCAAGCTATTGATGACCTCTGCGTATTCAGAAACAAGCTGCACCTCGTCAAGAAAAACATAGTTCTGTTTGTTCTTTGCCGTATGAGTTTCCACAAATTGATGCAGATTTGTACCATCCCAAAGAGACTTATTTGCAAAATCTTCAAGATCGATAGCAAGTATCTGTTCATCCTTCACCCCCTCTACTCGAAGTTTATCCTGATACATTTTCAGGATCGTAGATTTCCCGCAGCGACGAACTCCCGTTACCATTTTTATCAGATCAGGAGCAACCCTATGTCGTTCTAAAGCGGCAAGATAGTCAGGGCGGGGGATTATTTTATTTTCGTTCATCGGCTTTCTCTTTCATTCATCTTCTACGATTATAGTAGAATAGCAAATAATTACAAGCGATTTCTACGAAAATAATATATACATACTTTTGCAATATTTTCAATGACAAACAGTTTTTAGGCAACCTTCAGTAAAGCTTAAGAAAGGGGGGACACTTTCCACACGTTTTTTTGCATACAGAAACATTTACCCTGTCCCCCCTTACGGCGCAGCCCGCCAGCGGTCTGCGCCTATCCCCCCGCTATCCGGCTTCGCCGGGTTGACGAACAACGCTATCTCCCCGGTAACAGTCATTTCTTTCATGCGTTGGAGGAAGCGGGATACACTTCGCACGCGCTGTTTGAAGGCAGGGAGGCCGGGCTTCCGCTGTGGAGGAGCGAAAAAATGACTGGGGAGAATTGCGGGGGGTAAGCCCTTTTTGTTTGCCGTCCTGCGCTGCGATCAGCGGTTGGTTTTGGCGACTTCGCAGATACGCCGCGCCATTTTTTGCAGGGGAACTTGCTCCATGACGTACCCTAACTCGTGGGCGACTCGCGGCATACCGTAGACAACCGCGCTGCCTTCGTCCTGCCCCAGAGTCATGCCGCCTTCTTTGTAAATTGTTCCCAATTGCTGCGCTCCGTCCCGTCCCATGCCGGTCATTATTACGCCGAGCGCGTGATTGGTGTACGCCATAGCGACTGACGCAAACAGCACGTCCGCAGAAGGCCGGTGGCCGGAAACGAGGGGCGCGTCTGAAAGGCGCACTACCGCGCTGAAGTTTTTTTTCTCAACTTCCATGTGTTTGTTTCCTTGAGCGATAAGAATGCGCCCCGGCAGCAAAGCGTCACCGTCTTCGGCTTCTTTGACTTCCAGCGGGCAGATGCGGTCAAGGCTTTTGGCGAATTCTCTGGTAAAGCCGGGGGGCATGTGCTGAACAACAACAACCGGCATTTTCAGATCGGCGTCAAGCTGGGAAAATACCGTCCGTAGAGCGTCCGGGCCGCCGGTGCTGATCCCGATGGCGATGATTTCCGTTTTTCCGGGCTTACGCAGCCGCACGGGCGGACTGGCGGGCGTTCCCGGCGGTGTCACCGCCTGATTGAAAAGATTGGTAATGTCGGAAGACAGCTGTCTTGTCAGCGCGGGAGAGATGAGCTTTTCCCCCGGCTGATATACTTTTCTACCCTGCAAACGCTGGTAAGAGCCGCCGTACCCTATCAACAGCGGAATAAGCGAATCCCGGACAGTGTGAATATCCATTGAGATCGAGCCGGACGGCTTCTGGATAAAATCGCTCGCCCCTAGAGACAGCGCTTCCATAGTAACCGCTGCCCCTTTCTCGGCAATTGAAGACAGGATAATCACCGGTATCGTAATTCCCAGTCTTTTTCTTTCCCTGAGAAATTCGATACCGTTCATTTCCGGCATTTCAATGTCAAGAATGATTATATCCGGGTTGACTCTCGGAATTTTTTGTAACGCAAAAATTCCGTTCATCGCTTTTTCCGCGACAACGAGGCCGGGGGTATCTTCGACCATTCGCCCAATCAGATTCCGCATCATCGCGGAATCATCGACTATTAAAACCTTGATTTCATCAGCCACAATTCATCTCCATTTTACAGTAAGCTAAACGAACTTGCGATACAGGGTTGACCACTCGGTTCTGACAAATTCAAACTGGGTTTTCATACCGAACAGCGATTCAGAATGGCCGATAAACAGAAACGATTTTGAGGCCATCGCGTCCCAGAACCGGTTGATAACAGAGGTCTGGGCGGCTTCGTCAAAATAAATAATCACATTCCGGCAAAATACGAGATCCAAATCCCTTAAACCCGAATCATTTTTCAGGTTGTGATAGTCAAAGCGGATTTTTGATTGAATTTCGGGACGCGCTTTGTAGCCGCCCTCTACCTTGTCAAAATATTTTTTGAGGTACATGCCGGGGATTCCGGTGATACGGCTGTCCGCGTAAAATCCTTCTTTCGCGGTCATTAGGCATTTCAGGCTGATGTCGCTGGCGACAATATCAAATTTCCACGGCGGCGGCAAAATTTCGTTCATCAGCATAGCGATTGTATACGGTTCTTCGCCTGTGGAACAGCCCGCGCTCCATATTTTCAGAGTAGTACCGCCTCGTTTCAGTTTCATCAGCTCCGGCACAACATACTTTTCAAGCGCGTCAAAATGCGCCTGATTTCGGAAAAACCGTGTCAAATTGGTCGTAATCGAATCCAGAAAAGCTTTGAGCTCTTCTTTGTCCATAGAAATTTTACTGAAATAATTTCTTACTGAATCAAGACCTTTTTCCCTCAGACGTTCCTTTAAGCGGCTTTCTAAAATTGACCGGTTTGTCGCGGTAAAAGTGATCCCGCTTTCTTTATAGATAAAGTTCCGATACAAATCAAAATCAGCATCGTTGAGGAAAACATTTTCTGACATACTCATATACTATGAGTCCCATGAACTCCTGTCAATGGTTTTTATTTGACTTTTATTCTAAAGATTGGCCTTGTTCGACAAATCGGCCGGGCTGAAAGTTCGCAGTTGCTGAAAAAGTCTCACAAAATACTGCGTATTTTACTGTTTTTTAGCAAAACTTGTTCTAAAACTGTAGTTTCCGAAAAACTCTATTTTTGCTATGACAATAAATGAGCTATCCGGCGAAGCCGGATAGCCGCCGGGGGATAGTGGAAGCCGCTTGCGGCTGGAGCGTAAGGGGGTGATTAAAAATCCGCTTCCATGCGGATTTTTAATCATGGCGTTTTTGCGTTACGCAAAAACGCCACAAAAACATTAAAACAGCGGCATCCATGCCGCAGACTGTTTGCGGGTGACGGTCTGGAAATCGCCCTTTTTCTTGGGCAATAATTCTTTTGATTTTTTTTGAAAATTTGCTTGACAATAATTTTTTTTTGCTATATGTTTCTATGTATAGAAATGCTTCTATGCGTAGAAACGTTTCTGGGGAATATATCAGGCCGTTGGCTTGATCCCCGGTTGACATTGGCTGCCTTTGGGGGCGGCGCGAAAAGGAGACATTATGGCTCACTCAATTCCCACTCGTATTTATCTTTCCGAAGAGGAAATGCCTAAATTTTGGTACAATCTCAGAGCGGATATGAAGGAAAAACCGGACCCGATGCTGCATCCGGGGACTTTACAACCGGCAACGGCGGCCGATCTGGAGGCGGTTTTTTGTAAAGAGCCAGTTAAGCAGGAACTGGACGAAAATACTCGCTTGATTCCTATTCCTGAGGGTATTCAGGATTTTTACCGGGCTTATCGTCCTTCGCCGCTTATCCGGGCGTATTATCTGGAACGGGCTTTGGGGACGCCGGCGGAGATTTACTATAAATTCGAGGGAACGAATACTTCCGGTTCGCACAAGCTTAACTCGGCGGGGCCGCAGGCGTATTACGCGAAGGAAGAGGGGTTGACTTCGCTGACTACGGAGACTGGCGCGGGGCAGTGGGGGACGGCTATGGCGATGGCTTGCGGTTTCTACGATCTTGCGTTGACTGTTTATATGGTAAAAATCAGCGCGGAGCAGAAGCCGTATCGCAAGGCGTTGATCGAAACTTACGGCGCGAATCTGATTCCTTCGCCTTCGACTACGACTGAGGTGGGGCGGAAGATTCTGGAACAGCATCCGAACACCACGGGTTCGCTGGGCTGCGCGATTTCCGAGGCGATAGAAACGGCGATCAAGACTGAAAAATGCCGCTATGTGCTGGGGAGCGTGATGAATCATGTGATGCTGCATCAGTCGGTGATTGGTCTGGAGGCAAAAACCGCGCTGGATAAGTACGGGATTAAACCGGACATCATCATTGGCTGCGCGGGCGGCGGGTCAAATCTGGGCGGGCTGATTGCGCCGTTTATGGGAGACAAGCTCGCGGGAAAATCGAACACCCGCTTTATCGCGGTGGAACCGGCTTCGTGTCCTTCGTTGACGCGGGGGCGTTATGCTTACGATTTCGGCGATACGGGGCAGTCTACGCCGCTGGTTAAAATGATGACGCTGGGGTCGGGATTTATCCCGTCGGCGAATCACGCAGGCGGGCTGCGTTACCACGGCATGAACGCAACACTGTCGAAACTTTTCCACGACGGCCATCTGGAGGCGCGTTCTGAAATACAGACCGATGTGTTTGACGCAGCAGTCCGGTTTATGAAAGTCGAGGGGATTCTTCCCGCGCCGGAATCGTCACACGCGATCAAGGCGGCCATTGATGAAGCTCTGGAATGTAAGCGGACGAACGAAAAGAAGGTGATTCTGTTTGGTTTGTCGGGAACGGGATTTTTTGATATGACCGCGTATCAGGCGTATCATGACAAAACCATGAGCGATTATATTCCGAACGAAGAAGATCTTGCGCGGGGTTTTGCCTCGCTGCCGGATATTCCGCAAAACAAGTAATCCGCTTCTGTCCCTCCCCCGGCTGTGTTTGCCGGGGGCTTTTTGGCTATCCGGCTTCGCCGGATAGCTCCGGAGTTTTCGCGCCGCGAAAACTCCACACATCTGTTGCCCTAGAAAGGGGGGCTGTTTCCAGACCGTCACCCGCGAGCGGAAGCATTTCCCGCCCGCCCCCCTTACGCTCCAGCCGCAAGCGGCTTGCGCTATCCCCCGGCTATCCGGCTTCGCCGGATAGCTTCGGAGTTTGGCTGCGCCAAACTCCACGCAATTATTGTGATAGAGGGAGTGGGGAATTTCTTGTTTGCTATCTGTGGCGTATTACTTTCACGATCAGATTTCTGTGTGGGAAGCCAGAATCTCTGCAATATTTTAGCGAGATTCCGGGTCAAGCCCGGAATGACAAAACTTGTACTGGAATGGAAAAGTCTTGCTCAGTTATCGGAGCGTAACGTTTTTACGATATAACTACAAACCACGCTCCCCACTCCCTATTCCCCATTCCCCAGTTTCAATCACAAGCGCTTCCTGTTTCACGAAAAAATGATACACTGGGTTTATGCTTGACGAAAATGATTCCCTGACTGCCGCGGTCGAAAAACGCGCGATGATGACTTCCGCTCCGGTTGGCCCGCTGATATGCAAGCTGGCTGTCCCAACTGTTACGATAATGCTGGTATCGGGGTTGTATAACATGGCCGACACTTATTTTGTCAGTTCGCTGGGAACAAGCGCGACTGCCGGTGTCGGCGTGGTTTTTTCGTTTATGGCGATTATTCAGGCGGTGGGATTTTTTTTCGGACACGGTTCGGGAAACTTTATTTCCCGGTCACTGGGCGCTCAGAAAATTGATGCCGCGCAAAAAATGGCGGCAACCGGTTTTTTTTCCGCGTTCGGCGCGGGGGTGATTATCGCCGTTCTGGGAACTATTTTTATGCGGCCATTTGCGCGGCTGCTCGGTTCGACAGATACAATTCTGCCTTACGCGCTGGAGTATTTGCGTTATATTCTGCTGGGCGCGCCGTTTATGGTTTCATCGCTTATGCTGAACAATATTTTGCGTTATCAGGGCAGCGCGGTTTTCGGCATGATCGGCATGACATCAGGCGCGGTGATCAATATCGCCCTTGATCCGCTGTTCATTTTTGTTTTCGACATGGGCGTTCGCGGCGCGTCCCTCGCCACGATGATCAGCCAATGCATCAGTTTTTCGCTGCTGCTGTTGGTCAGCTGCCGGGGCAAGGGAAACCTGAAAATATCGTTCAAGAATTTTTCTCCGAAGGCGGCACACTACCGGGAAATAATCCGGGGAGGAACTCCTTCCCTGCTGCGGCAAGGCATGAGCAGCGTTGCCACGCTTTTTCTGAACCACGCGGCAGGCGTTTACGGAGACGCGGTAATCGCCGCCATTTCCATCGTCAACCGCGTTACCATTATGATCAATTCGACTACTATCGGACTGGGGCAGAGTTTTCAGCCAGTGTGCGGTTTTAATTTTGGGGCAAAGGAATTTGACCGTGTAAAAAAAGCGTTCTTTTTCTGTCTGCGGATTACCACGGCGGGACTTGTTGTTCTCTCCGCGCTTTGTTTTATTTTCGCTCCGGCTATTATCGCCCAATTTCGCGGGGACGATGAGGCTGTTATCCGCATCGGCGTTTTTATGCTGCGGGCGAACTGCCTTGCCCTTCCGTTTTCGGCGTGGACATTTCTTGTTGGCGTTACAACGCAGACCATCGGAAAAGCGCTGCCGGCAAGCCTGATCGCGTTTTCAAGGCAGGGCCTTTTTTTAATTCCCCAGTTATTTTTTGTCGTGCCCGTTCTGGGTGTTTTGGGCATTCAGATCAGCGCGCCCATAGCGGAGATTTGTTCGTTTATTCTCGCGCTCGGCATAGGCATACGGACACTCCGCCGCGATTTAGTTTGACGAATGCGCCGGAAAATAAATCAATATATCGACAACATACGCGCATCGGAATAACATATTTTATATAAATGGAAATTTGGAAAGGAAATTATGTCCGCGACAAATATAAACATTCGCACAGACAGCGAATTGAAAACAAGAACGGTTTTCCGGCGGCGGACTTCGTTTTGCAAAATCCTTTTTTCAGCCGGAAAACCGTTGTTTCAATTAATAGCAAAACTTCCAAAAAAGCCGTTACGCAAAATATCTTTTCAACAGTCCCTTGAAACCGGCGCAATGGCGGGCTTCGTCGCGGGCCATTTCATGCACAGTGTCGTGAATCGCGTCGAGGTTCTTTTCTTTGGCGCGTTTGGCAATGTCGGTCTTGCCGGCGCACGCGCCGAATTCCGCCTCAACCCGCATTTCGAGATTTTTCTTGGTACTGGCAGTCACGACTTCACCCAGAAGCTCGGCGAACTTCGCGGCGTGCTCGGCTTCCTCGAAAGCGTAACGCCGGTAAGCATCGGCAATTTCGGGATACCCTTCCCGCTCGGCAACACGGGACATCGCCAGATACATTCCCACTTCGCAGCACTCGCCGTTAAAATGCGCCCGCAAATCCTTGACAATATCGGCATCCACGCCAGCGGCAACACCCACCACATGTTCGGCGGCAAACGCGCCCCCCGCCGTCTGCTCCTTAAATTTGGAAGCCGGCGCTTTGCAAGTCGGACACGATTCGGGAGCCGTGTCCCCAGTATGAACATAACCACATACAGAACAAACCCACTTTTTCATAGTAACTCTCCCTAAAAATAAAATTATCGGCCCACGGCCGCATTTCCCACATTACACGCCTTACATACACCATAAAACACCGTCTTGCGCTTATCAATGGCACACCCTGATATTTCAACTAGTTTTTTTCTGCCCGTGACCGCCCTCGCGTCAATATCGATCACAGTGCCGCATTTTTCGCAAATAAAGTGCGGATGCGGCTCCACCATACCATCAAAACGCTCCTCGCCATTTACCACGCCAACAGAAACCAGCCCTCCATCCTCAAGCAAAACCCTGATATTCCGGTAAACAGTCCCAAGCGAAAGCCCCGGAAAATCCGGCTTCAACCGCTCATAAACCCACCCCGCCGGAGGATGCGTCTTCGTCGATCTGATAATCCCCAAAACCGCGTCTCTTTTCCCGCTGCGTTTCCTAATTTGTGTCTTCATTTTATTGCTCTATAATAATGATAATAGTTATCATTATTAAAATTGTCAATGGCTATTCGCCTCCAGCAAAACTCCACGCATTTTTTTATATTAAGAAGGGGGGGGCTGTTTCCAAACATTTTCCGGCATATAGTCTGCGGCATGGATGCCGCTGTTTTAATGTTTTTGTGGAGCGAAAACTCTGTAGCTATCCGGCGAAGCCGGATAGCCAGCTGGGGGATAGCGCAAGACGCGGAGCGGCTGGAGCGTAAGGGGGGACACGATAGATGTTTCTGTATGCCGATGGCAGCGCGGAAAGTGTCCCCCCTTTCATTACAATAAATGTGTAGAATATGCGTTTTCCAAAATATTGACTATAGAAGGCGGTTTTTGTATAGTGAAGAGACCGAAGGGTAAGCAGGGTCTCGGTTGAGGCCGTATTAATATTCGTGGAGGATAAAATGAAAGTTAAGCCCTTAGCAGACCGCGTTATGGTTAAGCTCGATAAAAATGAGGCGAAAACGGCGGGGGGGATTATCATTCCCGATACCGCTCAGGAAAAAACCCAGCAGGGTGTTGTGGTGGAAATTGGCGATGATACGGAAGTGATTAAGGTGAAGGCTGGTCAGAAGGTGATGTACGATAAATATGCCGGAACTCAAATTAAAATTGACGGTGTGGAGCATCTGATTCTGAAAATGGCCGATATTATCGCGGTTGTTGAGTAAAACGTGATTGCCGGGATTTCTGGTGGTGAATCCCGGTTTTGTATTTTACGCGCGAATTCAGCCCTTATCCGGCAGCCGTCCGCTTGACGCGGTTTTTTGGTTGCCGGGTGGGGGCTGTTTGGTTTTTT
>QMCE01010356.1_pt1 | contig 12379 bp, 13 predicted proteins | sample 1821851 | NCBI WGS metagenome assembly QMCE01 (sample SAMN09453174, study PRJNA476694) | Termite gut metagenome, whole genome shotgun sequencing project. | isolation source: worker | host: Odontotermes sp. | place: South Africa:Pretoria | collected 2016-01-28 | reverse complement strand
GCCTTTTTGGGGTGAAACCGTACTCATAGTCCACTGGAAATGGACCCCGGCCTTCGCCGGGGTGACGGGCTGAGAGGGATTTTGCTTTCAAGCGATTGTCCTGCGCCTTTCCGGCGATTCCAACTCTTGCCGCGCCGCCCAATTATGCCCCGGCCGAGCTTTTAATGAAACATGGCTTTAATGCGGACGGATGCGAAGCATCCGAGGGTGCAGGGCGTTAGCCCTGCTGATCATCGTCAATAACGTCAACGCCTTTCGGAACTTTGAAGGTGAAGGTGTTTTTGGGCAGCTCGGGGTTAAGGGTGAAGGAGGTGAGGAAAAAATCGGTGGTCTCCCCGGTGACGGCGGAGAGCCTGAAGCCGGTCAGATTGAAGGCTTCATCGCACCACACGGTTATCGTATCCACATTGCCGCCCTCTTCTTTGGGCGTGAGGATGAGGCCCGTCTGACCGGGGCGGCTTTTTTCGGCCGGGGCCGCGCTGATTTCAAAATCGGCTTTCAGGGAATCGAGGCCGGAGAGAAAATTCAGAAGCGGCCCCAACTGCCCGGCCACATCCAGGTTGCGATAGCGGTAGACCAGCGATTCGGAAGGGATATACCACCAGACCGTGGCGGAATCGGTGACCATGATTTCCGGCTGGGGCGATTTCTGATCCAGAAGGAGGCTGGCCGGGCGCGCCCAGCTTAGAAGGCCTGTGGCCATTTGCGAGGAGGAATTCTGGAAAAGCCGGTCGGTTTTGGGCGTCGCGGCCACCCGGCTGTAGCTGGCTGAAATGGAATCTATTCCCTGATAGCGGGCCGAAATGGCCGCCGCCGCTTCATCGGGCGAAATGCCTGCGGAGTGGGCCGCGCATGGCCAGATGAACATTAAGATAAAGATGGCGATTATTTTTTTCATATACTATTCCTGCTGTATACGGCAGCCGCTTTTCGCCAGGAGGTCCAAAACGCTGCCGGGGCCGACGAGGTGTCCCGCGCCTATCACTATAAAATATGGACCGTCCGGTCGCCGCAGCAATTTTTCAATGCGGGCGGCCATTTTCTCATTGCGGCGAAAAATCACCTTGTCCAGAACGGGCAGAAGCTCAGGGTATTTATCGTATTCCCGGAAAAAGATTGCGGCGAAAGCTTCCGCGTCGCCTTTTCGCCAGCTCTCGAACATGCCCTCCATCATGGCTTGAAGCCCGGCCAGTTCAAAGAGGGTGACCCGGAAGAAGAGGTCGGCTTCCTGGAGGCTCATTTCCGCCAGGGGGGCCATTTGTTCGGGAAGGGTTTCCAGCTCGATTATATCCAGCCCCCGCCCCCTGGCCTCTTTGAGGAAAAACTTGTCCAGGCCGTATTTTTCGTCATAGCCGGCAGCGCGCACGGCTTCCGTTTGCAGCGTCAACGCGGCCAGCCAGGGTTTCAGCGCCTCTACCCGGGCGGTTTTCAGGCCGCTTTGGGCCAGTATTTCACGGGTTTCCGGACTTAGGGACTTTTCCAGGGAAGAGCCGCCGCCGGCCAGGCCGTGGGCGCGGATATAGGCCTGAAGCTTTGGCGCGTCTATGGCCCCGGCATCCACCTCCACCACCAGTTGACGCGACCGGCGGAAGGCTTCCATGACAGGTTCGGGCAGGGGATACAGCTCCGGCCTGGCCACATGGATGGAGCCCAGAATATAGGCGCTGCCGACCCCTTCGGCCCGCCACAGAAAGTGGGCGGCCCAAAGGGGTTGGCTGATGAAAATTATTAAAAGAAAGGCCGGGACAGAGGCTCGCGGGAAATTCCTCATGAATCGGCATTACAGGGATTTAAAATCGAAATCAAACCCGGCCAGGCCCTTTATGGCTTCGCCGGATATTTTCTTTTTATTCAGGAGAGCCGCGTTCAATTCCTTGTTGCCGGCGGTCGTCCCCACATTGGTGAAGCCGATTAGGCGATTTTCCGCGTCCAGAACCACCTTGCGATAGCTTTCCGCACTTTCCGCCTCTATCCCGTTCAGCTTGCCGTCCGGGTCGATATTCCCCGCGCTCACCAGATCAATGCCCGCCACCTTCAAAGTGTTGGAAGGCGGCGCGGGAATATGGGCCAGGCGTTCCGCCGGGGAAGTCGCGGCGATATTGTGGCCGGCCGTCTGCCCCTGGGCGTAGGAAGTGGTCCACAAGCCGCCCGCGGCGCCGGGAAACTGGGCGCAATCGCCGGCCGCGTAGACGTTCTGGAGGCTGGTCTCCAGATATTCATCCACCACTATGGCCTTGTCGATTTTCAAATTCAGGATGCGGGCCAGATCCAGATTGGGCATTACCCCGGCGGAGATGAGAACCGCGTCGGCCTTGAGGTCGCGGCCGTCCTTCAAAAGGACGTTCTCCACTTTTCCGGCGCCCTCGAAGCGGTCGGCCTCGGAATTCACGATAAATTCCAGGCCCAGGGCCGCCAGTTTTTTGCGCAGAAGGTCCGCGCTTTTGGGAGTGGTCTGGCGGGGCAGAATGCGCCCGCCGCGCTCCAGAACGGTGACGGCGAGGCCCAGGCGGGTCATGGCGTAGCCCACTTCCAGCCCCAAAAGGCCGCCGCCGATCAAAACCGCGCTCTTCATGTTTTTGGCCGCGAAATAGAGGCTCCAGGCGTCATGGAGGCTGCGTACGGCAAAGACGTTCGCGAGCTTGTCGCCGGGAAAGGGCGGGCGGTTGCTTTCCGCGCCCACGGCCAGGAGCAGCTTGTCGTAGGTCTGGCGGCTGCCGAGGGAGCCCCGGATTATCTTTTCCTCCGGGTTGATTTCCAGCAAAGCTTCGCCCAGGCGCACTTCGATATTTTTTTCCTTGTACCATTCCAGGGGATGAACGATGACTTTATCCGGCGAAACGGCGCCGCTCACCACCTCCGGCAGGCGGGTGCGGTAGTAGAAGAGGTCTTTTTCCCGGCCGAAAAGAGTTATCTCGGCTTTTGGGTTCTTTTTGCGCGCCTCGATGGCCGCCGTGGCCCCGGCCACTCCGAAACCGGCTATTACTATATTCATGATGCAGCAAGCCCTCCTTACAGTGTTCGCGCCTACCGAAAGAAAGGGCGCGCGATCATTTAATCTCTATTATAACATATTCCTGAACGCCCTTGGGAGTTTTAACGCGCACCTCCTCGCCCTCCTCGCGGCCCAGAAGGGCCTGGCCGATGGGAGTGGCGATGGATATGCGGTTCTTCTCCGGGGCCGATTCGTAGGGGCCGACCAGGGTATAGGTTTTTTCCTCGCCGGTCTCCGAATGCTCCAGGGTGACGGTGGCTCCGAAGACGCAGCGGGTGTAGGGCCCTCTGATCTCCTCCACCTGGGATGAGGCCACCTGGCCCGAAAGCTCCATGATGCGGCCCTCGATGAAGCCCTGCCGCTCCTTGGCGGCATGGTACTCCGCGTTTTCGGAAAGGTCGCCGTGGGCCCGGGCCTCTTCGATGGCGCGGATAACCTTGGGGCGCTCTTCCTTTAAAAGCTTTTCAAGTTCCTTCTTCAAAATATCCAGGCCTTCCTGGGTTATGGGAACTGCGGTCATGATGGTCTCCTGAAATAAAGCCCGCGCCGTGGGCAGGCGGGCAAAAAAACATCGGCCCGCCCACCGCTGGAGCCGGGGCTGGCCGCTGGAAATGAAATTATTTTGGGCCGAACGGATAATTCTAATAATCAGTATACACCACGGCGAGTTGCTTGTAAAGGCCAAGAAAATATTCCCTATCAATATTCAATATGATATAGTTTAAAAGTTGTATTTTATCCAGCGGAGAATGAATTTTCAATCGGTCCATGACAAAAAATCTGAAACCATATAAAGGGTCTCCCGGCCGCGCTTTTTCGGGTTTTTGGGGAAGCCTCGGGGCTCTGGCGGCTTTGTGCGGATTTTTGGCCGCCCCTCCCGCTCTTTGGGGGCAGGGCGGCGTGGACGATTTGGGAGAAGATTTCATCAACGATATTTTTATGGAAGCCGCCGAAGGCATGGACACGGAAGCTCCACCGCCGCCTCAGACTCCGCCGGCGCCGCCGGAAACGCCGCCAGTTCCGCCGGTCCCCCAGACCCAGGCGCCGCCGCAAGAGCCTCCGGTTCCGGAAGCCGCCCCGGTCCGCGATAAAAAAATGGCGGGCAAGCCCCCGCGCCCTCTCCAGTCGCCGGCGCCTCCCATAGAACCTGTCCCCGCGCCGCCGGAACCGACCCAGGCTCCCCCGGAACCTGTCCCGGCTCCCCCGGAACCTGTCCCCGCGCCGCCGGAACCTGTCCCCGCGCCGCCGGAACCTGTCCCGGCTCCGCCTGAACCGGCCCAGGCTCCCCCAGAACCTGTACCGGCGCCGGCTCCCGCTCCTCCGGCCGCGCCCAAAAAAGTCGGCAAGCCGCCCATTCCCCTGCTCTCCGACCCGCAGGACCTCCCGGCGGCGACCCTGGAACCGGAAGGCGCGGCCCCGCCGCCCTTTGAAGATGATTTGTTTCTGGGCCCGGATGAACTGATGGCCGAAAGCTCCGCGCGAAAAGCGCCCTCTCCCATAAATTTGGGCGCCCTGCCGAGCCTCCCCTGGGAAACGACGGACCCCAACGCGCCGCCGGGGCATTTCATTTCCAATGCGCCCAAGCCTCAATTTGATTCCAGCGAGAGCAACTGGAAGCAATTGGACGTGGGTCAGTCCGACGTCGAGACCGCGCCTCCTCCATCCGCGCCCGGCAGGACCTCCGCCGCGCCGGAAGAAGCAAGCCCGCCGCCCCAAGGGCCGGACCGGGCGCATTTGCGCAGCCTGTTCAGCGATATGATGCCGCCGCCCTCCCAGGGGACTAGGCCGCCGTCTCAAGCTCAAACGACGGCGCCGTCGCCTGAGAAGGGGACTCCGGGCGGCGAGGCGGCTCCGCCTCCGGCCAACAGAACGGCGAAAACGGGGGGCAAGCCGCCCGTCCGGCCTGCTGACCGGCCTCATCCCCCGGCCGCCGACGGCGGCGAGCCGGCCGAGGATGCTGGCGGTTCCGCCATTTTACAGGCCGGGGGGCAACTGACGATGGCGGAACAGTTCGGCCTGGCGGCCATTCTGCCGCCTCTTACGGAAAATTCCGATTTGGAGATCTGGCAGGAAGCCCAAAAGCTGGCCGAGGAAGAGCAAAAGGCGGCCCTGGAAGAGCGGAAGGCGGATCCGCCGCCGGCCGGCGACTCAAAAACAGACGGCCAGAAGACGAAGACGGCCTCCGCGAGGCCAACGCCGCAAAGCGGCGGGCCAAAGGCCGGAGCGGAAGCCGCCGCCCCCAGGGTGCGTTCCCGTTTGAGCCTGGTCAATGAAACGGGCAACCCGCAGCTCCTGGAAGCCTACCGTTCGGTTTTAAGCCAGATGGGCTACACCATCGTGAGTACGGAAACGCGCGCCTCCGCGGCCGCGCCCACTGGTCATACCATCATCAGCTACCGCCCCGGCCTGAAAGCCAGGGCCAACGCGGTGGCGAGGCATCTGCCGGGCCGCAAGACCCTGATGGAATCGGCGGGCCTCCCCACGGAAATCGCCATTTTTCTGAGGTAGCCTTTGAAAGCGGTTCATCTCGATCCCACCGGCCAGGCGGCCCTCTATGAAAGCGAAGACCGCTATCAGGGACTTTTGACCGAAATGTTCGGGGCGCGTTTTCTCGATTACCGCCGCGCCTGGCGGGAAAGGGCGGAGCGCGGAAGGGCCGGGGATTTTCCTTTAAGCCTGGATTTGGCCATAAATTCCGGCTGTCAACTGGCCTGCCTCATGTGCCCCCTTAAAAGCCGGGCCGAAGGGGCCGAGGCGCGTCTCATGGATGAAAAGATTTTCCGTCGCATCATGGACGAGGCCAGGGAACGCCGTCTCCCGGCCATGACTTTCGGCCTGGGGAGCGAACCTTTGCTCAATCCCCAGGCCCCCCGCTGGGTGGGCGAGGCCATGAAGGCCGGGATCATGGACGTTCGCCTGGGCTCCAACGGCCTGGCCCTGTCCGAAGACGCGGCCAAAGCCCTGGTGGACAGCGGCCTGACCCGCCTGGAAATCTCCATCGACGCGGCCCGGCCCGAAACATATAAAATAATCCGGGGCGGGCGGCTGGATATTCTGGAACGCGCAATAGAGCGGTTTCTGGAAATCAGAAACGCCGCCGCCCGCAAGCTGCCCCTTTTGCGCCTAAGTTTCCTGAAGCTGCCCCACAACCGGGGCGAACTTGCGCCCTTTCTGGAACGCTGGCGGGGCTTGGCCGACATGATCTCCATTCAGGAACTCATCTGGTTTCCCGGCTCCGCCCTTCCGCGCCCGGACGGCCCCCGGCGTTTGATAGCCCCGCGCTGTTCCCAGCCCTGGCAGCGTCTGTCCGTAAATCATGACGGGAGCTTCTGGCCCTGCTGCTCCTGGCACGGCGAGGGCCTTCTGCCTTTCATGGCCCCCAATGACGCGGCGGCCTCCGTCTGGTCTTCCCTGGAAATGGAGGAACTGCGCCGCGCCCTTCTATCCGGCGCCTTCCCTGCGGCTTGCTCACGCTGCGAGTGTTAAATTTTTACTTGAAACTGACGAGTTCTTATTGTATGATAGCCAGTTCGAAGCTAAACCTTCATGCGAACGCGGGCTTTATCCGCTTGATGGAAAGAATATGCACACTATAATCATCGCCGTTCATGTGGTCGTGGCCGTCATCCTGGTTCTCACCGTTCTTTTGCAGGCGGGCAAGGGCGCGGGCATGGGGGCCGCTTTCGGCGGCTCTTCGGGCTCCGTCTTCGGCAGCCGGGGGCCGACCACCCTCATCAGCAAAATTACCTGCGCGGCGGCCGTCGTTTTTATGTGCACGTCCCTGAATCTGGCCATTTTTCAGGGCGGCCGGAACGAGGGCTCGGTGATGGAACAGTTTTCCCAGGAAGAACTGGCCCCGGAAGGGGCTCCGGCGGAGGCCCTGGCCACCCCGGCCCCGCCCGCCCCGGAAACCGCCGAAACCCCGGCCGAGTAAATTTCCGGCTCCGCCATGAAAACCCTGGACGCCCTGGGCGTGAAGCTTTCCGATATTCCGCCGGAGGGACTCTCCCTGGAACTGAATATAGGCGAGGGCGACATGGCCGCCATTTTGGAAGCCGGCCCCGATGATGAAGCGCCCCCGCTTCTTTCGCCCCTGCGCGGCGATTTGTTCCTGCGCAAATTGAAGGACGAACGCCTTTCCGTCAAGGGCGGCTTCCGGGCGACGGTTGAAATGGTCTGCGATCGCTGTCTGGCGAATGCCTCCGCCGAACTTAAGGGCTCGGTCAATGAAAAACTCGATCTCCTCGCCCCCGGCGCGAGGCCGCCGGACGACCCGGAATCGGACAGCGACGGCGACCTGGAAGTGCGCAACGGCGCGGTGAATTTATCTGGCCTTTTGGGCGAATGGTTTTGGGTGGCCTGGCCTTTCAATTTTATCTGCAAACCCGATTGCGCCGGTTTGTGCCCCAAATGCGGGGCTGATTTGAACGAGGGTCCCTGCGAATGCGGGAGCGAAGATAATTAAAAGCCCCTAATCAAACGGGGCGGGGAAAATATTGGGGAAGCATCCCAAGAGAATAGAAGGTGTGAAATGGCTGTACCTAAAAGAAAACAATCCAAGATGAAGGGGCGCAAACGCCGCACCCACTATACCGCTCTGACGCCCACCGTGGTCAAGTGCGGCAACTGCGGCGAGCCCAAGCGTCCCCACCACGTTTGCCTGTCCTGCGGTTCCTATCGCGGCCGCCAGTTCCTGGAACCCGCCGACTAGCAGGGGCAGGCAGAGCACAGCCCTGCGCCCCCGGATGCTCCGCATCCGGTCCGCAGTTAGGACCCCGGCCGGCAAAGCGTTCAGCCGGGGCCTCATTTCGCTGGAAAATGTTATGATCCAGTATCGGGCAAAATGACGCTTTTTGCCCGATTGTGAACCTTAAGGCGAAGGTAAAAATCAACAATTAGAATAGGAAGCCTGTGTCTGGAAAATGTCCGGCTCAGGCTATTCGCGTTGTGGACGGAAAATTAAATTTCATCAAAAAGGGAGATGCTTGATTATGGATATAAAAAGAGTGGTCATGATCACCGGCGGTTCGCGCGGCATCGGACGGGCCATTGCCCTTAAAATGGCCGATCCCGAAACGGCCGTAGTTTTCACCCATGTCGATCCGGCCTCCAAAGGCGCCCTTGAGACCCTGACCCTTTTGAAGGAAAAAGCCGCCGCCGCCGAAGCCCAGCGCTGGGACACGGCCGACAGCGAGGCGGCCCGGAAGAATATAGAGGATACGGCGGCCCGCTACGGCCGGCTGGACGTTCTGGTGAACAACGCCGGGCTGAACCGCGACGGCCTGAGCATTCGCCTTTCGGACGACGACTGGCGCGTTTTCGCCTGTTCCAGAGCGGCGGGCAAAATAATGATGAAGCAGCGCCGGGGGCGCATAATAAACCTGAGCTCCATCGTCGGCTTCACCGGGAATGTGGGCCAGGCCAACTACACGGCCTCCAAGGCCGGCCTTTTGGGGCTCACCCGGACAATGGCCCTGGAACTGGCCGGACGCGGCGTTACGGTCAACGCCGTGGCCCCCGGCTTCATAGATACGGACATGACGGGCAAGCTGGATGATAAAATCCGCAAAACCTTCATGGAGCGCGTGCCCCTGGGCCGCTTCGGCTCGCCGGAAGACGTGGCCGCCGCCGTGGCCTTTCTGGCCTCCGACGACGCTTCCTACATCACCGGCCAGACCTTGCATATAAACGGCGGTTTGTATTTCTAAGCAAAGCAAGGCTGATGACTTGTCTTTTTGCCGCCGGCGCCCAAACGCGCGTTTTTTAATGATGGAGGCGCGCATCACGGCGTCCGTTTCGCTGGAATATGGAACATGGGGGAATTATTCTATGGGGTGGCGCTGTATGTCTGTGCGGATTTTTTTGAGCTTTTTGATTTTAAGTCTGGCTTTTGCGGCGCCCCTGTGGGCGGAAACGGTCGTTTTCAAAGACTTTTCCGTGGATGTTCCCGCGGGCTGGGAACACGCGGAAGAGGGCGCGATGGCGACCCTTAAGGCCGGCGACAATTCCTCCATTCTGGTCCTTTCGCCGGACAAGCTGCCCCAGGGGCAAAGCTTGGCTGAATTCGCCGCCGCTTTTTCCGAAAAATACAGGGGCGGCCAGCCTGTTTCCAAGAGCCGGGGAACTTTTCAGTTCGACTACGTCAACGATGTGGGCGCCAGAGCCCATGTCGTCATCGCCCAGGCCGACGAGACGCGGCCCGACATCTTTCTGATCGTGATGGTGGGCGAAGGCAACCCGGACCTCTCCGCCATTCTGAAATCCGTAAATTTCACGAAATATTGACGCGGTTATAAAAATAGGCTATATGATTTGAGGCTTGCCTCCTTTTTAAGCGGAGGAATATTGGACATATTTCGAGCATTAAAAAATGTGACGGGCAACGCCAGAGGGCAAAATCACTATTTACGAACAAGTCCTTAGTTGCCATAGCTATAAAGATCTGCCCCGGACCATTATGGGCCACAACTGGCTGATGAGCATTCCGCAAAACATTATGATCGCGCCCCAAAGCATGCGGCCGGTCATGATTTCATGCAGGAAAAGGCAGCCGGTCACGGCCGCCACCACAGCCTCCATCTGCATGATGATGGCCGCCGGGGCGGGTTGCGCGTTTTTCTGGCCGACCACCTGCAGAGTGAAACCCAAAGATACGGATAATATGCCGCCCCATAAAAGGTCCAGACGGGCCGCGTAGAGGTCGGCCCAGCTTGGCCATTCGCCCATGAGGGCGGCGCAGCCGAGCCCCATAAGGCCGCAAACCAGGGCCTGGCCCGTGCCCAGCACCAGGGAATCCGTCCGGGGCGAAAGCCAGGAAATGGCCAGGACGTGCCCGGCCCACAGAACGGCTCCGATCAAAACCAGCCCGTCGCCGGGCGCCAGCGTCAATATCCCTGTAAAACTTAAAAGATAGAGCCCCACCACGGCCAAAAGAGCGCCCACGGCCTCGCCCAGCATGATTTTCTGCCCGGAGAGCCGCAACAGCAGCGGCACGAAAACCACATACAGACTGGTGATGAAGCCGGCCTTGCCCGCCGTCGTCCACAGAAGGCCGTATTGCTGCATGGCGCTGCCGGCGAAGATGAAAAGGCCGGAAACGAGGCTGGCCTTGAGCCACCAGCGGACGAGGGGACCCCTTTCGCGCCCGTCGGCCAGAAGTTTGCGCGCCCTGGGGAGGGCCAGGAACATGAGAGCCAGAGCGCCGATGGTGAAGCGCGCGCCGCCGTAGGCCAAAGGCGAAAGGTGCTCCATCGCGCCTTTTTGGAAAAGAAAGGTCGTGCCCCAGAAAAAAGCGGCCAGCGAGAGGGCTATGTTGGCCTTGCAGGTCTTGCTCATGTCGTCAGGAGGCCCGTCCTTCCACCAGAACGACGAGTTCGGCCACCATGTCGTTCACGTGCGCGGCCTGGGTGGAGAGCTCCCCGGCGGCGGAGGAGGTTTCCTCCGCGCTGGCCGCGTTTTGCTGCACGACCTGATCCAACTGCCCGACCGCGCTGTTGACCCGCTCCACGCCGATGGCCTGCTCGCTGGTGGCCACGTTTATTTCCTGGGTCAACGTGCTTATCATTTGAGACGAATCCTCTATTTCCCTGAAAGATTCGCTCAATTCATCGGAAATGGCGACCCCGCTCCGCACGTTTCTGATGGTGCTCTGAACCAGGGCTGTGGTGTCGCTTACGGATTGGGCCGTGCGCAGGGCCAGGTTGCGCACCTCCTCGGCCACCACCGCGAAGCCGGAACCCGCCTCCCCGGCCCTGGCCGCCTCCACGGAGGCGTTCAGGGCCAATAAATTGGTTTGGAAGGCCACCCCCTCGATGGTCTTGATGATCTGGCCGATCTGTTCGGCGGAAGCGTTTATTTCCGACATGGCGCGCGACATGTTCTCCATGTGCTTCGCCCCGCCGGAGATCAGCTCGCCGGTGCGCTTCACGGCCTCGCTGCTGGAGGCGGCGTTGTCGGCGTTTCGTTTGGTCATGGAGGATATTTCCTCCAGGCTCGAAGCCGAGGCTTCCAGGGTGGCGGCCTGCTGGGTCGCGCCTTCGGCCAGGGCCTGCGAGGAAGTGGAAATCTGCCCGGCGGTTTGATTGACCTGGCCGGAAGTGCTTTCAAGATCGTTTATGATATGGCCCAAAGTTTTGGTGACCGAGGAAACCAGCGCATAGAGGATGAGGGCGGCGGCCAGAATCGAAGCCGCGCCGATGGCCGCGATCAGATATAGACCGGAACGCACCGGGGCCATGACCTCCGACCTGGGCACGGCCAGGAGCAGAAGCCAGGAAGAGCCGGTTTCGGCCACAGTGAAGGGCGAAACGATGAAAAGGGTTTCGCGGCCCGTCGCCTTGGCTTTGGCCTCTATGATTTTCGGCTGGTTGTCCCTGTAGACTTCCCTTATGGCCTCGCCCACCTGGGGGGCCACGTTTTCATATACGGACATGGTGCGCAGGGACCTGTCCGGGTGGTGGACTAAAATCCCGTTCTGGTCCAGGAGGACGGCGTAGCCTGATTCCAAAATCCTGATTTTGGACAGGCTCTCGCTAATCAGTTCCAGATTCAAATCCGCCCCGGTCACTCCGATGACGGAGCCGTTCTTTTTGATGGGCACGGCCGCCGAGGCCACATACACTTCCTGGCCGCCGGCCGTGTCCAGATAGGGCGAGGAAACCATCTCCCGGCCCAGGTCCCTGGGCATTTCATAATATTCGCCTTCCTCGCCCTCATAATCGGCCAGCCACTCCACGCCTTCCTGCCCGTCCATTTTAAAAATGTAGGGGGAAAAGCGGCCGTTTTTCGGATCGCCGTAAGGCTGGCCGCGATGCTCGGCGTCATGGCCGTCCCACATGTCGGGCTCGAAGATCGTCCAAAGGCCGAAAAAGCCTTTGCTGCCCAGGCACACTTCCCTGATGACGTTAAAATATTGACGGCGGTCGGCGCCCTCGGTTCCGGCCACGCTGGACAGGGCGGCGGCCAGGGCCTTGAGGCCGCTGAAAGAGGATTCCAGATCGGCCTTGATCGAATTGCCGTAACGGTACGATTCGGCTTCGAGATAGTTTTTCATGTTGCCGGAAACGACGTCTGAAAAGCGCATGGAAATGAAAAAGGCCAAAAGGCTCACGCCCAGCAGGAACACCAGGGTTATGGGGATGATGATCCGCCATTTCAAACTAAACTTTTTCATTCCGCCTCCATAAGCCGACCGACGCCCAGCATCACGCATTTTTTAATATTATCGCACTATTGACCCATAAATACAAGCGCGGCCTTCAGGCGACATTTCAGGGAGGCTCATACCTTATTCCGCCACGCTTCGTTGTCGCCCGCGCCGGAAAGCGCGCTTCCCGAATGGGCGCCTAAAATAATTGTCGTTAAAAAAACTCTTGCCAAGGATAAATA
>QMCE01003328.1_pt1 | contig 12381 bp, 6 predicted proteins | sample 1821851 | NCBI WGS metagenome assembly QMCE01 (sample SAMN09453174, study PRJNA476694) | Termite gut metagenome, whole genome shotgun sequencing project. | isolation source: worker | host: Odontotermes sp. | place: South Africa:Pretoria | collected 2016-01-28 | reverse complement strand
AGCGGGAAATCGCTGTGTTACCAGCTTCCGGCGCTGCTGATGGAGGGCGTCGCCATCGTCATATCCCCTCTGATCGCCCTGATGAAAAACCAGGTCGACGCCATGCGCACCTTCAGCATGGAGGACGGCGTGGCCCACTTCCTGAACTCGTCGCTCAACAAGGCCGCCGTCAACAAAGTCAAGGAGGATGTGCTGGCCGGAAAGACCCGGCTGCTCTATTTCGCCCCCGAATCGCTCACCAAGGAGGACAACGTCGCTTTCCTGCAAAAGATAAAGGTGTCGTTCTACGCCATCGACGAGGCGCACTGCATCTCGGAGTGGGGGCACGATTTCCGCCCGGAGTACCGGCGCATCCGCCCGATCATCAACGACATCGGCAACGCGCCGCTCATCGCCCTCACCGCCACCGCCACGCCCAAGGTGCAGATGGACATCCAGAAGAACCTCGGCATGGCCGATGCCGCGGTCTTCCGCAGCTCGTTCAACCGTCCCAACCTTTACTACGAGATCCGCTCGAAGAACAACACCACCCGGGAGATCATCAAATTCATCAAGCAGAATGAGGGAAAATCGGGCATCATCTACTGCCTGAGCCGCAAGAAGGTGGAGGAGTTGGCCGACCTGCTGAAGGTCAACGGCATCAAGGCGCTGGCCTACCACGCCGGGATGGATGCCAACACCCGTGCCGACAATCAGGACAGCTTCCTGCACGAAAAGGTCGACGTGATCGTGGCGACGATCGCTTTCGGCATGGGGATCGACAAGCCCGATGTGCGCTATGTGATCCATTATGACATCCCCAAGAGCCTCGAAGGCTATTACCAGGAGACAGGCCGCGCCGGCCGCGACGGCGGCGAGGGCCATTGCCTTACCTTTTACAGCTATAAGGACATCCAGAAGCTCGAAAAATTCATGCAGGGCAAGCCCGTTGCCGAACAGGAGATCGGCAAGTTGCTGCTGATGGAGACGGTGGCCTACGCCGAGTCGTCGGTGTGCCGGCGGCGCTCGCTGCTCCACTATTTCGGCGAGGAATACACGCAGGAGAATTGCGGCGCGTGTGACAACTGCCTACACCCGAAGACGCGCTTCGAGGGGCGCGAGGATATGCTGCTGCTGCTCGAAACACTGGCGGCGATCGGCGACAAATTCAAGTCGGACTACCTTATTAATATACTCACCGGCAAACCCAGCGCGCTCAACAAATCCTACAAACACCACAAGATCGAACTCTTCGGCGCCGGGGCCGGCAAGGACGCCCGTTTCTGGAACGCTATCCTGCGGCAGGCGCTGATCCTCGGATTCGTCGACAAGAACATCGAGAACTACGGCCTGCTCTTCATTAGTCCCAAGGGCGAGGAGTACCTCGAAAAGCCCTGGTCGCTCCAACTGACGCAGGATCACCAATACGAGGAGGGCGACGAGGAAGACAGCGCGGCCATGCCCACCGGCCGCGGTGGCGTGGCGGACGAGGAGCTCTTCTCGATGCTCAAGGAGCTGCGCAAAAAGGTGGCCAAGCAACACGGCCTGCCGCCGTTCGTCATCTTTCAGGATCCCTCGCTGGAGGACATGTCGGTACAATATCCCATCACCCTCGAGGAGATGCAGAACATTGCCGGCGTCGGGGTGGGGAAGGCCAAAAAATTCGGCACACCCTTCGTCGAGCTCATCAAACGCTATGTCGAGCAGAAGGAGATTGTCCGCCCGCAGGACATGGTGGTCAAGAGTGTCATCAACAAGAGCACCAACAAGGTCTTCATCATCCAGAGCATCGACCGAAAGATGGATTTCGAGGACATCGCCGGGGCCAAGAGCCTGACCCTCGACGAACTTCTCACGGAGATCGAGGCCATCATCCACTCGGGTACCAAGCTGAACATCGATTACATGATCACCGAGGTGATCGACGAGGAGAAGGTCGAGGACATTTACGCCTACTTTCACGAAGATGCCGAGACCGACTCGCTTGACGCCGCCCAGCGCGAGCTCGGCCCCGACTACACCGAGGAGGAGATCCGCCTGGTTCGCATCAAATTCATCTCAGAGCAAGGGAATTAACACATTCACAGATGATAACCTTTCTGGTTTGCCTGGCCCTGCTTGTAGGCTCGTACTTTACATACGGGCGCTATCTGGAGCGCCTTTTCGGCGCGAAAAGGGATCGGGAGGTGCCCTCGAAAAGCCATTATGACGGGGTGGACTACCTTCCCATGCCGATGTGGAAGACGTTTCTGATCCAGTTCCTGAACATCGCGGGCCTCGGGCCGATCTTCGGGGCGATGCTGGGGGCGATGTTCGGGCCGGTGGTTTTTTTGTGGATCACCCTCGGGGGGATCCTGATCGGCGCGGTGCAGGACTACGCCTCGGGCATGATGTCGATCGCCCACAAGGGGCTGAGCTTCCCGGAGATCACGGGCCTTTACCTGGGGCGCAATTTCAAGCAGTTCATGCGTCTGTTCACCGTTTTTTTGATGGTGTTGGTCGGCGCGGTCTTCATGGTGGGGCCCGCCGGGCTGATCGCCGGATTTACGGGCACCGATGCGGCGATGTGGGTCGGGGTTATCCTCGTTTATTACGTCGTCGCCACGCTGCTGCCGATCGACAAGGTGATCGGGCGCATCTACCCCCTCTTTGGCTTTTGCCTGCTCTTTATGGCGTTGGCGATCCTCGGGGTACTCCTTTTCGGCGACTACACGATCCCCGAATTGACCGGCCAGACGTTGCGCAACATGAAAACGGACGCGTCGGCGTTTCCCGTCTTTCCCGTGCTCTTTATCACGGTGGCGTGCGGGGCGGTGTCGGGATTCCACGCCACCCAGTCGCCGCTCATGGCGCGCTGTGTGCGCCACGAGATGCAGGGGCGTCCCGTCTTTTTCGGGGCGATGATCGTCGAGAGCATCGTCGCGCTGATCTGGGCGGCGATGGCGATGGCCTTCTTCGGCGGAGTGGAGGGATTGAACATCTCGTTGGCCGAGCATGGCAACAACGCCGCCTGGGGGGTGGAGACGATCGCCCATACGACCCTCGGCCGCCTTGGGGCGATTTTGGCGCTGTTGGGCGTGGTTTTTGCACCGATCACCAGCGGCGACACGGCCTTCCGCAGCGCGCGGCTGATCGTGGCCGACTTCACGGGGGTCGAGCAGAAAAGCGTGCGCAAACGCCTCTGGATCAGCCTTCCGCTCTTTGTCATCGGTTTTGCGATCACGCTGATGAATTTTGACGTGATCTGGCGTTATTTTGCCTGGGCCAACCAGACGCTGGCGGCCGTATCGCTCTGGGCGGTAGCGGTTTATCTCGCCTCGAAACGTAAAAATTTTTACATCGCCCTCTTTCCGGCGGTGCTGATGACGATGATCGTCTGCACCTACCTCTTCACGGGGAACGAAATGTTCGCCCTGCCGTACACCACCGGCCTGCTAATCGGCGGCGCGGCAACGCTGGTGATCACGCTCGTCATGGTGCGGTTGATCCGAAAAATGGCCGCACAGCGACTCCGATAAGCCCGTCGAAGTGCAAAGAGTCTATTGGGCCGGGAATGCCGCTTCGTACAGAGGATAATTCTTCGATGCATCGGGAATGAACAGATCGGCGAACGACGAGCCGTATTGCGCGCAGTTGACGATGGCCCGTCGCGGTTTCCGTCGGCCATCTGAACGGGGGTGCGGAATGTCGGATTGCCCACATCGACCAATTGCGAGTCGCCCCAATAAACGATGCCGTTGGCCGGGTCGATAAACAGCATGACACACCCGCCTGCAACTCCTCTGCTGTCGAATATGATCGGTACGGCCGTCGCGGGCAGCGAAGCCCGATCGACCCCCGAGCTGGTGCCGTCGTTCTGATAGCTGTGGCTGGCGAAGTCGGTCACACGACCGAAGGGGCCGTCCTGGGTCAGATAACGGAACACCGCCGTGCGCTGACCAACCGAATCGGTGGTTATTTTCGACACATATCCCGTCCCGCTTGGCACCAGATAGTCGACACCCAACCTTGAGAGTACGGTCGTGCGTTTGTCGGTGTTGTTCGTGGCATTGTTGAACACGGAGTTGGTTCGCTGCTCGATACAATAAACGAAAATGCGGTCGTTGCCGTATTGATCCCAATAATTGTTCACGACGTCGTGTCGTTGTTGGACATAGTTGGTCGTCTGATAGCCTCCGATATGTACATAACGGAAGGAGGGATCTATCGCGGCAGGGATGGATGCCAGCCCGGTGCCGGTGGGGGTGATCGCAATGGGGCCGGTCGTGCGCACGACTCCGCCGGGGCCGAACAGTCTGACCGATTTGAGGTATTCGGAGTAACGGGTGATATAGCTTTGGGTTTGTAGAGAGCCGTAGCTCGCGCTGTACATGTCGATGATGTTCAACGGCCCGCTCATCGACGGCAGCTTGTCCTGCGCGATGACGATGGTTTGCCTCATATCGGAATGGCCGTCCACACGGATATCTATCGTTATCTCGGGCGACTCGCCGACGGTCGGATAGTAGAGTTGGTCGAAGCCCGCGCGCAACTTTGCCATGTCGGATTGGCCCGAGAGTTTCGTTACGGGTTGGCCGTCGGCATCCAGCAGATAACCTCGATGTTCTCCTATGTCGTTGCCCGAAGCCCATCCGTAGGCGGTTATCGAGGCGCTCCAGGTCGTTCCGGCCGGAATAACGATCTCGTACTCGACATAGCGGGAGTAATTGCCGGCTTTGTCGCGTGAGCCGATGCTGGGCACGGTTTCGAGATCGCTTGTGCGATCCACCGAGAAATCGCCGGTTCGCCTGACGGGGATGAGTAGGCTGATCAGGCCGTCGAGGGCTTCGAGGTGGAGATCGTCCCCGATCACATCGGTTGTTTCGGCGGTGGCCGTCAGCATCCATCGCTGTTGGCCGGGCAGAGCGCCGTCGACGCGTGCGAGGGCGAAGGTCATCAGGTTTGTTTCGAGCGTCTGTCCGGGATCGGCCGTGTCGAGCGGCCCTGCGGCCGGATCGTGCTGCGAGGTGATGGTAAATGGCAGCGCGCTCGTGGTGATGAATATCGTGTCCTTGTGACCGATGAAGGCATCGAGATTCAACCGATCATGGCTCAGGATGACATAGCGGTCGTCGCCGAAGTGATATTCGGAATCGCTGCCGCCGTTCCACGGCAGAACGGTGGCCTCCAACTGTGTGGCAGGATGATTGGCGGCGTCATTGGGCGTGTCCCAACCGGGGCCGGCAACCCCCTCGATCGTGAATTGGTACAAAAAATTGCGCAACACCTGCCCCATGGGATTGTATATCGGGGCATTGTCTTCCGTATCGAAATCCATGCGGTAATAGGTCTGTTTGCTTTGATCGCCATTGAAATAGCCGCCCACCACGAAACACGTCTCCTTGCTTACAATGTGGTTGGCGGCGTTTTCGTTCAGGTAGGTGGTAAAAATCCCGTCGAGTCCGTCGGGGAAATCGGTCGGCAGGGGTTCGATCCGGCTGTAATCCACCGCGTCGGGAACCGAGGCGATATTCACCATCGGTGTTCCGTTGTCGGGCAACACGATGGTTTCGATGTCGGGGAAGTATTGGCTCAGGTCGGCGGAGCGATAAACCGTTATGCTGCGTATATCCAGGTTATCGACTGCCTGTGCCTTTTCGATCGTTATTTTGGCGACCGTGCGCATCATCGGGATGCGGAGCGAGCTCAGCGACGGCAATATTCCCCCGTCGAGCCTGATGTCGCCCGTCATCACGAAAGCGTCGAGTTCAGGATCCGCATCCGTCATGCTTCCGATCAGTCCGTCGCGCACTTCGGTTTCGGTGATCCGGTCGGCCGTACCGAGCGTGCCGAGCGCGTTTAACTTTTCGGCCGGACAGTTGGCAATGGCCAACAGCTTCACCGTCCTGTTCGTCGCGTTGAGCACAGCCTCGAAGAGGGCTTCCGAGTTGTCGTCCTGGGAGATGAAGTCGGCCGCCACCCTGTATTGGTAGAGAAATTCGTCGCCGTCCAGATGGAACACCAACAGGTCGAGGCTGTTTGCCGCATAGCCGACATCGACCGCCCGGGTGCCGATCGGCGCGGGTCGAGGCACGCGTATGCGGAAATGAACGTTCACTTTATCCGGCGCCGGCAGGGGAGATTCGATCTCCACCATGCACGATACCGCTGCAAGGCTTACCGCCGCCAGGAAGAGGTTTCCGAGTATGGACAGATGTCGTTTCATGGCTTTATGTCGTTTCATGCGATTTGTTATTCCACCAATGCTTCCGGTACATTGTAATTTTCGGTCATCACCCGCTCGATTGCCCACGCCCAGGTGTTCGACCACATGACGTTGATGTAGTTGGCCGAGTCATACGCCAACGCGCTGTCGGAGGCGTTGGCGGAGCCGAATCCCTCGGCATGAAGCAGCATCGCATCGCCGATATACACGATGTGACGCCGGGGCTCGACGCCCATCAACATGACATTATTGTTGGGGCCCGAGTTGCCGGTGGCGACCATCAGCGGGACGAGTTGGGAATTCGCCACCGTAATATTTACATATTGGGAAGCGGCATCGTAGGGTGTCGCATTCCTGATCCCGCAATCCCAGGCATTCCCGAACACCCCGTCGAAGAAGGGAGCGTTGGATGGATCGGCCGCCGCCCGGTCGATGCCCGTATATCCCGGGCCATACCCGTAATAGGTGGCCGGATTGCCGCCGAGATTGTTGGGGTTGTAACGCCAGTTCATACCTCCGTCGAGAGTCTCCCGCAAATATTGGATGATCGACGCGTCGTCGCTCGTCAGGAACGCCACACGGCCGCTGTTCTCCACCGATATCCATTCACGGATCGCATCGCTGACGGCATTACTCGGGTGGTAATTATAGGTCGTCACAATGATGTCTGTTCCCGCCAGTGCCGCTTTCACCATGTCGACATTGTTTTCGGCATTGTTTTCGCTCATTACAATCGGGAGGATCTCGATGCCGGCGCAGGAGACGGTTCCTGTCGGGCCGAAATAGCTGGTGTTTCTCAATATGGCCGGCACGCCGCGGGTCGTCTGCCGGAACAGCGAGCCGTAGGTGTTGGTGCCGAGCGTTAAAACCCGGATTTTGCGTTTGGTGGGATCGTTCTCCTGCGGATCATGTCCCGGCGGCGGATCGCGTTGGATGAAGATGTTGATGGTCATCAGGCCGTCGGCCGCATGCAGTTGCAGGTAATCCACGACCGATTCGGTCGCCAGGGAGGTTGCGGTGATCTGCCATTTCTGCTCGCCGGGGTGGTCGGGAGGAAGCGATGTCATCCTGAATCTCATTTTGTCCGTTTCCAACGCCTGCTGCGGATCGGATGTATCCAGCGGGCCGGCTCCGGGGTCATGGACCGAGGTGATGATAAAGGGCACATTGCTCGTGGTGATGGTCATCGCGGCCGTCCGTCCGGCTTGCGCGGCGAGCACCATGCTGTCGGCGCTCAGTTTGATATAATCGTTCTCGCCGAAATAGAAGTCGGTATTGCCGCCGCCGTTCCACGGGGTGGCGGTGGTTCGCAGGCCGGAGGCGGGATTGGCGGCCGCCCGTTCCGCACTTTCCCAACCGCGGTTTTCGACCCCGACGATCGTGAACTCGTACCAATAGTTGCGCAACACCTGCCCCAGGGGATTGGCCGGGTCGCCCAACTTGCCGAAGTTGATGCGATAATAGGTGTTCGTCTGGTCGCCGTCGAACCGGCCTCCCACAATGATGCACGTTGCCCGGGTCGCAGGGTCGACACCGTCGGGCAGGTTGGAGGGGATCGCGGTTTCGTACACATAACCCGAGTAGAGCGGACTATCGCCCACCCTGGACAGAGCCCGATTCACCGTGTCGGTTGCATTTGCGACCGACGGGGCGAGGGGCACGGGAGCCGTTGTCTCATTTTCAATGCGTTCGGCATCGGGGAGGTATTGCCAATATTCGGGCGTGCGCCGGATCTCGACGCTGGAAATCGTGAAATCGGGGGAACTCCCGTCCAGATAGACGGCGACCGTCGCTTTGGCGACCGAACGGACGAGCGGGATCCGAACGACACCCCTCGTTTCGGAGAGCGAAGCCAATTCCGCCGCCCCGGTCATCGGCAGGCCCTGTGAGAAATCGGAATGATTGCTGATCAGTGCGTTGCGTACTTCGGCCTCCGTTGTTCCCGCTTCGATGCCGTCCAAAAATCCGTCGGCACAGTTGGCCACAGCCAACAACCTGACCGGATCCGGGCTGTTTACGAGCAGCGCCTCGAAATCGACGGCGGTGTTGCCCGGCTGACTGAGCTTTCGACCCACGGCCGTATACCTGTAAGTGAAATTTCCTGCGCCGCCTTCCTGTACAAAAACCAACAGGGATATATTGTTCACGGCAAATTCCCCGTCGTTCGCCGCCCGGGTGATCGTCGGCCCGGGAGTGGGCATACTCATGCGGAAATGGATGCTCACCTCGTTGGAGGTGGGTATTTCCGGCCCCGGGAGATATCCGTCCTTGGTGCACGATACGGCCGCCAGGCTTACCGCCGCGAGTATCATGCTCCTTAAAATGGATATGTTCTTTCCGATAATCATTCTTTGAATTACCAATCCTTATCCAAATCGTTGTTCTCCCAATCCCAAATCCCCACGGTAACGTTCAGCTCGCTGAAGGTGAGGAGCAGGTTTGTATCGTGAGCGGTCGGGTCGGCGCCGCTCTGCACGATGGCATCGGCCAGCGGTATGCGGAAGATCTCGATCCCCGCCGCGTTTTTGACCACGATATACATCTCCGCCATATTTCCGAGGGAGAAGGTGTTGAATGTCGCCAATGCATAAGGGGTGTTGTCCATTTGAATGGCGACCGTTTGCATCGCGGAAGTTATCGTGGGCAGCGGATTGTCGAGCGGTTGCATGCCGAAAAAGGTCACAGCCGACGCGAGGTTCGTTATTTCGACGATCGGCATCGAGGCGTCATCCGTCGGCAACCCTCCGATACAAACATTCACCGAGTTGTGAGCCTTGGTAAAAGCGACCTCGCCGGTATAATCGCCCCTCGCAGGAACCGTGAAGTGGTAATATCGGAGCGGCCGGGCATTCCCCTCGGCCCGGGTCGCCGCAACGGCGGGAGCATACCACACCGGATCGCCGTTTCCGAGCACCTGCTGCCCGGTTTCGTCGAGATTCTTGTAGGCGACCACAAGTATCCCGTCGACATCCCGGATCTCCATATTGTCGTCCACATTGGCCCAGAAGACCATTCGGTAATCGCCCGGGGCGAGTGCGAGTTCCATGCCTGCATACTGTTTCAGGTCGGCCTTTCCGAGCGTTGTTGCAGGAGGAATGTGCCTTCCCTGCCCATCGAAGAGAACGGCTGTCACCGATGTGATCTCGTCCGTAAACACTCCCTCGTCGAAGAGCGAGAAAGCGATCCTGACATTCGACCCGAGGGGCGGACAGTCGCTCAGATCCTCCCTGACACACCCCGTCATGGCAGGCGCCAGTGTGGCGAGGCAGAGCATGTACAATGAGACATTCCTTATTTTCATGGTCGTCGTTTTCTTCTTTCTGGTGGTGTGCGCCCCACCCAAGGGGCGCACACCTGATACAAGGCATCGTGTTGCCCTCGGTCAAATCAGAAGTTCTTTCCGAGATCGACGGCAGTCCAGTCGGCGATGTCGATCTTAACCATCAGTTCGACGTTCTTCACGTTCACGGTCGGGTCGTTGGTGCCTCCGCCGTTGCCGACCGTTGCATCGCCGTTCAGGTTGATCGTGATGTTGTAGCTTTTTCCGCGCTCGATGCCGCCGGCATACCCCGATGTGTTGCTTGCCCACGTCTCGTAAGCCGCGAAGTGTACGGGAAAATAAACCGGCGTGGTGCCGTCGGCGGCCTTTCCCACGAGGGTGACGATGGTCGGGTACTCGGACAGCTCGTCCGCATCGCTCTCGAATACGTAGAAGTGCGAAACCGAGGGATTGGTAAAGGTATAGGGGCTGTTCAGCTGGTTGTCATTTTCTGCTTCCACCGTATAATCTGTCAATGCGGGGAAGTAGGTGAACGGCGTTGCCGGATTCGTCGGATTGGCCAAACCTTCGATGTATTTTTTATTGGGGCCGCTGGGGGCCGACGGGATCAGGGTGGTTCCGAAGAGCCTGGATTCGTTGCGGGCGTTCAGCACCGCCACGTCCGTGATGCTGACGGTATTTGCGTTGCCATAGCCGTTCATGTTGTTATTCACCGTCACGGTAATGCGGGCCGCGATGAATGTGAGCGTCAGGTTGACTTTCTGTTCCAACCAGCCGTTGCCGTCGCTGTCGGGAGTCTGAAAGAGCCATCCGGAGCCGTTCTCAAATCCCGTTGCCCAGGGATTCGTGTATTGGGAGACGAGCTCGACCTGGCGGCTCGCACTCTCCAGGGCGCTTTTGTTGGCATAGGTGCCGGTCAGGTCGGTGCCGGCATTGGCGATCGCGTAAACGGCCTTCGCGGCGGTCGTTACGGGGATTGCCGCCGTGTTGTCGGTCAGAGTGTCGGTATTCCCGACCCATAGTTTCCAGGCTACATTATCGCTCTCGTCGAGAACGAAGATGGAAACATCCTTCAGGGTATTGGCCGTTCCGGGAGCTCCGGCAGTCCTTGTGGACTGTGGGTTGACCAGCGTAATGGTCAGCACGGCGTCGCGCTCCTGGTCGGGAATCGTGCCGTCTTCCTTGTTGCAGCTTGTGAATCCTGCGATTGCGATGGCTGCCATCGCCATAATCACACTTTTGAAACGATTTTTCATGTTGATAAATTTTAATTGTTAAGTAACTGTTTTTTATTTGTTCGTTTTTTCTGTCGATGGAGCGAAGATTGTCGGCATGGTTTGTTATTCCTGCATATCTACAATCCTTGCGCCAATTTGCCTTTTTATGAATTTTTTTTACGTTGATACCGTCAAAATATCCCATAATATTCCGGCGGGGAAAGTACAGGATATAGTATATCTCATATACGTAATGCCACGAAACGGCCAAACCTCACATGAAATTTCTTAAAATAATCACTTTTATTTTTCGGCACCATGTACAAGCGCCACGGAGCTGTGGCAGCAGTCATTTTCAGACTTCCTGTTGCCGCAGTTCCGAATAATCGCTTACCTTCATATAATAATAGGCTGTGCCTCGGCTTGTTGAGGCGCGAAGGAGGAAGACCGAAGGTCAACTTCGCAAAAAGTAACAAAGAAAAACATACGTTAAAAAAATAAATTTTCGTTATAATAACCTATCTTTGAATCCTGAAAAAAAAGGAAAAGACGATCGTATGGCAAAGAGTGAATTTGAAAAATACGCCCTCGGTCACCGAGGGATCGGCAGTGCGAAACTGCATGATTTCAAGACGATTACGAGCGAGTACATTTCGCCCACGATCATTGAGGAGCGTCAGCTGAACATCGCCCAGATGGATGTTTTCTCGCGGTTGATGATGGATCGCATCATCTTCCTCGGGGTGCCTGTCTACGACGATGCGGCGAACATCATTCAGGCCCAGCTTCTCTTTCTGGAGTCGGCCGACCCGGATCGCGACATCCAGATCTACATCAATTCGCCCGGCGGATCGGTCACTGCGGGGTTGGGGATTTATGACACGATGCAGCTCATCTCGTCCGATGTGGCGACGATCTGCACCGGTCTGGCGGCCTCGATGGGGGCGGTGTTGTTGACTGCCGGCACGAAGGGTAAGCGATCCGCCCTGCCGCACTCGCGCATAATGATCCACCAACCGCTCGGAGGTGCCGAAGGGCAGGCGTCGGATATCGAGATTACGGCCAAACAGATCCTGCGCACGAAACAGGAGCTCTACGAAATTCTGTCGCACCACAGCGGACAGTCCGTCAAACGCATCGAGAAGGATGCCGACCGCGACTATTGGATGACTTCGCCCGAGGCGCAGGCGTACGGCCTGATCGACGAGGTGATGTGCAAAAGGGGATCCGGGAAGAAATAGACATTCGGGGCTTCCGCCCGGGACTATCGTTTGAAGGTCTCGGCGATGATCCGGTCGAACAGCTCACCGAGCGTCAGGCCGATAGCGGCGGCTTGTTTGGGGATGATGCTGCCCACGCTCATGCCCGGAACGGTGTTGATCTCGATCAGGTGGGGCACCCCTTCCTTTATAATATAGTCGATGCGCGCCACGCCGCGGCAGTTCAATGTCTTGTAAATCAACAGGGAGAGGCGTTTCAGCTCCGCCGCCTCGGCCTCGGGGATGCGCGCCGGGGTGATCTCGTCCGAAAATCCGGGGGTGTATTTGGCCTCGTAATCGAAAAAATCGTTGTGGGCGACGATCTCCGTCGCCGGAAAGAGGATCGCCTCGCCGCCGGCCACCAGTACCCCGCAGCTCACCTCCGTGCCGGCGATAAATTCCTCGACGATTACCTGATCCCCCTCGCGCAGGGCCGCCTCG